>OFET01000117.1_pt1 | contig 111136 bp, 102 predicted proteins | sample 1521211 | NCBI WGS metagenome assembly OFET01 (sample SAMN03766358, study PRJEB24113) | microbial mat metagenome | isolation source: enrichment culture HLUCC-A from microbial mat sample contains cyanobacterium... | reverse complement strand
TCGACATCCACGCCCGCGAGATCCTCGACAGCCGCGGCAACCCCACGGTCGAGGTGGACGTGACGCTCGAGGACGGCACCCTGGGCCGCGCGGCGGTGCCCTCGGGCGCCTCCACCGGCGTCCACGAAGCGGTGGAAAAGCGCGACGGGGACACGGCCCGCTACCTGGGCAAGGGCGTGCAACAGGCCGTCGCCGCGGTGAACGGCGAACTGGCCGAGGCGATCGTCGGTTTCGACGCCACCGAACAGGTCGCCATCGACAGCGCGATGATCGAACTGGACGGCACCGACAACAAGGGCCGGCTGGGCGCCAACGCGATCCTCGGCGTCAGCCTTGCTGCGGCCAAGGCGGCGGCCGAATTCACCGCCCAGCCGCTGTACCGCTATGTCGGCGGCACCGCCGCCCGGATCCTGCCGGTGCCGATGATGAACATCATCAACGGCGGCGAACATGCCGACAACCCGATCGACATCCAGGAATTCATGATCATGCCGGTTTCGGCCGCCTCGATCACCGAGGCGGTCCGGATGGGATCGGAGGTTTTCCACACCCTCAAGAAGGAACTCTCCGCCGCCGGGATGAGCACCGGCATCGGCGACGAAGGCGGTTTTGCGCCCAACCTCTCCTCGACCCGCGACGCGCTGGATTTCATCCTGCGCTCGATCGAGAAGGCCGGTTACACGCCCGGCGAAGACATCTACCTCGCGCTCGATTGCGCCGCCACGGAATACTTCAAGGACGGAAAGTATGTCCTTGCCGGCGAAGGGAAAACCCTGTCATCGGATGAAAACGCCGCCTATCTGGAGGCGCTGGTGAACGACTATCCGATCCTCTCGATCGAGGACGGCATGTCCGAGGATGACTGGGACGGCTGGAAAACCCTGACCGACACGCTCGGCGGGCGCTGCCAGCTGGTCGGCGACGACCTGTTCGTCACCAACCCCGCCCGTCTGGCCATGGGGATCGAGCGCGGCTGCGCCAATTCGATGCTGGTCAAGGTCAACCAGATCGGCACCCTGACCGAGACCCTGCGCGCGGTCGAGATGGCCCACCGGGCGCGGATGACCAACGTGATGTCGCACCGCTCGGGCGAAACCGAGGATGCCACCATCGCCGATCTGGCCGTCGCCACCAATTGCGGGCAGATCAAGACCGGCAGCCTGGCCCGGTCCGACCGGCTGGCGAAATACAACCAGCTGATCCGGATCGAGGAGATGCTGGACGAAACCGCGCTCTATGCCGGCCGGTCGATCCTGCGCGGCTGATCCGGCGCCCCCTTGCACAGCCCCGCGCCCGACAGGTCGCGGGGCGACCTGCCCGGTCGGCCCGCGACGGTCATGCGATCACGGGCAGGCCGCCGTGTAATAGGTGCCGTCGCCGCGGGCATAGGCACAGGTGCCGGCCGCGTTGTTCTGGGCCACCAACGTGCCCGCCGCCGCCCCGCCCAGGGCCGCGATCAGCCGCCAATCGTCATCGGCCCGCAGAACATCCGCCGCGATCAGACCGGCCGCGGCGCCGCCGGCCACGCCGACGATCGTGTTCTGGTCCGCCGTCAGCTCGTCACAGGCGCCAGCCGCCATCACGGCGCACAGGGCCGCGCCCTTGATCCAGGTCGTCATCTCGGTCTTCCTTTTCCGGGTCAACCGTCCACGCCCGTCCCCCGCCAAAAAGACTGCGCCGCCCGAGCCGCCCAGGCCAGCGATCGGCCCGACGCGCACCACGCCGGGCATTTTTCCGCCAAAGCGCATCCGCTCCACCGGCTCCTTTTCGCTCATCCGAACCTGTCGACCCGGTACGACGCCCAAAGATCGGGATCCGGGCCGTTTCCCAGCACCGCCTCGGCCACCGCCCGCCCGGCGAGCGGCGCCAGCGTCACGCCCGAATGCATGACCGCGATCACCAGCCCCGCAGGCCCCGCCGCGCCCAGAACCGGCAGATCATCCGCCGGCACCGGCCGCTCGCCGCGCACCACCCGGGTCCAACCCAGCTGGTCCAGCCCGAACATCCGCCGCAACCGATCGGTCGCGGTATCGGCCAGCGCCGCCATCGTGCCGTCCTGCGGCGGGGCATCGGGGCGTTGATGATCGGCCGAACTGGGCGCCATCAACCCGCCGCCGGGCACCTGCCGCACCTCCTGCATCGGGCTCACCAGAACCGGGTCCAGCCGGAACGGCACCGGCGCGGTCTCCACCAGCAAGCCCGGCGCCGGCTTCATCGGCAGCGCCACGCCCAGCGGCGCGACCAGCCCCGGCGCATCGCATCCCGCGGCCACGACGACCCGGTCGGCCGACAGCCGCGTCCCGCCCAGGCGAACCGAAGCCACGGCGTCACCGGCGGTTTCGATCGCCTCGGCCGCCTGGCCGACGATCAACCGCGCCCCGCTCGCACGCAACAACGCCTCGGCCACGGCGCGGGGATCGGCGACCCCCTCGGACGGAAAGGCGAGCGCCGCGTCGGGGACCTCCGCCAGCGCCGGCACCCGGCCGCGCAACGCCGCGCCGGACAGCCGTTCCACCGGATAGTCCAGGGCCCGCAGCGCGGTTTCCATCTGCGCCAGGGCCGCCCCCTGCCCCTCCCACCACAGCGCACCATCCCAGCGCAGCGGCAGCTCCAGCTCGGCAGCCAGCGCCCGCCAGGCGGCCATGGCGGCGGCGCGCAGGCGGAAATGCCGCGCATCGTGATGAAAGCTCGCATTGATCCAGCCAAAGGACCGCCCCGTCGCGCCGGCACCGGGCCCCTGCCCGTCGATCACCGTCACATCGGCCCCGCCCCGGGCCAGCCGATAGGCCGCCGCCGCGCCGACGATCCCGGCCCCGATCACCACGACTTTCATCGCACATCCCCTTTTCCCGCATCCTGCCCCAGCCTAGGCTGCCGCCATGACAGCGCAAGACATCATCGCCCGGCTCGGTCTCGCCCCGCATCCCGAAGGCGGGCATTATCGCCAGACCTGGTCCGCCCCCGGGCCCGGGCGCGCCTCGGCCACCTGCATCCACTTCCTGCTGGCGGCCGGCGAGCGCAGCCACTGGCACAAGGTCGATGCGGATGAAATCTGGCTGTTCCATGTCGGCGCACCGCTGATCCTGTCGATCGCCGCGGCACAAACCGGCCCGCGCCACGATCACCTGCTCGGTCCCGACCTGGACACTGGCCAGCAGCCGCAACGCATCGTCCCCGCCAACCACTGGCAGGCCGCAAGCAGCACCGGCGCCTGGACCCTGGTGTCCTGCGTGGTATCGCCCGGCTTCACCTTCGACGGCTTCACCCTGGCGCCGCCGGATTTCGATATCCCCCTTTAGGGCTGCCTTTGTCCCTCAAATACCTCGGGGGTCCCGGGGGCAGCGCCCCCGCCCCGCAGGCGCCGCCGCAAGGCGGCGCCGAGATATCCTGCGCGCGCAAGCGCCCCTTGATCGAAGCCACCGCTGAAAAGAAAACGGGGGGCCGAAGCCCCCCGATGAGTTTCGCCGTTCAGGCTCGTTCTGATGTACCGCCCGGTTTCTGCCTGCGGCCTGAACTGCAGACCCTCCGCAGAGGGCCAGCCGCGCCCCGCGCTCGCACGCGGAACACGTATCCCGGTCAGCTACACCCGCTGGTCGCCCCGCAGGTGTTGCATTTCATGCAGGTGCCGTTGCGCACCAGCGTGTAATTGCCGCATTCGCCACAGGCCTCGCCCTCGTAGCCCTGCATCCGCGCCTTGTCGCGCGCGCTCAGGCTCGTCGACACGGCCGAGGCCGACACCGCCGACCCGCCGCCCGAGGCCACGACCTGCGGCACCAGGGTCTGCAAGGCGACCTCGGGATCGGCGCCGTTCAGCGCCGTCGCGCCGGCCCCGCCCTGCAAGACCACCAGGTCCTGCGGCAGCCGCTTGCGCAGATAGCCGGTCGAGCTGATCTGCTTGAGCACTTCCAGGCTGCGCGACGCGGCGTCGCCCGACATCTCGCGGATATTGCTCACGCCTTCCTCTTCGCCGCGGCCCAGATCGTCGAAGGACGCGCCGGTCGGGGCGACATGGGCCAGGTCGGTGCGGTCCAGATAGGACACGGCCAGTTCCCGGAAGATGTAATCGAGGATCGAAGTCGCGTTCTTGATGCTGTCATTGCCCTGCACCATCCCCGCCGGTTCGAACTTGGTGAAGGTGAAGGCATCGACGAATTCCTCCAGCGGCACGCCGTATTGCAGCCCGACGCTGACGGCGATGGCGAAATTGTTCATCATCGCCCGGAAACCGGCGCCTTCCTTGTGCATGTCGATGAAGATCTCGCCAAGCGCGCCGTCCTCGTATTCGCCGGTGCGCAGATAGACCTTGTGGCCGCCCACGATCGCCTTCTGGGTATAGCCCTTGCGGCGTTCCGGCATCTTCTGGCGCCCGGCCCGGGCGATCTCCTTGATGACGATCTTCTCGATCACCTTCTCGGCCAGCACCGCCGCCTTTTGCTGCGGCGTGCCGCTTTCCAGCACCTCGGCGGCCGCGTCATCATCCTCGACCAGGGCGGCGGCCAGCGGCTGGCTCAGCTTGGAGCCGTCGCGATACAGCGCGTTCGCCTTGACCCCGAGCGACCAGGAGGTTTCGTAGGCCTTCTGGCAATCCTCGATCGTCGCGTCGTTGGGCATGTTGATCGTCTTGGAGATCGCCCCCGAGATGAAGCTCTGCGCCGCCGCCATCATGTGGATGTGGCTGTCGACGGACAGGAACCGCTTGCCGGTCTTGCCGCAGGGATTGGCGCAGTCGAAGACGTGGTAATGATCCTCGGACAGGTGCGGCGCGCCCTCCAGCGTCATGGTTCCGCAGACATGGTCGTTGGCGGCGTCGATATCGGCCTTGGAAAAGCCCAGGTGGCGCAGCAGGTCGAAGGACGCATCGTTCAGCCTTTCGGCCGGGATGCCCAGGGTCTTGCGGCAGAATTCCTCGCCCAGGGTCCATTGGTTGAAGACAAAGCGGATGTCGAAGGCGCTGGGCAAGGCGGCCTCGACCTTCTCGATCTCGGCGGGGCCGAAGCCATGGCCGATCAGCGCGGTATGGTTGATCCCCGGCGCCTGGCCCAGCGTGCCGTGGCCGACCGCATGGGCGACGATTTCCTCGATCTGGGCCGGGCCGTAGCCCAGCTTTTCCAGCGCCGCGGGAACCGAGCGGTTGATGATCTTGAAATAGCCGCCGCCGGCCAGTTTCTTGAACTTCACCAGGGCGAAATCGGGCTCGATCCCCGTGGTGTCGCAATCCATCACCAGCCCGATCGTGCCGGTGGGCGCGATCACGCTGACCTGGGCGTTGCGGTAGCCATGGGTCTTGCCCAGTTCCAGCGCCTCGTCCCAGCATGACATCGCCAGGTCGATCAGACGGCGATCGGGGCAATTGGCATGGTCCAGCGCGACCGGCTTGACCGCCAGATTCTCGTAGCCGTCCTGGGCGCCATAGGCGGCCTTGCGGTGATTGCGGATTACCCGCAGCATGTGGTCGCTGTTGCGCTTGTAGCCGTCGAAGGCGCCCAGTTCGCCGGCGATCTCGGCGCTGGTGGCATAGGCGGTGCCGGTCATCACCGCGGTCAGCGCGCCGGCCATGGCGCGGCCTTCGTCGCTGTCATAGCCCAGGCCCATGTTCATCAGCAGACCGCCGATATTGGCGTAACCCAGCCCCAGCGTGCGGAAATCATGGGACAATTGCGCGATTTCCCTGGACGGGAACTGGGCCATCATCACGCTGATTTCCAGGGTCAGGGTCCACAGCCTTGTGGCGTGGACGTAATCCTCGATCCGGAATTCGCCGTCCCTGTAGAAGGTCAGCAGGTTCATCGAGGCCAGGTTGCAGGCCGTGTCATCGAGGAACATGTATTCCGAACAGGGGTTGGAGCCGCGAATGGCGCCGTCTTCGGGGCAGGTATGCCAGGCATTGACCGTGTCGTGGAACTGGATGCCCGGATCGGCACAGGCCCAGGCGGCATGGCCGACCTTTTCCCACAGGTCGCGGGCCTTGATCGTCCTGGCCACGGCCCCGTCCTTGCGGTTGATCAGATCCCAATCGCCATCCTCGCGCACCGCCTGCAGGAAGGCGTCGGTCACGCGGATCGAATTGTTGGAATTCTGCCCCGACACGCTGGAATAGGCTTCGCTGTCCCAATCGGTGTCATAGGTCGGGAATTCGATGCTCTCATAGCCCTGGCGGGCGTAGTCCAGCACCCGCTTGATATAGGTTTCGGGGATCGCCGATCGCTTGGCCTCGCGGATCGCCGCCTTCAGCCCGTCGTTGACCTTGGGGTCACAGGCATCGGCGGCGGCCCCGTCCCAGGCCTTGATCGCCGCGAACAGGCCGTTCAGCTTCTGCTCGTGCATCTTCGAGCCGGCGACGATGCTGGCGACCTTCTGTTCCTCGATCACCTTCCAGTCGATGAAATCCTCGATATCGGGGTGATCGGCATCGACGATCACCATCTTGGCGGCGCGCCGCGTGGTGCCGCCCGACTTGATCGCCCCGGCGGCCCGGTCGCCGATCTTGAGGAAGCCCATCAGGCCCGAGGATTTGCCGCCGCCCGACAGTTTCTCGCCCTCGCCGCGCAGGGCGCTGAAATTGGTGCCGGTGCCCGAGCCGTATTTGAACAGCCGCGCCTCGCGGACCCACAGATCCATGATGCCGCCGTCATTGACCAGGTCGTCCTGGACGCCCTGGATGAAACAGGCATGCGGCTGGGGATGTTCATAGGCGCTGTCGGACTTGACCAGCTGCCCGGTCTTGTAATCCACGTAATAATGGCCCTGGGCCGGCCCGTCGATGCCATAGGCCCAGTGCAGCCCGGTGTTGAACCATTGCGGCGAATTGGGCGCGCCCATCTGCGCGGCCAGCATGTGGCGCATTTCGTCGTAATAGGCGCGGGCATCGGCCTCGGTGGTGAAATAGCCGCCCTTCCAGCCCCAATAGCACCAGGCCCCGGCCAGCCGGTCAAAGACCTGGCGGGCGCTGGTTTCGCCGACGAGCTCGGCGCCGTCCTCGGCTTCGCCGCGCCACAGGAATTCGGGAACGTCCTTTTCAACGACCTTGCGGATCTTCGACGGAACCCCGGCCTTGCGGAAATATTTCTGCGCGATCACGTCGCTGGCGACCTGGCTCCAGGCGGTCGGAACCTCGCAATCATCCAGCTTGAAAACCACGGTTCCGTCCGGATTTCGGATTTCCGACGTCGTGGTCTTGAATTCGATGCCTTCATAAGCATCGCTTCCAGCCCGCGTGAATGCGCGTTCGATCTTCATGGTGCCCCTCGTTCCAGTCCTGTGGCCGTCTGTGCGACCTGCCCTGTATGATCAGCCCGGTCGGGCCAGTGAAACCTGCCGTGCAAAGGTCTCGTGCATGTGGTCGGACACGGGGCCAGTCCCGGTCCGGTGCCTGGTGGCACCGGTCCCCTGCGGGCCGGAGGGCCCTGGATGGGTTGGTTAACTGCCCCGCGCCGCCTGCCACTACATCTTGTGTTGCTTTGGTCGGCCCCCACAACAAACCCCACAACCCATAGTGGGGTCAACGCAATTTTTACACTACATCTGGAGTTTTTTGACTTGACCGGGAGGAACCGGAAATCACCCGCCGATTCCTCCCCCGGCTTGTCCACAAGGGCCGCGTTTCGCGGCCGGCCGCACGGCGTGGCGAAAACGCTTCAAGACCGGCACACTAGGCCGCGCGGCTTCACCGATGGCTGAACCGGCCGGACCCGGAACCGGGGTCCGGCCGGTGCCGATTTGCCGCTTTTGCCGATCAGGCGTCCGTGCAACACTCGGGGCGATGAAACGCGCCCTCCCGACCCTCGTTGCCGCGCTGGCGTGTCTGGCCGCTTGCGACGCCACCGTGCCGACCGGCCCGCCGCTGCAGGGCGCCCAGCAGGCCCTGTTCGCCGACTACCCGACCGGTCTGTTCGCCGATGCGGCGCGCGCCTGCACCCGGACCGGCGGCAAGACGCGCCAGCACGACCGCGACGACCTGCTGTGCGAACAATTGCCCGATCCGCAACTGGCCGCAGCGCTGATTCTGCACTTCGACGGAACAATCGAGGACCTGCCAAGCCTGAACACCCGGATCTACGGCGCGCCGGCCGTCCAGGGCTATGTGGTGACGGTGGACAATTACATCGACATGCCCGGACGCGACGGACGCACCCGGCAGATCCGGCTGCCGTCCGAAGGGCTGGACGAGTCGATGCGGGCAATGTTGCAGCGGTCCGGCGGCCGCCCGTTCTGACCCGGCGCCGCAGGTGGTCGGGGCGGCGAGATTCGAACTCACGACCCCCTGTACCCAAAACAGGTGCGCTACCAGACTGCGCCACGCCCCGAAACCACGCGCCCTGACCTAGACCCCGGCGCCCGGCTTGAAAAGCCCTATTCGCAGGGCGCGGCGGGATCCGGACCGATCGCCGGATGCTGCAGCAGGTCGCCGACCCCGATCCCCAACCGATCCGACAGGCCGCCGTTGATCTCGAGCACATACTGGATGCCGTCGCCGCCCGAAATCGGCGTTTCGTCCAGCGGCACGGCATTGACATGGACATGGCGGATCGTGCCGGTTTCATCGGCAAAGATCATGTCCAGCGGGATCAGGGTATTGCGCATCCAGAAGCTGGCGGGCTGCGGGCGGTCATAGACGAACAGCATGCCGCGCATCACCGGCATCGCCTCGACGAACATCAGCCCGCGCGACCGTTCGGCCGGGTCATCGGCGACATCGACCGCAAAGCGCGCCGTGCCCCAATCGCCGATCACGGTGACCGCGCCCGGGCTGCACTCGGCCCGGACAGACCCGGCCAGCGCGCCCCAGAGCGCAAGGGCCAGGACCGACAGCCACCTCAGGCCTGCCCGGCTTCCCACGGCAGGACCTCCGCCGCCATCCGGCCCCGGCGCCCGTCGATCACCCGCACGGCGATCGCCTCGCCCGGCAGCAGATCGGCCAGGCCGGATCGGCGCAGCACTTCGATATGGATGAACACGTCGGCCTCGAAGCCGAAGACATTGGCAAAGCCGAAGCCCTTGGACTTGTCGAACCATTTCACCCGCGCCGGCTCCAGCGGCAATGCGGCAAGGGCCGCGGCATCAAGATGCGCGAAATCCGCCAGCGCACCGGTCGGCGCGCTGTCGACAAGACGGATCGCATGGACCTCGGTCGCCTGAAGCCCACGCTCGGTTTCCTGCACCGACAACTCGATCTCGGCCCCGTCGGCGACGGAGCTCTGGCCAAAATTGCGCAGCACATTGGCGTGCAATAGGATGTCCGGTCCACCATCCTCGGAAACAACAAAACCAAAACCTTTGGCGGGGTCGAACCATTTTACGTGCCCCCGAAGGACACGCGTCTGGTGCGTATCGTCAGTCATTCAGTTCAGTCCCTGGCCGGCGGTCCCCATCCCGTCCGGCACTAATCCCTGTCCATTGACTTGCAGTCACGGAGAAATGATTCAAGAGGAAAATCCGTTAAGATGGATATCGAAAAGGATAGGTCAGGGATTGAGCCGAGTCACGGTCCATCCCCCTTCACCACTCTGCCGCGACCACCGGAAACGGTCATGCAACCGGAAGGCCCCATCCGCCCAGAACTCGATCTCGACGGGACGGAGCCTGTAGCCGCCCCAATGGGGTGGCCGCGGCGGGTTGGGGCCCAGACGGGCGGTGACCCGCGCCACCTCGGCCATCAATGCGGCGCGCGACGCCAGCGGCTGCGATTGATGGCTGGCCCAGGCGCCAAGCCGGCTTTTCAGGCTGCGCGAGGCGAAATAGGCATCCGCCAGCGGCCCGTCTTCGCGGGTCACGGTGCCGCGCACCCGAATCTGTCGACGCAGGCTTTTCCAATGCATCACGAAAGCGGCCTTGCCGGCCTGCTCGAGCTCGGCGGCCTTGGCGCTTTGGTAATTGGTGTAGAACACGAAGGCGTCGTCCTCGATCTCTTTCAGCAGAACCATGCGCGCGTTCGGCAGCCCGTCGGCATCCACCGTCGACAAGGCGATGGCATTCGGATCGTTGGGCTCGGTCGCCTCGGCCTCGGCCAGCCAGGCCCGGGCGATGGCGAAAGGATCGTCGCCGGCGAAGATATCGCTGCGTTCGCTCATTTCGGGCCTCCTGCTCTGGGCGTACGGGCAACACTTGACGTGCGGCCCGTGCGCGTCAAGGGCCGCGACGCGTCTTGATGCCCTGTGGTCAATCGCCTACACCACCTCATCACCAGAACAGGCCGAACGGCCGAGGGGGACGGAGCATGGCAGCCAATCTCATGCATGGCAAACGCGGCCTGATCATGGGGCTTGCCAATGACAAGTCGATCGCCTGGGGCATCGCCCGCGCCTGCGCCGATGCCGGGGCGCAGCTGGCCTTTTCCTACCAGGGCGAGGCGCTGAAGAAACGCGTCGATCCGCTGGCCGCGCAATTGGGCAGCGACATCGTGCTGCCCTGCGACGTCTCTGATCCGGCCTCGCTCGATGGCCTGTTCGACGCGCTGGCGCAGCGCTGGGACACCCTTGACTTCGTCGTCCATGCCATTGGTTTTTCTGACAAATCCGAACTCCGGGGCCGCTATGTCGACACCAGCCGCGACAATTTCGCCATGACCATGGACATCAGCGTCTATTCCTTTACCGCGGTGATGCGCCGGGCGGAAAAGATGATGTCGGCCGGCGGCAGCGCGCTGACCCTGACCTATTACGGCGCCGAACAGGTGATGCCGCATTACAATGTCATGGGCGTGGCCAAGGCCGCGCTCGAGGCCTCGGTGCGCTATCTGGCCGAGGACCTGGGCAAGGACGGCATCCGCGTCAACGCCATCAGCGCCGGCCCGATCAAGACCCTGGCAGCCAGCGGAATCGGCGATTTCCGCTATATCCTGAAGTGGAACGAGCTGAACTCGCCCCTGCGCCGCAACGTGACGATCGACGATGTGGGCAAGTCCGCGCTGTACCTGCTGTCCGATCTGGGCTCGGGCGTGACCGGCGAAACCCACCATGTCGACGCGGGCTATCACATCGTCGGGATGAAGGCGGTCGACGCGCCGGATATCACCAAGGAATGACCCAGCGCCCGGCGCACAGATGCCAAGGAGAGTGCCCATGAGCCCCGCCGCCGACCGCCTGCCCCACGAAAAGGGCTTCCATGTCAGCTGGGACCAGATCCACCGCGACAGCCGGGCGCTGGCCTGGCGGCTTGATGGCCAGGGCCCCGATGACGGCGGCTGGCGCGCGGTCGTCGCGATCACCCGCGGCGGCATGGCCCCGGCGATGATCGTCGCCCGCGAACTCGACATCCGCACCGTCGACACGATCAGCGTCAAGTCCTACGACCACCAGGACCGGACCGAGGCCAAGGTCCTGAAATCGCCCGATGCGCAGATGATGGGCGACGGCACCGGCATCCTGGTCGTCGACGACCTGGTCGATACCGGCAAGACCCTGGAACTGGTGCGCAGCCTTTATCCCAAGGCGCATTTCGCCACCGTCTATGCCAAGCCGAAAGGCGAGGTCCAGGTCGATACCTTCATCACCGGGGTCAGCCAGGATACCTGGATCTTCTTTCCCTGGGACATGGCGCTGCAATATGTCGAACCCTACCGGGGCAAGGACTGACCCCGCCACCGGATCGGCCCGCAGCCGCCGCACTGGGTAGCGCCCCACCCCCCATGCCTTTGTCCCGAAAATACCTCGGGGTCCGGGGCAGCGCCCCGGCGGGTCCGGCCCGCAGGGCCGGAAACGAACAGGAACAGGATCATGACCCAGTCGCGCACCGCCGCCACCTTCGCCCCCCCGGTGATGGAGGCCCGCCGCTGGCTGCACGGTCTGTCCTTTCCCGCCGACCGGCCGCTGATCAATGTCAGCCAGGCCGCGCCCGTCGACCCGCCGCCCGAGGCGCTGCGGGCCGAGATCGCCCGGGTCGCGCTGGAGGATCCCAGCGCCCATCTCTATGGTCCCGACCTTGGTCTGCCGGCCTTGCGGGCCGAGGTCGCGGCGCGGTTCTCGGCCGATTACGGCGGTCAGGTCGCGCCGGCCCAGGTCGCGATCACCGCCGGATGCAACCAGGCCTTCACCGCCGCAATCGCCGCGCTCTGCGGCGAAGGGGATGAGGTTCTGCTGCCAACCCCCTGGTATTTCAATCACAAGATGTGGCTCGACATGTCGGGTGTCGGCGCCATCCCGTTGCCGACCGGGGCGGACCTGATCCCCGATGCCGACCATGCGGCGGCCCTGATCACCGACCGGACCCGGGCCATCGTGCTGGTGACGCCGAACAATCCCGGCGGCGTCGAATACCCCGCCGCCACCGTCGCCGCCTTCTTCGATCTGGCCCGCGCCCATGGCCTTGCGCTGATCATCGACGAAACCTATCGGGATTTCGACAGCCGCCCCGGCGCCCCCCATGATCTGCTGACGCGCCCCGATTGGGACGACACGCTGGTCCTGCTCTATTCCTTCTCCAAGGCGTATCGGCTGACCGGGCACCGGGTCGGCGCCCTGATCGGATCCCCCGCCTTGCTGGCCGAGGCCGAGAAATTCCTCGATACGGTCACGATCTGCCCGGCCCAGCTGGGCCAACACGCGGCGCTTTGGGGGATGCGCAACCTCGGCCAGTGGCTGGCCGGCGAACGGGCCGAGATCCTCGACCGCCGCGCCGCCCTGGAGACCGGCTTCGCCCCGCTGGCCGCGCAGGGCTGGCAGCTGCTGGGCTGCGGCGCCTATTTCGCCTATGTCGCGCATCCCTTCGATCTGCCCTCCGACGATCTGGCCCGGCGCCTGGTCGCCGAGGCCGGGGTGCTGCTGCTGCCCGGCACCATGTTCACGCCCGACGGCGACGCCTTCGGCGCCCGGACCCTGCGCATCGCCTTCGCCAATATCGACCGTGCCGGGATCGGCATTCTGATCGACAGGCTCTCGGCCTGGCGGCCCTGAGATCGCTTGCACGCCTCGCGCGCCCCCCTTAGACAGGGCGGAAACCGCAGGCAGGAGCACCCGGTCATGGCCAAATCCAAAACCTCCAGCACCTTCGTCTGGATCGCCGCCGGGGTCCTGGTGGTCGGTGCGTTCGGGTTCGGCGCCACCGGGCTCAGCGGCAATATCCGTTCGATCGGCACGGTCGGGGCGCTCGAGGTGTCGGCCAATCACTATGCCTTCCAGCTGCAGCAGGAATTGCGGGCGCAATCGGTCGATGCGGGCCGCGCGGTGTCGTTTCCGGACGCGCTGCAGGCAGGTCTGCCCGACCGGGTGCTGGCCCGCCTCGTCACCGCGCGGGTCTTCGACAACGAGGCCCACGGCCTTGGCCTGTCGGTCGGCGATACCGAAGTGCGCGAGATGATCGTGAACGACCCCGCCTTCATCGGCCCGTCGGGTTTCGATCGCCAGGTTTATGCCGAACAGCTGGCCCGTGCCGGCCTGAACGAGGCCGATTACGAAGCGTCGTTGCGCGATGACAGCGCCCGCACCCTGCTGCAGGCCGCGATCGCCTCGGGCATGCCCGAACCTGCGGTCCTGGCCGACGAACTGGCGCTCTATATCGGCCAGTTGCGCGACATCACCTGGGCCAGCCTGGACGAAACGATGCTCGACGCGCCGGTCCCGGACCCCTCGGACGACGATCTGCGCGCCTTCCACACCGACAATCCCGACCTGTTCACCACGCCCGAAACCCGGGCCGTGACCTATGCCTGGCTGTCGCCGGACATGCTGGCCGACCAGTCCGGTATCGGGGACGAGGATCTGCGCGAGGTCTACGAGGAACGGATCGACGACTACGTCCTGCCCGAGCGGCGCCTTGTCGAACGGCTGGTCTTTTCCGACGAGGCCGCAGCCCGGGCCGCGCTGGACGCGATCGCCGCCGGAGAGACCGATTTCGATACCCTGGTGGCCGAACGCGGCCTGACGCTGGACGATGTCGATATCGGCGACGTCTCCGAGGACGCGCTGGGCGAGGCCGGCCCGGCCGTCTTCGCCGCCGAGCCGGGTGAGGTCACGGGCCCTGCCCCATCCGAATTCGGCCCGGCGCTGTTTCGCATGAACGCGATCCTGTCGGCCCAGGAGACCACCTTCGAAGAGGTCCGCGACGACCTGTTCGACGAGGTCGCCTCGATCGCGGCGTCCCGGCAGATCGTCGAACAGGCCGAACCGATCAGCAACCTGCTGGTCGGCGGCGCGCGGCTCGAGGATCTGGCCGAGCAGACCCCGATGGAGCTTGGCACGATCGAGGTCACCGCCGACAGCATCGACGGCATCGCCGCCTATGACGCCTTTCGCGACCGGGTCGCCGCCACCGACCCCGGCGATTATCCCGAATTGTTCGAACTGGCCGATGGCGGGCTCGTGGCGCTGCGGGTGGACGCGTTGCGCGCCCCCGAACTGCAGGAGTTCGAGACCGTGCGCGACGCGGTCGCCGAGGCCTGGGCCGCCGAGGCGCGCCTGCGCGCGATCCGCGACCGCGCCGCCGAAATCGCCGCGCGGATCACCCCCGACACCGAATTCACCGATCTGGGCCTCGACAGCGCCATCGCCGAACGCGACCTGACCCGGCGCAGTTTCCTGGCCGATGCGCCGCCGGGCTTCATGGCCGAGGTCTTCGACATGGAACCGGACGAGGTCCGCGTGCTGGAGACCGAAACCGGCGCCGTGATCCTGCGGCTCGACACGATCAGGGCCGCCGATCCCGAGGATACGTCCGTGGCCGCCGAACGCGACAGCATCGCCAGCACCGCCGGCGGCGGCATGGCCCAGGACATGCTGCAGCTCTATGCCGATGCGATCCAGCGTCGGACCGAGATCCGGATCGACGATGCCGCGGTCCAGGCCGTGCACAATTCCTTCCGGTGACGCCATGGCCCTGACCCCGGATTTCGACAGCTTCGCCAAGGGATACGAGGCCGGCCGGGCCCAGGTCGTCTATACGCGCCTGGCCGCCGACCTGGACACGCCGGTGTCGCTGATGCTGAAACTGACCGGTGCCGGCCGCGATGCCTTCATCCTCGAAAGCGTCACCGGCGGAGAGGTCCGCGGACGCTATTCGATCATCGGCATGAAACCCGACCTGATCTGGGAATGCCGCGGGCACGGCTCGCGCATCAACCGCCAGGCCCGATACGATGCCGCGGCCTTTGTCGATCTTCCCGGCGACCCGCTCGACGCCCTCCGCGCGCTGCTGGACGAAAGCCGGATCGACCTGCCCGAAGGGCTGCCGGCCGCCAGTGCGGGGCTGTTCGGCTATCTGGGCTATGACATGGTCCGGCTGGTCGAACGCCTGCCGGATGTGAACCCGGACCCGCTGGACCTGCCCGACGCGGTGCTGATGCGGCCCTCGGTCGTCGCGGTGCTGGACGGGGTCAAGGGCGACGTGATCCTGGTCGCGCCGGCCTATGTGCAGGACGGGGTCAGCGCCCGCGCCGCCTATGCCCAGGCCGCCGAGCGGGTGATGGATGCCGAACGCGCCCTGGAACATCCCCTGCCCCTGCCGACACGGGAGCTGGGCGAGGCGCAGGAGGACGGCGCGCCGGTCAGCAACTTCACCCGCGACGGCTACAAGGCCGCCGTGAACAAGGCCAAGGACTATATCCGTGCCGGCGACATCTTTCAGGTCGTGCCGTCGCAGCGCTGGACCCAGACATTCCGGGCGCCGCCGTTTTCGCTGTATCGCAGCCTGCGGCGCACCAACCCCTCGCCCTTCATGTTCTTTTTCAACTTCGGCCCCTACCAGGTGATCGGCGCCAGCCCGGAAATCCTGGTCCGGGTCTTCGGCTCCGAGGTCACGATCCGCCCGATCGCCGGCACACGGCCGCGCGGCGCCACCCCGCAAGAGGATGACGCGCTGCAGGCCGACCTGCTGGCCGATGAAAAGGAATGCGCCGAACACCTGATGCTGCTGGACCTGGGCCGCAACGACGTGGGCCGGGTGGCGAAAATCGGCACCGTCCGCCCGACCGAGGATTTCATCGTCGAACGCTACAGCCACGTGATGCATATCGTCAGCAACGTGGTGGGCGAGCTCCGCGATGACCAGGACGCCTTGTCGGCGCTGCTGGCCGGCCTGCCCGCGGGCACGGTTTCGGGCGCGCCCAAGGTCCGGGCGATGCAGATCATCGACGAGCTGGAGCCCGAGAAGCGCGGCGTCTATGGCGGCGGCGTCGGCTATTTCAGCGCCGGCGGCGACATGGACATGTGCATCGCCCTGCGCACCGCCGTGCTCAAGGGCACCGATCTGTATATCCAGGCCGGCGGCGGCGTTGTCCATGACAGCGATCCGGAGGCCGAATACATGGAGACGGTGCACAAATCCAACGCGATCCGCCGGGCGGCGGCGGATGCGGCGATGTTCCGGGACACGACGAACTGAGGCGGCCACCCGACGCCCGGGTCCTGGCTTTGCCCGCGCCGCGGCACGTTCCCCTGATCCGGTAGGCGCGCGCCCCGGACAGGGGCGTCGCGCGCGCGGGGTTTCAGCTCGTCAAACCGCCCCGGGGCGACCCGCGCCTGGCCACGATCGACGCGCGCGGGACTGATCCCGGCCGCGCCGCTCAGGCGGCCTTGCTGCGGCGCGGGCGGCGCCGCTTGCCTGCGGGTCTGGAGGCGCCGTCCTGCGGCTTGGCCTGACGGGCCGGTCCGGCGCCCGGACCGCCACGCCCGCGCCCGCCGCCGCGGCCGGACTTGGCCGGGGCCTTGACCGAGGCCGGACGGCTGCCCGCCGACACCGGGATCTCGATCTTCATCAGACGCTCGATCTGGGTCAGCAGGTCGACCTCTTCGGCGCAGCACAGGGCGATCGCCTCGCCCTCGCGGCCGGCGCGGGCGGTGCGGCCGATCCGGTGGACGTAATTGTCCGGAACCTCGGGCAGGTCGTAGTTGATCACATAGGCCACGCCCGGAATGTCGATGCCGCGGGCGGCGACGTCGGTGGCGACCAGCACGCCGATCTTGCCGTCGCGGAAGCTCTTGATCGCGCGGTCCCGCTGGCCCTGGCTCTTGTTGCCGTGGATCGAATCCGCGTTGAAACCATCGGCCCGCAGCCCCTTCATCAGCTTTTCCGCGCCATGTTTGGTGCGGGCAAAGACCAGGGTCAGGGCGCCGGGGTCGCGGCTCAGGATCTCGCGCAGGCGGGCGGGTTTGCCCGGCTTGTCGACGAATTGCACCGATTGGGTGATCTTGTCGGCCGCCTTGCCCGGCGGCGCGACCTGCACCCGGCGCGGATTGTCCAGGTAGGCGCGGCTCAGCTCCTCCATCTGTTTCGGCATCGTGGCCGAGAACAGCATGGTCTGGCGCGGCGTGCCCAGGGCCGGGGCGATCCGGCGCAGGGCGTGGATGAAGCCCATGTCGAGCATCTGGTCGGCCTCGTCCAGCACCAGGTGGCGCACCTGTCCCAGGTCGACGGCGCGGCGATCCATCAGGTCGATCAGCCGGCCGGGCGTGGCCACCAGGATATCGGTGCCCCGGGCCAGCTGGCCGACCTGGCGGTTGATCGACTGGCCCCCGACGACCAGGGTGATGCGCAGTTTCGTGTCTTCGGACAGGCCGCGCAGGGCCTCGGCGATCTGGTTGACCAGCTCGCGCGTCGGCGCAAGGATCAGCGCCCGCGCGGTCTTGGGCGCGGGCCGACCCGGGGCCGCCAGCAGATGGTCGATCAGCGGCAGGCCGAAGGCCAGCGTCTTGCCGGTTCCGGTCTGGGCCAGGCCGAGGATGTCATGCCCCTCCAGCGCCAGGGGAATCGCCTGGTTCTGGATCGGGGTGGGTTCCGAAAAACCGGCGCGTTCCAGCGCGGTGTTGAGCTGCGGCGCGAGGCCAAGCATGTCGAAATCGAACAATTCGTGTCCTTTACAGGGCCGAACCGGCATCCCGCCGGTGGCCGACAAGGCCGCGCATCAGGCGCGGCGCACAAGGTTTCCGCGCTGGCACTGAACGAGCGGGCCTGTCCCGCCCCGTCCGGCCGTCGCGTCAGAACCCTGCGTGATGGGGAACTTGATCTGGCGGACGCTGTCGGCCGCTCGGAACCTTCCGAGGGGCCTGGGCTTGCTCACGCGGCAGCGCAGCGTCCTGGGGCGCATATGGGCCATCGGGCGGGCTTTGTCCAGCGCGCAATGCCCCCGCGCCGCAGGTCTTGGTCGCGGCGATGTCCGGCGGCCACGGTCGCCGCCAATCAGCGCGCACCGGCGCGGCCTTGCGGATCATTGCCCGTCCCGCAGCACGGCGCTGACCGGGACCAGCGCCACCTGCCCGGCCCGGTTCGCCGTGGCCCAGAGCGACAGCGCGCTGAGCGTATCGGGCCGGACCCGCCCGATCAGCACCACGCCGCTGTCCTGGCGCGCCCGGAAGGCCGCCTGGTCGATGAAGCGGCGCACCGCATCCGCATCCTGCCCGTCGCCGTCGATATCGCGATAGATCGTCGCCGCGGGCACGCCGGCGCGCTCGGCCGTCCGGCCGACCATGTTCAGCCCGACCGAGCCCGAAATGAAGCCCCGCCCACTTTCCGCCAGCAGGGCCATGAGCTGTTCGGTCACCGCCGGTGTCGTCTGCAGGCCGCCCGACCCCAGGTCGATCAGCGCCACGGTTTCGGGCAGGGTGGTGAAGGCCGCCTCGAGGGCGACGTCCACATCCGACGGAACCGCGCCGGCCGGCACCCGGGCCTGGGCCACGATTTCGACCCCGGCGGCGCGATAGGCGGCCATCGCCTCGGCCGCGCCGGGGCGGTCGGGGTCGATCGCCACCGTGACCGGAAACGGCAGACCGGCAACGGCCGCCTCGGCCCCGGGCAGGCGTCCCTCGTCGATCAGCACGACGGCCAGCCGCGGGCGCGGATCGTCGGCATCGACCGGCGCGGCGAAGGCCTGCAGGGCCGGGCGCGGCGCGGGGTCGGCATCGCCCGCCGCGTCGGCCGCGCCGGACGGCTCTTCCACACCCGGGCGGAGCACCGTGACCGCGGGCGCCTGGGTCGTCATCAAGGCGTTGCCCGCCCCCTGAAGCTGCAGCCGCGCGGGCGCGTCGGTCGGGGGCAGATCGGTTTCGGCGCGGGCCACGGCCTCGGGGTCGGGCGCATTGTCCCCGGGTTCGGGCACGATCTCGACCAGCAGCGCGGGCGGCGCATCGCCCGGGGCATCGCCCGCTGTCGGGCCGGTGTCGTCATCGGGCGCCGAAGCGATATCGGCCAAGGGCGCGTCGGCCGCCGCCGGGTCTTCGTCGCCGGACCCGATCGGCCTGTCGGTGGCGTCTTGCGCAAGCGTCTCGGCGGGCCTGTCGTCGCCGGCATCGGTCATGGCGGTCCGCGGGTCCGGCGCGGCGGGGGCCCCGGGGTCGGTCGCGGTGGTCGCGGCCTCGGCCTCGGCGGCGACCTGGCCGGCGTCGTCGACCGGGGCGTCCGGGGTGTCGGCCGGGGTGTCGGCCGGGGTGTCGGCCATCGGGCCGGGCGCCGGGGCCGGATCCTCGACCACCAGCATCGGCGGCGCGGCAGGGATGGACGCCGGTTCGGTCGACAGGATGATGTCGGATTCGCTGTCGGGCACCCGCGGCGCGGCCGATTGCGGATTGGGCAGGACCGGCATGTCGGCCTGGGTCGCGACCTGCACCGCCTCGGGCGCGGCGGGGGCGTCCAGCGCGCCCTCCACATCGCCGATTTCGGGCTCTTGCGGCGGCGCGGTATCGGCATCGGGCACGGTGGTCGAGGGCGCCGACGACCCGTCCGTCGCCGGCGGCGGGGCCAGGGCCGGGCCATCCGACATCACGCCATCCTCGGCGCCGGGCACCGCGGGCGGCAGGGTTTCGGACGCCCCCGATCCCGGCGCGCCGGCCGGGGCGTCGATCTGCGGCTCGGAAGGGGGGGCGTTCCCGGCCGGCTGCTCGGCCAGCAGCGATGCCGTCGCCAGCCCCAGACCAGAGACCAAAGCCCCCGAGACGATGCCCGCCAAGAACCCGCGTGCCATTGGGTCTGCTCCTTTCGGATCGCGGCCGCGATCCTGTCTGCCTGTCTGCCCCGGCCTTGACGCGCCTGCGCCATTGGCCTTCTCTCTTGGGCGGACTATACCGCGCCCGGCACCACGGGCGGTAGTCCCGAATTCAAAAAGCGCCCGGAGTGGCAAGACCATGCTTCTGCTGATCGACAATTACGACAGTTTCACCTACAACCTGGTCCATTACCTGGGCGAATTGGGCGCCGATGTCGCGGTGCATCGCAACGATGCGCTGGACGTGCAGCAGGCCATGGGCCTGGGCGCCGCCGGCATCGTTTTGTCGCCCGGGCCCTGCGATCCGGCCCAGGCCGGGATCTGCCTGGCCCTGACCCGTGCGGCCGCCGAAACCGGCACGCCGCTTCTGGGCGTCTGCCTGGGTCACCAGACCATCGGCGAGGCTTTCGGTGGCCGTGTCATCCGCCATACCGAGATCGTGCACGGCAAGATGGGCGCGGTGCATCACCAGGGCCGGGGCCTGTTCGCCGGGCTGCCCTCGCCCTTTCTGGCCACGCGCTATCATTCGCTGGTGGTCGACCGCGCCGGCCTGCCCGATTGCCTGGAGGTCACGGCCGAGCTTGCCGATGGCACGATCATGGGCCTGCAGCACCGCAGCCTGCCGATCCACGGCGTGCAGTTCCACCCCGAAAGCATCCGCTCCGAACACGGGCACAGGATGCTGCGGAATTTCCTCGATTGCGTGAAGGAGCCGGCATGAGCGACGCGATGAAACCGCTGATCTTCGCGGCCTCCGAAGGGCCGCTGAGCCGCGCCCAGGCCGAACAGGCCTTCGGCATCCTGTTCGAGGGCGAGGCGAGCCCGGCCCAGATCGGCGGGCTATTGATGGCGATGCGGGCGCGGGGCGAAAGCGTGTCGGAATATGCCGCCGCCGCCGCCGCGATGCGGGCGCGCTGCGTCGCGGTCCGGGCGCCCGAGGGCGCGATGGATATCGTCGGCACCGGCGGCGACGGGATGGGCACGCTCAACATTTCCACCGCCACCGCCTTTGTCGTGGCCGGCGCCGGCGTGCCCGTGGCCAAGCACGGCAACCGCAACCTGTCGTCGAAATCCGGCGCGGCGGATGCGCTGACCGAACTGGGGATCGACGTGATGGTCGGCGCCGAGGCGGTCGAAAGGGCGATCGACGCGGCCGGGATCGGCTTCATGATGGCGCCGATGCATCACCCGGCGATGAAACACGTGATGCCGGTGCGCCAGGAGCTGGGCTGCAAGACGATCTTCAACATCCTCGGGCCGCTGACCAACCCCGCCGGGGTCACGCGGCAACTGACCGGCGCCTTCGCCCCGGATCTGATCTTTCCCATGGCCGAAACCCTGCAAAGCCTCGGCTCTCAGGCGGCCTGGCTGGTCCATGGTTCCGACGGCACCGACGAGATCACGATCACCGGCACCACCCAGGTGGCCGAGCTGAAGGACGGCCGCATCACCGCGCGCGAGGTCCACCCCGAAGAGGCCGGCCTGCCGGTGCATCGCCTGGCCGACATCCTGGGCGGCACCCCGGCCGAGAATGCCGCCGCGTTGCGTGCGCTGCTGGACGGGGCGCCGGGCGCCTATCGCGACGCGGTGCTGCTGAATGCCGCCGCCGCGCTGGTGATCGCGGACAAGGCCGCCGATCTGAAGGAGGGCGCAGCACGGGCCGCCGACAGCATCGACAGCGGCGCCGCGAAACGCGCGGTCGAGACGCTGGCCCGGATCAGCCGGGGCGGCTGATGCGCCTGCCCGCGCGCCCGGAGCTGCCCGGCTGGAACGATCTGCCGTTCTGGGACACCGCCTGGCCCGCCCTGCGCGCGCGGCTCGCGGCCGAAACCCGGCCCTGCCACCCGGACCCGGCCCAGGTGTTCCGCGCCCTGACACGGCCCCCCGATCAGGTCCGCGTGGTGATCCTGGGCCAGGACCCCTACCCCACGCCCGGCCACGCCAACGGCCTGGCGTTTTCGGTCACGCCAGGGACGCCGCTGCCCCGATCGCTGGCCAATATCTTTGCCGAGATCGAGGCCGATCTGGGCGCCCGCCCGCAGAACGGCGATCTGGGCCATTGGCACGACCAGGGGGTGATGCTGCTCAACACCGCGCTGAGCGTGCCGTCGGGCCAGGCCGGCGGTCATGCCCGCTGGGGGTGGGAGGTTCTGGTGCGCGACGTGCTGGCGCGGCTGTCGGACAGGCCCCGCGCCTTCGTGCTGTGGGGCAATGCGGCTCGCGCCCTGGGCGCGCAGGTCACCGGCGACGGGCATCTGTTCGTCGAAAGCGCCCATCCCTCGCCGCTATCGGCCCGGCGCGGGTTCTTCGGATCGCGCCCGTTCAGCCGGGTGAATGGCTGGCTCACCGCGCGCGGCGAGCCGCCGATCGACTGGACCGGCCGGGGCGGCTGACACGGCCGGCGCTTTACCATCCCCGCCGCGCGTCCTAAGACGGGGCCATGGACATTCTCGAACAGATCCGCGCCTACAAGCTGCAGGAAATCGCCGCCGACAAGGCCGCCCGCCCGCTGGCGGATGTGGAGGCCGCGGCCCAGGCCGCCCCGCCCCTGCGCCCCTTCGCCGAGGCGCTGACCCGGGCCAGCCGCGACGGCTACGGCCTGATCGCCGAAATCAAGAAGGCCAGCCCGTCCAAGGGGCTGATCCGCGCCGATTTCGACCCGCCCGCCCTGGCGCAGGCCTATGCCGCCGGCGGCGCCACCTGCCTGAGCGTCCTGACCGACACGCCCAGCTTCCAGGGCGACAAGGCGTTCCTGACCGATGCCCGCGCCGCCTGCGACCTGCCTGCGCTGCGCAAGGATTTCATCTATGATCCCTACCAGGTGGTCGAGGCCCGCGCCCTGGGCGCCGATTGCATCCTGATCATCCTGGCCAGCGTCTCGGACGACCAGGCGGCCGAACTGGAACGGACCGCCTTCGACTGGGGCATGGACGTGCTGCTGGAAGTCCATGACGAGGCCGAACTGACCCGGGCCGAGGCGCTGAAATCGCCGCTGATCGGGATCAACAACCGCAATCTCAAGACCTTCGAGACCACGCTCGACACCACTCGGCACCTGTCGCGCCTGGTGCCGCCCGATCGCATGATCGTCTGCGAAAGCGGCCTGTCCACCCCCGCCGACCTGGCCGAGATGGCGCAATACGGCGCGCGTTCTTTCCTGATCGGCGAAAGCCTGATGCGCCAGGACGATGTCGCCGCCGCCACCCGGGCGCTGCTGGCCGATCCGCTGACCCCGGGCGGGTTCTGAGATGTCCGGCAAGCTGAGCCATTTCGACGCCGCCGGCCAGGCGCATATGGTCGATGTCTCCGACAAGGCCGATACCGCGCGCATCGCCATCGCCACCGGTTGGGTGCGGATGGCGCCGGCGACGCTGGCTCTGGTCCGGCAGGGCCGGGCCGACAAGGGCGACGTGCTGGGCATCGCGCGGCTGGCCGGCATCCAGGGCGCCAAGCGCACGGCCGAGCTGATCCCGCTGTGCCATCCGCTGCCGATCACCAAGGTCGCGCTGGAGCTGGAGGCCGACGACGCCCTGCCCGGCGTGCAGATCGCCGCCACGGTCAAGACCACCGGCAAGACCGGGGTCGAGATGGAGGCTCTGACCGCCGTCTCGACCGCCGCGCTGACGGTCTACGACATGCTCAAGGCGGTCCAGAAGGACATGGAGATCGGCGGCATCCGCGTGACCCTCAAGGACGGTGGCAAGTCGGGGCGGTTCACGGGATGAACCTGTCGGGCCGATCGCTGGAGCTGTTCTTCATCGACGGCCGCCCGGACGGCATGCTGACGGCCGAGGTGTTCAACTGGACCGGCCACGTGCTGCGGGTGCCGCGCACCCAGCTCAAGGAAGGCCTGAGCCGCCCCGAAGCCGCCTTTACCGGTGTCTACATCCTGCTGGGGGAACAGGATGGTCGCGCGCAGGCCTATGTCGGGGAAGCTGAGGACATGCGCGAGCGCCTGCGCGACCATGCCGCGCGCAAGGACTGGTGGGACAATGTGGTGCTGGTCACGACCTCGGCCAACAACCTGCACAAGGCGCATGTGAAATACCTCGAATCCCGGCTTGTCGAGATCGCCCGCGACGTCAACGTGAGTGCGTTGGAGAACGGGAACACCCCGCCCCGCAGCAGCCTGAGCGAGGCGGCCGTTTCCAACATGGAAAGTTTCCTCGATACGCTGCTGATGGTGTTGCCGGCGATCCGGGTGGATATGTTCCTCAGCAAGAAACGGGACGTGAGCCGGCAGGCCCCCGAGCGTGTCGACGCGGCGGAACCGGTTTTCCGATGCACCGTCGCCGAACACGGTGTCAATGCGACGGCGGTCTTGCGCGACGGCGAAATGGTCGTCCTGACCGGATCGCGCGTGCGTCCGTCCTGGGCCGGGGACCGCAAGGCGAACACCACCTATTTCCGCCTGCATGACGATCTGGTCGCCAATGGAACCATCCTGAGGGACGGCGACGGGGCGATTCTGACCCGCGACTATGCCTTCTCCAGCCCCTCGGCGGCGGCGGCCGTTGTTTCGGGCCGGTCTGCGAACGGGCGCCTGGCCTGGGTGCTGGACGCGGACGGACGCAGTTATGCGGAATGGGAACGGGACCAGATCGAAGGGACCGGCACATGATCCCGGTCGCCGACGCGCTGAACAAGCTTCTGGCCCTGGCTGCGCCGCTGGAGGTCGAGGAGGTGCCGTTGACCCGCGCCCTGGGCCGCACCCTGGCCCGGCCGGTGATGGCCCGGCGCACCCAGCCGCCGTTCTCGGCCTCTGCCATGGATGGCTATGCGCTTGCCGGCGATCCGGCGCCCGGCGACGACTTTGCGGTGATCGGCGAGGCCCCGGCCGGCCATGCCTTTGCCGGACAGGTCGGCCCGGGCCAGGCGGTCCGGATCTTTACCGGCGCCCCGCTGCCGACGGGCGCGACCCGGGTCGTGATCCAGGAGGACGTGCAGCGCGACGGCGACCGGATCACCCTCACCGGCACCCCGCAGGGCAGCCATATCCGCCCGGCAGGTGCCGATTTCGCCGAAGGTGCGACGCTGGACGCGCCGCGGGTGCTGACCCCGTCGGACATCGCGCTTCTGGCGGCGATGAACATCGCCTCGGTTCCGGTCACCCGCAAACCCGACGTCGCGCTGATCGCCACCGGCGACGAACTGGTGCCCCCCGGCGATACCCCGGGGCCGGACCAGATCATCGCCTCCAACAGCTATGGCCTGCATGCGCTGATGACCGGGCTGGGGGCCGCGCCGCGCCTGCTGCCGATCGCCCGCGACACGGTGCCGGCGCTGAACCAGGTGCTGGACCTGGCCCGGGGCGCCGATCTGGTGATCACCATCGGCGGCGCCTCGGTCGGCGATCACGACCTGGTCGCCCAAGCCGCCGCCGATCGCGGGATGGAGCGCGCCTTCTACAAGGTCGCGATGCGGCCCGGCAAACCGCTGATGGCCGGACGGCTGGAGGGTGCGGCGATGATCGGGCTGCCGGGCAACCCGGTGTCGGCCATGGTCTGCGGCCATGTCTTCGTCGCCCCGGTGATCCGCGCCATGCTGGGCCGGACCGAGGTGATCCCCCGGCCCGTCACCGCAACGCTTGCCACCGATCTGCCCGCCAATGGCCCCCGCCAGCACTACCTGCGCGCCCGCCGCACCCCGGACGGCGTTCTGCCCTTCGACAAGCAGGACAGCTCGCTTCTGACGGTGCTGTCGCAGGCCGATTGCCTGATCGTGCAGCCCCCCGACGACCCGGCCCGCCGCGCGGGCGATCCTGTGGATATCCTGCCGCTGTGACGCGGCATGTTGACACAAAACGGGAACAGCCGTAGAACATTCCCCAAACGCGCCGCCGCGCGCCCGGCCACCGATCGACGCGGCCGTATCGAGGGAGTATCGAGATGCTGACCAGGAAACAGCTCGACCTGCTGGATTTCATCCACAAACGCGTCCAGCGCGACGGGGTGCCGCCCTCGTTCGACGAGATGAAGGATGCGCTGGACCTGCGCTCCAAATCCGGCATTCACCGCCTGATCACCGCGCTCGAGGAACGCGGCTTCATCCGGCGGCTGGCGCATCGCGCCCGGGCGCTCGAAATCGTCAAGCTGCCCGACAGCCTGGCCGGCAAGGGCGGTTTCACCCCCCAGGTGATCGAGGGCGACCGCCCCGACAGCACGCCCGCCGCCGCCATGCCGGTCGAAACCGTGGGCGCGATCGAATTGCCGGTGATGGGCCGGATCGCCGCCGGTGTCCCGATCGAGGCGATTTCCCATGTGTCGCACCAGGTCGCGGTGCCTCAGTCGATGCTGGGCAACGGCGAACATTACGCGCTCGAGGTGCGGGGCGATTCGATGATCGAGGCCGGGATCAATGACGGCGACGTTGTGATCATCGCCGAAACCAGCGTCGCCGATAACGGCGATATCGTGGTCGCCCTGGTCGAGGATCAGGAAGCGACGCTGAAACGCTTCTATCGGCGGGGCGGCAACGCCATCGCGCTGGAGGCGGCGAACCCGGCCTATGAAACCCGTGTCCTGCCGGCCGACAAGGTCAAGGTGCAGGGCCGTCTGGTCGGCCTGATCCGCACCTACTGACCCCTTTCGGACGGCGGCCGCTGTCACCACCAGGGCAGCGCGCCGCCGTTCCACAACCGCTCTCCGGTCACGTCGCGGACGCTCACGAAATCGAGCGACCCGTCCTTGGCATAGGCGGCCAGGGCACCGCTCTGGCGCAGGGTCACCGGGTCGACCACCCGGCATGTGCGCGGCCCGGGCACGGTGGTGTTCGAAATCAGCACCGCCGCGCCGTCGCAATCGGTCAACCGCTCCAGCTCGGTCTTGCCGCGGACCGCCAGCATCGGCATCCCGTTCAGATCGAAGGCGATGCGCCGCTCGCCACCGGACAGGCCGGGCCTGGCAAAGGCCTCGTCCTGGCGGGTCGGAACGCCATCGTTTTCCAGCCAGCTTTCGGCGGCGAAACTTTCGCCGCGCGCCTTCGACAGGACCCGGCCATCGGCCTGCATCAGCCCGACAAGGCCGCCGGTATCCGACACCAGCAGGACCGGCCGCTCGGTCCCCGACCACAGGATCAGCGCCAGCGCCGCCGGGGCCAGCCCCGCCCACCGCCCGGGGCCGCGCCACAGGATCACGATCAATGCCCCCAAGGTCAGGATCGGCAGCACCGCCGGAGCCGGCGCGACCACGTGACTGACCGCACTGGGCAGGCCGGCCACCCAATGCGCGACCCCGAGGATCCAGCGCAGCCCCAGATCCATCACCCACAGCCCGACCGAGGCCAGGCCAAGCGGCGCCAGCACCGCCGCCAGCACCGCAGCCGGCGCCACGACCATCCCCATGACCGGCACCGACAGCAAGTTGGCGATCAGCCCGTAATGCGGCACCCGGTTGAAATGGGCGGCGGCGAAGGGGGCCGTGGCCAGCCCCGCCACAAGCGAGCTGACGAAGACCGCCAGGACCGGCCGGGCCCATCGCGGGATCCACTCCGCCTCGACCCGGCGCATCGCGCCGAACACCGCGACCAGCGCCGTTGTCGCGGCAAAGGACATCTGGAACCCCGGCCCGGTCAGCGCGTCCGGGCGCAGGGCCAGAACGATCAGCGCCGCGATCGCGACCGCCCGCAAGGTCAGGGCCCGCCGGTCCAGCAACACCGCCCCCAGCATCACCGCGACCATGATGAAGGCCCGTTCGGTCGCCACCGCGCCGCCCGACAGCGCCAGATAGCCTGCCCCGGCGCAGAGCGCGACCAGGGCCGCGATCTTCTTGACCGGCAGGCGCAACGCCAGGGCCGGCACCAGGGCGCAGCCGACCCGCACCGCGGCAAAGACCGTGCCGACCAGCAACCCCATGTGCAGCCCCGAAATCGCCAGCAGATGCGCCAGGTTCGACACCCGCAGGTCTTCCAGCACGGTTTCGGGAATCGCCGACCGGTCTCCGGTCATGAGCGCCGCCGCGACCCCGGCGGTCTCGTCCGGCATCGCCGATTGCACCCCCAGCGACAGGGCGCGCCGCAGGCGGAACAGCGCCAGCCCCGCCGCGCCCTCCTCGGCCGGGGACAGCATCAATGTGGGCGTGCGGGTATACCCGACCGCGCCCAACCGGTCGAACCAGGCCATGCGGGCGAAGTCGAACCCCCCCGGTTCCACCGGGCCCGGCGGCGGCGACAGGTGCGCGGTCAGGATCACGACCATGCCCGGTTCGGCGACCACATGCGGCCCGTCGCCATGGACCGAGACGCGGATGCGCGCCGGGGTCCGGTCCGGCGACAGATCCTCCAGCACCACCCGGTCCAGGGTCCAGCGTTCGGCGCCGCTGGCCGATCGGTCGATCCCGACGATGCGCCCCTCGACCGGGCCGTAATAGCGGAACGACAGCACCGGTTCGCCGACCATGTTGGCGCGGACCGCCGCCCAGGCCAGGCCAAGCGCGATCAGACCGGCAGCGACCGCCAGTGTCCCGATCCGCGCCGGGCGCCACAGGCCCAGCCCGATCGCGCAAAGCCCGGCCGCGACAAGTGTCAGGGCCTGATCCCGGCCAAGTTCGGACGGCAGCATGAAATAGGCGCCGATCCCGGCCGCAAGGCAGACCGGCACCCACCCGAACAGGTGGCCCCGCTGGCGGTCGAACCAGCTTTCAGGCAGCGACGGCAGGCGCACTTGTTCTCCGAAGGGCTGGCGGATATGCCCGCCCAGAGAACCCCAGACCGGTTAGCAAAAGGTTAACGCGCGCCCCATGTCCGACCGTCCCGCCGACAGCAAGGTTGTCACCCGCTTCGCCCCCTCGCCCACCGGCGCCCTGCATATCGGCGGCGCCCGCACCGCGCTGTTCAACTGGCTTTATGCCCGCGGCCGGGGCGGCACCTTCCTGTTGCGGATCGAGGATACCGACAAGGCCCGGTCGACCCCGGAAAACACCGACGCGATCCTGGACGGGCTGACCTGGCTGGGGCTGGATTGGGAGGGCGCGCCGATCAGCCAGGCCGCGCGAGCGGACCGCCACGCCGAGGTCGCGCATCAGCTGCTGGAAGCGGGCAAGGCCTACAAGTGCTATTCGACCCCCGAAGAGATCGACGCCTTCCGCGAAGCCGCCCGGGCCGAGGGCCGGTCGACCCTGTTCCGGTCGCCCTGGCGCGACGCGGACCCGGCCAGCCACCCGGACGCGCCCTTCGTGGTGCGGATCAAGGCGCCGCGCGACGGCAGCACCACCCTGCACGACGCGGTGCAGGGTGACGTGACCTGGGCCAACGACCAGCTTGACGACATGGTGCTGCTGCGCTCGGACGGCAGCCCGGTCTACATGCTGGCGGTGGTGGTCGACGACCACGACATGGGCGTGACCCATGTGATCCGCGGCGACGACCACCTCAACAACGCCTTCCGCCAGAACCTGATCTACGACGGCATGGGCTGGCCGAAACCGGTTCTGGCCCATATCCCGCTGATCTTCGGCCCCGACGGCAAGAAATTGTCCAAACGCCACGGCGCCACCGGTGCGGCCGAATACCGGGCCATGGGCTATCCGGCCGCCGGCATGCGCAATTACCTGGCGCGGCTGGGCTGGTCGCATGGCGATGACGAATTCTTCACCGATGCCCAGGCGCGCGACTGGTTCGACCTGGACGGAATCAACAAGGCCCCGGCCCGGTTCGACACCAAAAAGCTGGAAAACCTCTGTGGCCAGCACATCCGCGCCGCCGAGGATGCTGCGCTGCTGCATGAATTGGAGGCGTTTCTGGCCGCCAGTGGCCAGCCTGCGCTGACTGAAACGCAACGTGATGGGATGTTGCAGGCCATGCCCGCGCTCAAGGAGCGGGCCAAGACCTTTCCGGAACTCATTGAAAAAGCGCACTTTGTCCTGGCATCGCGCCCCCTGGACCGGGACGAGAAAGCCGCGGCCGCCCTGGATGATGTATCCCGTGGTATACTGAGTGAATTGACGCCGCATCTGCAAACTGCTAGCTGGAACCGCGATGAGCTGGAGGGGATCGTGGCCGCGCTGGCCGAGGCCCACGGCACCAAGCTCGGCAAGCTGGCCGGACCGCTGCGGGCCGCGCTTGCCGGACGCGCGGTTTCCCCCAGCATCTTCGACATGATGCTTGTCCTGGGGCGCGAGGAAACCATCGCGCGGCTCAGCGACGCCACTGCCTGAAACGGTTTCGTCATGATCTGACGCTACCCCGGGCGGAACCGAGACAACCCGCCGCCCGGACCCGTCTGCGCGGCCCTGCAAAGGATGATGCCCATGGCCGACAAAAGCGCGACACTGACGATCGACGGCACCGAATACGAGCTGCCGGTCCTCTCGCCCACCTCCGGCCCCGACGTCATCGACATCCGCAAGCTCTATGGCCAGGCCGGTGTCTTTACCTATGACCCGGGCTTCACCTCGACCGCGTCCTGCGACAGCACGATCACCTTCATCGACGGCGACAAGGGCGAATTGCTGCATCGCGGATACCCGATCGACCAGCTGGCCGAGAAATCGCACTATCTGGAGGTCTGCTACCTGCTGCTTTACGGCGAATTGCCGACCGCCGAGCAGCTGGAGGATTTCGAGACCCGCGTCACGCGGCACACGATGATCCACGAGCAGATGCACAATTTCTTCCGCGGCTTCCGTCGCGACGCGCATCCGATGGCGACCATGGTCGGCGTGGTCGGGGCGATGTCGGCCTTTTATCACGACAGCACCGACATCAACGATCCCTGGCAGCGCGAGGTCGCCTCGATCCGGCTGATCGCCAAGATGCCGACGATCGCCGCGATGGCCTACAAGTATTCGATCGGCCAGCCCTTCGTTTATCCGCGCAACGATCTGTCCTATGCGGCGAATTTCGTGCACATGTGCTTCAGCGTCCCGGCCGAGCCCTATCATGTCGACCCGATCGTCGCCCGCGCGATGGACCGGATCTTTACCCTGCACGCCGACCATGAACAGAACGCCTCGACCTCGACCGTGCGTCTGGCCTCGTCTTCGGGGGCCAATCCCTTTGCCTGCATCGCGGCCGGTATCGCCTGCCTGTGGGGGCCGGCCCATGGCGGCGCCAACCAGGCCTGTCTGGAGATGCTGCGCGAGATCGGCACGCCCGACCGGATCCCCGAATACATCGCCCGCGCCAAGGACAAGGAAGACCCGTTCCGCCTGATGGGCTTCGGGCACCGGGTCTACAAGAATTTCGACCCGCGCGCCAAGGTGATGAAACAATCCGCCGACGAAGTGCTGGAGCTTCTTGGGATCGAGAACAATCCGACCCTGCAGGTCGCCAAGGATCTGGAGGCCGCGGCCCTTGCCGATGAGTATTTCACCGACAAGAAACTGTTCCCGAATGTCGATTTCTATTCGGGCATCATCCTCGAGGCGATGGGCTTTCCGACCTCGATGTTCACCCCGATCTTCGCGCTGAGCCGCACCATCGGCTGGGTCAGCCAGTGGAAGGAACAGCTGGCCGATCCGCATCACAAGATCGGCCGCCCGCGCCAGCTGTATCTGGGCGACACGACGCGCGACTATATCGAGATCGAGAACCGCTGACCGGGAACCGGACCGGGCCTCCCTGCGCCCGGTCCGGCCCTGCCGGTTCCCGCACCCCGGTCCAAAATGCCGCGGGGCGCGCCCCTCGCCGATGGCTGCCTCATCCCTATGTCCAGGACAGAGAGATCGAGGAGAACGATGGACCATCCCCGCCGACTGGACCCCAGGACAGCCGATATCGTCGCCAGCCACCATGTGCCGCAGGACATCCACGACCGCATCGCATTGCGTCTGGTCAAGATCCTGCGGGTCTTCGCCGACCGGTTCTTTGCCAGCCGCTACGGCCACCGGGCCGTGGTTCTGGAAACCGTCGCCGCCGTGCCCGGCATGGTCGGCGGGCTGCTGCAGCACCTCAAGGCAATCCGCCACATCCGCGAGGACCAGGGCTGGATCAAGGAGTTGATCGACGAGGCCGACAACGAACGCATGCACCTGATGACCTTCATCCATATCGCCCGGCCGTCGCGGGTCGAGCGGTTGCTGATCATGGTCGCGCAGGCGATCTTCTACAATTTCTACTTCTTTCTCTACCTCTTCGCGCCGCGCACCGCGCACCGGGTCGTCGGCTATCTCGAGGAAGAGGCCGTGGTCAGCTACACCCAATACCTGGCGCAGATCGACAGCGGCGCGATCGACAACCTCCCCGCGCCGCGGATCGCGCGGGAGTACTGGTCGCTGCCCGCCGATGCGCGCCTGCGCGAGGTGGTGGAGGTGGTCCGCGCCGACGAGGCGCGCCACCGCGACACCAACCACGGCTTCGCCGACGCGATCGCCCGCGGCACCGCACCCTGACCCGGCCCGAGCCCGCCATGATTGTTTCCGACTTGGGAACAGTCCGGCGTGGCTTGATCTTGCATCTTGACCACGCCCCCGCGCGGCCCGACTGTCGCGCGGGTTCAGTGTGTTGGGGGATGTCGAATGCTGGAATTCCTGATTCTTCCGATCCTTCTGGGGATCGGCCTGTCGGCCATGTTTGCGGGCACCGACGATCCCGACCCGGACCCCGACACCGGACCTGCCGCAAACCCTGATCCTGTCGGACGGCCATGACGACTTCACCGCCGGGCCGGGCAACGATTCGATCGACGGCGCCAATGGCCCCGATGCCATCCGCGGAGAGGCCGGAGACGACACCCTGCGCGGTGGCGGGGTCGGCGATGATCGCCTGTTCAGCGATTCCGGCGACGACACCCTGCTGGGCGGGCTCGGCCGCGACGTGCTCGATGCCGGCGGCGGCGACGACCTGCTGGAGGGTGGCGCCTGGAACGACAGCATGAACGGGCGCAGCGGCGACGACACGATCCTGGGCGGCGACGGCAAGGATCTGTTGCGCGGGGAAGAGGGCAATGACCTCTTGAATGGCGGCGCCTGGAATGACGGCCTTTATGGCGATAGCGGCGACGACACGCTTCTGGGCGAAGCCGGCCTCGACCTGCTGATCGGCGGCGCCGGCGACGACATTCTGGACGGCGGCGCCGGCGCGGACGAACTGTTCGGCGGCGCCGGGGCGGACCTTCTGGAGGGCGGCGACGGCGACGACCTGCTGGTCGGATCGACCCTGTTCAACCGCGACATCACCCCGGCCGAGTTCCTGGCCCTGCGCGACGACACGATCGCCCGGGACGAGGACGGCACGCCGATCTTTGCCGGGCTCGGCCTGACAGGGTCGAGCGATACCGAGGCCGACACCCTGATCGGCGGCGCGGGCGCCGATGTTCTGATGCTGGGCGGCGGCGACATCGCCTCTGGCGGTGGCGGTGGCGACGAATTCATCCTCGGCGACTGGATCGCTGCCGGCGCACCGGCCACGATCACCGATTTCCAAGGCTCCAGCGATATCGTCGTGGTCGCCCTGGCCGACGACAATGCCGACGCGAATGTCGAGATCGCGGAGGATGGCCCGGCCACCCGGCACATCCTGATCGACGGAACCCGCGTGGCCAGTGTCAGCGGCAGCTTCGACCAATTCGACGGGTTCGCGGCCGACCTCTTTACGACGACCTATACGCCGCTCTAGCGGCCCTCGTATTTCGCCGGCCGCTTTTCGAGGAAGGCGATCACGCCTTCCTGGAAATCCCGGGTCTTGCCGCAGGCGCCCTGCAGCTGCGCCTCGAGCGTCAATTGTTCGTCCAGGCTATTGCCGAACGAGGCATGCAGCGCCTCCTTGACGCGCTTGTAGGCCTCGGTCGGTCCTTGCGCCAGGTGCAGCGCCCGTCTCGCCACGTGATCGGCGAAACCGCGCATCGGCACGACCTCCCAGATCAGGCCCCATTCCTCGGCCTGGCGGGCGGGGATCCGTTCGGCGAACAGGGCCGCGCCCATCGCCTTGGCCAACCCGATCTGACGCGGCAGCGCCCAGGTGCCGCCGGCGTCGGGGATCAGGCCGATCCGGGTGAAGGCCTGCTGAAAGAAGGCGTCTTCCGAGGCGATCACCACATCGCAGACCAGCGCCAGGTTGGCCCCCGCCCCGGCCGCCGCGCCGTTGACCGCGGCGATCACCGGGACCGGGCATTCGACGATGGCGCGCAGCATCGGCAGGTATTCTTCGCGCAACACCCGTTCCAGATCCAGGTCGATGGCCCGCCCCTCGCCCAGGTCCTGGCCGGAACAGAACGCCTCGCCGGCGCCGGTGATCACCACGACCCGCGCCGCCGTCGCCGCTTCGCCAAGCGCATGGGTGAGCTCGGCCCGCATCTGCACGTTCAACGCATTCATCCGGTCGGGCCGGTTCAGCGTCACGGTCGCGATATCGTTTTCCAGCGCAAAGGAAATCGCCTGGTAGTCCATCGGGGATCCTCCGGAATCGTCCGGTGTCACATTATGCGCTGGCGCCGCGGGCGAAAGCGAAACCCGGCGTCACGGCTTCATCAGCTCGTCCAGACGAGCCTGTTCCTCGGGCGTCAGCCCGTCGGGCCCCCGCGCCCGGCGCGCCCGCATCACAGTGATCCCGCCCGCCAGCAGCGCCAGCCCGAGCATCGCCGCCGGCGCCGCCCAAAGCACCTTGTTGGCGCCGTCGGTCGTCGGGTTCAGCAGGATGTATTCCCCGTAGCGATCGACCAGGTATTGCACCGCCTCTGCATCGCTGTCGCCGGCGACCAGCCGGTCGCGCAGCAGCAGGCGCAGGTCCTTGGAGACGGTCGCATTGGACTCGTCGATCGATTCGTTCTGGCAGACCGGGCAGCGCAGGCCCGTCGACAGGGCCCGCGCGCGCGCTTCCAGTTCGGGATCGTCGAGGATTTCGTCAGGCTCCACCGCCAGGACCGGCGTGGCCAGAAGCAGGCACAGGGCCAGGGTCAGGCGTTTCATTCGGCCGCCACCCCGTCTGCCTTGCGCACCGACGACTTCGCCGCGCCGGCGGCAAAGCGCAGCCGCCGGTCGCTGAGCGAGACCAGCCCGCCAAGCGCCATCAGGATCGACCCGCCCCAGATCCAGTTCGCATAGGGCTTGATATAGGTCCGCACCGCCCAGCCGCCATTGGCCTGGGGGTCGCCGATCACGAGGTACAGGTCGCGGACGAACCCATTGGCGATGCCGGCCTCGGTCGTCGGCATCCCGGCAACCGGATAGAAGCGTTTTTCGGGCCGTTGCAGGGTCAGTTCACGGCCGTTGCGCCAGACCGCGATCTGCGCCTGGGTGGCGATGTAATTCGGGCCACGAACCTCCTCGACCGCGCGCAGTTCGACCTCGAAGACGCCGACCTCCCAGCGATCCCCGACATTGGCGACGCGGATATCCTCCTGTTCCCAGGCCAGCAGCCCGGCAATGGCAAAGATCGTGGCGCCGAGGCCGAAATGGGCCAGCATCTTGCCCCAATCGGCCCGCGGCAGCCGGGTCAGCCGGCCCAGCCGGCCGCCGATCGCCCCGCGCCCGGTGCGCGTCCACAGGTCCAGCAGCGCCCCGGCCATGACCCAGACCCCCAGAACGACACCGACCGGGCCGAGGATCGTCTGACCGGTCTGGATCGTCCAGGCCAGCGCGCCACAGGCGATCGCCAGCACCAGCGCCGGCCAGACCGGCGCAAAGGCCCGTGCCAGGCTGCCGCGTTTCCAGGCCAGCATCGCGCCGACCGGCAGGATCACCGCAAGACCGACGAAGAACGGCGTGAAGGCGGCGTTGAAGAACGGTGCCCCGACCGAGATCGCGGTGGGTTCATCGAACCAGCCCCAGCGATAGAACGGGTTCTGGAATGCGCCCCAGCGGGCGTTCTGCGAGGCCATTTCGATGAAAAGCGGCCAGATCGTGCCGATCGTCACCACGAAGGCCGACACCGCCAGCAGGATGTTGTTCATCACCAGCGCGCTTTCCCGGCTGACGGTCTGGAACACGCCCTTGGCCTCCAGCGCCCCGGCCCGGAACGCGTAAAGCGTAAGCGCCCCACCGAGGAAGAAGAACAGGATCAGCAGGATGAACACGCCCCGTTCGGGATCGGTCGCGAAGGCATGGACCGAGGTCAACACGCCGGACCGGACGATGAAGGTGCCCAGCAGCGAAAAGCCGAAGGCCAGGATCGCCAGCAGGATGGTCCAGCTTTTCAGCGCCTCGCGCTTTTCCACCACGATGGCCGAATGCAGCAATGCCGTGGCCAGCAACCAGGGAATGAACGAGGCGTTCTCGACCGGGTCCCAGAACCAGAACCCGCCCCAGCCGAGTTCGTAATAGGCCCACCAGGACCCCAGCGCGATGCCGACGGTCAGGAACACCCAGGCCGCCAGGGTCCAGGGCCGCACCCAGCGGCCCCAGGCGGCATCGACCCGGCCTTCCAGCAGCGCGGCGATGGCGAAACTGAAGGCGGTCGAAAGCCCGACATAGCCCAGGTAGAGGAAGGGCGGATGGAAGGCGAGGCCGGGATCCTGCAGCAAGGGGTTCAGGTCGCGCCCGTCCAGCGGGGCCACCTCCATGCGCCAGAACGGGTTCGAGGTGAAGATGATGAAGGCACCGAAGGCGACCGAGATCATCCCCTGCACCCCGATCACCCGGGCCCGCAGGCTGGCCGGAAGGTTCGCCCCGAACCAGCTGACCGCGGCGCCGAACAGCACCACGATCAGCAGCCACAACAGCATCGAGCCTTCGTGGTTCCCCCAGACGCCCGAGATCTTGTAGATCATCGGCTTGTCGGAATGCGAATTGGCATAGACCAGTTCGACCGAGAAATCCGAGACCACGAAGGCATAGGTCAGCGCCGCGAAGGACAGGGCGACCAGCCCGAATTGCACCTTGGCGGCCGGATCGCCGAAGGCCATCCATCCGCGCCACCCCTTGTGGGCGCCGACCAGCGGCACCAGCGTCTGCGCGACCGCCACCGCAAAGGCGAGAATCAGCGCGAAATGTCCAAGCTCGGTAATCATGCTCCCGGATATAGCCTTTTCGACCGTCCGGGGGCCAGACGATTTGACCGGGGCAAACGGTCACGGCTGCGTGCGCTGCCAATCCTGCAATGCCGGGTTGGCCCCGGGTTCGAGCGCCGCGCGGGTCAGATCCGCCTCCGGATCGGTCGCCGCGACCCGCGGCGTATCGGCGCGCATCCCCTCCAGCAGGCGGGTATTGGCGACCACGGCCGGCACCCGCGCCATGGTTTCGGCGATCGAGCGCTGGAAATCCTGTGAATGGGCCTGGTGCCGGGCGCCGAAATAGAAGCTGACGATCGCCCCCATCAGCCACCACAGCGGATCGGGCACCAGCGCGATGCCCTGCATCCGGCTGGCGAACCAGACCGGGTCCAGCATCGCGGCGACGAAGAGGCCCAGGGTGCCATAAGCCAGCAGCGGCCGCGGCAGCCGGTTGAGCCCATCCAGCAGGCGGTCGAAGCGACTGCGGCCGGTGGCCCGGAATTCGGCCCCGAACTGGGTCAGCGCCTGGGCCCGGGCCGCGGCCTCGCGAATGCCGGCCTGTTCGGCGTTTTCACGAAACACCTGCGCGGTTTCGACCACGACGTTGCGGCCGCCGCCGAACAATGCGTCGAAGATGCGTCCGATCAATCCCATTCGGCGGTCCTTTCACGATGCTCGGCCTCGGTCAGGTGAAAGCGCGGGGCGATGAATTCCTCGGCCCGCAGGATCCAGCCGCCCTTGCCGCCATCCTGTCGGCGGGCATATTTGCGGCTTGCCGGACGCCGGTCGGCCAGGGCGTAGTAATAATTGCGCCGGGCGATGCCATAGGCGTCGCGCAGGTGATCGGGCGCCGCGCGCCAGGCCCGTTCGGCGGCCCGCAGGGTCTGCGGCCCGATCACCCCATCCACCGCAACTTCGATCCGCATATCGTTGAAAAGGCGCTGCAAAATCCGCACTGCATTGGCGCCGGCATTGACATACATGTCGAACACCGTGTCGTGCAGCACCGGCGGCAATTCGGCGATGCGCGGCCGGCGGAAGTAATGTTCGACAAAGATCGCGACCGCCTGGTCGCGGGTCAGCAGGCGCACATCCGCCTCGGTCACGGCGCCGTCCCGGTTCAGATCCAGGCCCAGCCGCTGCAGCGTGCCGATCGTGACGCCATATTTCGTGGCCCCGCCCGGATCGTCCGGGTCGTTGACGAAGCCCCCCTCGCGGGCGACGATCTCTCGGGCGATGTCCTGAACGCGTCCCATGGCCTTCCCCTTCGGTTTCCGGGGAAGGCTGCCGAATGGGCGTTAACGCTTCGACTAGGCGCCGCCCGTTGCGTCGGATGTGCCGTCGTCGGGCGCGCCGTAATCGTGTTCTTTCTCGAGCATGTCGATGACCTCGGCGGGCATGTAGGTTTCGTCATGCTTGGCAAGGATCTCGACCGCGCGGAAGGTGCCGTCGACGTAATGTCCCTGGCCGATCATGCCCTGACCCTCGCTGAACAGGTCCGGCAGGATGCCCTCGAACACCACCGGCACCGACATGTTGTTGTCGGTCACGACGAATCGCACTTCGGTGCCTTCGCCGCGCACGATCGAGCCGACCTCGACCAGGCCGCCGATCCGGAACAGTTCGGTCTGGGCCGGCGGTTCGGCCAGAACCTCGGTCGGCGAGCGGTAGAAATTGATCCCGTCGCGCAGGGCGAAACCGATTGCGGCGGTGGACAGGCCAAGCGCGACAAAGGTCGCAAGAATGACCTGAACGCGGCGGCGTTTCTTGAGTGATTTCATGGATATATCGGGGCCAGTTCAAGCCCCGCCTCCTCCTTGAGTCCCAACATGAGATTGGCGTTCTGGATCGCCTGGCCGCTGGACCCCTTGGCCAGGTTGTCCAACGCGGCGATGATGATGGCCCGCCCGGCGCGCCGGTCGGCCACGACGCCCAGGTGACACAGGTTCGATCCCCGCACATCCTTCATCGCGGGCACCTGGCCGATCGGAAGAACCTGCAGGAACCGCTCGGACGCATAGCGGTTTTGCAAAGCGTCATGAACGGCTTGCGCGTCGCCCTTCACGTAGGCGGTGGCCAGGATCCCGCGGCTGGCCGGCACCAGGTGCGGGGTGAACTGGATCTCGACCCGCCGCCCGGCCAGGGCGCTGAATTCCTGGTCGAACTCGCCCAGGTGCCGGTGCTTGCCGCCGACCGAATAGGCGGTGACATTCTCGGTCATCTCGGCGGTCAGCAGCAATTCCTTGGCCGACCGGCCCGCGCCCGAGGCACCGACCTTGAGGTCGAGGATGATGTCGTCAAGGTCGATCACCCCGGCCTCGATCAGCGGCCGCAGCATGTATTGCCCGGTTGCGGCATTGCAGCCGGTGCCGGCGACCAGCCGTGCGGCGCGGATCCGATCGCGGTAGAATTCGGTCAGGCCATAGACCGCCTGTTGCTGCAATTCGGGCGCGGCATGGGGCTTGCCATACCATTTTCGGTAGGCGTCAGGATCGCGCAGGCGGAAATCCGCGCTCAGGTCGACGACCTTCATGTCGCCCGGCAAACCCTTGATAACGCTTTGCGACGTGGCATGGGGCAAGGCGCAGAACACCAGGTCCATGGCGCCGAAATCGACCTCTTCGATCGAGCAGAGCATCGGCAGGTGCAGATGGCGCAGATGCGGGAATACCTCTTCCATGGCCATGCCGGCCTTGGAATGCCCGGTCAGCGCGGCGATCCGCATCCCTGGATGGGTCGCGATCAGCCGAACCAGTTCGGCGCCGGTGTAACCTGAGGCGCCCAATATGGCGACGGTGTGGGTCATCTTCGTCAATCCTTGTCAGGACGGATGTAGGGGATCAGGCCCCCGGCCGCAAATGCGACAGATCAAATCGGGGGCTCAGGCGGCCTCGAAACCGATCTGTCGTCGCAGAAACCGCGTCGCCCCGTCCGAGACCCGGCGCGGATCGCCGGTGGTCAGGTATCCCCCCTGCGCGCCCGGCCCAAGCATGCCCGGATGCCGACCAAGGTAGTCGGCCAGGCTTTCGGCCACCAGATCGGCCTGGGAATACACCCGCACCTCCGGCCCCAGCGCATCCTGGAACACATCCTCCATCAGCGGATAATGGGTGCAGCCCAGCACCGCGGCGTCGGGCGACGGCATCTTGCGCCTGAGCGCATCCACATGGGAGCGCACCAGCGCCTCGGCCAGGATCATGTCGCCGTCTTCGATCGCATCGACCACACCGCCGCAGGCCTGGGCCTCGACGTCGACGCCGATGGCGCGAAAGGCCAGTTCGCGCTGGAAGGCGCGTGACGACACGGTGGCCGGGGTGGCGAACAGCGCGACATGTTTCACCGCCACCTCGCGCGGTGGCGAATTGTCGCCCCAGGACCGTTCGGTCAGCGCCTCGATCAGCGGCACGAAGACGCCCAGCACCCGCTTGTCGCGCGGCACCCAGCCTTCCTGCATCCGGCGCAGCGCGGCGGCGCTGGCGGTGTTGCAGGCCAGGATCACCAGATCGCAGCCGGCCTCGAACAGGCGGCTCACCGCGGCGGTGGTCAGGGCATAGATGTCGTCGGCATCGCGCACGCCATAGGGCGCATGGGCCGAATCGGCGAAATAGACGAAGGGCACGTCGGGCAGGCGCTTTTGCACCGCATCCAGCACCGTCAGCCCGCCCAGCCCGCTGTCGAAGATTCCCACGGCCATCCGCCCGCCCTCAATACAGGTCGCGCCCCTTGGGCCTGTCCTTGCCGGGGGGCGCGTATTTCGCCTCGAACTCGTGCCCCAGGTCACCGGGCGGCACGGGGTCCGGGCTCAACTCATAGGTCGCTTCGCGCAGGAAATCCATCATTGCCTTCGGGTCGCCGCGATACGGGTCGAGCCGCTCGGGCGGGATCGGCCGGCCGACCACGACCCGGACCGGGCTTTTCATCCGGGCGCGGAATTCCCGGATCAGCATGCCCATCCGCAAGGTGTAATGCAGGTGGCTGGCGATCTGGAACAGCCGGCTGTTGTGCCCGTCGAAATAGATCGGCACCACCTGCGCGTCGCTGCGGGCGATCATCTTGGCGGTGAAGTTGCGCCACTTCGGATCCATCGGCCGCGAAAACGGCCGCGCCGAGGTGCTGACGGTGCCGCCGGGAAAGATCCCGATCGCCCCGCCCTGCTCCAGGTAATCGAGCGCCGCGCGCCGGGTTTCAAGGTTCGCCCGCGCAGCCTCCTTGGTGTCGTCGAAATCGATCGGCAGGATCACCCGCTCCAGGTCCGGAGAGCGCCGGAACACCCGGTGCGCCAGGATGCGGAAATCGCCGGCGCGCCGCTCGGACAGGATCCGGCCCATCATCAGCCCGTCGAGGATGCCATAGGGATGATTGGCGACCAGGACCAGCGGCCCTTTCGCCGGGATCGCGTCCAGCGTGCCGCCGATCACCTCGAGCCGCAGCCCGTAGCGCTGGCAGATCACCTGCCAGAAATCGCGGCCCTGCCCGACCTCCTGGTCATAGCCCCGGGCCTTGCGGATCAGGCGCAGACGCCCGGTGGCATTCTCCATCACCCGGATCATCACGCGTCCGCCGCGGCTGCGGGCCGAACTTGCATAGCTGATATCGCGCGCAACCTGCATGTCGGGCTTGCGCTGCCGCCCGTTCCCCGTCTGACCTGTCGTCATCGCCTTGCCCGACCACCCCGCACGGCGCCGTGCCGCTCTGGCCCGGTCGCGTGAAAAGGATACGACACTTCTGTAACGGAACAATGGCAAAACGCCCGCCACGCCGCCGACACTGCCGGTTTTGCGGGCGTTTGCACCGCGCTGCCCGCACCGCTGCTGCAAGACTGGCCATCCGGATGAAAAGATTCGCGTCGGGCCTTGGTCACAAGGCCCGGTCTGGGGCATAAGGCGCGCAGTCGGTGTTTGCGTTAACGAGTGCGGACCAAGGAGGGACCGGATGGACTGGGACAAATTGCGAATATTCCATGCGGTCGCGGATGCCGGCAGCCTGACCCATGCCGGCGACACCCTGCATCTGAGCCAGTCGGCCGTGTCGCGCCAGATCCGGTCGCTTGAAGAGATGCTCAATACCACCCTGTTTCACCGCCATGCCCGCGGTCTGATTCTGACCGAACAGGGCGAATTGCTGTTCGATGCGACCCGGGCCATGAGCCGCCGGCTCGATGCCGCGTCGGCCCGGATCCGCGACAGCGAGGAAGAAGTCTTCGGAGAGTTGCGCGTGACCACCACGACCGGCTTCGGCACGCTCTGGCTGGCGCCCCGGCTGCCGGCGCTGTTCACCCAATACCCCGACCTCAATATCGACCTGATGCTCGAGGAACGGGTGCTGGACCTGCCGATGCGCGAGGCCGACGTGGCGATCCGCATGAAGGAACCCAGCCAGGCCGACCTGGTCCGCAAGAAGCTGATGAGCGTGCGGATGCGGCTGTATGCGACCCAGGCCTATCTCGATCAGGCCGGCATGCTGACCGAGGTCGAACAGATCGGCGCCCATCGCCTGATCGCGCAGAACCCGGGCGCCTTCCAGGTGGCGTCGGGCAAGCAGCTGGTCGAATCCCTGCTGAGCTACGACCGGCCGCGCCTGCTGCATGTGAACAATTATTTCGGCGTTCTGCAGGCGGTCCTGTCCAATCTCGGCATCGGTGTGCTGCCCGATTACGTGACCGAGGATTTCCCCGGCCTGGTCCGGGTTCTGCCGGAAATCGAAAGCGGCGAAGTCCCGGTTTTTCTGGCCTATCCCGAGGAATTGCGCCAGTCCAAGCGGATCGCCGCGTTCCGCGATTTCGTCCAGGAAGAGATCATGGAATATCGCAGGCGCCGGCGCGATTCACCCGAGGGTTGAGCCGAGACATATGCGCCACAGTCATAGCGGCTATGATATCGCATTGCAGCAATCGGGGTTGATCGACTCGAAACCGCCGCATAATTGGTCAGGTGAAGCGGATGACGCTTAACGGCACATCAACTTCATACCTCCCTGTTGGACTTCGCCGGGCCTTTGGCCCGGCTTTTTTCTGTCCGCTCACCGTTTTCGCGGCCCTTTCCCCCTTTGCGCCCTTGTCTTACAGAGAGGCCCAGCGAGAAGGGATTCCGACCATATGCAAGACCCCGCGATCACGCCCGACCTGATCGAGGCCCATGGCCTCACGCCCGACGAATATTCCGAGATCCTGCGCATCCTGAACCGCGCGCCGAGTTTCACCGAACTGGGCATCTTCTCGGCCATGTGGAACGAACATTGTTCCTACAAATCCTCCAGGAAATGGCTGCGCACCCTGCCCACCTCCGGCCCCCAGGTGATCTGCGGCCCCGGTGAGAACGCCGGCGTGGTGGATATCGGCGATGGCCAGGCGGTGGTCTTCAAGATGGAAAGCCACAATCACCCCTCCTATATCGAACCCTACCAGGGCGCGGCGACCGGCGTCGGCGGCATCCTGCGCGACGTCTTCACCATGGGCGCGCGACCGATCGCGGCGATGAATGCGCTGTCGTTCGGAGAGCCCGCCCACCCCAAAACGCGCCAGCTTGTGCATGGCGTGGTCGAGGGTGTCGGCGGCTACGGCAATTGCTTCGGCGTGCCGACATTGGGCGGCGAGGTGCGGTTCCACCCCGCCTACAACGGCAATTGCCTGGTCAACGCCTTTGCCGCGGGCCTCGCGGAGGCGGACAAGATCTTCTACTCGGCCGCTTCGGGCGTCGGCATGCCGGTGGTCTATCTGGGCGCCAAGACCGGCCGCGACGGTGTCGGCGGCGCCACCATGGCCAGCGCCGAATTCGACGACACGATCGAGGAAAAGCGTCCCACGGTGCAGGTCGGTGACCCGTTCACCGAAAAGCGCCTGATGGAGGCCTGTCTGGAACTGATGGCGACCGGCGCGGTGATCTCGATCCAGGACATGGGCGCGGCGGGCCTGACCTGTTCGGCGGTCGAGATGGGCGACAAGGGCGGGCTCGGCATCGCGCTGGACCTCGACCAGGTGCCTCAGCGCGAAGCGGACATGACCGCCTACGAGATGATGCTGTCGGAAAGCCAGGAACGCATGCTGATGGTGCTGCGTCCCGAAAAGGAGGCCGAGGCCCGGGCGGTGTTCGACAAATGGGGCCTGGATTTCGCCATCATCGGCGAAACCATCGCCGAGGACCGCTTCGTCATCAATCACGGCGGCCGATGCATGGCCGATCTGCCGCTGGCCCGTCTGGCCGGCAGCGCCCCCGAATACGACCGACCATGGGTCGAACCGCCCGCCCCCGCGCCGCTGGCCGATGTGCCGCAGATCGACCCGATCGACGGGCTCAAGGGTCTGATCGGCAGCCCGAACTACGCGGCCAAGCAATGGGTCTATGAACAATACGACAGCCAGGTCATGGCCGACACCGTGCGCCCGCCCGGGCTTGGCGCCGGCGTGGTCCGGGTGCATGGCACCGACAAGCTGCTGGCCTTCACCTCTGACGTGACCCCGCGCTACGTCAAGGCGAACCCGCTGGAGGGCGGCAAGCAGGCCGTGGCCGAGGCGTTCCGCAACCTCTGCGCCCTGGGCGCGACCCCCCTGGCGACCACCGACAACCTGAATTTCGGCAACCCCCAGAAACCCGAAATCATGGGCCAGTTCGTAATGGCGATCAAGGGGATCGGCCAGGCGGTCGCCGCGCTCGACATGCCGATCGTGTCGGGCAACGTGTCGCTGTACAACGAAACCGACGGCCAGGCGATCCTGCCGACGCCGACGATCGGCGCGGTCGGCCTGATCGCCCAGGCCGACGACCTGATCGCCGGCACGGTCCGCGACGGCCATGTCGCCCTGGTGGTCGGCGACACCGCGGGCCATCTGGGCCAGTCGGCGCTGCTGGCCGAAATCTTCAACCGCGAGGACGGCGATGCCCCGCCCGTCGACCTGCAGGCCGAGCGCCGCAACGGCGCATTCATCCGCGACAGCCGGGCCTGGATCGACGTCTGCACCGACCTGTCCGATGGCGGCCTCGCCCTGGCGGCGTTCGAACTGGCCGAGGCCGCCGGCGTCGGCGTCACGCTCGATACCGACGACACCGCCCAACTGTTCGGAGAGGACCAGGCGCGCTACCTGATCGGCTGCAGCTTCGACAAGGCCGAGGCGCTGATGGTCGCCGCCGGCAAGGCGGGCGTGCCGTTGCACGCCGTGGGCCGCTTCGGCGGCGACACGGTGACCATGGGCGGCGCCGCGGCCCCGCTGGCCGAGCTTTCGGCGCTGTATCGGACTGCCTTCGAGGAGGTGTTCGGCTGACCGACCTGCCCGACCTGACCGCGGATTGCAGCGCCTGTGCGGCCCTGTGCTGTGTCGGGCTGGCCTTCGATGCGGGCGATGCCTTCGCGCTCGACAAACCCGCCGGCACCCCCTGCCCCAACCTGAAGCGGCATGCCTGCAGGATCCATGCCGATCTGGCCGATACGGGGTTTTCCGGCTGCGTCGCCTTCACCTGCGACGGGGCCGGTCAACGCACCCTTGCCCTGCACGGCGGGATCAGCTGGCAGGACGATCCGGCCCGGCTTGCGCCGATGCTCGACACCTTCCGTCACCTGCGGCGCATCCATGCGCTTCTGGTGCTGCTGACGACCGCGCAACACCTGCCGCTGTCGAGGTCGGAGGACCGGACCCTGCACCGGCTGATCGCGGTGCTGTCCCCCTCCGACATGACTCCGGCCCGTGCCGCCGCCCTGGCCGGCGGATCGGTTCCGGACCGGGTCCACGGCTTTCTGCGCGGGCTGCGCCATCACGTCACTGTCCCGCAATCCGCGCCGCGGCACCCCGGCCAGACACCGCGCCCCTGAGAGGCGCACCAACCCTTGCCCCGCCCCCGGCCCGGACATACATTCGCCCCAGAGACCGCAATCCCGGAGACCGCAATGGCCATCACCGCCCGCGACATCGAAGACATGATCCGTGCCGCCTTTCCCCAGGCCCGGGTTTCGGTCCAGGGCGATGACGGCCAGCATTTCGCCGCCGAGGTGGTCGATGAAAGCTTTCGCGGTCTCAACCGCGTCCAGCAGCAACGCGCGGTCTATGCCGCGCTCAAGGGCAAGATGGACGGCCCGGCCGGCGAATTGCACGCCCTGGCCCTGACCACGCGCGCCCCCTGACCCCGCGACAGAAATCCCCGAAAGGACCCCCCGATGAGCGCCGAAGAGCAGATCCGCGAAACCATCACCGACAACGATGTCGTGCTTTACATGAAGGGCACCAAGGAAATGCCCCAATGCGGGTTTTCCAGCCGCGTCGCCGGGGTGCTGAACTACATGGGCGTCAGCTTTCGCGACGTGAACGTGCTGGCCGATGACGCGATCCGCCAGGGGATCAAGGATTTCTCGGATTGGCCGACCATTCCGCAGCTTTACGTGAAGGGCGAATTCGTCGGCGGCTGCGACATCATCACCGAGATGACCCTGTCGGGCGAGCTTGACCAGCTGTTCGACCAGAACGGCGTGAGCTACGACAAGGACGCCGCCGACAAGATCCGCGAAGCCAACGGCTGATCCCGTCACGCCGCGCGCGGGCCGTCAGCCGGCGCGCGCGCGGTCCTCGACCTCGGCGGCCAGGGCTTCGACACGGGCGGCCATCTCGGCCAGGGTTTCGGTGACTTCGGTCGGCACCACCGGCACCTCCACGCGCTGCACCTCGGCCCCCTTTTCCCGAACCGTTTCAAGCTCTGCCGCAAGTTCGGCCTGGCGCGCCTCGGCCGCGCGCACCTTGTCCTCCAGTGCCGCGGTCTTGTCGGCCAGAAGCAGCCCGGCCATCAGCAGCATCCGGCTTTCCGGCATCCGCCCGATCTGCGACGACAGCGACGCGGCCTCGGTATCCAGCATCGCCGCGGCGGCCATCAGGAAATGCTCTTCGCCGTCCTGGCAGGCGACCTCGAAGGCCCGTCCGCCGATCGTGATCTCAACCTGCGGCATTGTCGGCCTCCTTTTCCAGCAGACCCGTCAATTCGCCCATCACCTGGTCCAGTTCGGCCACGTCGGCGGCCCGGGCGGCGCGCAGCGCCTCCAGCTCGGCCAGCATCGCCTTGTTGACCAGGTGCGGTTCGCTCACCTCGCGGGCGACGGCATCGCGCAGCTGGCTGTTGATGTCGCGCAATTCCGCGTTGACCTGGCGCAGGCGCTGCAATTCGCGGTCCATCCGGGTCGCGCGGCCGCGGGCCTGTTCGACCTGGCGTTCCAGATCGGCGAGCCGTCCGTCCTGGCGGTCCTTCAGGGCCCGGACCCGTTCCTCGAGCTGGGCATTGGCGGTGCGTTCCTCGTCAAGCTGCCGCTGCAAAGCCTCGATATCGGCATCACCCGGCCCGTCCGGCGCGGGGGCGGCCATCTGCGGCGCCTGCAACCCGTCCAACCCGGCGCGGATCCGGTCCAGCCCGGCCGCGATCCGTCGTTCCAGTTCCGATAGCTCGCTCATCACCTGTCCTCGTGACCCCGTGCCACCTGCCCCGCCTCGGCGTTCAAGATCGGCCCGTGTCCTGCCCGGCCCGCTCGCATCCAGCGCCGAATCGTTTCTCTTGGAGTAGAGCCTAAGCCATCGCCCGTCCTGCGGCAAACGGCCACAAATCAATGGGATCAAGCATTTGGAGCGCGCGCTTGATCTTGCCCCCGGCCCTGCTAAGACCGGGGCCGAACCGCTTGCCCGAAAATGAGGACCTCCCTTGGACATCGCAGCCCTGCGCCAGGCGCACCCGGACCACTGGATGCGCGCCGCCGCCATCCGCACCCTGACCCTCGATGCCGTCGCCGCCGCCAATTCCGGCCATTCGGGAATGCCCATGGGCATGGCCGATATCGCCACGATCCTGTTCGGCAATCACCTGGTGTTCGATCCCAAGGCGCCGCATTGGCCGAACCGGGACCGTTTCGTGGTGTCGAACGGCCATGGGTCGATGCTGCTTTATGCGCTGCTCTACCTGACCGGCTACGACCAGGCGACGCTGGACGAGATCCGGAATTTCCGCCAATGGGGCGCCCGCACCGCCGGCCACCCGGAATACGGCCATCTGGAGGGGGTCGAGACCACGACCGGCCCGCTGGGCCAGGGCCTGGCCAATGCCGTCGGCATGGCAATGGCCGAAGAGCACCTGCGCGCGGTTCACGGGGCGAAGACGGTCGACCACTGGACCTATGTCTTCGCCGGGGACGGCTGCCTGATGGAAGGCGTCAGCCACGAGGCGATCGGCCTGGCCGGCATGCAGCAACTGGGCCGGCTGGTGGTGTTCTTCGACGACAACCAGATCACCATCGACGGCCCCGTCAGCCTGGCCGACCGCACCGATCAGCTGGCCCGTTTCGCCGCCTCGGGCTGGCATGTGCAGCAGATCGACGGCCATGATCCCGTCGCCATCGACGCCGCGATCACCGCCGCCAAGGCCGATCCGCGCCCCTCGATGATCGCCTGCAAGACCCATATCGCCCTCGGCCACGCCGCCCAGGACACCGCCAAGGGCCACGGCGCGCTGACCGATCCCGACCAGCTGACGGCCGCCAAGGCCGCCTATGGCTGGCCCCATGGCCCCTTCGAGGTGCCGGCGGATGTGAAATCCTGGTGGGAAGGGCTGGGCGCCCGCGGCGCCGAGGCCCGCGCCGCCTGGGAGGCCGGCTTTGCCAAGCTGCCCAGGTCCCGGCAAGAGGCCTTTGACCGCAGCTTTGCCCATCAGGCGCCGACCAGGCTGGCCGCGACGATCCGCAAGCTCAAGCAGCAGGCGGCCGAAGAGCAGCCCAAGCTGGCCACCCGCGCGGCCAGCCAGAAGGTGCTGACCGCGATCAACCCGGTGATGACCGAAACCATGGGCGGCTCGGCCGATCTGACCGGGTCGAACAATACCGACAGCCCCGACATGGGGGTGTTCGACCCGGGCAACCGCAAGGGCCGGCACATCCATTTCGGCATCCGCGAACACGGCATGGCCGCGGCGCTCAACGGCATGGCCCTGCATGGCGGGGTGCGCCCCTATGGCGGCACCTTCATGGTCTTCGCCGATTACGCCCGCCCGGCCATCCGCCTGTCGGCGCTGATGGGTGTGCCGGTGACCTATGTGCTGACCCATGACAGCATCGGCCTGGGCGAGGATGGGCCGACCCACCAGCCGGTCGAACATCTGGCCATGCTGCGCGCCACGCCGAACCTGAATGTCTACCGCCCCGCCGATCTGGTCGAAACCGCCGAGGCCTGGGAATGCGCCCTGATGGAAACCGCGACGCCCAGCGTGCTGGCCCTGTCGCGCCAGGGCCTGCCGGCGGTCCGGACCGACCACAAGCCGAAGAACCTGACCGCCCAGGGCGCCTATGTCCTGCGCGAGGCCGAGGCCGGCAAGCGCCAGGTGATCCTGATCGCCTCGGGATCCGAAGTGTCGGTGGCGCTGGCGGCGCGCGATCTGCTCGAGGCCGAAGCGATCGGCACCCGCGTCGTCTCGATGCCGTCGATGGACCGTTTCGCCGCCCAGGACGAGGCCTATCGCCGCCGCGTGCTGCCCGGCGGCGCGGTGCGCGTCGGGGTCGAGGCCGCGGTGCGCCAGGGCTGGGACCGCTGGCTGATCGGCGAGCGCGGCCGCGAGGCCAAGGCGGGCTTTGTCGGGATGGAGGGCTTCGGCGCCTCGGCCCCGGCCGGCACCCTGTTCGAAGAATTCGGGATCACGCCGCAGGCCGTGGCCGACACGGCCCGCGCCCTGCTGGGCTGAGCCACGGGGCGCCCGGCCCCGCGCCGGGTGCCGCCATGTGCATGACAGCGGCCCGGGTGTCGGCGCTAATGCGCCGCGCCCTTGCCGGTCAGCCGCGCCATCGCCGGTGCGATCCCGTGCAGCACGACCGGGATCAGCAGCAGGCCCAGCACCAGCCCCAGGATCCCGTCGCACAGCGCGACGATCAGCCAGTTGAGGAACCCGTCCGGGGCGACCGCCCCGGCCAGGTGGTGGATCGCGTCATAGGGCCCGTGCCAGCCCAGTTCGTGCAGCGCATGCACGATGATCGACCCGCCGACCCACAGCATCGCCGCGGTGCCGACGATCATCAGCAGCTTGAGGAAGGTCGGCATCCCCTTGACGATGCCCTGGCCAAGCCTGCGGGTCAGGCCCAGCCGCCCGCGATTGGCCATGTGCAGGCCCACGTCATCGGCCTTCACGATCACCGCCACGCCGCCATAGACGGCCACGGTGATGCCCAGGGCCACCACCGCCAGTGTCGCCGCCCGCAGCCAGAAATCGTCGGTCTCGATGGCGTTGAGCGCGATGGTCATGATCTCGGCCGACAGGATGAAATCGGTCTTGATCGCGCCCTTGACCCGTTCCTCTTCCAGGTGGCCGGGATCCTTGGGGGTCATGTCCCTGGCGACCGCAGGATCGGCATGCGGGAACAGGACATGGAACACCTTCTCGGCGCCCTCGAAGCACAGATAGGCGCCGCCCAGCATCAGCAGCGGCGCGATCAGGAAGGGGGCAAAGGCCGACAGCGCCAGGGCGATCGGCAACAGGATCACCATCTTGTTGAAGATCGACCCCCGCGCGATCCGCCAGACGATCGGCAATTCGCGCCTGGGCGAAAACCCCTGCACGTATTTCGGCGTCACCGCCGCGTCGTCGATCACCGCACCGGCGGCCTTGGCCCCGGCCTTGGCCGCCTGGCCGATGACGTCATCGACCGAGGCCGCGGCCACCTTGGCGATCGCCGCGACGTCATCCAGCAGCGCAAGAAGTCCGCTCATACCCACCTCACCGGTTCTGCCGGGCCAAGGTAACGCCTGGACCGGCCCGCGCAACCCGGTTTGCGCACCGCCAAAACGCGTGACACCTCGCGCGGGTTCTGCCAAAGACCGGCCATGACCAACCGCCTTGCTCTCTGGCTTGTTCTGCTGATCGCCGCCTTCTTCGTGCTGGACCATTTCGTCCTGCAGCTTGACGCGGCGCTGTTCCTGGGCCGCAAGTTCACCGACCTGATCGAGTATCTGGCCTTTTGGCGCTGAATCCGGCGCGGCCCGGGTTGACCTTTGCCCCCTTTTCCCGATGTTGGGCGCCAAGTCGGGCCGGGGGTCATCGCGCCCCGTCGCGCCCGTGATGCAAGCCTGGAAGCAAGGAGATTTCCCATGGCAGTCAAGGTCGCCATCAACGGGTTCGGACGGATCGGCCGCAACGTGTTGCGCGCCATCATCGAATCCGGCCGCACCGATATCGAGGTCGTCGCGATCAACGATCTCGGCCCGGTCGAAACCAACGCCCACCTGCTGCGCTATGACAGCGTGCATGGCCGGTTTCCCGCCACCGTGACCACGACCGAAACCACCATCGACGTGGGCCGCGGCCCGATCGAGGTGACGGCGATCCGCAACCCCGCCGACCTGCCCTGGGGCGATGTCGACATCGTCATGGAATGCACCGGCATTTTCACTTCCAAGGAAAAGTGCCAGGCGCATCTGGAAAACGGATCGTCCCGCGTGCTGATCTCGGCGCCCGGCACCGATGCCGACGCGACGATCGTCTACGGCGTCAACCATGACAGCCTGGGCGCCGATGACATCGTGGTGTCGAACGCCTCCTGCACCACCAATTGCCTGGCGCCGGTGGCCAAGGTGCTGAACGACGAGATCGGCATCGTGAAGGGTTTCATGACCACGATCCATTCCTATACCGGCGACCAGCCGACGCTGGACACGATGCACAAGGATCTGTATCGCGCCCGCGCCGCGGCGATGTCGATGATCCCGACCTCGACCGGGGCGGCCAAGGCCGTGGGGCTGGTGCTGCCGGAGCTCAACGGCAAGCTCGACGGTGTGGCGATCCGCGTGCCGACCCCGAACGTGTCGGTCGTCGACCTGACCTTCGAAGCCGCCCGCGACACCAGCGTGGACGAAATCAACGCCGCGATCCGCGCCGCCGCCGATGGCCCGCTCAAGGGCGTGCTGGGCTATACGGACGAAAAGCTGGTCAGCATGGATTTCAACCACGACCCGCATTCAAGCGTGTTCCACTGCGACCAGACCAAGGTCATGGACGGCACCATGTGCCGGATCCTGACCTGGTATGACAACGAATGGGGCTTTTCCAACCGGATGAGCGACACCGCCGTGGCGATGGGCAAATTCCTGTAGACCGACACCGGTTCGAAATCGTCAAGGCCGCCCCCACGGGCGGCCTTCGTCGTTTGCGAAGCCTTGCGTCCGATGCAATCCCGTTAGCGCAAACCGGCAGTGGTGCTGCGCTGCGGCATGACTATCTGTTGTCGTGACGAAACAAGAGAACCGGCCACTGAAAGGAGTTTCCCCATGACCGCTTTCGCTTCGCTCCGCACGGCCCTGGAAAAGCGCGCCGCCTACCTGCGCACCAAGCGTGAACTGCAAGGCCTGCCCCGTGACCTCGCGATCGAGGATCTGGGCATCTACGACCCCGAGACCCAGGCCCGTCAGGCCGTCTACGGCTAGGTCGGGCTAGGCTCGGCCCAGCCGGGCCTTCAAGGCCGCCGCGACCGGGGGCGTGACGAATTTCGACACGTCCCCGCCCAGCCGGGCGATTTCCTTGACCAGCTTCGAGGCGATCGCCTGGTGCTGTGCATCGGCCATCAGGAACACGGTTTCGACGCCGTCATCCAGCGCCCGGTTCATCCCCACCATCTGATATTCGTATTCGAAATCCGCCACCGCCCGCAGGCCGCGGATGATGATCTGCGCGCCGACGTCATTGGCGCAGTCGATCAGCAGGTTCTCGAACGGATGCACGACGATCTCGACCCCGGTTTCGGTCGACAGGGCCGCGCATTCCGCCTCGATCATCGCAACCCGCTCTTCCAGGGTGAACATCGGCCCCTTGTCGCGGTTGATCGCCACGCCGATCACCAGCTTGTCGACCAGGGTGCAGGCCCGGCGGATGATGTCGGTATGCCCCAACGTGACCGGGTCGAAGGTTCCGGGATACAGGCCGATGCGCATGAGGCGGTCCCTTGTCCAAGCGGCGTCGCGGCGCACGCAACATGAGTGCGTCCGGAAATGCAACCCGGATCTGCCGGGGCTCAGTAGCCCATGATCATGCCTTGCAACGCGTCGCGCTCGGCCGCCAGTTCGCTCAGCCGTCCCTTGACCACGTCGCCGATCGACACCAGTCCGATCAGGGCGCCGTCCTGCATCACCGGCATGTGGCGGAACCGGCCTTCGGTCATGGTCGACAGGATCTTGACCGAATGGTCGGCGGGCACGCAGGTCTTGGGGTTGCGGGTCATCATCTCGCCGACCTTGCGCGACAGGCAGCCAGGCCCCGCCGCGCCCAGTTCGCGCACGATGTCCCGTTCGGACAGGATGCCATGGGGGGTCTTGCCGCCATCGTCGCTGATCACCACCGTCCCGATCCGCTTTTCCGACATCAGCCGCGCCGCATCGGCGACCGTGTCGGACGAGGTCAGCATCACGATCCCGCCAATGGCCTTGTCGCCAAGTATCTGTTGAACCAGCATTCCTTGCTCCTCCTCGCGCTATGTCCCAGCGTCGGCGCGAAGCGGCCCTTTTGTCAAGCGGCAGCGGCCTCCAGCCGTGCCACCTCGGCACGCAACCCGTCGCAGATCAGCCGCGCCAGCCGGTTCAGCCGGTCCGAGCGCCGATCGGCCTGGTGGCGCACCAGGTGAAAGGTGCGCGTCATCGCCACCCGGTCCGGCAGCACCCGCACCAGGTCCGGGGCGAAGGGCAGCGCGAAATCGTGCACGATCCCGATCCCCGCGCGGGCGCGCAGCATCTGCAACTGCACCACGACCGAGTTCGAGGCCATCTGCACTGCCTCGACCCCGATCTCGCCCAGGTAATCCAGTTCCCGGTCAAAGATCATGTCCGGGATATAGCCGACGATCGGCTGCCCGGTCAGGCTGTCCACCGGCGCAAGATCCCGGTGACAGGCCAGGCTCAGCCGGTAATCGGTGATCTTCTGCACCGTCAGGCGCCCGGCCCCGGGGCGGCTGACGGTGATCGCCATGTCGGCTTCTCGGCGGCTCAGGTTGACGACCCGCGGCAGGGCCAGGATCTGGAACTCCAGCCCCGGATTCTCGGCCCGGATCTCGGCGCAGACCCGTGGCAGCAGAAAGCTCGCGCAGCCGTCCGGCGCCCCGATCCGCACCTGCCCGGACAGGCCGGTCGCGCCGCGCGCGCCCTCGGCCCGGCGCAGCGCCTCCTCGGCGGCGCGGGCATGGTCCAGAAGCCGCACCCCGGCCTCGGTCAACGCATAGCCTTGCGGCGAGCGGACGAAGAGCGGCGTGCCCAGCCGCTCTTCCAGCCGGGCGATGCGGCGTCCCACCGTGGCCGGGTCCAGCCGCAACGCACGTCCGGCCCCGGTCAGGCTTTCGGCCCGCGCCACGGCCAGGAAGACGCGGATATCGTCCCAGTTTTCCATGTCATCCTTGCATTTTCGCAAAGCCGTTTTGGCAACCTGCCCCTTTCACGGGCATCCGCGCAAGACTAGACTGACCGCACCCGCAGATCACGGAGGATCCCATGGAGCAGATCGGACACCATATCGACGGCGCCCGCATCGCCGGCACGTCCGGCCGCAGCGCCGATGTCATGAACCCGGCGACGGGCGAGGTGCAGGCACAGGTCGCGCTGGCCTCCAAGGCCGAGATGGACGCCGCCATCGCCCGCGCCGCCGAGGCGCAGAAGGGCTGGGCCGCGACCAATCCGCAGCGCCGCGCCCGGGTGATGATGAAATTCGCGCAGCTCATCAACGACCACATCGACGAACTGGCCGAACTGGTCAGCCGCGAACACGGCAAGACCCTGCCCGACGGGCGCGGCGACGTGCAGCGCGGGCTGGAGGTGGTCGAGGTCTGCATCGGCGCGCCGCACATGCTCAAGGGCGACTACACCGACAGCGGCGGCCCGGGCATCGACCTTTATTCGATGCGCCAGCCGCTGGGCGTCGTCGCCGGGATCACGCCGTTCAACTTTCCGGCGATGATCCCGTTGTGGAAACTGGCGCCTGCCCTGGCCTGCGGCAATGCGATGATCCTCAAACCCTCGGAACGCTGCCCGTCCACCGCGATGCGGCTGGCCGAGCTGATCGAGGAAGCCGGGCTGCCCAAGGGCGTGCTGCAGGTCGTCAACGGCGACAAGGAGGCGGTCGACGCGATCCTCGACAACGACACGATCCAGGCGGTGGGTTTCGTCGGCTCCACGCCGATCGCACAATATATCTACGGCCGCGCCTGTGCCAACGGCAAACGGGCACAGTGTTTCGGCGGCGCCAAGAACCACATGATCATCATGCCGGATGCCGATCTGGACAAGGCCGCCGATGCGCTGGTCGGCGCGGGCTATGGCGCGGCGGGCGAACGTTGCATGGCGATTTCCGTCGCCGTGCCCGTCGGCCAGGCCACCGCCGATGCGCTGATCGAGAAACTGGTGCCGCGGATCGAAAAGCTGAAGGTCGGCCCCTATACGGCAGGCGCGGACGTGGATTACGGACCCGTCATCACCGCGGCGGCAAAACAGCGCATTCTGAACCTGATCGACAGCGGGGTGGCGCAAGGCGCCACGCTGGTCACCGATGGCCGCGACTTCAGCCTGCAGGGCTACGAGGCCGGCTATTTCATCGGGCCGAGCCTGTTCGACAACGTCACGCCCGAGATGGACATCTACCGCGAAGAGATCTTTGGCCCGGTCCTGTCCCAGGTGCGCACCGACAGCTACGAGGACGCGCTGAACCTGGTGATCGACAACCCCTATGGCAACGGCACCGCGATCTTCACCGCCGATGGCGACACCGCGCGCGATTTCGCCCACCGGGTCAATGTCGGCATGGTCGGGATCAATTTCCCGATCCCGGTGCCGCTGTCCTATCACACTTTCGGCGGCTGGAAGAAATCGGCCTTCGGCGATCTGAACCAGTATGGCCCCGATGCCTTCCGGTTCTACACCAAGACCAAGACCGTGACCGCGCGCTGGTTCTCGGGGATCAAGGACGGCGGTGAATTCAACTTCAAGGCCATGGATTGACCGCAGCGGTTCGCTATACTGGTTCAGGCCCCGGTCGTCACCGGGGTCCATCCTCGTCTGGCGGATCCCGGGAAACTACGTGCATGGCAGTCGACTACAGGGTTTTTCGCGACATCGGCACCGTGTTGGTTACCTATTCGGGCAAGGCGACCGTTCCCGATACCCTTGAGGCGTTCGAACGGTATCGCGCCGACCCGGATTTCGAGATCGGCCAGAAACACCTGTTCGACGTCCGCGCCGTCACCCGCTGCGACGCCGGGTTCGAAGAATATTTCGGCATGCAGGCCCGCCTGGTCGAGGTCTACGGCCTGACCGAGAACGACCAGTTGATCGCGTTCCTGATCGACAGCCCGGCCGGGCGGGACATGGCGGTGATGTCGCAGAAAAGCTGGGACCACCTGTCCAGTGTCGTCATCACCATCCACGACAGCGAACCCGAGGCGCTTGCCGCGCTCGGCCTGCGGGAACGGTCGCTGGAAGCGCTGCGCCAGCACATGATGTGACCTGCCGATGCCGGTGACCTTTCGCATTTTCCCCGAACGCGGCCTTGTCTATGTGCGCTATGTCGGCGATTGCACGATCGCCGAAACCCGCCGGGCACTCGAGGCCTACGCGATCCACCCGGGCCGCGCCCCGGGCCAGAAACAGCTGATCGACCTGTCCGCCGTGACCTCCTATGATCGCGACTTCGCCAACCTGATGGCGGTGCAGGCGCGCAAGGCCGACCTGTTCATCGGCGGCGAAACCCAAACCCTTCTGGTCTATTTCGCGCCGGAGGGGCCAAGCCAGGACCTGGCCCGCCTGTCCCAACGGTCCTGGGACGCGGTCGATGGGGTCATCGCCATGGTCCAGCACGACGAAGGGGAGGCCCTCGCGCTGCTGGGTCAGCCCGAACGCAGCCTGGCCGCGCTGCTCGAGGCCGCGGGCTGACCGCGGCCCCACCGGTCGACGACCTACCAGCTGATCGTGCGCACATCCGGCGCGAACAGCCAGCTTTCGACCACGGGCCAGCTGCCCATCACGACACCGTCGATATATTCCTCTTCGGTCAGCCCCGCCGCGGCCGAACAGGCCGAACACATGATCACGGTGCCGCCATCGGCCATGAAGGCCGTCAGCATGTCCTGGATCGATACGCCCTGCTCGGCCATCAGCCCGTGGATATGGCTGGGCCGGTCCTTCTCGGCCAGGTAGACGCCGCGCACGTTCAGCCAGATCGCCGTGTCATAGCCATTGGCCAGCGCCCGCTGGTGGGCAAAGGTGATCGCCTTGGCCGCGGCCCAGGTATCATCCGTGGTCAGGTTGATGAACAGCCGCGGCTGCGCATCCATGTCCTCCTGCGCCGCGGCGGGGCCGGCCAGGGCCGACAGGGTCATCATCAGGGCGCCGGCCAGCGCCAGGATCCAGTTTCGCATCTTCGTCTCCTTCTTTCGGTTGCCGCGCCGCGCAAGGCAACGGCGCCGGGAAAGACATCCCACATTCCAAACGTTCCAGCGCTGGAACCTTTGGTCGCAGGGGTGCCACGCCCCGAACCCCGGCGCGATTCTGCTTGGAATCGACCGCGTCTGGCGTTTTTCTGGTCGGGGCCGCAACAGGGGGGCCGCGATGGACGAACCCGATTTCACCCTCGGTATCGAGGAGGAATACCTCCTTGTCGACCGCGAGACACTGAGGCTGGCCGAGGTCCCCGACGCGATGATGGAGGCCTGCCAGCGCGACCTGGGCGACCAGGTCAGCCCCGAATACCTGCAATGCCAGATCGAGATCGGCACAAAGGTCTGCGCCGATATCTCGGCCGCGCGCGACGACCTGCTGCGGCTGCGCGCCGGTATCCGCGACCATGCCGCCCGGTTCGGCCTGACCCCGATCGCGGTTTCGTGCCACCCGCTGGCCGACTGGAAGGACCAGCATCATACCGACAAGGAACGCTACAACCGGCTGCGCGATGATCTGGCCGGGGTCGTGCGCCGGCTGCTGATCTGCGGCATGCATGTCCATGTCGGGCTGAATTCGGACGCCTTGCGCGCCGATATCCTGGGCCAGCTCAGCTATTTCCTGCCGCACCTGCTGGCGCTGTCGACCTCGTCGCCCTATTGGCAGGGCCAGGATACCGGGCTGGCGTCCTACCGGTTGACCGTGTTCGACAACCTGCCGCGCACCGGCCTGCCCCCCAGCCTGACCAATTGGGACGAATTCGAACGCTCGGTCCAGGTGCTGGTCGACATGGGCATCATCGAGGATGCCAGCAAGATCTGGTGGGACCTGCGCCCCTCGGCCCGGTTCCCGACGCTGGAATCGCGGATCTGCGATGTCTCGCCCCGGCTGGACGACGCGCTGTCGATCGCCGCGATCACCCAGTGCCTGGCGCGGATGCTGTGGCGGCTGCGGGTCCGCAACCAGCGCTGGCGGCGCTATGACACCTTCCTGGTGCAGGAAAACCGCTGGCGGGCACAGCGCTATGGCATCACCGAGGGGCTGATCGATTTCGGCCGGGGCGAGATCGTCCCCTTCCCCGAACTGATGGACGAGCTGATCGAGCTGATCGAAGAGGATGCCGCGGCACTGGGCTGCACCGATCAGGTGATGGCCGCCCGCGAGATCCTGGGCCGCGGCACCAGCACCGAGCGTCAGCGCGCCGTGGCCCGCGACGCGGCCGAAACCGGCGCCAATGGCGAAGGCCAGATGCGCGCGGTGCTCGAACACCTGATCGAGGAATACAGCGCCGACCTGTAGGGTCCGGCGGCCCCCGGCCGGGGCCGCCCGCGATCGCATCGCCTGTTTCCGGGGCGCGGTCAGCCGCGGCGACGGCGCGCCAGTGCCAGCCCGGCCAGGCCGGTCAGCAGCAACAGCCCCCCCGCCGGCAAGGGAACCACCGCGGCCCCCCCGTTTCCGAAGAAGGTGATATGCGACAGCGCCTTGTCATCCAGGGTCGACATATCCCACGCGATCAGGGAAAAATCGGTGCCGCTGTTCGGATCCCAGGCATAGATGGACCAGCCACCCCCGGCCGGCCCCGCCCCGGCCTTGACCGCGAAAGCGGTGATCAGGGCCGGATCATCGCCCAGGGGCACATAGGTCCAGCTGCCGGAATTGTCCGAGCCCGGATCGAAATTGATCGTGAACTCGGCGCCGGTGATCGACGGAAACGCGGTGTCGTTCACCTCGAACCCGTCGGCGATCCCGTCGTCGAACTCGAACTTCGCGATCGCCTTGTCCCCGTTTTACTCGCAGCTGACGAAGCTGCCGGCGCATTCGGTCCCCGTGCCAAGCACCGTGTCGGCAAGGTTGAACGTCGCGGCGGAGGCCGCGGTACTCATCACTGAAATCCCCAGGGACGCGCAAAAAACTCGAACTGGTCTCATCACTATCCCCCTTTCTGGCCTTGCGGCCTGTCAATGGTCAAAAGTTTAACATAATCCGCCGCCCGGAAAGAAGAATCATGCCGGCCCGACGGAATCTGCCGCATGGAGGATGATCGGGATATGCCCATATCTACCTTGGGTTGCATATTGCTGCCGATCGCGGGCGGCGACAGGCCCGATTCACCGATCCGCGCGAATCAGGACACGCCGGACAGGCCCCCCCGCGCGCTGTCTGTCCGGCCCGGCCGATCACGCCAAACGCCTTGACCATCGGCCGGCGATCATGTCCCAAGATCCCGCCCCGCGACGGAGCCAGACCATGCCGGACCTGCAGATCCGAAAAGACGGCCGCGCCGGCCGCATCACCCTGACCCGACCCCGGGTTCTGAACGCCCTGTCCTGGGACATGTGCCGACAGATCGACGCGGCGCTGGTCGGCTGGGCCGAGGATCCGGCCGTCGCCCTGGTGCTGATCGACGCCGAGGGCGAGCGCGCCTTCTGCGCCGGCGGCGACATCCAGGAGGTCTATGACGCCGGATTGCGGCGCGATTTCCGCTATGGCCAGGAGTTCTGGCGCGACGAATACCGGATGAACGCGCGGCTGTTCGACTATCCCAAACCCGTGGTCAGTTTCCTGCACGGGTTCACCATGGGCGGCGGCGTCGGGCTGGGCTGCCACGCTGCGCATCGCATCGTCTGCGACAGCAGCCGCATCGCCATGCCCGAGGTCACGATCGGGCTGGTGCCGGATGTGGGCGGTTCGCTGATCCTGGCCCGGGCGCCGGGGCGGCTGGGCGAATTCCTCGGGCTGACCGGGCACCGCATGGGCCCGGGCGATGCGATCCTGGCCGGGTTCGCCGATCACTTCATCCCCGATGCGGATTGGGAGGCGCTCAAGACCACGCTATGCGCAACCGGCGATCCGCAGGCCATCGCACAGGCCGCGCAGGCCCCGCCCGAGGCGCCGCTGGCCGCCTGGCAGGCCGATATCGACGCGGTCTTTTGCGGCGCGACCCTGGGCGACATCCACCGCGCCCTGCCCGCCCCCCGCCCCGAACCGATCGCCCATGCCGAAGCGTTGATGGCCCGCAATTCACCGCTCGCCATGGCCGTTGCCCTGGATCTGATCCGCAAGGTGCGACTCGCCGGCACGATCCGCGCCGCGCTGGAGCACGAATACCGCTACACCGCCCGGTCGATGGAACATGGCGACGTGCTGGAAGGGATCCGCGCCCGGATCATCGACCGCAGAAGCGCCCCCGTCTGGCAACACCCGGGCTGGCACGCCCTGAGCGACGCCGATATACTGCGCTTCAGCGCCCCGGTGACCGATCCCCGGCTCACCTTCGACTGACCGGACAGGCCCCCATGTCCATCGCTCTGCCCATCGCCCCGCCCCAAGACCGGCCCCGCCGCGCCGCGCCATGAGCTGGATCGACGCGACCGATCTGGCGGCCCTGCCCGCCCCGGCCCGGGCCGAACTGGCCCGCCTTCAGCCCATGCACTTGCCCCGCGGCACCGACCTGTTCCATCCCGGCGACCGCGCCGAAGGGTTTCCGGTGGTGATCCACGGCCGGATCGAGGTCTTTCTGATCGGCCCCAGCGGCCGCGACATCCTGCTCTATGCGGTCGAGCCGGGCCAGACCTGCGTGCAGACCACCCTGGGCCTGCTGGGCGGCGAACCCTATGGCGGAGAGGCCATCGCCATGCGTGACAGCGCCGTGGTGATGATCCCGCGCGGGCTGTTCCTGCGGCTGATGGACGAGGCCGCCCAATTCCGCGAATTCGTCTTTCGCGCCTTTGCGGAACGGATGCAAAGCACGGTCCATGTGCTTGAAAAGGTGGCCTTTCTGCGGGTCGAGGCGCGGCTGGCCCAGGCGCTTCTGGACCTGGCCGAGGACGGTATCGTCCACGCCACCCAGGCCGAACTGGCCAGCCGGATCGGCTCTGCCCGCGAGGTCGTCTCGCGCCGGCTCGACACGCTTGCCCGGCGCGGCTGGCTGACCCGGGATCGCGGCCAGGTGCGGCTGAGCGACCTGGACGCCTTGCGGAACCTTGCCGAAACCGGCGGGCTTGCGTGACCAGATCACAGACGGCCGCCCGGATCGACGGTATCATTGGCCCATCATCTGCCCGAGTCGTTCGGGAAACCAATGAACGGAGATCCCATCATGCAACAGAATGTCGGAACCACGGATCGCACCATCCGCGCCATCGTCGGCCTGGTCCTTCTGGTCCTCGCCTTCACCGCGCTGTCCGGCGCCCTGGCCTGGGTCGCGGGCATCATCGGCGTGGTCATGCTGGGCACCGCCGCGATCGGCTGGTGCCCGCCCTACACGCTGCTGGGCATCAACACCTGCAAGATGCGCGACAGCTGACCGGCGCACGGCCCTATTCGGCCGCGACCTTCGCGCCTTCCAGCATCGGCCGCAGATAGCGGCCGGTGTGGCTTTGCTCGACCACCGCCACCTCTTCGGGGGTGCCGGTGGCGACGATCCGGCCGCCGCCATCGCCGCCTTCGGGGCCGATATCGATGATGTGGTCGGCGGTCTTGATCACATCCAGGTTATGTTCGATCACCACCACCGAATTGCCCTGCTCGACCAGTTCGTGCAGCACTTCCAGCAGCTTGCGCACATCCTCGAAATGCAGCCCCGTGGTCGGTTCGTCCAGGATATAGAGCGTGCGGCCGGTTGACCGTTTCGACAGCTCCTTCGACAGCTTCACCCGCTGCGCCTCGCCGCCCGACAGGGTCGTCGCCTGCTGGCCGACCTTGATATACCCCAGGCCCACGCGCATCAGCGCATCCATCTTTTCACGGATCGACGGCACCGCCTTGAAAAAGCCCTGCGCCTCTTCGACCGTCATGTCCAGAACGTCGGCGATGCTCTTGCCCTTGAAGCGGATTTCCAGGGTTTCGCGGTTGTAGCGCGCGCCCTTGCAGGTCTCGCATTCGACATAGACATCGGGCAGGAAATGCATCTCGATCTTGATCACGCCGTCGCCCTGGCAGGCCTCGCAGCGCCCGCCCTTGACGTTGAAGCTGAACCGCCCCGGCTTGTAGCCGCGCGCCTTGGCCTCGGGCAGTCCGGCGAACCAGTCGCGGATCGGGGTGAAGGCGCCGGTATAGGTCGCGGGGTTGCTGCGCGGCGTGCGCCCGATCGGGCGCTGATCGATGTCGATCACCTTGTCGAGATGCTCCAGCCCCTTGATCGTCTCGCAGGGCGCCGGGGTCTGGCGCGCCCCGTTCAGCCGCATCGACGCGGTCTTGAACAGCGTCTCGATCGTCAGGGTCGACTTGCCGCCGCCCGAGACGCCGGTGACGCAGACGAACTTGCCCAGGGGAAACTCGGCCGTCACCGATTTCAGGTTGTTGCCCGTGGCCTTGACCACGCTCAGCGTCTTGCCGTTGCCCTTGCGCCGGTCGGCGGGCACGGCGATCTCGCGCGTGCCGGACAGGTATTGCCCGGTCAGACTGGCAGGATCGGCGGCGACCGCGGCGGGCGTGCCCTGCGACACGATCCGCCCGCCATGCACCCCGGCGCCGGGGCCGATGTCGAAGACGTAATCGGCCTCGCGGATCGCCTCTTCGTCATGTTCGACGACGATCACCGTGTTGCCCTGGTCGCGCAGGTTCTTGAGCGTTTCCAGCAGCCGCCCATTGTCGCGCTGGTGCAGGCCGATGCTGGGCTCGTCCAGCACGTAGAGCACGCCGGTCAGGCCCGACCCGATCTGGCTGGCCAGACGGATCCGCTGGCTTTCGCCGCCCGACAGGGTGCCGGCATTGCGGCTCAGCGTCAGGTAATCCAGCCCGACATTGTTCAGAAAGCCCAGCCGTTCGCGGATTTCCTTCAGGATCGCCCGGGCGATCTCGTTCTTCTGGGCGCTCAGGTGATCCGGCACGGTGCCGCACCAGGCCAGCGCCTCGCGGATCGACATCCGCACGACCTCGCCGACATGAAGACCGGCCATCCGGACCGCCAGCGCCTCGGGGCGCAGCCGGTAGCCGCCGCAGCTGTGACAGGGGCGGTTGTTCTGGTAGCGTTCGAATTCCTCCCGGATCCAGGCGCTGTCGGTTTCGCGATAGCGCCGCTCCATGTTCGGGATGACGCCCTCGAAGGCGCGGGTGACCTCGTAGACCCGGCCGCCCTCGTCATAGCGGAACCGGATTTCCTCGTCGCCCGAACCATACAGGAACACCTGCTGGACATGGGCCGGCAGGTCCTTCCACTTGGTCGCCTTGTCGAATTCGTAATGCCGGGCGATGGCCTCGATCGTCTGCAGGAAATAGGGCGACTTGCCCTTGCGCCAGGGCGCGATCGCCCCGTCATAGAGCGACAGCGCCGCGTCCGGCACCATCAGGCCGGGGTCGAAGAACAGCTCCACCCCCAGCCCGTCGCAATCGGGACAGGCGCCGAAAGGCGCGTTGAAGGAAAACAGCCGCGGCTCGATCTCCGGAATGGTGAAGCCACTGACCGGACAGGCGAAATTCTCGGAAAAGGTGATCCGCTCGGGCGCCTCTTCGGTTGCGGGCGCGCCCGCATCGCGCGACGCGGCCGCGCCCGAGGCCGATGCGTCCGCCGCCGGAACGATTTCGAGGATCGCGATGCCGTCGGCCAGGTCCAGCGCGGTGCGGAAACTGTCGGCCAGCCGGGTCTCCAGCCCCGCGCGCACCACGATCCGGTCGACCACCACGTCGATGTCATGGCGGAATTTCTTGTCCAGGGTCGGCGGGTCGTCCAGCTCGTGGAACTGGCCGTCGACCTTGACCCGCTGGAACCCCTGCTTGCGCAACTCCAGGAATTCCTTGCGGTATTCGCCCTTGCGGTCGCGCACGATCGGGGCCAGCAGATAGCCCCGCGTCCCCTCGTCCAGCGCCATGACCCGGTCGACCATGTCCTGGACCTGCTGCGCCTCGATCGGCAGGCCGGTGGCCGGGCTGTAGGGCGTGCCGGCCCGGGCGAACAGCAGCCGCAGGTAATCGTAGATTTCCGTCACCGTGCCGACGGTCGAACGCGGGTTCTTGCTGGTCGTCTTCTGTTCGATGGAAATCGCCGGGCTGAGGCCGCTGATGTGATCCACATCCGGCTTTTCCATCATGTCGAGGAATTGCCGCGCATAGGCCGACAGCGATTCCACATAGCGCCGCTGCCCCTCGGCATAGATCGTGTCGAAGGCCAGCGACGACTTGCCCGAACCGCTCAGCCCGGTGATCACCACCAACTGGTCGCGGGGAATGTCCACGTCGATGTTCTTGAGGTTGTGTTCGCGCGCGCCGCGCACCTCGATATTCTTCAGCTCGGCCATTCTCGCCCCCGCTCAGCAGCTGATCCAGAGATAGAGGAGCCGCGCGGAACCGCCAACCGAAAAAGCGGAACAATAAGCGAACGCGCGCCGATCGCCGCCCGTTCTGCTGACATTCCCTGCCACGCCCCTCGCCACGCCCCTTTACATTCCAAAATCAGGATATATCTTTCCTCGCACCCACAGATCCGGAGCCGTCCATGTTCACCCCCTCTCGTCCGCCCGCCGACCCCGGCATGATCGACCCGGCCGAGGCCGTCGCCCAGGTCGCAAGCGGCGATCTGACGCTGATCGACGTCCGCGATCCGGCCGAATGGCAGATGACCGGCACCGCCCGCGGCGCGCTGAAGATCCCGATGGTCGCGCTGCAGATGCAGGTCGATCCGCGCAGCCCCGAATGCAACCCCGCGCTCGACCCGGACCGGCCGGTGGCGCTTTATTGCGCATCCGGGGCCCGGTCGCAGATGGCGGCCCAGATGATGGCCCAGATGGGCTATACTAAAGTCTACAATCTGGGCGGTTTGCGCGATTGGGCCTTTGCAGGCGGTGAAATCGTCTGATAGGCGAGCCACCTCCGGCGTCGGGCCACCACTCACGGAACCCGCGTCGGACCCCGGGGAATGAGCCCTGGGGCGGCGTCCGGTCCCCCCAAGGCCGGACGCCACAGAACCGCTTCGGGTCAGGCTTTCCCGACCATTCCCCCCCTTGGCGAACCCGCTCCGCCGTGCTTTGCTGTCCGCAATTCACATAAAGGGGTTTTCGCCATGCATCGTTCCGTGGTCCGCTTCGCCTGCGTTTCAACCCTTGGCCTGATGGCCGCCGCGGCCCAGGCCCAGGCCCAGGCCCAGGACCGGGCCAACACGATCCTGGTGCTGGACGGCTCGGGCTCCATGTGGGGCCAGATCGAGGGGGTGAACAAGATCGTCATCGCCCGCGACGTGGTCGGCACGATCCTCGACGACTTTCCGACCGACGAAAACCTCGGGCTGACCGTCTATGGCCACCGCACGCGGGGCGATTGCGCCGATATCGAAACCGTCGTGGCCCCGGGCACCGGCACCGCGGGCGCGATCCGCGACGTGGTGAACGGCATCAACCCGCGTGGCAAGACCCCGATGACCGACGCCGTGATCGCCGCGGCCGAGGCACTGCGCTATACCGAAGAGGCGGCGACGGTGATCCTGGTCTCGGACGGGATCGAAACCTGCAACCCCGATCCCTGCGCCGCGGCCCGCGCCCTCGAACAGGCCGGCATCGACTTCACCGCCCATGTCGTCGGCTTCGACGTGACCGACCCCGAGGCGCTGGCCCAGATGCAATGCCTGGCCGAGGAAACCGGCGGCACCTTCACCACCGCCGCCAATGCCGACGAACTGACCCGCGCCCTGCGCACCGTCACCGTCGCCGCCCCGCCGGACCCCGAACCCGAACCGGTCGCCCTGGTGCCGATCCGCCTTGTCGCCGTGACCGGCACCGAGGACGGCCCCCCGGTCGACGGCCCGGTGCTGTGGTCGCTGTCGGGCAATGACGGCGCCGTCTTTACCGACCGCGACGGCAATCCGCTGGAGGACAGCGTCGACGAAGGCGCCTATACCGCCACGGCCTATGACGTGACCACCGAAACCGAGGCCAGCGCGCAATTCGTCGCCATCGGGGAAGGCCCGGCCGAGGTCGTGATCGTCTTTCCCGAAATCCTGCCCCAGGCCCGGGTGATCGGCCCGGCCAGCGCGCCGCTGGGCGCCACGATCCAGGTCGGCTGGGATGGCCCGGCCGAACGCAACGATTACATCGCGGTCAGCGTCCCGGGCGAGAATGGCTATGTCAATTTCGCCTATACCCGCGACGGCAACCCGGTGGAGCTTCAGATGCCCCCCGCCGCCGGGGACTACGAGCTGCGCTATGTCCTGGGCGACGGGCGCGATGTCGTGGCCAGCGCCCCGATCGAGGTCACCCCGGTCGCGGCCTCGGTCAGCGCGCCCGACGACGCCGCGACGATCGGGACCGAGGCCCGGATCGCCTGGACCGGGCCGGATTACCGAAGCGATTACATCGCGATCTCCGAACCGGGCGAAAACGGCTATCTGGATTTCGCCTATACCCGCGACGGCAGCCCCGCCACGCTGGACATGCCGGCCGAACCCGGCACCTATGAGCTGCGCTACGTGATGAACCAGGACCGGACGGTGCTGGCCACCGCCCCGATCGAGGTGCGCCCGCTTGCCGTCGCCGTCGACGGCCCGGCCGAGGCCGAACGCGGCGCCACCATCCCGGTCGGCTGGCAGGGACCGGGCAACGACAACGACTATATCGCGGTCAGCATCCCCGGCGAAAGCGACTATGTGAACTTCGCCTATCTGCGCGACGGCAATCCGGTCCAGCTGGAAATGCCCGCCGAGCCGGGCGACTACGAGCTGCGCTACGTGCTCAACGCCGACCGGTCGATCCTTGCCAGCGCACCGATCACCGTCACCGACATCGCCCTGTCGGTCAGCGCACCGGCCGAGGCGATCGCCGGCGCCGAGGTCGAGGTCAGCTGGGTCGGCCCGGATTACCCGAGCGACTACATCGCCGTCGCCGAACCGGGCGACCGCAGCTATGTCAACTTCACCTATACCCGCGAGGGCAATCCGCTGCCCCTGCAGATGCCGGTCAGCCCCGGCAGCTACGAAATCCGCTATGTCTTCAAACAGGACCGCGAGATCGGCGCGACGACGACGATCACGGTGGCACCGCTCAAGGTCACGCTGGACGCGCCGGCCATCGGCGTCGCCGGGGCGACGATCCCGGTCGATTGGGACGGACCCGATTATGCTAGCGACTACATCGCCGTATCCGATCCGAGTGACGACCGCTATGTCAACTTCACCTATACCCGCGACGGCAACCCGGCCCAGCTGGAACTGCCGCCGACCCCCGGCACCTACGAACTGCGTTACGTCCTGAACCAGGATCGCGAGGTCGTCGCCCGGCGCGAGATCACGGTGACGGCGGTCCCGGCCGAAGTGACCCATGCCGCCAGCGCCCCGGCGGGGACAGAGCTTCAGGTCGGCTGGTCCGGGCCGGATTATCCCAGCGATTACATCACCGTCAGCCGGCCCGGCGATGACGGTTACGAGACCTTCGAATACACCCGCTCGGGCAATCCGGTCATGCTGGAGCTGCCCGAGGCGCCGGGCGATTACGAGATCCGCTACGTGATGAACCAGGACCGCACGGTGATCGCCACCTCGCCGTTCACCGTCGAATAGCGACAGCGCCCCCGGGCGGACGGAAATTACATAATTTCCGTCCCCCCCGCCGGGTCAGAAGTGGATCGCCCGCCCATAGGCGTCCAGAACGCTTTCATGCATCATCTCCGACAGGGTCGGATGCGGAAAGACGGCGTGCATCAGATCCTCTTCGGTGGTCTCCAACTGGCGGCCGACGACATAGCCCTGGATCAATTCGGTCACCTCGGCCCCGACCATATGGGCGCCCAGAAGCTCTCCGGTCCTGGCGTCGAACACGGTCTTGACCATCCCCTCCGGCTCTCCCAGGGCGATCGCCTTGCCGTTGCCGATGAAGGGAAAACGGCCGACCTTGATGTCATGGCCGGCCTCCTTGGCCTGCGCCTCGGTCAGCCCGACCGAGGCCACCTGGGGCTGGCAATAGGTGCAGCCGGCGATCGCCTCGGGGCGGACCGGATGCACCGTCCGCCCGGCGACCATTTCGGCCACCATGACGCCTTCGTGGCTGGCCTTGTGCGCCAGCCAGGGCGCGCCGGCGATATCGCCGATGGCAAAGATGCCCGGCGCCCCGGTGCGGCAATATTCATCCACCACGACGTGCGTCCGGTCGACCTTGATCCCGGCCTCTTCCAGCCCCAGGTCCTCGACATTGCCGACGATGCCCACGGCGGAAATCACCGTGTCGAAATCGTGTTTCTCGACCTTGCCACCGCGCTCGATATGGGCGGTGACCTTGCCCTCGGCGCGGTCCAGCTGCTTGACCATGGCCTTTTCCAGAATCGTCATGCCCTGCTTTTCGAACTGCTTCTTGGCAAAGGCGCTGATCTCGGCATCCTCGACCGGCAGGATCCGGTCCATCACCTCGACCACACTCGTGTCGCAGCCCAGCGTGTTGTAGAAACTGGCGAATTCGATCCCGATCGCGCCCGAGCCGATGACCAGCAGCTTCTTGGGCATCCGCGGCGGCACCAGGGCGTGCTTGTAGGTCCAGACCAGATCGCCATCGGCCTCCAGGCCCGGCAATTCGCGGGCGCGGGCCCCGGTGGCCAGCACGATATGCTTGGCCGTCAGCTCCTCCTCGCCGGTGTCGGTGGTGACGGCGACGCGCCCCTTGCCGGCCAGCCGGGCGGTGCCCATCACCGTGTCGACCTTGTTCTTCTTCAGCAGATGCCCGACCCCGCCGGCCAGCTGCTTGGCGACCCCGCGCGAGCGTTTGACCACGGCCTCCAGGTCATAGCCGACCTTGTCCGCGCTCAGGCCGAACTCCTTGGCCCGTTCCATCAGGTGGAACACCTCGGCGCTGCGCAGCATCGCCTTGGTCGGGATGCAGCCCCAGTTCAGGCAGATCCCGCCCATGTGTTCGCGTTCGACCACCGCGACCTTCAGGCCCAGCTGGGCGCCCCGGATGGCGCAGACATATCCGCCGGGCCCGGCACCGATGACGATCATGTCGTAGGATTTCGCGGCCATGGTCTCCTCCATCCACGAGATTGTTTAACGTTGAACCATATGCCACAGGGCGACGGCCCTGTCACCACGCGCGGCAATGCGGATCGCTCAGGGCCGCCATGCGCCCCCGGCAGGGCCACGTCCCGACCCCGACCATAGACCGATCGCCCCGGAAGGCCATGAAAACCCGGCCGTCACGCCGCCGCGGCCGCGTCCACCGCCGCCAGCGCCAGCCGATAGCCGCCCTGCGTCGTCCACTCGGCCTCGGCCGGTTTGCCGGTGCGGCCCAGGGCGGCGTTGCGATAGGGGAATCGGCCGAATTGCCGGATCACCTCGCGATGGGCGCGGGCATGGCGCAGGTTGTCGGCCCCGCCCTCGGGCATCCGCACCGCCATCAGCCGCACGCAGCGGTCCTGGTCGCACAGGTTCTCGGAATGCATCAGCGGCAGGTAGAAGAACTGACGATCCGGCTCCGGCACGTCCAGGTCCCACCTGCGGTCGATCGCCGCCTTCGCGGCCGACCGGGCAAGCGCGTCGGTGGCAAAGGCGGCGGCGCTGTCGCGGAACATGTTGCGCGGGAACTGGTCGGTCAGGATCAGATAGGCCAGTACGCCGCGCGGCGCAGATTGCCAGCCGAAAAGGGCGCCGTCGCGGGCCTCGGCCCACAGGGCCTCGTAGCGGTCCCGGATCCGGGCGTCGAGCGCCGCGCCCCCGCCATACCAGCCCTCCGGCCCGACCTCGTCGATCCAGAACCGGATGATCTCCTCGCGCTCGGCCATCGGTCGCCTCCCTTTCGCCTGCTCCGCCCCCCCGGGTTTTACCGAAGCGTTACAAACGCTTGGGCATCGGGCAAGCAAAACCTCACGCGGCGGGGTCGTTTTGTTGGGCGGCGGCCTCGGCCTCGCTTTCGATCTCGGCGTCGATATAGACCTCCTGCGCCACCTCGACGGCCACCGGCGTGGCCGCGGCGGTGACCGGCACATAGGGCGTGATGTCCTCCATATCGACGTCGCGCGGGCGCTGGATCATGCGCACCACCCCGTAGATCGCCAGGACCAGCATCAGCGCGCCGACCACGCTCCAGAACGCATAGGGCCCGAACCAGCCCATGACGAAACCGAACACCACCGGACCGCCGACCGCGCCGACCCCGTTGATGAACAGGAACCCGCCCGAGGCCGCGGCCATCTGGTCATGCTCCAGAAAGTCGTTGGCATAGGCCAGCAGCAGCGCATAAAGCGGGTTGGTCGTGCCCCCGATCAGCCCCGCCCCGATCAGCAGCACCACGAACTGCCCGCCGCTGAAGGCCGCGATCAGCCCCCCCAGGCCAGCGATCGCCGCCAGCACGATGATCAGCACCCGCCGGTCCATCCGGTCCGACACCCAGCCGATCGGGAATTGCGCCAGCAGCGCGGCGCCGTAGATCGCCGACACCAGCAGGGAAATCTGCGCCACGTTCAGCCCGGCTTCGGTGCCGAACACCGCCACCATGCCGAATTGCGCCGCATAGACCCCGCCCAGCAGGAACATGCCGACGCTGGCCAGCGGAGAGGCCTCGACCAGCCCGCGCAGGTTCATCCGCGCCGTGGAACCGAAGGCCGGGGTCGGGGTGATCGACAGCAGGATCGGCGCAAAGGCCAGCGACACCAGAACCGAAGGGATGATGAACAGCACATAGCCCTCGACATCGCCGCGGGTCAGGATCTGTTGCGCCAGGATGATCCCCGACATCTGCACGATCATGTAGAACCCCAGCGACTTGCCCCGGTTCTGGTTGCTGGCGGCGTTGTTGAGCCAGCTTTCCGCGGTGACATAGACGCCCGAGAAACAGAACCCGATCAGCACCCGGCCCAGGGTCCAGGCCCAGACCTCGACCAGGACCGGATAGAGGATCAGGATCGCGCTGATCGTCGATCCCAGCGCAGCAAAGACCCGCACATGGCCGACCCGCCGGATCAGGTCCGGCGTCACCCGGCTGCCGAACAGGAACCCCGCGAAATAGGCCGACATCACCAGCGACATGTCGAAGGTCGAAAACTCCTCGATCCCGCCGCGCACGCCCAGCAGCGTGCCCTGCAAGCCGTTGCCGACCATCAGCATGAACATGCCCAGGAACAGCGCCCAGGAGTTTTTCAGAACCTCGAACATGGCGCCTCCTTGGCCCGATCCCGCGCTTCGGGCCGGTCCGGTCGCGACAGGGCGTCGCGCGTTCCCGACAGCGATGCATGGCCCGGTACGGGATTTCAACCCGCCTTGGGCTCAGGGGATCAGCAGCGACGCATCGCCATAGGAAAAGAACCGGTATCGATCGGCGATCGCATGGGCGTACAGCGCCTTCATCCGGTCCAGCCCCATCAACGCGCTGACCAGCATCAGCAGGGTCGATTTCGGCAGGTGGAAATTGGTCATCAACCCGTCGGTGATCCGGAACCGGTAGCCGGGCGTGATGAAGATGTCGGTCCGACCCTCCCAGGGCACCATCCGGCCATCGGGCCCGGCCGCGCTTTCGATCAGCCGCAAGGCGGTGGTTCCGACCGGGATGATCCGCCCGCCGGCCGCGCGGGTGGCGTTCATCTCGTCGGCCGCGCGTGCCGTGACCCGGCCCCATTCGGCATGCATCCGGTGGTCGGAGATATCGTCGACCTTGACCGGCAGAAAGGTGCCCGCGCCGACATGCAGCGTCACATGGCTGAACGCGATGCCGGCCCCGTCCAGCGCCGCCAGCAGGGCGTCGTCGAAATGCAGGCTGGCCGTGGGCGCGGCCACCGCCCCGGCCTCGCGCGCCCAGATCGTCTGGTAATCGTCCCGGTCGGCGGCATCGGCGGGCCGTCTGGCGGCGATATAGGGCGGCAGCGGCATCTGCCCGGCGGCCTCCAGCGCGGCATCGAAATCCTCGCCCACCCGGTCGAAGCGCAGCCGGCCCTGGCCGTCCTCGACCCCTTCCAGCACCGCCGACAGATCGTCCGAGAACACGATCGCCTCGCCCGGCTGCACCTTGCGCAGGGGTTTGAGCAACGCCGCCCAGCTGCCATCGGCCCGCGGCTCCAGCAACGTCACCTCGACCCGGGCGACGGCATCGCCGCGCCGCCGCGCCCCGCTCAGCCGCGCCGGGATCACCCGTGTGTCGTTCAGCACCAGCCGGTCGCCGGGCCGCAACACGCCCGGCAGATCGCGCACATGCAGGTCGCGCCGCGCCGCGCCCTCGGCCACCAGCAGCCGGGCCGAACTGCGCGGCCGCGCCGGACGCACCGCGATCAGGTCCTCGGGCAGGTCGAAATCGAAATCCGAAAGCTTCATGGTCGCCTTTGTCCCAAAAATACCTCGGGGGGTGAGGCCGCAGGCCGAGGGGGGCAGCGCCCCCTATTCCGCCAGCGACGGCGGCGGCCGGCGAAAGATCTCTCGGAACATCCCCGGGGTCAGCACCGACAGCGGATTGACCAGAACGCGCGGGCTGTCAACCGGCCCCTGCAGGGTGAAACTGAACCCGATCAGCCCCTCGCCCGGCCGGGTCAGCACCGCGCCGACGCCGTTGAGCAGGTAGAACGGCGATACCACGCCCTGGAAATCGACCCGGCCGCTGGCCAGGTCATGCACCCCGTCCAGCGACAGGCCCAGCCCCGGCCCCACCGCCGAGGACCGGGTGATCACGATCTGCCGCGGCGTGATGCGGAACAACGCCTCGACATCGTTGAACAGCAGCCCCTGCCCGTCAAGCTGGCTCAGCAGCCCGACGACGCTGATCGCATCCAGAAGCGAGGCCAGGGCCGGCGCGTCGCGCACCCGCAGGTTGCTGGCCGCCAATTGCCCGTCGAAGGTGCCCGGCGCGCCGGTCGGTTGCAGGACCAGCTCCAGCGCGCCGGATCGCGCGCCGGGCAGCAGGCCGGTGGCGCGCAACACCGCGCCGGCATCGCCGCTCAGCAGCCGGACCGCGGCGCCGCGCGGGGTCGGGATCAGGGTTCCGGCGATCGGCGCCTGGCCGTTGACGGCGGCGGTGAAGGTGCCGCTGAACCCGCCCAGCCGGCTGAATTCACCGCGAAACCCGGTCAGCGCGATCGTGTCGGTGACCTGCACCCGGTCCAGCGCCGCCACCACCGGCCCGCCCTCCTGGCCGCTGGCGCCGCCGCCCCCGGGCAGGCGGCGCAGATCCAGCATGCCGCCCGTCAGCTCGATCCGCGGCGCGGCGCCGGGGCCGCGCGCCACCAGCGTCACCGCGCTGTCGAGCCAGCCGCCCAGTTGCACCCGGTCGAAGCGGGCCCGCGCCAGCCCGCCACCCGGGGCCAGGTCCAGCCGGCCGGCCATGTCCAGCCCCGACGCGTCCAGCACGATCCGGTCGATCCGTGGCGCATCGCCCAGCACGCCGTCCAGCTCGAACCGTCCGGTCGCGCCGCGCGGCTTGGCCCAGCCCAGCCCCTCCAGCGCCAGGCCCAACCCCGCCAGGTCCGATCGCAGGCGCAATCCCGGCGCCCCGGGCCGCGACAGGTCGATATCGACCCGGGCCGTGCCCTGGCCACGGACCATGCCCGGCGGCAGGCCGATCCCGAAGGCCGCAAGGCTTGCCGCCGACAGCGTCACCGTGCCCTCGATGCGGCCGGTTCCGGCGCTGTCCGGGCCCAGAGCACGCGCATAGGTCAGGTCGGCCGGCACGTCGCTGACCCGGACCGGGCCGGCAAAGACCAGCGCGTCGGGGTCCGCCATCACCTGCAGCGCCGCTGCGGTCAGCACCCGCCCGGGCACCAGCAGCGCGGACCGCAGTCCGCTCAGCGTGCCGCTGGCCTGCCAGTCCCGCTCGTCGCGGGTCGTGCCGGGCTTGAGCGGCATGTCCAGCGCCAGCTCCAGCACGGCGCGGCCATCGGCCAGGGTCACCGGCAGGTCGCTCTCGCGCAGCACCTCGAAGGGCGGCTCGTTCAACACCGCGAGCATCGCGGTGATCGTGCCCGACAGGGCCAGGTCGAACCGCGCCGGCGCCTGCGGCCCGGTGCGCGGCACCTCCATGACAGAGCCGGCCAGGTCGATCCGCCCGCCCTGCGGCGCGGTCAGGTGGCCGCGCTCCAGCACCAGCGCCAGCCGGCCGCCGATCCAGCTGAGCCGCCCGCCCGCGGCCTCGACCGGCGGCAGGGTCCGGGCGAACCGCACCTGTGCATCCTCCAGGTCGGCGGTCAGACCCAGCACCGGCCGCCCCGCCGGCGGCAGCCGCAGCGACAGCGCCGCGTCGCGCAATCGTCCGGCCTCGACATTGCGCGCGAACCAGTCCCGCGTGCCGGGCCGCAGGGTCCGGGGCCAAAGCCGCAGCGCCTCGGCCCATGCGAGCGTGTCGATCCGCCCGTCCAGCGCCACGCCCCAGCCCTCGGCCGCCGCGCGCACCGTGCCGCGCAGCACCAGCGGTTCGCCGTCGATCCGCAGCACCGCCTCGCCCAGCTCCAGCGCGAAGGGGTCCAGCTGCATCCGCGCCTCCAGGCTGACCGCATCCAGCACCAGGGGTTCGGGATAGGCCTCCGGCGGGGTCAGCACCAGCCGGTCGATCTCGAACTGCCCGACCAGCGCCTCGGGCCAGCCAAGACGCATGCCCTCCAGGAGTGTGCGACCCCGCGCCTCCACCAGGCCCCAGGCGCTGTCCACCGCCAGGCGCTCGAACCCGATCCTCCCGGCCTGCGGATCATAGGTCAGGTCCGCCGCCGCCCCGGTAAAGGGCACCGGCCGCGTGCCCGGTCCGGCCTGGATCACCCCCTCGCCCATGCTCAGCCGCACCTCGAGCGGCCCCAGCGCCCCGGTGGCATCCAGCCCCCCGGTCATCGCCCCCGAAATCGGCGCATCGACCACCGCCAGCCAGGCCAGGGCCGGCGACTGGGTGGCGATGTCGCTGCCCACGGCATCGGTGATCTCGAAGCCGAAACTGGCCGTGCGCGCGCCCTGCGGGCTGTCGTAGCGCAGCTGCAACCGGCTGGCCCAGGCCCGGCCCGTGAGCAGGCTCAGATCGGCCTCCAGCACCGTGCGCCCGCCACGCAGATCCAGGCTCAGCGCGCCGCCATCCACGGTCCAGCTGCGCCGGGCGCGGGCATCGTCGAAATTGACGATCAGGCCGCTGGCCCGGACCAGTTCCAGCGCCTCGAGCGGACCGTCGGCGAATTGCGCCTCGACCTGTTCCAGCAGCGCCGGCAGGTTTTCGGCCTGGCCGACCTCGGCACCCAGCCCGAAGGCCAGCCCGACACTGCCATCGACCGCGCGCCGCAGCCGCAGCTGCGCCCCCGCCACCCGCACCTCCTGCGCCAGCACCCGCCCCTGCACCACCCCGCGCGGAGAGATCAGCCCCTCGATCCGCGGCACCTGGGCCAGTTCGATCCCGTCGGCATCGCGCAGCACCGCGTCGCGCAGCACGACACGCGGATGCAGATCGGTCCCCAGGGTGATCGTCACCTCGCGGAAATCCAGCGATCCGCCGTCCAGCACCGCCTCGGCCCGGGCCTCGACCGCCTCGCGAACCCAGCCGGGGGCGGTGATCTCGCGGCCCAGCAGGGCCAGGGCCGCGACCAGCACGAAAACGACCGGCAGCGCGGCCAGCAGCAGCACCGCCCGGACCAGATGCCGCGGCCGCACCCGTCGGCTCCGGCCGGTGCCAGCCTCGATTTCGGTTTCCGCGCCGGTCAATCTTGCCCCTTTCGCCCGCGGCCATATCTTGCGGCAAGCCGGGCGGAAGGCAAAGGGGAATGCGCCCGACCGCCGCCACACGACCGCCGCAACACAGGAGAGGACAGATGACCCAGCTTGCCCCGGGCGATACCGCCCCCGATTTCACCCTGCCCCGCGACGGCGGCGGAACCGTCGCCCTGTCCGATCTGCGCGGCAAGGCGGTGGTGCTGTATTTCTACCCCAAGGACAACACCCCCGGCTGCACCACCGAGGCGCTGGATTTCACCGCCCGCGCCGCCGAATTCGACGCCGCCGGGGCCGTGGTGCTGGGCGTCAGCAAGGACAGCGTCAAGAAGCATGACAATTTCGTCGCCAAGCAGGAGCTCAAGGTGATCCTGCTGTCGGATGCCGACAGCGACACCTGCGAACGCTACGGCGCCTGGGGCGAAAAGCAGATGTACGGCAAGACCTACGAGGGCATCCTCCGCTCGACCGTCCTGATCGACGGTGCGGGCAAGGTGGCGCAAGTCTGGCCCAAGGTCTCGGTCAAGGGCCATGCGGAGGAGGTGCTGGAGGCGGTGCGCGCGCTCTGACCTTGGGGCGGCCAACAAAATTACGTAATTTTGTTGGCCCCTTGACCAACGGCATGCGCAGGGCCACACCGCGCTCATGACACCGCTCGCACAGATGGCCGAAGAGGTCCTGCGCACGGCCGACGGCCGCGCCAAGACGGCCCTGTCGCGCCGCCATGCCGCCGCCTGGGCCGCCGCGCGCGCCGCCGGCGACCTGCCGCCGATCGGCCGTGCCACGCCGCCCGACCAGCCCGCCCGGCCCGCGCGTCCCGACTTGCGCGATCCGCGCGACGTGCCCCGCCGGCGGCCGGGAACCGAGGCCGGCCGGCTGGCGATCCTGCACGCCGTCGCCCATATCGAGCTGAACGCCGTCGACCTGCACTGGGATATCATCGCCCGGTTCACCGACACGCCGATGCCACCGGGATTCTATGACGACTGGGTCAAGGCCGCGGACGAGGAATCGAAGCATTTCAACCTGATATGCGACCGGCTTGAGGCGATGGGCAGCCATTACGGCGCGCTGCCCGCGCATGCCGGCATGTGGCGCGCCGCCGAGGACACCGCCGATGACCTGATGGGTCGGCTGGCGGTTGTGCCGATGGTGCTCGAGGCGCGCGGGCTCGATGTCACCCCCGGCATGATCGCGGTCTTCGAAAAGGCCGGCGATGCCGAGACCGTCGACGCGCTGCGGGTGATCTATGCCGAAGAGGTCCACCATGTCGCCTATGGCTCCAAGTGGTTCCACTTCCTGTGCGGGCGCGCCGAGCGCGACCCCAAGGACGCCTTCCACGCCCTGGTGCGGCGCTATTTTCACGGCTCGCTCAAGCCGCCCTTCAACGCCGAGAAACGCGCCGAGGCCGGCCTGCCGCCGGATTTCTACTGGCCGCTCGCCGATCCGCCGCATCCTGTGGACCCGGACTGACCCGATGGGCTAACCCTCGGAGACTCGGCGAGATTCCGCCGGTTTCGCATATGATTCATGCGAATTGTCACATCCTTGGGCAAAGCGCTTGCCACCCCCGGACCGCGGCCTTAACACGATTTTCACGCGGTTCCGTCCGGGGGGAGAGCCGTCACGACTGGGTTGGGGACAGGACTTCTCTCGTGCGAACACGACTAGGACAGGCTTTACACACGTGGCTCGAACGCCGTTTTCCCGAAAAACGGCTGTTCCTGCGCTCGGATGACCAGACCCGGTTCATTCGTCTGCGCCCCGAAACCCAACTGATCGCCTGGACCGGCAGCGGCCTGCTGATCGCCTGGACGATCATCGCCACCGCGGTGTTGCTGATGGATTCCATCGGCGCCGGCAATTTCCGCTCTCAGGCCGCCCGGAGCCAATTGACCTACGAGGAGCGGCTGAACGCCATTTCCAGCGAGCGCGACGTGCGCGCGACAGAGGCGCTGGCCGCCCAGGGGCGGTTCAGCCTGGCCCTGGCCGAGGTGTCGCGCATGCAATCGGAACTGCTGCGCTCGGAGGATCGCCGGCGCGAGCTGGAAACCGCCATCGACGTGATGCAGGCGACCCTGCGACGCACCGTGGCCGAGCGCGAGGCCGCCCGCGACGAGGCGTCGACCCTGCAGGCCGCTCTCGAAGGCGACGGCGCCCTGCCCGGCAATTCCGACACCGACGCGACCGGGACGGTCGACCTGCTGGCCGCCGCCCTGGCCGAAACCGCCGAGGAACGCGACCAGGTGCTGGCCGATGCGGAATTCGCACTCGACCGCGCCGCGGAGCTGGAACTAGAGCTGCGCCTGCTGCAGGAAAAGAACGACCAGATCTTCGGCCAGCTCGAAGAGGCCTTCACCGTCTCGGTCGAACCGCTCGACGACATGTTCCGTGCCGCCGGCATGGACCCGGACCGGGTGCTGAACGAAATCCGCGAAGGCTATTCCGGCACCGGCGGCCCGCTGACGCCGCTGCAATTCTCCACCCGTGGCGGCGAGATGGACCCGGACGCGGCCCGCGCCAATGCGATCCTGGGCTCGATGGATCGGCTCAACCTCTACCGGATCGCGGCCGAGCGGATCCCCTTCGACATGCCCGTGCGGTCGAATTACCGCTTCACCAGCGGTTTCGGCATGCGCTGGGGCCGGATGCACAACGGCACCGATTTCGCCGCCCCGATCGGCACCCCGATCTATGCCCCCGCCGATGGCGTCGTGACCTTCGCCGGCTGGGCCTCGGGATATGGCCGCCTGACCAAGGTCCAGCATGCCTTCGGGATCGAAACCCGCTATGCCCACCAGAGCCGGATTCGGGTCGACGTCGGACAAAGGGTCTCGCGCGGAGAGCATATCGGTGATATTGGGAACTCAGGACGGTCGACCGGCCCGCATCTGCATTACGAAGTGCGTGTGGGCGGCAATCCCGTGAACCCCATGACCTACATACGAGCTGGCGAAGATGTTTTCTAAGAGCAAGATCAACGAACCGAGCGCCGCCTCCGGCGACACTCTCAAGCCCACGTCGGCGGCGGACAGCTCTGCCACCGGCAACACCGGCGCCGATTTCAAATCCGCCGCCCCCAAGGCCAAGCCGCCGGCTTCGACCCTGTCGGCGGACCTGACGATCACCGGCAATCTCAAGACCAGCGGTGACATCAATATCGAGGGCACGGTCGAAGGCGATATCCGCGCCCATCTGCTGACCATCGGCGAAGGCGCCACCGTGCGCGGCGAATGCATCGCCGACGACGTGGTGGTCAATGGCCGCATCGTCGGCACCGTCCGCGGCCTCAAGGTGCGCTTGACGTCCTCGGCCCGGGTCGAGGGCGACATCATCCACAAGACCATCGCGATCGAGAGCGGCGCCCATTTCGAAGGCTCTGTCCAGCGTCAGGAAGATCCGCTGAACGCCGGCGGCGCAGGGCGGTCCAAGCCCGCGGGCGGCACCACGCCCGCCGCGCCTGCCGCGCCCTCCGCTCCCGCCGCGAAGGCCGACCCCAAGACCTGATCCTTGACCGGTCCAGCCGACACCAAAGGGGCCGCGCCCGCCGCGCGGCCCCTTTTCGATGCCGGGTTCTGCGAACCCGGGCGGCGCAAGCTGATCCTGGTCGCGGCGATCCTGGCCTCGTCGATGGGGTTCATCGACGGCACCGTCACCGCCATCGCCATGCCCGATATCCGCGCCGCGCTCGGCGCCTCGCTGGCCGATGCGCAATGGATCCACAACGCCTACATGGTCACGATCTCGGCGCTGATCCTTGCCGGTGGTGCGCTGGGCGACAAGTTCGGCCTGGCGCGGACGTTCTCGCTGGGCATCGGGCTGTTCATGGCGATGTCGGCGATCTGCGCGCTGGCCCCCACGACCCAGACCCTGATCCTGGCCCGCTTTGCCCAGGGCGCCGGCGCGGCGCTGATGGTGCCCGGGTCGCTGGCCATCATCAGCCGGGCCTATCCGCGGGCCAAGCGCGGCCGGGCGATCGCGCTCTGGGCCTCGGCCAGCGCGATCACCACCGCCATGGGGCCGATCGTCGGCGGTCTGGCCCTGTCCTTTGGCGGGGACGAGGTCTGGCGCTGGATCTTCGCCATCAACCTGCCGCTCGGCGCGCTGGCGCTTGTCCTGGTCCGGCGTGGCGTCGCCCGCGACAACGGCAAGCCCGACCGCCCGGTCGATGGCGCGGGCGCCGCGCTGGCGACCCTGGCGCTGGGGCTGCTGGCCTGGGCGATGATCTCGGCCGAGGGCGGGTTCGATACCCGGTCGCTGAGCTATGCCGGCCTGGGCGTCCTCGCCTTCATCGCCTTCCTGGTCCAGGAACGCCGGGCCCCGGCACCGATAATGCCGCTGTCGCTGTTCTCGCGCAGCCGGGTCTTCACCATCGCCAACCTGGTGACGTTCCTTCTGTATTTCTGCCTGTCGGCGGTGCTGTTCTACCTGCCGATGCTGCTGATCGCCGGCTGGGGCATGACCGAGATCATCGCCGCCTCGGCCTGGGCGCCGATGTCGCTGCTGATCTTCCTGTTTGCGGGCCGCGCCGGGCGCCTGGCCGACCGGATCGGACCCGGCCCGCTGATGACCAGCGGCGCGGCGCTGATCGGGCTGGCCTATGGCTGGCTGGCGGTCGCCATCATCGGCCGGGATTTCCTGACCGACGTGCTGGCGCCGATGACCCTGATGGGGCTGGGCATGGCGCTGGTCGTGGCGCCGCTTTCGGCGGCGGTGATGAAATCGGTGGCCGATGACCAGACCGGCATCGCCTCGGGGGTGAACAACGCGATCAGCCGCTCGGCCGGGCTGGTCGCCGTCGCCGCCATCGGCCCGATCGCCGCGGGCCGCTACGGGCTGGCCGGAGGGCCCGAGACCTATGGCGCGAAATCCCCCGCGCCCGACCATGTCGCCGCCATGACCACCGCCTTTTCCGACCTGGCCTGGATCTTCGCCGGCCTTGCCCTGCTGGCCGCGCTGGCCAGCGCGATCGGCCTGCGCCCGGCCATGCTTCAGGATCGGTGAACCAACGCCTTGCGGTACAGGTGCCAGGTCGCGTGGCCCAGCACCGGCAGCACCACGATCAGGCCCAGAAAGGCCGGCGCCAGGGCGACCAGGCTCAGCACCGCGATGATCGCGGCCCAGGCCAGCATCACGGCCGGGTTGGTCTTGACCACCTCGACGCTCAGCAGCATCGCGGTGATGAAATCGACCTCCTTGTCCAGCAGCAGCGGCAGGCTGACCACGGTCAGCGCGAACAGGATGAAGGCCGCCACCGCCCCCACCACCAGTTCCACCGCCACCAGCGCCAGCCCCTCGGGCGTCAGGAACGCCTCGAGCGTGACGCTGCGCATCTGGCTCACCCCCATCATCAGGGCAAAGATCATATGCGCCAGGAAGGTCCAGAACAGGAAATAGATCACGATGATCGCGCCCATCCAGGGGATCTGGCGCTTGCGTTCGTCCCAGACCACGCCCAGCACCCGGTACCAGTCCAACGCCTGGCCCTGTTCCAGCCGCCGGCTGACCTCGTAAAGCCCGACGGCAGCAAAGGGCGCGGCCAGCGGAAAGCCCAGCGACGTCGCCAGCACCCAGGTCACATGGCCCGCGGACAACAGCACCATCAGGAACCCGCCCAGCACGTAGACGCCTGAAAAGAACAGCCCGAATTGCGGCGCACGCCGGAAATCCGCCCAGCCGGCCCGCAGACAGGCGTTCAGATCGGCAAAGGCCAGCCGCGCGACATCCGGCCGGGGCGAGGCTTCGGGCACCAGGCTCGCGTCACTCATCACAGCAGTCCTCCCGAAGGCCATGTTCCGCGGGCGCGGCACGCGCGTCAAGCTGTCGCAGGACCCGGCCCGGGACGATCCGGCCCGCGACCCCGCCCGATCACGGGGCGATCACCCGCCGCTTGCGGAATGAACGCGCGCGGAAGCGCACATTTCCTTGACCGCTCACTCCTCGGCGGTGGCCTCGGCGCGGGACTTGCCGCTGACATCCATCGCCAGGGTGGCGGCCATGAAGCCGTCCAGATCGCCGTCCAGCACACCCGAGGTGTCCGAGGTCTCGTGCCCGGTGCGCAGGTCCTTCACCATCTGGTAGGGCTGCAGCACATAGGACCGGATCTGGTTGCCCCAGCCGGCGCTGCCCTTGGCCTCATGGGCGGCGTTGATATCGGCGGTGCGCCGCTCCAGCTCCATCTGGTACAGCCGGGATTTCAGCGCCTTCATGGCGATGTCGCGGTTCTGGTGCTGCGATTTTTCCGAGCTTGTCACAACGATCCCGGTCGGATGGTGGGTGATCCGCACCGCCGAATCCGTGGTGTTCACATGCTGCCCACCCGCGCCCGAGGACCGGAAGGTGTCGATCCGGATATCGGAGGGGTTGACCTCGATCTCGATATTGTCGTCGACCACCGGATAGACCCAGACACTGGCAAAGGAGGTCTCGCGGGTGCCCTTGCCGAAGGGGCTGATCCGGACCAGCCGGTGCACGCCGCTTTCCGATTTCAGCCAGCCATAGGCATTGGCGCCGCTGATCTTGTAGGCGCAGGACTTGATCCCGGCCTCGGCCCCGGCTTCCTCGGATTGCAGCTCCACCTTGTAGCCGCGCTTTTCGGCCCAGCGGACATACATCCGCTGCAGCATCTGGGCCCAGTCGCAGGCCTCGGTGCCGCCGGCGCCGGCATTGATTTCAAGGAAGGTGTCGTTGCCGTCGGCCTCGCCGTTCAGCAGCGCCTCCAGCTCCTTGGCCGCGGCGCGGTCGCGCAGCGCCTTCAACGCCGCCTCGGCCTCGGCCACGACCTCGGCGTCGTCCTCCATCTCGCCCAGTTCGATCAGCTCGACATTGTCGGACAGGTCCCGGGCGATGCCGTCATGGGTCTCGATCTGGTCCAGCAGGCGCTGGCGGTCGCGCATCAGGATCTGGGCGCCGTCGGGATCGTCCCACAGGGTCGGATCCTCGACCCTGGCGTTGAATTCCTCCAGCCGGTGCCGGGCCGTCGCACGGTCCATCCGCTGGCCCAGCAGGGCCAGGCTCTTTTCGATCTCGTCGACGACAGTCTGGATTTCGGCGCGCATGGGTCACGGTCCTTCGGGGCGGTATCGAGGCGATGTATCGCAGGCCCCGCGCCGCTTCAAGCGGGCGGTCGGCCGGGCCACGCACCGGCCCGGGACGGCGGTCAGTAAAGGTCGCCCGCCGACAGCCCGCCGAAACTGGTATTGTCGTTGACCTCCACCTGGCCACCGGTCGAGGTCTGCACGTTCACGCCGCGGGCTTCGGCGACCTCGTCGAACAGCGGCAGGTCGCCGGCGATCTCGAAACCGCCGTCGAAGGTGATGCCGAAGACCGGCTCTTCGCCGGCGCGGAAGCATTCGCGCACAACGTTGCCGCCCGAGGCGCCGTCCGGCAGGCGGGCCCCGGTGAACCGGTCGATATTGATGAACTGGCATTCGTCGGGCACCGCAAAGCGGGTGCCGCCATGGGTCTGGACCGCGCGCGCCATGAAGCTCTGGAACACCGGCCCGCACATCCCCCCGCCCGAGGCCCCGCTGCCCAGGCTGCGCGGGGAGTCGAAACCGATATAGCAGCCGGCGACGATATTGGACGAAAAGCCCACGAACCAGACATCCTTGGCATCGTTGGTGGTGCCGGTTTTGCCGGCGATCGGCACCGGCAGGTTGATCGCGCGGGCCGCTGTGCCGCGCTGCACGACGCCTTCCATCATCGAGGTAAGCTGGTAGGCGGTGACCGCGTTCATCACCCGTTCGCGGTTGCTCTGGATGCGCGGCGCCTGGCCCTCCGGCAGGCTCACGTCGCTGCAATCCAGGCAGGTGCGCTGATCATGAGCATAGATCGTGTTGCCGTAACGGTCCTGGACCCGGTCGACCAGGGTCGGCTCCACCCGTTCGCCGCCATTGGCGAACATCGCATAGGCCGAAACCAGCTTGTAGAGCGTGGTTTCCTCCGATCCCAGCGAGGCCGACAGGAACGGGTTCATGTCGTCATAGACGCCGAAGCGTTCGGCATAGCTGGCGACCACATCCATGCCGATCTCGCTGGCCAGGCGCACGGTCATGACGTTGCGCGACTGCTCGATCCCGGTGCGCAGCGGCGTCGGGCCGTAGAACCGGTCGCTGGCATTCATCGGCCGCCAGATCTCTCCGCCCGAACGGTACTCGATCGGCGCATCGACCACGATCGTCGCGGGGGTATAGCCGCTGTCCAGCGCCGCGGCAAAGACGAAGGGCTTGAAGGCCGATCCCGGCTGTCGATTGGCCTGGGTGGCGCGGTTCAGCTCCGAATGCTGAAAGGCGAAGCCGCCCTGCATCGCCAGAACCCGGCCGGAATTCACGTCCATCGCCACGAAGCCGCCCTGCACCTCGGGCACCTGGCGCAGGGTCCAGCGGATGAAGCTGCCGTCGTCGTCGGCGGTCATGGCGCGCACATGGACCACGTCGCCGACCTCGAAATTGTCGAAGAAATCGCCGCGCATCCAGGCGATGTCCTCGCGCGGGACCACCGGGTCGGGGTCGCCCGCGGACCAGCCCTCGATGCCCAGGGTCAGGCTCTGGTCGGCGATGTCGCGGACCACGGCCGGATACCAGGGGTTCTCCAGCACGATGCCGCGCGGCACGTTCACCGCCCGCAGCGCGGTGGCCCAATCCTCGCCCCTGGCGATGTCGGGGTCGATCGACAGCCCGGTGCCCTGCCAGCGCCCGGTATCGCGGTCATAGGCTTCCAGCTGGCGTTGCAGCGCGTCGCGGGCGATCGCCTGAAGGTCCGGGTCGATGGTGGCGCGCACCGTATAGCCGACCTCGGAGAATTCCTGGTCGGGATAGCGGATCGCCAGCTGCCGGTTGACCTCGGCGGTGAAATAGTCGCGATCGGGAATTTCGGTGCGATAGCTGGGATAGTCGCCGTTCTGGACGCTCAGCAGCGGCGCGCTGCGTTCGGCCTCGTAGGTGACCAGGTCGATATAGCCGTTCTCGTACATCTCTCGCAGGTTGTTGTTGCGGCGAAAGATCATCGTGTCGTAGTCGCGCACCGGATGGCTGTTCGACGGCTCTCGCGGGATCGCCGCCAGGAACGCGGCCTCGCCCGCCGTCAGCTCGTTCAGGGTCTTGTTGAAATAGGTCCGCGCCGCCGAGGTCACACCATAGGAATTCTGGCCCAGGAAGATCTCGTTGAGGTAGATTTCCAGCACGCCATCCTTGCCCAGGACCGCCTCGAGCCGCGGTGCGAGGATGATCTCGCGGACCTTGCGTTCGATCGTGCGCGACCCGTCCAGCAGCATGTTCTTGGCCACCTGCTGGGTGATGGTCGAACCGCCGCGGATGGTCTCTCCGCGGGTCGTGATCATGTCGCGCATCGCCGACAGGATCGCCATCACGCTGTAGCCGTCATGGACGAAGAAATCCTTGTCCTCGGCGCTGATGAAGGCCTGGACCACCACGTCGGGGACCTGCTCGATCGGCGTGAACAGACGTCGTTCCGACGCGTATTCGTCCAGCAGATCCCCCTCGCCGTCGTAGATCCGGCTGACGGTCTTGGGGGTGTAGCTGGCCAATGTGTCCGGCGTCGGCAGGTCCTGGCCATACATGTAGAACACCGCACCCAGGGTCAGCGCAGCCATGATGCCACCCAGCGTCAGCATCGAGAAGATGCCGCCGAAGAATGACAGGATATAGCGCAGAACCATGGGGCTTGGACCTTTCGAGACCTGTCCGCCTTATATGGGCCGGGGGGCCGGGGGTCAAAAGCGGATTTCCCCGCGCTCGGCCAATTGATGCCCATCGCGCCCGCGCCCGGCGCGGGGGTCTTGCGCGACTCGCCGCGACAGCGCACCGAGGGGGACCATGACCCCGGACGCCATCCTGCCCCTCTATGACCGCGTCGCCCCCGACTGGGACCGGCGCCGGTCACGCGCCCTGTTCGAACGCGGCTGGCTCGACCGGATGCTGGGGGTCGCGCCGGCCCATGCCGGAGGCCGCCGGGTGCTGGATCTGGGCTGCGGCTCGGGCCGGCCGATCGCCACCTACCTGGCCGACCGCGGCTGCGCGGTGACCGGTGTCGACGGCGCCGCCGGGATGGTCGCCTTGTTTCGTCAGCACCTGCCCCGGGCCGAAGCGATAAAGGCCGACATGCGCGAGCTGGCCCTGGGCCGGCCCTTCGACGCGATCCTGGCCTGGAATTCCTTCTTTCACCTCGCCCCGGCGGACCAGGAGGCGATGTTCGGCATCTTCGCCAGCCATGCGGCACCCGGGGCGGCGCTGATGTTCACCTCGGGCCCCGAGGCCAGCGAGCGCCTGGGCGAGGTCGAGGGCGCGCCGGTCTATCACGCCAGCCTGGACCCCGACAGCTACCGGGCGCTGCTGGGGCAGCATCATTTCACCGAACTGGCCTTTGCGCCCGAAGACCCCGATTGCGCCGGCCATTCGGTCTGGCTGGCGCGGTTTGCGCGCGAGGCGTCGGGATCGGTGGGGTGACCCCCCCTACTGGCGGATCAGCGGGGCCAGCGCCGCTTCGCCGGCGGCCCATTCCGTGACCGCCAGAACCACCGCATCGACGATCCCGGCGCGCCCCTCGGCGCTGGTGAGCCTGGCCCGGTCGCTGTCCGAGGACAGGAACCCCACCTCCAGCAGCACCGACGGGAAATCGGCGGCGTTCAGCACCGCCAGAGGCGCCTGGCGCCGGGGCCGGCTGTTCAGCGGCACGCCCAGGTCGTCGAAGGTCGCGACCAGCGCATCGGCAAAGCGGTCGCCGGCCGGCGCGGTTTCCATCCGCGCCAGGTCCATCAGCACCATGGCCACCGTGTCGTCCTGGCCGCTCAGGTTGAGCCCGGCCAGCAGGTCGCCGCGCTCGTGCCGTTCGGCCATCCTGAGCGACGCCTCCTCCAGCGCCTCGTCGGTCAGGGTATAGACCGAGGCCCCGGTCGCCTGCAGCCCCTCCAGCGCGTCGGCGTGAAGCGAGATGAACAGGTCCGCCCCGGCGGCCCGGGCGATGGTGATCCGTTCCGACAGCGGCACGAAATCGTCGCCCCGCCGGGTCAGGATCGGGCGGATGCCCGGCACCCGGGCCAGCGCCTCCTCCAGTTCCAGCGCCAGGCGCAGCATCACCGCCGCCTCGCTGATGCCGCCATGTTCGGCACCGGGGTCGATCCCGCCGTGGCCCGGGTCGATCACCACGGTCAGCACGTCATCGCGCGCTGCGGGCAAGGCCGGCGCGGTGGGGTCGGTGCGCAGCAGAAAGGCCCAGTCGGGATCCTCGGGCGCACCGGCCCGGGCGGCGAAATCCTCGGCGCTGGCCCGCTCCAGCCGCACCAGCAGATGGGCGGTGCCGTCCGTCGCATCGACCCGCATCCCGGCCTCGTCGACCACCAGCGGCTCGGCCAGGTCGATCACCATCCGGCTCCAGCCCGGCCGCAGGGCGCCGAAGCGCAGGTCGGCGGCCCGGTCGCCCGCCAGCATCGCGTCGCGGCTGGCCCCGCGCCAGTCGACCTCGCGGAAATCCAGCACCAGCCGGCGCGGCGCGTCCAGGGTGAACACCCGCCAGGGCACCGGCTGGCTCAGGTAAAGCTCCACCTCCAGCCCGCCGCGCTGGTCGCGCACCCCGCTTTGCGCGGTATCCAGCCGTGCCAGGCCGGTGAACTCCTGCGCCGGGGCGGCCAGGCCCCACAAAGCGATGAGGGCCAAAGGCCCGAAGAGCGCCCGCCACCTCATGCCCGCGCCGCCATGAACCGGCGCAACCGGTCCAGCCCCTCGGCGATATCGGCCGTCGCGCGGGCATAGGACAGCCGCAGCCAGCGATGCCCGCCGGCGGGGTCGAAATCCAGCCCCGGCGTCACCGCCACCCCCGCGCGCTCCAGGATCTCGGCGGCGAAGGCGCGGCTGTCATCGGTGTGCTCGCTGACGTCGACATAGACATAAAAGGCCCCGTCCGGCGGCGCGAAACGGGGGAACCCCGCCTTCGGCAACCCCTCCAGCATCAGCCGGCGGTTCTCGGCATAGACCGCGCGATAGCCCTCCAGCACCTCCGGTTCGTCCATCGCATGCAGCGCCAGAACCTGGCTGGCATGGGGCGGGCAGATGAACATGTTCTGCGCCAGCCGCTCGATCCGGCGCACCTCGGCCTCGGGCACCACCAACCAGCCGACCCGCCAGCCGGTCATCGAGAAATACTTGGAGAACGAGTTGATCACGCAGACCTCGTCGGTGACCTGCAAGGCGCTCACCGCCCTCTGCCCGTAATCGAGGCCGTGATAGATCTCGTCGCTGAGGAAGGCCGCGCCGGCCTCGGCGCAGGCCCCGGCCAGGGCCGCCATCCCGGACCGATCCAGCATCGTGCCGGTGGGGTTCGCGGGCGAGGCCACGATCAGACCATCCAGCCGATGGGCGGCCACATCGCCCGGCACCGGCTGCATCCGCGCCGCCATCGTCGTCGCGATCTCCACCGGCACCACGTCCAGCGCCCGCAGGATCTGCCGGTAGGACGGATAGCACGGCACGCCCAGCCCGACCCGGTCCCCGGCATCGAAAAACGCGGTGAAGGCCAGAAGGAACGCGCCCGAGGCACCGGCCGTCACCACCACCCGGCCCGGATCCAGCTCGACCCCGTACCATTCGGCGTAAAGCCGCGCGATCCGGGCGCGCAGCGCGGGCAGGCCCAGGGCCACGGAATAGCCCAGCGGATCGGTCTTCATCGCCGCGCCCAGCCGGGCCAGCGCCGCCGGCGGCGCCCCGGTGCCGGGCTGGCCGACCTCCATGTGGATGATGTGGCGGCCGGCCTCCTCGGCAGCCCGGGCGGCCTCCATCACATCCATCACAATGAAGGGATCGACCGCCCCGCGGCTTGAGTTCCGCATGCCCGCACCTCTATCGTTCCTGGAGCCCGTTCTGCCCGCGCAAAGGACCGCCCGTCAATGCACCCGATCGCGATCCGCCTTGTCGCCGCGCTGGCGCTGCTGTTCACCGCCGCGGCCCAGCCGGCCCGCGCCGTCACCCTGATCCGCGATGCCGAGATCGAATACGCGCTCGACCAACTGGCCGCACCGGTGCTGCGCGCCGCCGGGCTCAGCCCGGACCGGGTCCAGGTCCTGCTGATCCACGACCGCACGATGAACGCCTTCGTGATCGGCAATGACGCGATCTTCATCCATACCGGGCTGGTGCTGCAGCTGGACAGCGCCGCCCAGCTGCAGGCGGTGATCGCCCACGAGGCCGCCCATATCGCCAATGGCCATATCACCCGGCGGATGACCAACATGCGCATGGCCCAGAACGGCGCCGGCTTCGGCCTGGCGCTCGCCATCGCCGTGGCCGCCGCCGGGGGCGAAGCCGACGCGGTGGCCGGGATCGCCGTGGGCAGCGCGCAATCGGCCCAGCGGCGGTTCTTTGCCCATACGCGGGCCGAGGAAGCCTCGGCCGACCAGGCCTCGATCCGCTACCTGCTCTCGGCCGGGGTGCCCACCGCGGGCGCGGTCGAGGTGCTGCAGATCTTTCGCGGGCAAGAGGCCCTGTCGGTCGACCGCCAGGATCCCTATGCCCGCACCCATCCGCTGACCACCGACCGGCTGCGGGCGCTGCAGGCGCTGGTCTCGGCCAATCCCGGCACCCCCCGCGATACCGAGGCCGCCGCCTATTGGTTCGCCCGCGCCCAGGGCAAGCTGTCGGCCTTCATCCGTGCGCCCGGCTGGACCCTGCGCGAGGTGCGCGGGCGGACCGACGCGGTGTCGGTCATGCGCGCGGCCGTCGCCTATCACCGCCAGCCCGACCCCGACCGCGCCATCGCCACCATGCGGGCGGTGGTCAACGCCGCGCCCGACGACGCGTTCTACCACGACCTTTACGGCCAGATCCTGTTGGAAAACCGCCAGACCTCGGCCGCGGTCCAGGCCTTTGCCCGCGCCGCGGACCTGGCCCCGAACGAGCCGCTGATCCTGGGCGGCTATGGCCGCGCGCTGCTGGCGCTGGACACGGACGCGGGCAATGCCCGCGCCGTCCAGGTGCTCGAACAGGCCCGCGCCCGCGACGACCGCGATGCCCGCATCCTGCGCGATCTGGGCCAGGCCTATGCCCGCACCGGCCAGCCCGGCCAGGCCTCGCTCGCCGTGGCCGAACGCTATGCGCTGATCGGCCGGATGGAGGATGCCGCGCTGCATGCCGGGCGCGCCGCGGACCAATTGCCGCGCGGCTCGGCCCCTTGGCAGCGGGCCCAGGATGTGCTCAGTGCGGCCCGACAGCAATAGACACATGACCCGATCCAAGCAGACCAAAGGACCCGTTCCCATGCGCCTCGCCCCCCTCGCCCTTGCCGCCGGCCTGCTGGCCGCCCCCGCCGCCGCCCTCGACCTGACCGACATGACCGAGGCCGAACGCGAGGCCTTCCGCGCCGAGGTCCGCGCCTACCTGCTGGACAATCCCGAGGTGCTGATGGAGGCGATCGGCGTGCTGGAACAGCGCGAGGCCGAGACCGCCGCCGAGGCCGACCGGCAATTGGCCAGCATCCATCGCGGCGCGTTGATGGAGGACGGCCATTCCTGGACCGGCGGCAATCCCGAGGGCGACATCACCATCGTCGAATTCGTCGACTACCGCTGCGGCTATTGCCGCCGGGCCCATCCCGAGGTCGCCGAACTGGTCGAAAGCGACGGCAATATCCGCTACGTCATCAAGGAATTCCCGATCCTCGGCGAACAATCCCTGATGGCCTCGCGCTTTGCCATCGCCACCCGGGCCGTGGCCGGCGACGACGCCTACAAGCAGGTGTCGGACGCGCTGATCACCATGCGCGCCGATGTCACCCCCGACAGCCTGGAACGGCTGGGCCAGACCCTCGGCCTCGATACCGACGCGATCCTGGTCGAAATGGACAGCGAGGACACCACCCGGGTGCTCGAACTCAACCACGCCCTGGCCCAGCAGATGCAGATTTCCGGCACGCCGACCTTCGTCTTCAACGACATGATGCTGCGCGGCTATGCCCCGCTGCCGGTGATGCAGGGCATGGTGGACGATCTGCGCAGCGAAGGCTGATGCGACCGCTGGCGCTGGCCCTTTGCCTGGCCCCGGGGCCGGTTGCCGCCGGGGCCGAGGGGCTGGACCTGTCCCCGGCCGACCGCGCGGCCTTTGGCGCCGAAATCCGTGCCCTGCTGCTGGACGAGCCCGAGCTGGTCCGCCCCATCGGCGGCGCCGTCCTGCCCGCCGACCCGGTTCCGACCCCCGGTTATGACGACGAGATCGCCGCCGACCTGGAGCTGATCGCGGCCCATGCAACGGCGCTGTTCGGCCCCGACGGCGCGATCCGTCTGGGCGCGGCGGACGGCCCTGTCGCCTTCGCCAGCTTCGCCGCGCCGGGCAGCGACACCGCCGCCATGCTGGACGACTACGCCCGCAGCCGCGGCATCGCCATCGCCCTGCGCGACCCGGCGACCCATGGCGCGCTGATGGAGGCGCTCGGGCTCGACACCGTGCCGTCCCATGTCTTTGCCGACCTCATGGTGCGCGGCGACGTGCCGCCGATCGTGCTCGACCGCTACCTGCCCTAGCGGGCCCGGTGCTATTCCGCCGCCTCGGCGGCCTCCCGGGCCTCGATCTCGGCGGCTTTCCTTTCCACCTCGGCGACGATGTGGTCGATCATCGCCTCGTTGGAGATCTTGTGGTCCTGCTTGCCCGCCAGGTAGACCATGCCGCTGCCCGCGCCGCCGCCGGTGAAGCCGACATCGGTCATCAGCGCCTCGCCCGGCCCGTTCACCACGCAGCCGATGATGCTGAGCGACATCGGCGTCTTGATATGCTCCAGCCGCTGTTCCAGCGCCTCGACGGTGCGGATCACGTCGAACCCCTGCCGGGCGCAGGACGGGCACGAGATGATGTTCACGCCGCGATGGCGCAGACCCAGCGATTTCAGGATGTCGTAGCCGACCTTGACCTCTTCGACCGGATCGGCGCTCAGGCTGACCCGGATCGTGTCGCCGATCCCGGCCCAAAGCAGGCTGCCCAGCCCGATCGCGCTCTTGATCGTGCCGCTCATCAGCCCGCCGGCCTCGGTGATGCCCAGATGCAGCGGCGCATCCGTCGCCTCGGCCAGGGCCTGGTAGGCGGCGGCCGACAGGAACACGTCCGACGCCTTGACGCTGATCTTGAAGTCGAAGAAATCGTTGTCTTCCAGGATCCGGATGTGATCCAGACCGCTTTCGACCATCGCCTCGGGGCAAGGCTCGCCGTATTTCTCGAGCAGGTGCTTTTCCAGGCTGCCCGCATTGACCCCGATCCGCATCGAACAGCCGTGATCGCGGGCGGCGGCGATGACCTCGCGCACCCGCTCTTCGCTGCCGATATTGCCCGGGTTGATCCGCAGGCAGGCGGCGCCGGCCTCGGCCGCCTCGATCCCGCGTCTGTAATGGAAATGGATGTCGGCGACGATCGGCACCGGGCTTTCGCGCACGATTTCGCGCAGCGCCCTGGACGAGGCTTCGTCGGGCACGCTGACCCGCACGATATCGGCCCCCGCCTCGGCCGCGGCCTGGACCTGGGCGACGGTGGCGGCGACATCGGTGGTCGGCGTGTTGGTCATGGTCTGGACGCTGATCGGCGCATCGCCGCCGACCGGGACCGGGCCGACCATGATCTGCCGCGATTTGCGCCGGTCGATATTGCGCCAGGGACGGATCGGATTGTGCGACATGGGACGCGATGCCTCCTGAGGCCGGGAACCTTACCGCCTATCTAGGCGCGATGCGGCCGCCGGGCCAGCCCCGATCTATTCGGCAGGGGCCGCATCCTCCGGGCCGGCGGGCGCCAGTTCGGCCACCTGGACCAGTTCGGCCAGGTCGCCATCGGCGCTCAGGTCGGCCGCCGCATAGGTCCCGACCAGGCTGTCGGAATCCAGCGCGACGTTCGAACTGACCGCGCCGCGCGGGCCCACGGGGCCGTAATGCACGCCGTCGACCCGGAAATAGACTGAGCCGCTTTCGCCGATACGCAGGGTTGCCGGATCCTCGGTCTGGGGCACGTCGAAGACATCGCCCTTGTTCATGATCGCCTCGTAGATCACCGTGCCGTCGGCGGCCCGCACCCGCACCCAGGCCGGGCGCACGGCGACCAGCTGCACGCCGGGCATCGGATCCTCGGTCACCTGGACGCCCGAGGCCGGCACGCCCGAGGCCGGCGCGTCCAAGGCCGGCACGTCCGGACGCGCGGCCGCCGCATCGGCCAGCGCAAGATCGGGCGCCGGGTCAATCGGCCCGGTGTCGACCTCGGGCACCAATGCCCCGACCCTGGCCGCGTCGAGGGTCGAGATCGGCCCGTCCCGCGCCACCATCACCGGCACATCCAGCGCCTCGGGACGATAGAGCCGGTCCAGCGCCTCGGGGCTGGGGCCGTCGAAGCCCGCGACGGCCTCGGCCCCCGGTGCCCGGGCCCCGGCCAGCGGGTCGATATCGGTCACCACGGTCGGCGTGCGTTCCACCGGCGCCATCTGCACCCGCTGCACCTCCTGCAGCACGGTCCAGCCGCCGTAGCCAAGCCCGCCGATCAGCGCGACCAGCACCAGAACCGACCCGAAGGCGCCCGGTTCGATCCGGCTGAACAGGCCTTCGCCGCGCGGGGTGAAGGGCGTCGTGGCCGACAGGAACCGTTCGTCGCTTTGCTGCTTGCGCACCACCTCGCGCTCGCGCGCCTTGACGGTCGAGGCCGCGTCGGACATCCCGTGTGCGGTGGCGAAACCGCTTTCGGCGCAGAAGGTTTCGAAGGCCCAGTCGGGGTCCATGCCCAGGTAGCGCGCATAGGAGCGCACGTAACCGGCGATGAAACCGGGCGTGTCGAAGGCGGTGGGATCGGCGTTTTCGATCGCGGCGATATAGGCCGCCTTGATCTTGAGCTCGCGCTGGACGTCGAGCAGGCTCTTGCCCAGGGTCGCGCGTTCCCCGCGCATGAGGTCGCCCAGACGCAAATCGAAGGCGTCAAAGCCCTTTGCGTCGTCGACCGACCCGTCGTCGGTCCTGTCGCGTCTGAACCCGCTCCGGATCATACACCCGTCCCGTTGCGCCTGCCCCCAAGACCGGGGCCGCTTGCGAATCGAGTCGCGCTGCCCCTTGGCAATTGATTACCATGCCCGGGCGGGCAATGCACAGGCAGAAGGATCAGCCGGCAAGCTCGGCGCGATTCAGCGCACAATGGGACCACAGCGTATCCAGCGCCTTGACAAGGGCGTCGATCTCTCTCGGGCCATGCACCGGCGAGGGGGTGAAGCGCAGCCGCTCGGTGCCGCGCGGCACGGTCGGATAGTTGATCGGCTGCACATAGATGCCGTGATTTTCCAGCAGCATGTCGCTCAGCTTCTTGGTATGGACCGGGTCGCCCACGATCAGCGGCACGATGTGGCTGCCATGGTCGATGATCGGCAGGCCCAGCCCGCGCAGCCGGGTCTTGAGGATCTTCGCCTGGGTCTGATGCGCCGCGCGGATCTCGGTGGCGTCCTTCAGCACCGCGATCGAGGCCGCGGCGCCGGCCGCCACCACCGGCGGCAGCGAGGTTGTGAAGATGAAGCCCGGCGCATAAGACCTTACGGCGTCACACATTCTTGCACTGGCCGCGATATAGCCGCCATGCACGCCAAAGGCCTTGCCCAGGGTGCCGTTGATGATATCGATGCGGTCCAGCAACCCGTCGCGTTCGGCTACGCCGCCGCCGCGGGGGCCATACATGCCGACCGCGTGAACCTCGTCCAGATAGGTCAGCGCGCCGAATTCGCGGGCCAGGTCGCAGATCGCCTCCAGCGGTCCGAAATCCCCGTCCATGGAATAGACGCTCTCGAAGGCGATCAGCTTGGGCGCCGCCGGGTCATCCGCTTCAAGAAGCGCCCGCAAGTGATTGAGATCATTGTGCCGGAACACCCGCTTGGCGCCGCCGTTGCGGCGAATGCCCTCGATCATGCTGGCATGGTTCAGCGCGTCCGAATAGATGATCAGCCCGGGCAGCAGCCTGGGCAGGGTCGACAGCGTCGCGTCATTGGCGATGTAGGCGCTGGTGAACAGCAGCGCGGCCTCCTTGCGGTGCAGGTCGGCCAGTTCGGCCTCCAGCCGCTTGTGGTAGACCGTGGTGCCGCTGATGTTGCGGGTGCCCCCCGATCCGGCGCCGGTCGCCTCCAGCGCTTCGTGCATCGCCGCCAGCACTGCCGGATGCTGGCCCATGCCAAGGTAATCGTTGCCGCACCAGACGGTGATCTCGCGCTCGGTCCCGTCGGGCCGGGTCCAGACCGCATGGGGGAACTGCCCCCGCCGGCGTTCGATATCGATGAAGGTGCGGTAGCGGCCTTCGTCATGCAGCCGGGCCAGCGCCGTGTCGAGTAATGCGTCGATATTCACCTGGCTTCCCCTTCGTGCAGCCCGCCAACGATGGGAGGAATTATAGAATGAGTCCAAATTGGGCAACAGGGGCGTTTTGCCGCTGCCAGGGTCGGGACAGCCTGACCTGCGCCCGACGCGCGCTCCGGCCTGTCCGGCCTGTATCGCCAGCGCCCGGCCGCTTTCATCGGGATCGGGGATCCCCCCCCCCCTGTGTCCCGAGCTGCACTCCCCCCAGCATCGGGCCGCCGCCGCCGAACCCGTCGCCCCCATCGCGCACTGGACAAGGCCCGCCTGGCTGATACCGTCGCGGCCAAAGCCAAAGGAGCCGCCCCATGTCCCTCGATGCCGTTCTCGCCCGGATCGACGCCGATCTCGATGCCGCGCTCGACCGCCTGTTCGGGCTGTTGCGCCTGCAATCGGTCTCGACCGACCCGTTCTTCAAGGCCGATGTCGCCAAGGCCGCCGACTGGCTGGTCGAAGACCTGGCGTCGCTGGGCGTCTCGGCGCAGGCCCATGCCACCCCCGGCCATCCGATGGTGCTCGGCCAGGCCGAGGGCGCCGGGGGGCCGCATCTGCTGTTCTACGGCCATTACGATGTCCAGCCCGTCGACCCGGTGGAGTTGTGGGATCACGACCCCTTCGCCCCGTTCCTCGAGGACCGCCCGACCGGCAAGGTCATCCGCGGCCGCGGCGCCTCCGACGACAAGGGCCAGCTGATGACCTTCGTCGAGGCCTGCCGCGCCTGGACGGCGGTCCATGGCACCCTGCCCTGCCGCCTGACCTTCCTGTTCGAGGGCGAAGAGGAAACCGGCTCCCCCTCTCTCATCCCGTTCATGCGGGCGCATCGGGAGGCGCTGACCGCCGATCTGGCGCTGATCTGCGACACCGGCATGGTGGCGCCGGGCGTGCCCTCGATCGCGTCGCAGCTGCGCGGGATGGTGAAGGACGAATTCACCCTGCGCGGCCCGGCCATGGACCTGCATTCGGGCCATTACGGCGGCCCCGCGATCAACCCCTTGCGCGAAATCAGCCGCATCATCGCCTCGTTCCACGACGACACCGGCCGCGTCACCGTGCCGGGTTTCTACGACGATGCCCCCGAAATCGGCGCGAACCTGCGCGCGGCCTGGGCCAGTTGCGGCTTCGACGAGGCCGATTACCTGGCCAATGCCGGGCTGACCCGCGCCCATGGCGAACCCGGGTTTTCCGCGCTGGAACAGCAATGGGCCCGGCCCACGCTGGAAATCAACGGGCTTTGGGGCGGCTACCAGGGCGCCGGCACCAAGACCGTGATCCCGGCCGAGGCGCATTGCAAGCTGACCTGCCGCCTGGTCGGCGACATGGACCCCGAAGACATCCGCGCCAAGGTCCGCGCCCATGTCGACGCACAGCTGCGCCCCGACCTGAGCATCGACTGGGATCTTGACCTCGACGGCGCGCCGGCCAGCGTGATGAACACCGACCGGCCCGAATTCGAACGCGCCCGGCAGGCCCTGACCGACGAATGGCACCGCGAGGCGGTCTTTGTCGGGATGGGCGGCTCGATCCCCATCGCCGGGCATTTCCGGACCGAACTGGGCATGGACGCGATGCTGATCGGTTTCGCCTCCGAAGACGACCGCATCCATTCGCCGAACGAGAAATACGACCTGAGCGCCTTTCACCGCGGCATCCGGTCCTGGGCGCGGGTGCTGGCCGCGCTGACATAGGCGGGCCAGGCCCGCCTCAGACCTTGCGCGTGACGCTTCGGACGCCCTTGGCGATCACCAGCAGCCAGGGCAGGCCATGCATTGCCAGGTCGAAGATGTCCACCGCTTCGCTCAGGGTGCCGGCCGCCAGCATCTTGAGCTTTTCCCAGATATGCGGCTCGGGCACAAACGGCGCCAGGCCCAGCGACAGCGCCAGCAGGATCGCGAGCGACCAGGGCAGATCATCGAGCAATTTCATCGCGCGGCTCCTGTCTTGCCCGCAGGGGATAGCGCGGTCCGCGATGAAGATCCATGCAGCCTCCGGCAACTTTTGCGCCGCGGCCGCGGACCCCGGTCTTGGCGCCGACGGCTATTTGCGCCGGCGGCCGGCCATGGCATCATGCGGGCAATTCATTTCACCCCAGGAGATTTGCCATGTCCCGCCGTGCCATCCGCACCGCCCTCGCCTTGTCCTTTGCCGCCGGTGCCGCCGCGGCCCAGGACGGGATACATTATTTCACCTGCGACCTGAACGGGATGCCCGGGCAGATGGTATTGTCGGTCGAAACCGTCGGCGCCTCCGGCATCACCTGGGACCCGTCCGGCATGCCGACCCCGATCCCGACCGGCGATGTCACGGTCTACACCGCCGGAGAGGTCCGCAGCCAGGCGGCCTATTACACCTTCCGCGGCGAAAACCGCTTTGCCGATTTCACCGACCATGGCCATGGCGGGCGGTTCACCGTCGAATGGGTGCAGCAGGACGCCAATACGCTGGTGATGATCGTCAACCCGTTCGAACGGGCCGGACCGCGCAGCCAGGTGCTCTGCCGCCGCTCGGGCTAGGCGTCCGGTCCGTTGCCGGGGCTGCGCGCGCAGGTGCAACCCCGGCAACGGCCCGCAACGATGGTCGGTTTGTCCGATGCAGACAGGGATCAACCCGTGATTCGCCTGTCGCGGTCACCGCGCGCGCAACGCAGATGCGGCGCAACCGCGCGTCGGGGGCGAAGATCGGGGGAAAGGTGGCGCGGTTGACGGGGCTCGAACCCGCGACCCCCGGCGTGACAGGCCGGTACTCTAACCAACTGAGCTACAACCGCGCATTCCGCCTTTCGGCAGGCCCGTTTCCCCGGGCGACAGGGTGGCAGCGGTGGCGCGGTTGACGGGGCTCGAACCCGCGACCCCCGGCGTGACAGGCCGGTACTCTAACCAACTGAGCTACAACCGCTCGCTGCCCGCAACGGACCGGATGGCCCGAAGCGTGAGGGGCGTAATATGGCCCCCGCCCGCATCCGTCAAGCGCCATCGGCGCGAAAAACGGCGATGCCCCGAAGCTACCGGCGAAAGCCGCGCCGCAAGGCCCGCCGCGGCCCGGCAACCGGGCTTTGGGGGCTGTCGATGCTGCGTTCGCGCACGAAGACATAGACGCCCGACCCGACGATCAGCGCCGCCCCCAGCAGCGTTCGTTGGTCCGGCACCTGCTCCAGCACCAGCCAGCCCCAGAAGATCGCCAGCGGCAGGGCGACATATTCGAACGGCGCGATCACCGCGGCATCGGCGACGCGGTAGGCCCGGCTCAGCGCATAGCTGACGATGCCGGCGCTCAGGCCCAGAACCACCATCCGCGCCCAATCCGCCGGTTCGGGCCAGGTCCAGGCGCGCAGCAGGAACTGCAGCGCCTCGTTGGGTGTCGTCTCGGCGAAGCGCCCGTCGCCGGCGACGACAAAGAAGCCCGCCGATACCAGCAGGAAGGCGCCCTGGATGTAGAAGGCCATCGCCGCCGCCGACGAGGCCACGCCCAGCCGCCGGGTCAGGATCTGCATCACGGCATAGAACAACGCCGCCAGCATCGGCAGCGGATAGGCCCAAAGCGGCGCCCCGCCCTCGATCCGGATCATGACCAGCACGCCAAGGAACCCGACCAGGACGGCCATCATCCGCCGCAGCCCCACGGTTTCGCCCAGGAACGGGATCGACAGAAGCGTGATGAACAGCGGCGCGACAAAGAACAGCGCCGTCGCCATGGCCAGCGGCATCACCGACAGGGCGGCGAAATAGGTCATGTTGGACAGCACCACCAGCAGGGCACGCGCCGCATGGGCCAGGGGCTGACGGGTGCGCAACAGGTGCAACCCGCCCTCGTGACGCAGCAGCAGCAGCGTCAGTCCGATCCCGATCACGGCGCGGGAAAACACCATCTGGTGCAGCGGATAGCCGCCCGACATGACGGCGATGATCAGATCGTTGATCGACACGCAAAGCATCCCGATCAGGATGAAGGCAATGCCGTTTCGGGCTTGCGCGGCCGTGTCGGCAAGGCTGGTCATACCCCCCTCTAGCAGCCGATCCACGACACCGCATGCCTTTTCGCGACACCCGCGCGCGCCTCACGGGGAGGGCCGCGCCGAAGGCACCTCCGCCGGGCCGAAACGCAAAAGGCCGCCGGTCGGTGTCGGCGGCCTTGCTATTCCGGTGAGCGCGCTCAGGCGGCGCGTTGTTTGCGCCGGTTCCATCCGAACAGAACCAGCAGCCCGCCGCCCAAAAGCGGCAGTCCCGCAGGCAGCGGAACCGCGGCGACGCCGGTTTCATAGGTGATCGTCGGCGTTGCGAACTGGCCGCCCGCAAACCCCGAAAACGTCCCGGGGGCTGCGTCGACCTCAAGGCGGATGGCAAAATCGTCGCCGGTGGTCAGCGACGCGTTTACCTCGGCCGTGATATCGATCATGCGCGACACCGCGCTCCCATAGACATAGCTGTCCAGCGCGATACCCATGAACCGGTCGAGCGTGGTGATCACGCCGTCAGTGTCGATCCCGGTATACAGCGTGATGCTGGTCGGGCCGCTGCCGCCATAGGGCCCCAGAAAGTCCAGGTTGAGCACCGCCGAAGACACCGACGACAGGCCGCCGAAATCGAAGATGGCATATGGCATGTCGATGAAGGTGCCGTAGTTCAGCGCGTAATTTCCGAACCCGATCGTATCCTCCGAACCGACCGAGTTGAACGGCGCATAATCCAAGATGACGGCATTCTCGGTCGGGTTCAGCGTCGCTGCCTGAGCCGTTGCGCCCAGGGTCAGCAATGCGCCGACGGCGAGCGCCTTTTTCAACAAAGCCAATTCAATTTCTCCAGATCAAGACTTGTGCGCAAAGACCGAATCACACGGCACTCGTTTGTGCAATTTGCAAGGAAACGCGTCGGATTTGCGCCCGATGCGCGATCTGCACGATGCCGGACCAACACGCCAAACGCCCCGGGCGTTCATCCCGGGCGATGAACGTTCCGACCGTCCGGCCCGGTGGCGGGACGCGGCCGAACCCGGCAGCCGGTCGTAAAGACCGAACAGTTTCTTTCGGGTTCAAATACTTACGGGAGGCCTGGTGGGTGGTGAGGGGCTCGAACCCCCGACATCTTCGGTGTAAACGAAGCGCTCTACCAACTGAGCTAACCACCCCTGCCGGCGGGATGTATCCCGGCCCGCGCGACCGATCAAGCCCGCTGCGCGCTCGGGGCCCGGGCGCGTCGTGGCGGCCCTCGGCCAGGCGGTAGATCACCCCCTGCCCGCCCGGCAGATCGCCCGGCCGCGCGGCGTTCCCTGCCCGGTGCCGGGGGAACACCGGATGCGGATGGCTGTCGCCTGTCACGCCCGGATCGGCCGGCCGCGCGCCCGTCGCCCGGGCCTGTGCCTCGCCGGTTTCGGTCAGCGCGGAATCCAGCCGCCCCCGCCTGCGCCCGGCGCGGTTCCACTCGGTCTCACTTGGCGGACGACATACAGCTCTGGCAGGAACATCGGTGCCCCGGATGCGCGACCGCTCCCGGCAAGGGGCGCGTGCAGGGAAAATGGTGGGTGATGAGGGATTTGAACCCCCGACATCTTCGATGTGAACGAAGCGCTCTACCACTGAGCTAATCACCCGAAACCGGGGGATCGTCTAGCGCTACTCGGCGGCCTCCGCAAGGGGGTCTTTGCCGGCATCGTCGCTCTTGGGTTGGCGCAGGCGCAGGTTCAGGACGCGGGCCTTGGCCATGTCCTTCTGGTTGTTGACCTTGACCTTGCCCAGGGGGGGCAGGTTCAGTTCCTCGCCATTGGCCAGAGCCTTGCCCAGCACGGTCAGCATCGCCTCGAGCACCGGCTTGACGTCCTTTTTCTTGAGGCCGGATTCGGCGACGATCCGGTCGACCAGTTCCGGCTTCTTCAGCACCGGCCCGGCGACGACGGGAACCGGGCCGTCGACCACGGTCGGCACCGGCGCCGGTGCGGCCCCGGGCGGGGTCGTCGCGGCCTTTGGCGCGGCGGTGACCTTGGGCACCGCGACCTTGGGGGTCGCAGCCTTGGGGGTCGCGGCCTTGGGGGCCGTCTTGGGCGTGGTGGTCTTCTTGGTGGGACTGCTCTTGCTGGTGCGCGCCGCCATGGGGGCCTCCGATTGGTTCTATGGCCGAAACAATAGCGTCAATCTTCTGACATTCCCAGAAGATTGGAAAACCCGGCCCGGTGACATGACACTTGACCGAAGGGCAGACAGCCTCAAAGCTGCCCGCAGATTCATCTATGGGAGACGATTATGAAAAACCTGTTTCTTGCCGCCGCGCTATGTGCGCCGATCGCCGTTCAGGCCGGCGGCATGGCCGACCCGGTCATGCCGATCGAAATCATCGAGGCCGAGACCGAAAGCCGGTCGTCCAGCGCAGGCCTTCTGCTGCCGCTGATCATCGTCGCGGCTTTGGTCGCCGTGGCCTCGGGCGGGTCCGACGATGGCGGCTCTGTCGCCATGGACAGCGATGTCCGGCTCAAGACCGATATCGTGCCGGTCGGCATGACCGCGAGCGGCCTGCCGATCTACCAGTATCGCTATACCGGCAGCACACCGGTCTTTGAAGGCGTGATGGCTCAGGACGTGCTCGCGCATACCCCCGAGGCGGTGGTGTCCCTGCACTCGGGATACCTGGCGGTGCGCTACGACATGATCGACGCCGACCTCAAGATCGTCGAGTAACACGCTGCCAAAGAACGAAAAAGGGCGCCCCAAGGGGGCGCCCTTCGCATGGTCGGACCAAGACTCAGTGGGCGACCGTGGCGCCACCCTCATCACCCTTGCGCAGGGCCGCCTCGGCCGCCGCGGCCTCTTCGGCCTCCTCGTCCCAGTCGATCGGGTCGGGCTGGCGCACCAGGGCGTGCTCCAGAACCTCCGACACGTGGCTGACGGGGATGATCGTCAGCCCCTCCTTCACGTTGTCCGGGATCTCGGGCAGGTCCTTTTCGTTCTCTTGCGGGATCAGCACGGTCTTGATGCCGCCGCGCAGCGCCGCCAGCAGTTTTTCCTTCAACCCGCCGATCGCCGTGGCATTGCCGCGCAAAGTGACCTCGCCGGTCATGGCGATGTCCTTGCGCACCGGGATCTGGGTCAGCACCGACACGATCGCGGTCACCATCGCCAGCCCGGCCGAGGGGCCGTCCTTGGGCGTCGCCCCGTCGGGGACGTGGACGTGGATATCCCATTTGTCGAAGCGCGGCGGCTTGATCCCCAGCTGCGGCGAAATCGACCGGACATAGGAACTGGCCGCGTCGATCGATTCCTTCATCACGTCGCCCAGCTTGCCGGTGGTCTTCATCCGGCCCTTGCCCGGCAGGCGCAGCGCCTCGATGTTCAGCAATTCGCCGCCGACGCTGGTATAGGCCAGCCCGGTGACCACGCCGACCTGGTCCTTTTCCTCGGCCAGGCCATAGCGGAACTTCGGCACCCCCAGGAAATCGGCCAGGTTTTCGCCTGTGACATCAACGGCTTCAACCTCTTTCCTGACGATCTTGGTGACCGCCTTGCGGGCCACCTTGGCGATCTCGCGCTCCAGGTTCCGGACCCCGGCCTCGCGGGTGTAATGGCGGATGATCCCGGTCAGCGCGCTGTCCTGCATTACGAATTCCTTCGCCCGCAGCCCGTGGTTCTTCATCTGCTTATCAAGCAGGTGCTGTTTGGCGATCTCGCGCTTTTCATCCTCGGTGTAACCCGACAGCGGAATGATTTCCATCCGGTCCAGCAGCGGCCCGGGCATGTTGTAGGAGTTCGACGTGGTCAGGAACATCACGTTGGACAGGTCGTATTCGACCTCCAGGTAATGGTCGATGAAGGTCGAGTTCTGCTCCGGATCCAGCACTTCCAGCATGGCGCTGGCCGGGTCGCCGCGGAAATCCTGGCCCATCTTGTCGATTTCATCCAGCAGGATCAGCGGGTTCGTCGTCTTGGCCTTCTTCAGCGCCTGGATGATCTTGCCGGGCATGGAGCCGATGTAGGTCCGGCGGTGGCCGCGAATCTCGCTTTCGTCCCGCACGCCGCCCAGGGAAATCCGGATGAATTCGCGCCCCGTGGCCTTGGCGACGGATTTGCCCAGGCTGGTCTTGCCCACGCCCGGCGGGCCGACAAGGCACATGATCGGGCCCTTCAACTTCTTCGAACGCTGCTGCACCGCCAGGTATTCGACGATCCGTTCCTTGACCTTTTCAAGGCCGTAATGGTCGGCATCCAGGATCGCCTCGGCCCGGCCCAGGTCCTTTTTCACCCGCGACTTCACGCCCCAGGGGATCGACAGCATCCAGTCCAGGTAGTTGCGCACCACGGTGGCTTCCGCCGACATCGGACTCATGTTCCTGAGCTTCTTGACCTCGGCCTCGGCCTTTTCGCGCGCCTCTTTCGACAGCTTGGTCGCGGCGATCTTTTCTTCCAGCTCGGCGACCTCGTTGCCGTCGTCGCCATCGCCCAGCTCGCGCTGGATCGCCTTCATCTGTTCGTTGAGGTAATATTCCCGCTGGGTCCGCTCCATCTGGCTCTTGACCCGGGTCTTGATCTTCTTTTCGACCTGCAGGACGGACATTTCCCCCTGCATCAGGCCATAGACCTTTTCCAGCCGCTCGCTCAGGCTGAGGGTTTCCAGAAGCTCCTGCTTCTGCGCCACCTCGATGCCCAGATGCCCGGCCACCAGGTCGGCCAGCTTGGCCGGTTCGGTCGCTTCGCTGACCGCGGCCAGCGCCTCTTCGGGGATGTTCTTCTTGACCTTGGCGTAGCGCTCGAACTCCTCGGCGACCGAACGGGTCAGCGCCTCGACCGTGGCCATGTCGCCCGGGGTTTCCGGCAACTCTTCGGCGCGGGCCTCGAAAAAGGCCGCGTTCTCGACGAATTCGGTGATCTTCACCCGCAGCTTGCCCTCGACCAGCACCTTGACCGTGCCATCGGGAAGTTTCAGCAATTGCAGCACATTGGCCAGAACGCCGGTGCGATAGATCCCATCGCTTTCGGGGTCGTCCACCGCCGGGTCGATCTGGGACGACAGCAGGATCTGCTTGTCATCGGCCATCACCTCTTCCAGCGCGCGCACGGATTTTTCGCGGCCGACGAACAGCGGCACGATCATGTGCGGAAAGACGACGATGTCGCGCAGGGGCAGCACCGGGAACGAGGTGTCGGAAAGATTTTGCATGCTCGCATCCTTTTATCTGGCAACCGCCCGGGCCCCGCGATGCGGCGGCGTCGGATCGGCTCCGGTCTTGGACCCGATATCTGGGGTGCGCGGGCGCTTTTTCAACCAGCGCTGCGGGTCGGATGGGCGCACAGTGCCAGCGCCGCGCGCGCGCCGCAAGCGCCGGTTGGATCGAATTCCGGGGAAAAACCCTGCAACGAACAGCGCTCAGGCGATCAGGGCGATCGCCAGCAGCGTCACGAACCCCCAGCTCAGCGTGATGATGGCGAACGGCATTTGAAATCTCCTTGGCAGCAGCAATGCCATGACCTTGCCCCACCGCACGCCCGGTTGGCAGTCCGGGAATCCCGACCCTGGCCGCATCGCACGACCGGGACGGTGGGCGGGGCGACGGCGAAGCCGAGCGGCGCCCGACCGTCGCGGAGCGGGTCGCCACCGCGCGTCGCCGGCGCCGCCGGAAACCCTTGCCTTGCCGGCGGCAAGGCGCCGCAGCCGCGATCGCCCGGCGCATGGCCTGCATCGGCCGCGGGCAATTGCGCGGGTTGCGCCAGATCGGCATCAGGCCGCGACAAGGAAAAAGAGCGCCCGAAGGCGCTCTTTGCCGCATGCCGCCGAATCGCGCTCAGGCGGTACGACGGCGGCGGGCGAAACCCAGGCCGGCAAGGCCGGTCAGCATGAGCACCGCGCCGGCGGGAAGCGGCACCGGCGCCACATCGGTCGCGGCGACGACGAAGTTGCCGATCAGGGCGCTCTCGGCACGTTCGGTACCGAACACCCAGCCGGTGCTGAGCGCACAATTCGCGACCGTGCTGATGCAGAGTTCCCCGACATCGGAGCCGAAGCTGAACCGGGCGATGCTCTGGCCGTTGGGCGACGTCTGGCCGATGGCATCCAGCAGCCCGGCGATATCGGCGCCGGTGTTGACATCGACCTTCGTCAGCGAGCCCAGAACCGGCGCGGGGAAGGGGTCGATGCCAAAGGCCGAGAACAGCAGGTTGACCTCGTCGATCGTGGCCAGGGCGAAGCCCTCCGACGCGAAGGCGGTGTTCGCCTCCGCCGAGTTCAGTCCGGTCATGTTCGACAGGTCGAGGAAGGCGTAGGCCTTGGCGCCCTCCTGCACGACGGTGCGATCGCCATCCGCGCTCACGAGGGTCGCAGCGGAAGCAGAGGTCACGGCAAGCGAAACGAGGCCACCGGCAAGTGCAGCGAGAACGCGCAGTTTCATTCCAGTCTCCAGAATAAAGTGTGATCAAAGATGCCGCCAGTCCAGGCCGAACCGGTCGCCCGCCGACATGACATTTCCTTGAATTTATGGTTTCGAAATAATGACTTCCGCTAGGGAAACCCCCTGTGGCGTTCCTATCGCGGCTCGATATCGCCTTCGGCGCGACGCGCATGAAACTCCGCCTCCCAATCGGCGAAGCGCCCTTCGGCGATGGCCGCGCGCATGCCGGCCATCAGCTGCTGGTAATAATGCAGGTTGTGCCAGGTCAGCAGCATGCCGCTGATCATCTCGCCGGCGCGGAACACGTGGTGCAGATAGGCGCGCGAATAGCCCCGGCAGGCCGGACAGGTGCAGGCCTCGTCCAGAGGACGCGGATCCTCGGCATGGCGGGCGTTCTTGAGGTTCACCTGGCCGCGCCCTGTCCAGGCCTGGCCGGTGCGCCCCGAGCGGGAGGGCAGCACGCAATCCATCATGTCGACCCCGCGTTTCACGGCGCCGACGATGTCGTCGGGCTTGCCCACCCCCATCAGGTAGCGCGGGCGCTCCGCGGGCAACAGCCCCGGCGCATAATCGAGGCAGTCGAACATCGCCGCCTGTCCTTCGCCCACCGCCAACCCGCCGATCGCGTAGCCGTCGAAGCCGATCGTCCGCAACGCCTCGGCGCTTTCCTCGCGCAGGTCGCGCTCCAGCCCGCCCTGCATGATCCCGAACAGCGCATGCCCCGGCCGGTCGCCGAAAGCGTCGCGCGACCGCTGCGCCCAGCGCATCGACAGCCGCATGCTGTCCGCGATCCGGCCCCGATCGGCCGGCAAGGCGGGGCATTCGTCGAAGGCCATCACGATATCGCTGCCCAGCAGGCGCTGGATCTCCATCGACCGTTCCGGCGTCAGCTCGTGGCGCGATCCGTCGACATGGCTTCGAAAGGTCACGCCCGTTTCCGTCAGCTTGCGCAGTTCGGCCAGGCTCATCACCTGGAACCCGCCCGAATCCGTCAGGATCGGCTTGTCCCAGTTCATGAAGCGATGCAGCCCCCCCAGCCGAGCCACCCGTTCGGCCCCGGGCCGCAGCATCAGGTGATAGGTGTTGCCCAGCAGGATATCCGCCCCGGTCGCCGCCACGCTTTCGGGCAGCATCGCCTTGACCGTGGCGGCGGTGCCCACCGGCATGAAGGCCGGCGTGCGGATATCGCCGCGAGGCGTGCGGATCACCCCGGTGCGGGCCGCGCCGTCGGTGGCATTGAGGGAAAAGGCAAAGCGTGTCATGCCGCGCCGGTTACGCCGCGCGCCGGCGATGCGCAAGCCCGGCCCCCCCGGCTTTCCCGGTTGCATCCCGGCTGCCATTCGCCCGACACTGGGCGGCGAACCTGCCCGGCGCCGGGCCCCAGGAGAGTGCTGCATGACCGGACCAGATGAAACCGCGCCGATCCGCCTGGGCTGGGAGGAATGGCTGGGCCTGCCCGACCTCGGCCTGCCGGCGATCAAGGCCAAGGTCGATACCGGGGCGCGCACCAGCGCGCTGCATGCCTTCGAGATCGAGACCTTCGGCCGCGCCACCCATCCCAAGGTGCGGTTCCAGATCCACCCGGTGCCGGGCCGCGACGACCTGTCGATCGCCTGTTCGGCCCCGATCGTCGACCGGCGCGAGGTCACCAGTTCCAACGGCGAGACCGAGATGCGCTTCGTCATCCAGACCACGCTCGATGCCGGCGACGGGCAAAGCTGGCCGATCGAGGTGACGCTGACCGATCGCGGCACCATGGTGTCGCGGATGCTGCTGGGCCGCCAGGCGCTGCGCGAGGATTGCATCGTTCTGCCCGCCGAACGCTATCTGCGCCCCGAACGCAGCTTCGATGTCTATACCACCCGCCGGATCCGCCAGCAGGCGCCGAAACGGTCGCTGCGCATCGCGGTGATGTCGCGCGAGCCGAACAATTATTCCACCCTGCGCATCGTCCACGAGGGCGAGGAACGCGGCCACACGGTCGAGGTGATCGACACCACGCGCTGCTACATGGGCATCAACACCCTGGCGCCCGAGGTCTATTACGACGGCACCCGCCTGCCCCGCTACGACGCGGTGATCCCGCGCATCGGGGCCTCTGTCACCGCCTATGGCTGCGCCGTGCTGCGGCAGTTCGAAACCATCGGCACCTATTGCATCAACGGCTCGGCCGGGATCGCCGCCAGCCGCGACAAGCTGCATGCCCATCAGGTCCTGGCGGCCAAGAAGATCGGCATGCCGCGCACCGCCATCGCCGCCAGCCCCAAGGATACCGACAACCTGGTCAGCCTGGTCGGCACCGCGCCGCTGATCGTCAAGCTGCTGGAAAGCACCCAGGGCAAGGGCGTCGTCCTGGCCGAGACCAAGAAGGCGGCGCAATCGGTGATCGACGCCTTTCGGGGCCTCAAGGCGAATTTCCTGGTCCAGGACTTCGTGCGCGAGGCCGCGGGTGAGGATATCCGCTGCCTCGTGGTCGGCGGCAAGGTCATCGCCGCGATGCGCCGCAAGTCGGCGGGGGACGATTTTCGCTCCAACCTGCATCGCGGCGGCACCGCCGAGGCGGTCCGGATCACCCGCGAGGAACGGGCCACCGCCCTGCGCTCGGCCCGGGCGTTCAACCTCGGCATGGCCGGGGTCGACCTGCTGCGGTCCTCCGAAGGGCCCAAGGTGCTCGAGGTCAATTCCTCGCCCGGGCTGGAAGGGATCGAGAGGGCCTCGGGCCGGCCGATCGCCGCCGCCCTGTTCGACATGATCGAGGAAAAGGCCCGGCCCGAACCGGTGCGCAAACGCAGCGCCAGCCGGACCGGCGACGGCGCGGCATGACGCGGTCATGTGGCCGATGGGGTCGCGGCCCTTTACGCCGCACCCATGATTCCTATATGAACACTCAGGAATTCCACGGCACCGGAACCGGAACCCATGACCGACCAGACGCCGCCCCTTGAAGGCACACCGCTGATCAGACCCTCGTCGACCGATCATCCGCTTTACGAGCAGATCGTCGCAGCCTGCCGTTCTGTCTATGACCCCGAGATCCCGGTGAACATCTACGACCTGGGCCTGGTCTACACGATCGAGATCGACGCCGAGAACGCGGTCAACGTGATCATGACCCTGACCGCGCCGGGCTGTCCCGTGGCCGGCGAGATGCCGGGATGGGTCGCCGATGCCATCGCGCCGCTTCCGGGCGTGAAACAGGTCGATGTCGATCTGACCTGGGAGCCGCAATGGGGCATGGACATGATGTCCGACGAGGCCCGGCTGGAGCTGGGCTTCATGTGACCGGCCGGCGCCGGCGTCCGAACAACGCCGCCCGCAATCGCAGCCATCGCCTGCGACCCTTCCATTTCCGCCAGGACAGTAACCGCCGCCGGCGCGCCGCGCATTCTTCGGCGTAACCCGAGGCGGCGGGCGGTTCCTTGGGCGGGTGCAGCACGATCAGCATCCTCGCATCCCTTTCGGTTTCGGAAAACTCTCGGCAATGCTAGGCTGGACCTATCCCCATTTCGCCCAACAATGCCGCAAGCTGATTACCGAAAATGAAAAGCGTCCCCTCTTTCGACGATCTGCGCCTGTTCCTCGCCGTCGCCGCCTCCGGCAGCCTGAGCGCGGCCGCGCGGATCACCGGCAGCCCGGTCCCCACCCTGTCGCGTCGCATGGCCCGGCTGGAGCGCGACCTCGATGCCCGGCTGTTCCTGCGCGGCCCCTCGGGCTATGCGCTGACCGCCCGCGGCCATGCCCTGGAACAGGAGGCCGCCCCGCTGTCCGCGCTGGCCCGCCGGCTTGACCGGTTCCGCGACGGCACCGCACCGATGCGGGTGCGGATCACCGCCGGGCTCTGGACCTCGATGTTCCTGGCCGCCCATATCCGCCGGGTCTGGCGCCCGGATGCGCCCTGGGTGCCGGAATTCGTCGCCTCCAATGCCCGGATCGACATCGCCCGCCGCGCCGCCGATATCGGCATCCGCAACGCCCGGCCCGACCAGCCCTGGCTGGCCGGCCGCCGCACAAGGCGGATCGACTATGCGGAATTCGCCGCCGATCCCGGCATCACCGGCTATATCGCCCTGGCCGAGGGGCAGGCCGACACGCCTTCGGGCCGCTGGCTGCGCGCCGAACGGGCCGAGGCGATCACCACCACCGCCTCCGACATGCGTCTGGCCGCCGACCTGGCCCGGGCCGGGCTGGGGCGGGTCGTGCTGCCGGTCTTTGCCGGGCGGATGCTGGACGGTCTGGTCCAGGTCGCCGCGCCGATCGACACGATCGCCCATGACGAATGGCTGGTCAGCCATCACGAGGCCCGCCACGACCCCGCGACCCGCGCCGCGCTCGACGCGCTGGCGCCGATCCTGACCGATCCGGAGCTGCGCCCCGCCCCCTGACGCGGGATCGTCACCGAAGCGTCACCGGGCCGTCTTTCCCGCGTCGAACCATTGTTACCCTTCGGGCGTTTCCTGCGCGGCAAGCCCGCCAGCACGAAGGCCGCCGGTGACCGCCCGCCTGATCGTCACCACCGCGCTCTGCCTTGCCACCGCCGGACCTGCCCTGGCCGAACGCCACGCCATGGCCGCCGAGGGCGCGCTCAGCTACGGCCCCCGCCCGGCCTACCTGATCGGCCGGATGGAGGATGGCCCGCTCAAGCAGCAGCTGTCCGCCTGCCTGGGCCAGACCCCGGCCCGCAGCGCCTTTTCCATCGGCCATCGCGGCGCGCCGCTGATGTTCCCCGAACATACCGTGGAATCGAACATCGCCGCGGCCCAGATGGGCGCCGGCATCCTGGAATGCGACGTGACCTTCACCGCCGACCTGGAACTGGTCTGCCGCCACGCCCAGAACGACCTGCACACCACCACCGACATCGTCGTCAGCGACCTGGCCGAAAAGTGCACCACGCCCTTCACCCCGGCCGCGGGCGACAATCCGGCCAGCGCCGAATGCCGCACCTCGGACCTGACGCTCGCCGAATTCCTGACGCTGGCGCCCAAGATGGACGCCGCCGACAGCGCCGCCACCTCGCCCGAGGCCTATCTGGGCGGCACCGCCCCCTGGCGCACCGATCTTTACACCGCCGGCGCGACGCTGATGACCCATGCCGACAGCATCGCCCTGTTCGACAGCCTCGGCGCGGATTTCACCCCCGAACTCAAATCCCCCGCGGTCGAGATGCCCTTCAACGGCTTCACACAGCAGGACTACGCCCGGAAACTGGTCGACGAATACCGCGCCGCCGGGATCGAGCCGTCCCGCGTCTGGCTGCAAAGCTTCGACCTGTCGGACATCCTCTACTGGATCGAGGCCGAGCCCGACTTCGGCGCCCAGGCCGTCTATCTCGACGACCGCTACGAGGCCGAGGACGCGGACGAGGGTCTGATCGATCCCAACGATCCCGCCACCTTCAGGCCGACCATCCAGGAGCTGGCCGACATGGGCGTGAACCACATCGCCCCGCCGCTGTGGATGCTGGTCACGCTGGACGACGACGGCGCGATCGTGCCCTCGGCCTATGCCGAGCAGGCGAACGCCGCCGGGCTGGGCCTCATCACCTGGACGCTGGAACGCTCCGGCCCGCTGGGATCGGGCGGCGGCTGGTATTTCCAGTCGGTGAGCGACGCGATCGACAATGACGGCGACTACTTCACCATTCTAGGGTCAGGACCCATTGATTTCCGTGCAGAGGCGTGATTCACGGTTCGAAAAACGAGCGGTGAACATGTCTGATCTAT
>OFET01000116.1_pt1 | contig 111785 bp, 93 predicted proteins | sample 1521211 | NCBI WGS metagenome assembly OFET01 (sample SAMN03766358, study PRJEB24113) | microbial mat metagenome | isolation source: enrichment culture HLUCC-A from microbial mat sample contains cyanobacterium... | reverse complement strand
CGCCTTTCCCCATGCGAGAAGCTACGAGCACCCGCACCAAGCAGGGTAAGGCAGGCGCACCGCAGCTCTGCCGGCCACAGCGCCTCGGCCGCTCGCCGATCAGCAGGTTTCCCTGCGCGCGCGCTGCGCTCCTGTGCTCGGCTCAGCGCCCCTCGAAGCGGGCCTGCCGCTTCTCGAGGAACGCCAGCACGCCTTCGCGGAAGTCGCGCGTCTCGCCCAGTTCGCCCTGCAACTCGGCCTCGAGCAGAAGTTGCGTCTCGAAGTCGTTCGCCATGCCCTGACGCAGCGCGCGCTTGATCTTTCGGTAGGTCTGCGTCGGCCCGGTGGCGAGCTGCCGCGCCCGCGCCCACCACGCGTCGGCGAACGATGCCTCCGGCACCGCCTCCCAGATCATGCCCCATTCGGCGGCCTGTTTCGCCGGCACAGGCTCGGCGAAGAGCGCCGCGCCCATCGCCCGGGCGAAGCCCACCTGCCGCGGCAGCCAGTAGGTGCCGCCCGCGTCCGGAATCAGGCCGATCCGCGCGAAGGCCTGCAGGAAAACCGCCTCTTCGGACGCCACCACCACGTCCGTCGCGAGCGCAAGGTTGGCACCGGCCCCCGCTGCCGCTCCGTTGACCGCGGCGATGGTCGGTATGTCGCACTCCGACACCGCCATCACCATCGGCACGTATTCGTCGCGCAGCGTCCGCTCCAGGTCAGTCGCCGCGATGGACCTGCTGTCGCCGAGGTCCTGCCCCGAGCAGAAGGCGCGGCCCCTGCCGGTGAGAACCAGCACCCGTGCTTCGCCCGGCGCCCGCCTCGCCGCGTCGGTGATCTCTGCGCGCATCTGGGTCGAGAGCGCGTTCATCACGTCGGGCCGGTCGAGCGTGAGGATCGCCACATCCTCGCGCACGGCGTAGCGGATGGTCTCGTAGATCATTCGGGCCTCGTCGGCTGGCTGAGGGCATGTCGCGCCATTCCCCTACCCGGCCCCCAGCCGGTCGCCAAGGATCTTCCGGAAGATCCTTGCGTGCAAAATCTTCTGGAAGATTTTGCCCCGCTCACTCGTTCAGAAGGGCGTCGAGGCGGGTCTGCTCTTCGGCCGACAGGGCCTCTTCGGTGCGCGCAGGCGACCGCCGGCGCGACCAGACAAAGCCGCCCCCGATCCCGAGCGCCACGAGGAGCATGGCGGGCCCCGCGACCCAGAGGATGATGTTGGCCCCCTCGGTGGTAGGGCGCAGCAGCGCGTATTCGCCGTAGCGCTCGACGACGAAGTCGATCACCTCCTCGTCACTGTCGCCCGCGACCAGCCGCTCGCGGACAAGCAACCGCATGTCGCGGGCGAGGTCTGCATTCGACTCGTCGATCGCCTCGTTGCGGCAGACCATGCAGCGCAACTGAGACGATATCTCGCGCGCCCGCTCCTCGAGGGCGGGATCGTCGAGCAACTCGTCGGGCGAGAGAGCACCGGCCGGACTCGCCCCACTCGCCGCCAAGACGAGCGCGAAGCAGGCCGCACGGATCATTCGGCCGGCACCCCCTCGGGTGCCGGGGCCGCCTTGCGCGCGCCAGCCGCAACCCGATAGCGGCGGTCGGACAGCGAGACCATCCCGCCGATCGCCATCACGATGCAGCCCGCCCATATCCAGTTCGCCAGTGGCTTGATGTAGGTGCGCACCGCCCAGCCACCATTCGCCTGAGGATCGCCGATGACGATGTAGACGTCACGCAGGATGCCGTTGTCGATGGCCGCCTCGGTCGTGGGCATGCCGGCGACCGGGTAGACCCGCTTCTCCGGCTCTAGATGGGCGATCTGGCGGTCGCCGCGGAAGACGTCGATGCTCGCCATGGTCGAGATGTAGTTCGGCCCCTCGACCTCGTTCACGGCGTTGAGACGCACGTCGTATTGCCACGGCCCGAACGCCTCGACCGTATAGCGCTCGCCCGGCTGCGCGACGCGGATGTCCTCCACCTCCCATTGAGTCAGCCCCGCGACGCCGAGCGCCGTGATCCCGAGGCCCGCATGGGCGATGGACTTGCCCCAGTCGCCGCCGGGCAGGGCGCGCAGCCGTCGCAACCGTTCTTGCGGTGCGCCCTTGCCGGACCGGCTCCAGAGATCGACAGCCGCGCCGCCGATCACCCAGAGCGCCAGGGTCATGCCGAGGGGGGCGAGCAGCGATTGCCCGGTCTGGATGGCCCAGGTGAGCCCCCCGGCCGCCAGCGCCAGCGCCAGCACGCCCCAGAGCGGCTGCATGGCGCGGCCCAGCCGAGCGCGCTTCCACGGCAGCATGCCGCCCACCGGCAGCAGGATCATCAGCGCCACCATGAAGGGCGTGAAGGCCGCGTCGAAGAAGGGCGGGCCGACCGAGAGCTTCCGGTCGAAGGCGAGTTCGGCCACGAGCGGCCAGATCGTGCCCACGAACACCACGAAGCACGACACCGCGAGGAGAATGTTGTTGGCCACCAGCGCGCTCTCACGGCTGACCACGCCGAACACGCCCTTGGCCTCCATCGCGCTGGCCCGCGCGGCGTAGAGCGTCAGAGCCCCCCCCACGAACAGGCCGGTGATAGCCAGGATGTAGACGCCCCGCTCGGGGTCGTTGGCGAAGGCGTGGACCGAGGTCAGCACGCCCGAGCGCACGATGAAGGTGCCGATCAGCGAGAAGCCGAAGGCGAGGATGGCGAGCAGGATCGTCCAGTTCTTCAGCGCCTCGCGCTTCTCCACGACGATGGCGCAATGCAGCAGCGCGGCTGCCAGCAGCCATGGCATGAACGAGGCGTTCTCGACAGGATCCCAGAACCAGAAGCCGCCCCAGCCGAGCTCGTAATAGGCCCACCAGCTCCCCAGCGCGATGCCGATGGTCAGGAACAGCCAGGCCGCAAGCGTCCACGGCCGCACCCAGCGGCCCCAGGCGGCATCGACACGCCCCTCGATCAGCGCGGCCACGGCGAAGGAGAAGGCCATCGATAGGCCCACATAGCCAAGGTAGAGAAACGGCGGGTGGAAGGCGAGGCCAGGATCCTGCAACAGCGGGTTGAGATCCTGCCCGTCCAGCGGGGGCGATTCCAGCCGCAGGAACGGGTTCGAGGTCAACAGGATGAACGCGTAGAAGGCCACGCCCACGCTGGCCTGCACCGCCAGAACGCGCGCGCGCAGCGTCGGCTTGAGGTTGCCACCGAACCACGCGGCCGAGGCGCCGAACAGCGCCAGGATCAGCACCCAGAGAAGGAGCGAGCCCTCGTGATTCCCCCACACGCCGGTGATCTTGTACAGCATGGGCTTGGCGGAATGCGAGTTCAGCGTCACCAGCCTGAGCGAGAAGTCGGAGGTGACGAACGCCCATGTCAGCGCCGCGAAGGAAGCCGCGACGAGGATGAACTGCGCCGTCGCCGCCGGCTCGGCCACCGCCATCCACCCGGCCCACCGTCTCTGGGCGCCGATCAGCGGCACGATCATCTGAACGAGCGCCACGCAGGCGGCGAGGATCAGGGCGAAATGTCCGAATTCTGCGATCATGCGCATCAAGCTAGACCAGCCGCGCCGTCCCGCCAATGGTCAGCACGTCCGCCAAACGGTCGCAGCCGCCCGCTTTCACGACAGACAGGCCCTTGGTGACGCGTTTGTGATCGCGGCCGCCCCACGCATCCGCGCCGCGTCCCCTTCCCGTCGCAGCGGGGGCCAGCCCCCGCACCCCCGGAATATTGAGAGCAAGAAGAAGAGGCAGGCTCTCGGCAGAGGTTCGGCCGTACAGTGGCATGCCGCCCCGGCTTCTTCTTGCTCCAAGCATCCCGGGGGGAGTCGGCCGCATGGCCGACGGGGGGCTGGCCCCCCTCCCATGCCGGCCGCCCCGCACGCCGGCTCAGGCCGTGGGCGTTCCGTCTTCACCCGCGCGGTGGCAGGCGACGCGGGCTCTGCCGAGGGGGCGCAGTAGGGGCCGCTCCTGCCGGCAGCGGTCGACGGCGATGGGGCAGCGGGGGTGGAAGGCGCAGCCGGCCGGCGGCGAGATCGGGTCGGGAATCTCACCCTTGGGCGGGTCGATCTCGCGGCCGAAGGCGTCAAGCCGTGGGGCCGCCTCGAGCAGCATGCGGCTGTAGGGATGGCGCGGTATCTCGTTCAGATCGTCCGGTGCGGCCTCTTCCACGAGGCGCCCGAGATACAGCACGCCGACGCGATCGGCCATGTGGCGCACGACAGTCAGGTCGTGGCTGATGAAGAGGTAGGTCAGCCCGAACTCCTCCTTGAGGTCGGACATCAGGTTGAGCACCTGCGCCTGCACGCTCACATCGAGCGCCGAGGTCGGCTCGTCGCAGACGATGAAGCGCGGCTCCGACGCCAGCGCGCGCGCGATGCAGATGCGCTGCCGCTGCCCGCCCGAGAACTCGTGGGGATACTTTTCGGCGTCCTCGGCCGAGAGGCCCACCTGCTCGAGCAGCCGCTCGGCGAGCCCGGACGCGTCGCCCCCCCGTGCCGCGACCGGCTCGGCGATGATCGCGCGGACCGTCCAGCGGGGGTTGAGGCTGGCGTAGGGGTCCTGGAAAATCATCTGGATGTCGGAGCGGACGCGGTCGATCTTGCCCGGATCGGTCTCGCGCGCGAGGTCGATCCCATTGATCTCGACCGACCCTTCCGAGGGTGAGAGCAGCCCGACGAGGATCTTGCCGATGGTCGACTTGCCCGAGCCCGACTCGCCCACCAGAGCGTAGGTCGTGCGCGCCGGGATGTCGAAGGAGACGTCGGACACGGCGGTCAGGTAACGCCTGGGCAGCCGCTCGATCACGCGGTTCAGCCAGGGCCGCGAGACGTCGAAGACGCGGCTGAGGCTGCGCACCGAGACGAGCGGCGCGGCCCCGGCCCGGGTCTGGTTGGCGGACAGGGAGGCGTTGTCGCGCATCAGGCTTCCCTCGCCCTTGGCAGATCGTGCTCGACCGGGAACCAGCAGGCCGCGCGGCCGTGGTCGGCGGCGAGCGTCGGCGGCGGATCCTGCCGGCAGGCGCCTTGCGCGTTCGGGCAGCGCGGGTGGAAGGCGCAGCCCGTCGGCAGCGCGGTGAGCCGCGGCATCGCACCGGGGATCTGCCGCAGCCGTCGCTGGCCGCCGCCGGCGAGGGGCGTCGCGCCCATCAGGCCGTCCGTATAGGGGTGACGCGGGCGGGTGACGACGTCGCGCACGGGGCCGAGCTCGGCCATGCGGCCGGCATACATCACCGCCACGCGGTCGGCCGCCTCGGCGATCACGCCCATGTCGTGGGTTACCAGCATTACCGCCGTCCCCCGCTCGCGGCAGAGCCGCTTGAGCAGCGCGATGATCTGCGCCTGCACGGACACGTCGAGCGCCGTGGTCGGCTCGTCGGCGACCACGAGGTCGGGCTCGGCGCAGAGCGCGAGCGCGATCACCACGCGCTGCCGCATGCCGCCCGAGAACTCGTGCGGATAGCTCCCCGCGCGCTCGCGCGCAGCCGGGATGCCCACCTCCTCCAGCGCCGCCACGGCGCGGTTCCACGCCTCGGTGTTGGAGACGCCCATATGGGTGCGCACCGTCTCGGCGATCTGCTCGCCGATCGGCAGGAGCGGGTTGAGCGAGGTCAGCGGATCCTGGAAGATCATTCCGATCCGCCGGCCCCGCACCCGGCGGAGTTTCTCGTAGGGCAGATCGTCGATCCGCTCGCCGCGCAGGCGCACCTCACCGTCCGAGATGCGTGCGGGGCGGTCGAGCAGGCCGATCACGGCGTTGCCGGTCATCGACTTGCCGGCGCCGGATTCGCCCACGACACCCAGGATCTCGCCCTCGGCGATGTCGAAGCTGACCCGGTCGACCGGCTTCAGCACGGCCCGTCGCGTCGGTATTTCCACGGTCAGGTCGCGCACCGACAGCACGGCCGGCCGGTTGGGGCGATCGCTCATGCTTACCTCCTCAGCAGGTGCACGCCCCAGAGCACGAGGAGCGCGAGCGTCAGCACGGGGATGGCGAAGACCACCCAGATCGGGGCGAGGTTCGAGCCGGCGAGGCCGCCCGCGACGGCGAAGATCACCACTGCGCCCATGAGCCCGGCACAGATGCGGGCGCCCGTGCGCAGCGGCTCGCGCCGGGCGAAAATGCCGCCAACCTGCAACGCGAGGTAGACGACCGGCACGGCCGTGAGCCAGGGGGAGATCGCGTCGCCCTGCATGGTCACGCCGCCCGGGCCGTCTCTGCCCGTGCGGCCGGGCAGGCAGCCGCGCGACGTAGGGTCGCGGCACGCACCGTCGCGCCCCGGGTCGTGCGGGGCGCACGCTCGGCTAGGCTTCCGCCAGCCCGTGAGGGCGGATGATCGCAGGCACCGCCCCCCGACCGAGGAGACAGCCCAATGTGCCTTTCCGCCGAAGCGCTCGCCCTCTTTCTCAACCTGCTCGCCCCCGAGGCGGTGACCCGCGCGCCGGGCGTCATCACAGCCCACGCCGAGGCGGGCGATGTCGAATGGGTGGCCAACGGCGCGCGCTGGTGCACCGACGACAGGTAGGGTGCGACCGCCGGTGTCATTTCAGCCTCGGGTTCAGCGCGTCGCGCAGCCAGTCGCCGAGCAGGTTCACCGACAGCGCGAGCGCGAGCAGCGTGAGCGCGGGGAAGAACAGGATCCACCATTCCCCCGAAAACAGGAAGCCCTGCCCGATCCGGATCAGCGTGCCGAGCGAGGGCTGGGTCGGCGGCGCCCCAACCCCGAGGAACGACAGCGTCGCCTCGGCGATGATCGCGAGCGCGAGGCTGATGGTGGCGATCACCAGTACCGGCGAGAGCACGTTGGGCAGGATGTGGCGCACCATGATCGCCGGCCCCGACCGGCCGATGAGGCGGGCGGCGGCGACGTATTCCTTGTTCTTCTCGACCAGCGTCGCGCCGCGCACCACGCGGGCGAACTGCACCCAGTCGGACAGCCCGATGGCGAAGATCAGGACCCAGATCGCCATCTGGTCGCGGTATTCGATGGGGGTGATGCCCTTTGCGATGCCGAAGATCAGCATGGCCACGAGAATGGCCGGGAAGGTGAGCTGCACGTCGGCCACGCGCATGATCAACGTCTCGGTCCAGCCGCCGAACCAGCCGGCGAGCAGGCCCAGCGTGACGCCGAGCACCATCGCGAAGCACACCGCCGCGAAGCCGACGAAGAGCGAGATGCGCAGGCCGAACAGGATGGTCGAGAACACGTCGCGCCCCTGGTCGTCGGTGCCCAGCCAGAACGTGTCGCCGGTGAAGGCGTTGGGCTCCATCGGTGCGGTGAAGCCGTTCATCAGGTTCAGCGTGCCCGGGTCGAACGGGTCGTGCGGGGCGATCCACGGCGCGAAGACCGCGCCGAGAACGAGGATCATCATCACAAGGAACGAGACGAGCGCCACGGGCGAGCGACGGAACTTGTACGCGACGTCCGACTCCCACGCCATGTTGAGGCGGGTGGGGCGGCGGGGCGCGGCGCCGCGCTGCTGTGCGGGCAGGTCGGCCATGTCAGTGCGCCTTTCCGGTGTCGATCCGCAGCCGCGGGTCGATGGCGAAATAGAGCAGGTCGACGATCAGGTTGATGCCTACGAACACCACCGAGATGAGCATCAGGTACGCGGCCATCACTGGGATGTCGACGAACTGGATCGCGTTGATGAACAGAAGGCCCACGCCCGGCCACTGAAACACCGTCTCGGTGATGATGGCGAAGGCGATGATCGAGCCGAGCTGCAGGCCCGTGACCGTGATCACCGGCACCAGCGTGTTCTTCAGCGCGTGGCGAAAGTTGACCGCCCGCTCGCGCAGGCCCCGCGCGCGGGCGAAACGGATGTAGTCCTGCCGCAGCACCTCCAGCATCTCGGATCGGACGAGCCGCATGATAAGCGTCATCTGGTAGAGGCCGAGGGTGATCGCGGGCAGGATCAGCGCCTTCAGCCCGCTCTCGGTGAGCAACCCTGTCGTCCACCACCCGAGGTCGACCACCTCGCCGCGGCCGAACGAAGGCAGCATGTCGAGCTCGACCGAGAACAGGTAGATGAGAAGGATGCCGATGAGGAACGTCGGCAGCGACACCCCGATCAGCGAGACGGTCATGATCACGTTCGACAGAAGCCCGTCGCGCCTGATCGCAGTGAGCACGCCAAGGCCCACGCCCAGCGTGATCGCGAATATGGCCGAGACGGTGGCGAGCTCCAGCGTCGCCGGCAGACGCTCCGAGATGATCTCGGCCACGGGCCGCCCCTGGCGGTAGGAGATGCCGAAATCGCCCTGCACCGCGTTCTGAAGGAACTTCCAGTATTGCACCGGGAACGGCTGGTCGAGGCCGAGCTGGGTGCGCAGCCGCTCGATGTCGGCGCGCGTGCGCTCCTGTCCCAGCATGTTGTCGATCGGGTCGCCCACGAAGGTGAACATCGAGAAGGCGACGAGCCCCACGACGAGGAGCACGAGGATGGACTGGCCGACGCGGCGGATGACATAAGCGAGCATCTGAAGCATCCTGACGGGTGCGGACGAATGGGTAAAGACGCGATGACCGCCCGATGCGCAAGGGAGGCCCGCCCGTTCCGTCACGAAATCGTCACGTTGCCTGCCCGGTGGGCGCGACGGCCGGGCGCCGGCGAAACCTGACACACCGGGCGGACACCAAGACGACGCGCTGCAAGGCGGGGCCGACGAACGGTCCGGCACTCGAGAAGTGCGGTGTGCGCGAGCCCGCATGAGCAGGCTCTGTGGCGGCATGATGCGCTATGATGGCACGACAGTGCCGGCCGCATTCGGCGTCTGGCCGCGCTTCCGGGCAGACCCGATCCTCGTGGTGGGCGACCCCGCCACCAACCGGCGACACTGGTGCAGGAGGCGATGGCGCATATCGCGGAGATGTGCCCGTTCATCGAACCGCCCGACCTGAAGCATGCGCGAGGAGAGCCGCTCGACGGTGCGCCCATCACAGCCGGCGGCGTCGCCGCGCGCATGGGCGTGCGCGGGCGCTCCGATCCCGGTTCGCGACCCGGCCGCGAAGGTCGAGACTCTGGGCGCCGTGACCGTGCGGGCGACGAGCGCGGCCGGCGAGATGATGGCAGAGGCGCCGGGCTCGGTCGCCCTCGGCAACCCGTCGAGTCGGTCTTGTGGCTGATGAGACGGGGGGCACGAGGCGGGCGAGATGATCTTTGTCGGGGCGATCTGAACGCCGATGCCGACTGCCAAGGCCCGGGATGGGGCGACCGTAACATGATAGGGCTGGGCGTGGGTGCCTCTGTGTCGGTCGCCGTTTCGCCGTCGTGACGCCACACGCCGGGAGAGGAGCCACCGCCCTCCCGGCGTGCAAATTCCTTGAAGAAGGAATTTGCAAAAGCGTTGCCAACGCTTTTGCCCGCCTTGCGGCGACCGTCAGTTCACCGTCACCCAGCGCAGGATGAAGAAGTTGTCGGGCCGCTGGGTGAGCTCGATGTTTTCGGTCGCGCCCCAGAGCAGTGGCTGGACGTAGAGCGGCACGTAGACCGTCTCGCCAGCGATGATCCGGGCGACCTCGTCGATCATCGCCTGCCGCTCGGCATCGTCGATCTCGGACTGGATGCGCGGCAGCAGCGCGTCGATGCGCTCGTTGGAGTAGCCGCCGAAGTTCCATGTCCCCAGCCGGTCGGTCGGGGTGTGGACGAGGAAGCGGATGGGGTGCTCGTGATCGAAGGTGCCGGACGACCAGCCGAGCAGATACATGTCGAAATCGTCCTCTCGCAGGCGCGGCCAGTAATTGCGCACCGGCATCGTCTCGAGCTCGGCCTCCAGGCCCACCTGCGCCAGCATCGACGCGATCGCCTGGCACACGGCCTCGTCGTTGAGGTAGCGGTCGTTGGTGCACTTGAAGCCGAAGGCGAACCCGTCCGCGTAGCCCGCCTCGGCGAGCAGCTCGCGGGCGCGCTCGGGCGAATGTTCGGGGCGCTCCATACCCGACGAATAGCCGCGCATCGCCTCCGAGACCAGTTGCGAGGCGGGCTCGGCATTGCCGCGCATCGTCGTCTGCAGGATCGCGGGGACATTGACGGCATGGGCCACGGCCTGCCGCACGCGCGGGTCGGCGAAGGGGTTGTCCATGCCCTCGTCGCCGTGGGTCAGCGTCTCGGCATCGTGGGCGAAGCCGAGCATGATGACGCGCGCCTCGATCCCGCGGATCACCTGCACGCCCTCCTGCCCGTCGAGGCGCTGGCCATCCTGGATCGGCACGGGATTTATCAGGTCGACATCGCCCGAGAGCAGCGCGGCGACAGCGGTGGCCGGGTTCTGGATCGGGGTGAAGACGCCGCGGGTGACATTGTGCTCCGGCTCGCCCCACCAGCCCCCGAACGGCTCCAGCACCGTCTCGAGGCCCGGCTGGCGCGCGGCGAGGCGGAAGGCGCCGGTGCCGTTGGCCTGCAGCGTCGCGGCGTTCTCCGTGTCCTTCGCGGGCCGCTCGGCGCCGACCTCCGCCGCCCAACCCGAATCCATGATCATCCAGTTGGCGATGGAGTCGGGGAAGATCGGGTTGGGCTCGGGCGTCAGCACGTCGATGGTGTATTGGTCGACCTTCACCACGTCCGAGACTGGGGCGAACCACGAGGCGACGTCTGATTGCTCCGACGCGGCCCGCTCGTAGGAAAACACCACGTCGTCGGCGTCGAAGCTCTGCCCGCCGTGGAAGGTCACCCCCTCGCGCAGGAAGAAGCGCCAGCCCTCGCCGTCGCCGATCGGCTCCCACGAGGTGGCGAGCGCCGGCTCGACAGCCATGTCCCGGCCGCGCCGGACGAGGCCCTCGTAGACGTTGTTGAGAAAGCCCAGCACGGGGGTCGAGGACACCGCGTGCGGGTCCATCGTCTGCGGGTCGGTCTGGCCGGCCCAGCGGAATTCCTCGGCGGCGGCGGCGGCGGGCAGCGCGGCGAGGGCCGCGGCGGCGAGCACATGGCGTGTCATGCAGATCTCCCTTGTGACGGTGGCAACCGTCGCAGGGCGCCGCTTTCTCTGCAATCGCGCACACGCTGACGTGATTTCGAGATCAAATCTGTGCGCACGCACCAAGATCGGGCTTTTCGTTCGCACGAGAGGAGGATCGTGCAGCCGATCTTCCGGCAGGGCCCCGGTCGCGCAGACAAACGTTTCCCCGGGCCCGGCCGATCCGGGCCCTCCGTCCTCGCCGTCTCCTGCGCGCGCGGGGCCCCGCATGAAACGAACACGGAGCGCGCGCTGCCGCGGCCGTCACCGCGCATGCCCCCGGGCGGCAGCGCACGATGGACGAGGGTGTCAGGCCCGGTTCGCCGCCCAATCCAGGGGGGAGCCTCCACCGATATGGCTGACCAGGCTGTCCTGCCCCCGGGCGCGGGCCTCGTCGAGCGCGGCGTCGGCACGGAAGAGCAGCGATTCGACGCGTTCGCCCGGGCCTGGAGCGACCACCCCGATGCTGACGGTGGAGGCCGCTGCGCCGTAAGGGCCCAGGTCCACCACATGGTCGCCCGCCATCTCGCGCACCGTCTCGAACACGCTGAGCGCATCGATTGGCGACATCTGCGGAAGCGCCACGCCAAAGATCGAGGTGCCCAGCCGGGCGAGGCGGCAGCCGACGGGCGCGATCCGCGCAACCAGATCCATGATCGACGACAGCACCTTGTCGGCGATCTTCGCGCCGTAGGCCGTATCCATCATGTCGCGGTAGAAGGTCGCGAGCTCGCCGTAATCGTCGACCTCGACGATGGCGACCACGGGCAGCGCGCCGCCCGTGTCCAGTTCGACGCGCAGCAACCCTTCCCACCGCCGCCGGTCGATCACCTCGCCCAGCGGCCGGGTCGCTTCGAGTTGGGCGCGCATGTCCAGCATTTCCATGACGACTGTCGAGGCGTGGCGGACCACCTCTCGGTCGGTCTCGGAAAAGCTGCGGGGGCGGAGGCCGAGGGCACAGACCGTGCCGATGCGATAGCGCTCGACGGTGACGAGCGGCGCGCCAAGATAACTGCGGATGAAGGGCTCTCCCGTGACCATGGGGTTGTCCGCGAACCGCGGATCGGAGGTAGCGTCGGGCACCTCCATCAGCCCGGGCCGCTGGATCGCGAAGTTGCAGAAGGCGACCGAGCGCGGCGTCTCGCGCGGGGCCGGATGTCCGCTGTCGGCCTTCAGCCACTGGTGGTGCTCGTCGATCAGCGTGATCGCCGCGAAATCGGCGCCCGCGGTGGCGCGCACCAGCGACGCCAGGGCATCGAAGGCCGGCTCGCGCTCGGTGTAGAGAACTCGAAAGCGGTCAAGGGCCGAGAGGCGCCCGGCCTCGTCGTGTGTCGTATGGTTCATGCTTCGGGCCGGTTGTCATGTGCCTGTCCTTGGCTTCAGGGATGCCGTGGGCAGGTTGCCCAAGCCTTAACAATTCCACCTGTCCTCACGTTAATGCACAAAAAATGGGCGCCGCCCTTGGCGACGCCCGCTTCCCGCTGCTCAGGCCCGGATTAGGACCGGGTGAAGGAGAAGTACTTGAACTTCGGCGAATCCTCGGGGTCGACGATCGTGTCGACATCGGCCCGCACGCCCCAGTTCAGCACCTGGTGGTGGATCGGCAGGTAGAGCCGGTCCTGCTGCACCTCGGCCCAGATCTCGGCGATCATCTCGTTGCGCGCATCGAGATCGGTCTCTGAGGCCAGCGCCACGATCTTTTCGTCGAGCTCGGGGTTGGAGTAGCCGGTATTGTTCCACGAGCCGCGCTCGTCGGTGCGGGTGTGGACGAGGAAGTTGAAGATATACTCCGAGTCGTAGGTCGGCACGCCCCAGCCCAGCATGTAGAAGTTCGTCTCGCCGTTCGAGATCAGCGGAAAGAACTGCGCCTTGGGCATCGCGTTGAGATTCACGTCGACACCGATCTGGGCCAGCATGCCGACGGCCGCCTGGCAGATCGCCTCGTCGTTGATGTAACGGTCGTTCGGGCAGTCGAGCTGGATCGAGAAGCCCTCGCCGTAGCCGGCCTCCTCGAGCAGGGCCTTGGCCTGCTCGACGTCCGCTTCGGGATACTCGTCGAGCGCTTCCGTCCAGCCGTTCACGAAGGGCGGCATGATCACGCCGGTGGGCTGCGACTGGTCGCGCATCACCACCTGCTGGATGGTGGGACGGTTGATCGCCATGTTCAGCGCCTGCCGCACACGCACGTCGGAGAGCGGATTGGCGCCATCGACGTTGTCGCTGTCGAGATCGTCGGCGCCCTGGTTCATGCCGAAGAAGATCGTCCGGTTCTGCGGCGTGGTGCGCACGTCGAGGCCCTCGGCCTCGCCCACCCGGGCGAGATCCTGCACCGGCACGTCCTGGATGAAGTCGACCTCGCCCGAGAGCAGCGCGGCGACGCGCGTGGACGCGTTCTGGATGGGCGTGTATTCGACGCGCGTCACCTCCATGGGGAACTCGTCGGCGCCCCAGTACTCCTCGTTCATCTCGAGCACGGTGCGCACGTCGGGCTCGCGGCTGACCAGGCGATAGGGGCCGGTGCCATTGGCGTTGCGCGCGGAGAAGGTATCCTCGCCGCCCTCGTAGTCCTGCACCTCGACGGCGTTGTTCGCCTCGGCCCAGTCCTTGTCCATGATGAACAGGTTGGTGAAGTTGTTGGGCAGGATCGGGTTCGGCCCCTTGGTCTCGAACTCAACCGTGTAGTCGCCGACAGCGCGCACCTCGGAGATGGAGGAGAGCAGCTCCTTCATGTCGCTGTCGGGCATCATCGCGCGCTCGAACGAGAACACGACGTCTTCGGCGGTAAAGTCGGCGCCGTCATGGAAGGTGACGCCCTCGCGCAGCTGGAACACCCAGACGTTGGGGTCGTCTTCGCTGGGGCCCCATTCGGTGGCGAGCGCGGGCACCATGGCCCCCGTCATGTCGCGCATCACCAGCGGCTCCATGATCTGGTGGGCGAGCGCGTGGGTCGGCCCCTCGTTCTGGGCGTGCGGGTCGAGCGTGAGCGAGTCGCCTGCGCGCGCCCAGCGGAGGGTCTCGGCAGAGGCGCCGCCTGCGACCATCGCGAGCGCGGTGGCGCAGAGCAGACTGTTGCGGAGGGTCATCGTGGTCTCCCTGTTTGATTATCGCCACAGCTAGCCACAATCCGCACCTGCCGCTCAAGCCTTGCCGGTGCGGAAGACGCGCGGAATACCGCCGCAGGCAGGGCGGTGCCGGGTTTTTCGGCGCCCGTGTCGGGGGGAACCGGTCAGCGGGACAGCTGCTCGAGCCAGTCGCGCACGCGGGCAGCGTTCACGCCCATGTCGTCCTGCCCGAAGCGCAGGCGGGCGAAGATCACGAGGCGCGCGCCGCCCTCGGCGGGCACGGCCTCGGCCGTGGTGAAGTCGGGAAAGCCCCAGAGCGCGGAGCGGGTGAGGTAGGTGATCCGCCCCTCCTCGACCGAGCCGGCAATGACCCGTGTGCGCCGCGTGGCACGGGCGATGGCGTCGAGCGCGGCGAGCGCCTCTTGGGGCGGCATCTCCAGCAGCGGGCCGTCGGTGTCGCCGCCCTCGGGCTTCACGACGAAGCGGCCCGGCCCGGGCTCGGCCGCGGCGGGGTCGACATGCCACGCCGCCGGATCGGTCGGCGCGAGCCGCACCCAGGCGGCGAAGGCCACCACGACGACGACGATGACGAGGACGATCCAACCCAGCACGCGCATCCGCTCCCTCCGCTTTCACCCGCGCACCCTAGCCGGTCTCCGGGCGGTGACAAGCGGCGCCGCGCCCCTCAGCGCACCTGCCGGCGCGTCCAGCCCCAGAGGCAGATCAGCTCCGTCGCCACGTGGGCGCCCGCCACCGCGGTCGCCCCGGTCGTGTCGTAGGGCGGCGCCACCTCCACCACGTCGCCGCCGGCGAGGGCGATTCCCGCGAGGTCGCGCAGGATCGCCGCCGCCTGCCACGAGGCCAGCCCCCCCCAGACCGGCGTGCCGGTGCCGGGCGCGAAGGCGGGGTCGAGCGCGTCGATGTCGAACGACAGATAGACGGGCGCGTCCGCCACCCGGTCCTTCACCCTCTTCGCCACCGCGGCGGGGCCGGATTCGTGGACCTGCCGCGCGTCGATCTGGGCGATGCCGAGGGTCGCGTCGTTGGTCGTGCGGATGCCCACCTGGATCGAACGTGCCGGGTCGATCAGCCCCTCGGCCACCGCCTTGCCGAACATCGTGCCGTGGTCGATGCGGCCCGGATCGTCGTCGGGCCAGGTGTCGGAATGCGCGTCGAACTGCACCAGCGCCAGCGGGCCGAACTTCGCCGCGTGGGCCCGCAGCGCAGGGTGTGACACCGAATGGTCGCCGCCGAGCGCGATGCAGCCCGCCCCCGCCGCCAGGATCGAGGCGACATGCGCCTCGGCCGCGGCCGGAAAGTCGGCCGGGCGCGCATAGTCGAACGCAAGGTCGCCCGCGTCGACGATGGCGAACTCGGTCAGCGGGTCGTAGCCCCAGCCATAGGGCGGGTCGAAGGGCTGGAGCGTCGACGCCTCGCGGATCGCCCGCGGCCCCAGCCGCGCGCCGGGCCGGTTCGTCACCGCCTGGTCGAAGGGCAGCCCCGTGACGGCGAGGTCGACGCCGCCGAAATCCTTGGTGTAGCGGCGACGCAGGAACGAGGTCGCCCCGGCGAAGGCGTTCTCGTAGGCGAGGCCGCGATCCCGCGTCGCGGTGAAGGCGCGATCGATGTCCCTGCCGGCGTCCTCGAGGGCCATGTGGGTCTCCCGTTCGTCGAGCGGCGGCGGAGCGCCGGGCGGGGCGCGCTGCCCCCGCCGTTCTGGTTCGTGTGTCCGTCGGGGTCAAAAGGATTTTCGCCGCTCAACCGATAGCTCCAGTGTCGGTTCGGAGTGTCTTGATGACGTTGCGGTCGGCGCGGGGCGGTCGCCATGCAGCACCCCTCTATGCTTGGCAGGCTCGGCACGTTCCAAGGACCGCGCAGCACCTGCCGCGCCCCATGCGTGCTGTCGATGGACGCGCCCTTCGCCGCGCTCGACCAGTCGCGCGGCCTTGCCGACGACGGCATGGTCCGGTCGGTCGCGGCCACCCCGGTGATCCGCTCGGTCGCGTTCGGCCAGCGCGGGATCGCCGTCGAACGGCGGACGCTCGCACGCCTCTGCACGAGACCGCGAAGTGACCCCCCCGGCGGAGGCGCGCACGGCGGAGGCGCGCACGGCGCGAGGCCCACACCGGGATAGCCTTGCCCCCGGCGCGGGCCAGGTGGGCGCATCGTGCTGGCGGAACGGACGAGCGCGGCGCCGGACACGGCAGCGATGAAGCTGACGGCGGGCCGCAGACCGCCCGCGGCCACGCGTCGAAGGTCCGCGAGGTCTCGCGGTTCGGCATCGCGGCCTCCCGTTGTCCGGCCGACGTTTTCCACCCGGCCAAGCGCCGCGCCGCGCATCCGCGCCCGGCCCTTGACTGCGGTCAATGGCAGGACGCGCCGAACGTGCTCGATGGAACTCGGGCCCGCAGCGGCGAGTCCTCCAAATGCAGGGCACGCATCGAGGGCAACAAGGGAGACACGACATGACACGGAAAGACGAGTACATCGAGAAGACAAAGGCGAAGCTCGACCAGTGGAACGCCGAGATCGACAAGATGCAGGCGAAGATGGACGAGGCCCAGGCCGACGCCAGGATCGAATACCGCAAGCAGCTCGAAGAGATGCGCAGCCAGCGCGACGAGGCGGAGGCGAAGCTGAAGGAACTGCGCGAGAGCAGCGACTCGGCGTGGGAGGACATGAAGGGCGGATTCGACCGGGCGTGGGAGAGCCTGTCGAACGCGTTCGATCGCGCGCGGTCCCGTTTCGGCTGAGGGGGGCGACACCATGAGAGGTCTTCACATTCCTGGCGCCCTGCTCGTCGCGGCGATCCTCGCCTGCGCGGCCGGTCCGGCCGTATCGCAGCAGACCGATGCCCTCACGACCCGCGACGAGGTGCGCTCCGAGATCGAACAGGCGATGGAGGCCATCGCCACCTATTCGGAACAGGAGCGCGACGAGGCCCTGGCGGAGGCCCGCGCGGCACTCGACCGGCTCGATGCCGAGATCGCCCGGCGCGAGCAGGCCCTGCGGGAGAACTGGGCGGAAATGTCGGACGAGGGGCGCGAGACCGCCCGCGCGCAGCTGGAAGAGCTGCGCGCCGCACGCAACCGGCTGGGCGAGCGCTTCGGCGCCCTCCAGAGCGGCGCGAGCGGGGCGTGGGACGAGCTGACGGCGGGCTTCTCCGACGCGTGGGGCACTTTCTCGGAGGCGTGGAGCGACGAGCCGGAGCCATCGGCCGACTGAGGCAGCTCCCGCAGCCCGGCGCGCGAGCGAACGAGACCGGGGAGGAGGCGCAGTGCCGGTCGGGCGCTGGCCGTCCCGTGCCGGCGAGGATGCCCGCGCGCGCCCGCCAAAATCGCGCGCGCGCCAAATCGCGCGCCCCCTGCATCGTGCGCCCGCCGCATCGTGCGCCAGCCGCATCGCGCGCGCGCCGCATCCCGCGCGCGCCGCATCCCGCGCGCGCCGCATCCTGGCGCCGCCCGCCTGATGCCCAGGCGAGCGGCGGGCTCGCCGGGGCTGCGCCCTCGCCCGGCTGACCTGCTCGGGCTGAATGATCGCTCACGACCGCTCGGCCGGCAGGGCCTGCGCAAGGTCGGCCCCGCAAGCGAGGACGCGCGCCGCCGACTGCGGATGGACGGCACGCCCGGCCCGCGTCAGACTGCCCGCATGCAGACGGGCTGCACCGCCGAGGATACCGCGACGCCCCGCTGGGCCGTCGTTGCGACGGTGCGCGAGCCAGCCGCCCTCGTCGCAGCCTTCGCCGCCCACCACCTCGCTCTCGGCGCGGCCGAGCTCTGGCTGTTCTTCGACGACCCCGAAGACCCCGCCGCCGACGTGGCCGAGGCCCTGCCCCGCACCCGTGTCGTCCGCTGCGACGACGCCTACTGGCGGGATCGGCGGGGCCGCGCCCGCCCCGCCCTGCAATCGCAGCGCCAGATGGCCAACGCCACCTTCGCCGGCAACCGCACCCGGGCCGACTGGATCCTGCACACCGACGCCGACGAGTTTCTCTGGTGCGAGGGGCCGCTCTCGGACGAGCTCGCCCGGCTCGACGACAGCCACGGCTGGCTCAAGATCCGCAATCTCGAGCGCTTGTGGCTGGGGGGCGAGCCGGGCGCCACGATCTTCGAGGGCGCGTTTCGCCGCGCCCTTCTGCCGGGCGACGCGCTCGACGCCGCCGCGATCTACGGCGACACCGCGCGGTTCTTGCGGATGGGGCTCGCCGGCTACCCGGTGGGCAAGGCGTTGTCTCGCACCGGCCGCGGCTACCGGCTGACCGTGCACCGACCCGAGGCCGAGGGCGAGGCCCCGCCCTTCCGCGTCGCGCGCACCGTGCACCTGCTGCATTTCGATGGGCTGACCCCGCGCCACTGGGCGGCCAAGACCCTGCGCTACGCCGCCCACCCCGACGCGCAGCTCGACCGTCTGCTTCATGCCGAGAGGCGCGCGCAGGTGCGCCACGTCCGCGACCGCTGCGCCTCGCTCGACGAGATCCTCGCCGTCCACGCCAGCCTGCTGCACCTGACGGCCGAACAGGTCGAGACGCTGACGGCGGCCCGCAAGCTCTCGCGCCCGCGGATCGACCCCGCCGCCCCGCTCGCCGCGCTGCTGCCCGGCGCCGAGGCTGGCCTCGCGCCGGCCGCCTTCGACGCTGCGCTCGGCCCGGATTACGCCGGACTGCTCGCGGCACGCGACCAGGGCGTCAGTCGTCGAGCCGATCGACCGTCGCCAGCGTCAGCACACCGAAGCCGTTGAACCGCGTCGCCGTCACGCCCGAATATGCGCCCATGCCGCGAAAGAGCACCGCGTCGTCCTCTTGTGTATCCTCGGGCAGCATCGGGTGGCCAGGCAGCCGGTCGAGGCTGTCGCAGGTCGGCCCGAACACGGTGCGCGGCACGGGAGCGCCCGTCCGCAGCACGCCCTCGGGGCTGCGCACCTCGATCCGGTCAGTCATCGGCATGGACAGCATCTCCGCCAGCCCGCCATAGATCCCGTCGTCGAGGAAGACGTGGTCGTCGCGCAGCGCGCGCACCCGCGTCATCAGCGTGCAGCACTCGGCCACCATTCCCCGCCCCGGCTCGCAGACGAGAGCGGGCCGCGCCGCGCCGAAGGCCGCCGTGGCGGCGACGTCGATCGCCTCGAAGATGGCGCCGAGGTCGGGGGGCTCCGCCATCATCCGGTGCGAGGGGAAACCACCGCCGACATTGAGGCGCGCCGGCTCCACCCCCGCCGCGCGGGCGATGGCGGCGGCCTCGGCCACGTAGGCGCGCCAGACCTCGGTCGGCGCGCATTGCGTGCCGGGGTGGAAGGTGAGCGAGGGAACATGGCCCGCCGCCGCCACCGCGCGCAGCAGGTCGGCCGCCGCGGCGGGCTCGGCCCCGAACTTTGCGCCGAAATCGTAGGCCGCGCCCTTTACGGGCAGCTTGTAGCGCACCGTCAGCTCGGCGCCCGCCGGCACCCGCGCCGCAAGGCGCGCGAGTTCGCCCGCGCTGTCGAGGCCGAACGAGCGCACGCCGCGCGCCACGGCGCGCTCGATCTCGACGCCCGAGCGAACGGGATTGTTGTAGTGCAGTCCCGCCCCGGGCGCGATGGCGCGCACGAGGTCGATCTCGGCCAGCGAGGCAACGTCGAAGGCGCCGATACCGGCGGCGGCGAGGTTTTCCAGCACCGCGGGCTCGGGGTTGGCCTTCACGGCATAGGTCACCTGCCCCGGAAAGCCGTCGAGGAAGCGCTGTGCCGTCGCCCGCAGGCTCGCGGGGGAGAAGCACAGGATCGGCGTTTCGGGGGCGCCGCGCCGCAACAGGTCGGCGGGGCTGTCGGGAAAGGGGCGGGCCTCGGTCATGGGCCTTCTGTCTCCTGCTCTCGAATACTGCTCGCAGGGAGGATCATGACCCGTCGCGCGATGCATTTCATCCGTCGATCCGGGCGGATTCGCGGAAATTGACGACGAACTGCCGATGTCTTACGACAATCTGCATGGACGAGACCGACGAGACGATCCTCGCGGCGCTGGCCGCCGACAGCTCCGCCCCCACCGCCGAGCTCGCGCGCCGCCTCGGCCTCGCCCGCTCGACCGTGCAGGCGCGGATCGAGCGGCTGGAGCGCTCGGGCGTGATCGGCGGCTACACGATCCGGCTCGGCGGCCGGGCGCGGCGCACACGAATCCGCGCCACGGTGCTGCTCTCGGTCGAGCCGCGCGCGGCGGCGCAGGTGCTCGCGCGGCTCAAGCCCATGACGGAGGTGGAAAGCTGCCAGACTTCGACCGGCCGGGTCGACCTGATCCTGACCGTGGCGGCGGACGATACCGAGCGGCTCGACGCCGTGCTCGACCGGATCGGCGCCATCCCGGGCGTGACCGACACCGAGAGCCTGATCCACCTCGCCACCAAGTTCGACCGACGGCTCTGAAGGTCGGCCGCAGCGGGGGGCCAGCCCCCCGCACCCCCCGGAGTATTTCGGCCAAGATGAGGGGGCGGGTGCGGGGAAGCGCCGGCCGGGCGGTGGAGCGGCGCGGCGCGCGCAGGCGAGGGACCGCCAGGCGAGGCGGGTCGGTGTCCGCAGGAGGAGGTCCCCGCGGGCGGCATCGGGCCCATGCGGCCCTTTTCCTGTCGGCGCGGCTGGGCTAGGAGACGCGCGCCGCCCCCGCCGGCCCGGGGCGTGCATGCGCCAGCCAGAGAGGGACAGCCCGATGCCGATGGACAAGACGTTCGACGCCGCTTCGGCCGAAGAGCGGATCTACGCCGCCTGGGAAGGGGCGAAGGCGTTCCGCGCCGGCGCCAACGCGAAGACGGGCGCGCCGCACTTCTCCATCGTGATCCCGCCGCCCAACGTGACGGGCTCGCTGCACATGGGCCACGCCTTCAACAACACGTTGCAGGACGTCCTCGTGCGCTGGCACCGGATGCGCGGCCACGACACGCTCTGGCAGCCGGGCACCGACCACGCCGGCATCGCCACGCAGATGGTGACCGAGCGCGAGATGGCCGCCAACGGCGAGCCCGCGCGGGAAGAGATGGGGCGCGAGGCCTTTGTCGAGCGGGTCTGGCAGCAGAAGCACAAGAGCCGCGGCACCATCATCGGCCAGCTCAAGCGCCTCGGCGCCTCCTGCGATTGGGACCGTGAGGCCTTCACGATGGACGAGGGCTTTCACGCCGCGGTCATCAAGACCTTCTGCGACCTCTACGAAAGCGGCATCATCTATCGCGGCAAGCGGCTGGTGAACTGGGATCCGCACTTCCAGTCGGCGATCTCCGACCTCGAGGTCGAGAACGTCGAGGTGCAGGGCCACATGTGGCACTTCAAGTACCCGCTCGCGGGCGGCGAGACCTACACCTATGTCGAGCGCGACGAGCATGGCCACGTCGTGCTCAAGGAAGAGCGCGACTACATCTCGATCGCCACGACCCGGCCCGAGACGATGCTGGGCGACGGGGCGGTGGCCGTGAACCCCGACGACGAGCGCTACGCCCCGATCGTCGGCAAGCTTTGCGAGATTCCGGTAGGCCCCAAGGACCAGCGGCGCCTGATCCCGATCATCACCGACGACTACCCCGACCCCGATTTCGGCTCGGGCGCAGTGAAGATCACCGGCGCGCACGATTTCAACGACTACGCCGTGGCGCAGCGGGCCGGCATTCCGCTCTACGTGCTGATGGCGCCCGACGCGACCATGCGCGAGGACGGTCTGCCCTATGCCGATAGCGCCGAGATCGCCCGCGCCGTGGCGAACGGCGAGATGACCGCCGAGCAGGTCGACGTCGATGCGGTCAACCTCGTGCCGGAGGCGTATCGCGGCCTCGACCGGTTCGAGGCGCGCCGCCGTATCGTGGCCGATATCACCGACGAGGGGCTGGCCGTGATGATGCCCGACGAGGAGGGGCACCCCGCCCCCTTCGTCGAGCAGAAGCCGATCATGCAACCCTTCGGCGACCGCTCGAAGGTGGTCATCGAGCCGATGCTGACCGACCAGTGGTTCGTCGATGCCGAGAAGATCGTGGGCCCGGCGATCGACGCGGTGCGCAAGGGCGAGGTGGAGATCCTGCCCGAGCAGGATCGCAAGGTGTATTTCAACTGGCTGGAGAACATCGAGCCCTGGACGATCAGCCGCCAGCTCTGGTGGGGGCACCGCATCCCCGTCTGGTACGGCTTCGACCTGCGGCTGGCGTCCTTCCGCGACGACGAGGGCGACGGCGCGCTCGACGAGGTGGAGATGCTGCGGTTCCTGACCGCCGACAACCTCGTGCGCGGCACCGACCGGCATCACGCCGCCCCCGACTTCGACACGGTGCGCGCGAAGTTCGACGACGTGATCGCGGCCCTGCCCATGCCGCTCAACCACGCGCAGGTGGTCGAGGTGACCGACCGGCACGAGGCCGCGCACATGCTCGCCGGCTCGCTCGCCCGCTACGAAACCGAGGATCGCGACCCCACGAAGATCGTCTATCCCGTCTGGCAGGACCCGGACGTGCTCGACACCTGGTTCTCGTCGGGCCTCTGGCCGATCGGCACGCTCGGCTGGCCGGAAGAAACCGAGGAACTCAAGCGCTACTTTCCCACCTCCGTCCTCGTCACCGGGTTCGACATCGTCTTCTTCTGGGTCGCGCGGATGATGATGATGCAATACGCGATGGTCGGGCAGCGCCCCTTCGACACCGTCTACGTCCACGCCCTCGTGCGCGACGAGAAGGGCAAGAAGATGTCGAAGAGCCTGGGCAACGTGCTCGACCCGATCGACCTGATCGACGAGTTCGGCGCCGATGCCGTGCGGTTCACGCTGGCCTCGATGGCCGCGATGGGGCGCGACCTGAAGCTGTCGAAGGACCGCATCCAGGGCTACCGCAACTTCGCCACCAAGATCTGGAATGCCGCGCGCTTCGCCGAGATGAACGGCGCGACGCGGGGCCACGTGGGGCCGGCCGAGGGCGTTCCGCAGGCGACCGCTCCGGTGAATCGCTGGATCCTCGCCGAGACGGGACGCATCCGCGAAGAGGTCGACGCGGCGCTGGAGGCGTTCCGCTTCAACGACGCGGCGAACGGGGCCTACGCCTTCACCTGGCACAAGGTCTGCGACTGGTATGTCGAGTTCGCAAAACCCCTGTTGCAGGGCGACGACGACGCGCTCAGGGCCGAGACGCAAGGCGTGATGGCCTGGGTGATCGACCAGTGCCTGATCCTGCTGCATCCCTTCATGCCCTTCGTGACCGAGGAGTTGTGGGGGACGCTCGGCACGCGCAACAAGATGCTCGTCCACGCCGACTGGCCGACCTACGCCGCCGCCGACCTGGCGGACACCGAGGCCGAGGCCGAAATGACCTGGGTGATCGCGCTGATCGAGGATGTGCGCTCGGCCCGCGCGCAGATGCACGTGCCAGCCGGCATGCAGGTGCCGATGGTCCATACCGGGCTCGACGCCGACGCCGCGCGGGCATGGGACCGCAACGGCGCCCTCGTCCGCCGCCTCGCCCGGATCGACAGCCTCGAGCACGTGGACGAGATGCCGAAGGGCGCCATTGCCGTGCCGGTGCGCGGGGGCACGTTCGGACTGCCGCTCGCGGGGATCATCGACATCGGGGAAGAGCAGGCGCGGCTGGAGAAGACGCTGGCGAAGCTCGAGAAGGAACTCGGCGGCCTGCGCGGGCGGCTCGACAACCCGAAATTCGTCGAGAGCGCCCCCGACGAGGTCGTGGAGGAGACCCGCGACAACCTCGCCGCGCGCGAGGCGGAGGCCGAGAAGATCCGCGCCGCCCTCGCCCGGCTCGCCGAGGTGGCCTGAGCGCCGCCTCCGGCGGGGCGGCTCCCCCCTCAGTGCGGGGCGCCGCCCAGCGCGACCCAGTACTGGCGCGCTTCCGCCTCGGTCGGAACCGCTTCGCCCGAGCCGATCAGGCGCGCGCGGTGGGCCCGCACCGAGGCCAGACTGACCGCGCCGGACCGCCGGTAGACCACGTAGTCGGGCAGCCCGTCGCGCAGGAGTTCCCTGATCAGCTTGCCCTTGGCCGTGGCCGGCTCCGCCGTGAGGGGGCGACGCGGCGCCGGCGCCGCGTCGCCGATCTCCGCGAAGCGCACGGCGCCATCGATCTCAGCCCGCGCCATGCGCTCGCGATACCACGCGATGGTCTCGGTCGAGATGTTGGCGGCCGGGTGCACCGAGAAGACCCGCCGGAGCACATCGCGGTCGCCCAGCCCCTCGCGGATGGCCCGCTCGGCCGTGTCCCTGACGCTCGACATGACCCTGCTCCTTGTTGTGGACGCCGCGCTCAGCCTTGCGCCCGATCACGGCACCCGCCGGGCGAGGATCGCGCAAAATCGCGGCAAGGCAAGAGCTTGTTCGACGGCACCAAGGTGCCACCGGTCGATGAACGGACGGTTGACGGCACAAGGTGCCCATCTGCCGCCCACCACCCGAATCGAGCCGCAGAGCCTTCTCGAGGTGAGGGGCGAGCCCGACTGGAGCGACGACCGCACGCCCGCGCGGGTCGTCTACCGCATTTCGGCCGAGGGCCAGGTCTGCCGGTTGATGACGCAGCATTACGCCCTGCCCCTGGCGCAGGCGAGCGTGACGGAGGGCTGGGCGGGCCGGGCCTCGTCGCTCAAGTCCTGGATCGAGACGGGCGAGCCCCTGCGGATGGGGGCGTGAGGCGATGACGACCGAACTTGCCTGGCTGACCCTGTCGTCGGCGCGCGCCGCCTCGCTCTGGCTACCCTGCGTGATCGGCGCCGCGCGCACGCGCGGGCCGGTGCCGGCCGACTTCGTCCGACCGCCCGACCTGCGCGAGATGGCGGCTTGGATCCGCCGCGCTCAAGGGCCCATCTCAACACGATCGAGACGCTCGCGCACTTCGCCCCCGTGGTGCTGGTGGCCCACGCGGCGGGCGTCTCGACCGTGGTTACGGCAGCTGCCTCGGCCACCTACTTCTGGCTGCGCCTCGCCCACGCCGAGGGCATGCTGGCCGTGGCCGCGTCGCTCCTCCTCACCCGACCGGCGCGCGGCGCCGGTCCGTCCAGCGCCGCCGCAAATTCCTTGAAAGGAATTTGCAAAATCCTTCCCGAAGGATTTTGGCGCGCTTCGGTTGACAGCGGCGCCCCCCTCCAGCACTTGACGTCTCACCCGCAACCGGGCGCACGCGTAGGCGCCGAACCGACGAGGAAAGCCGAGATGGCCGACACCCCCTCCCCCGCGATCACCCTCACCCTGCCCGACGGCGCGACCCGCGAGGTGCCCGCCGGGATCACGGCCGGAGAGGTGGCCGAGCAGATCTCCACCTCGCTTGCCAGAAAAGCGATCAGCGCCACTGTGAACGGCCGCCACTGGGACCTGCAATGGCCCATCGAGGCCGATGCCGAGATCGCCATCCACACCATGAAGGACGACACGCCCGCGCTCGAACTGATCCGCCACGACCTCGCCCACGTCATGGCCCGCGCGGTGCAGGAGATCTGGCCCGAAGTGCGCGTCACCATCGGCCCCGTCATCGAGCACGGATGGTACTACGATTTCGACCGCGCCGAGCCCTTCACCCCCGACGATCTCGGGCAGATCGAGGCGAAGATGCGCGAGATCATCGCCCGGCGCGACCCCGTCACCACCGAGGTCTGGGACCGCGACCGCGCGATCCGCTATTACGAGGCGAACGGCGAGCCCTACAAGGTGGAGCTGGTGCAGGCCATCCCCGGGGGCGAGCCGATCCGCATGTACTGGCACGGCCACTGGCAGGACCTCTGCCGCGGCCCGCACCTGGCCCATACCGGCCAGTTGCCCGCCGACGCCTTCAAGCTGATGAAGGTGGCCGGCGCCTACTGGAGGGGCGATTCCAGCCGCCCCATGCTCCAGCGCATCTACGGCGCGGGCTTCAGGACCAAGCAGGATCTCAAGAACTACCTGCACTTCCTCGAAGAGGCCGAGAAGCGCGACCACCGCCGGCTGGGCCGCGAGATGGAGCTCTTCCACTTCCAGGAAGAGGCGCCGGGAATGGTCTTCTGGCACCCCGACGGCTGGACGATCTACCGCGAACTCGAGGCCTACATGCGCCGCCGCCTCGACCGCGCCGGATATCGCGAGATCCGCACGCCGCAGGTGGTCGACCGCAAGCTGTGGGAAGCCAGCGGCCACTGGGACAAGTACCGCGAGAACATGTACATCACCGAGATCGACGAGGAGCACGCCAACGAGAAGCGGATCAACGCGCTCAAGCCGATGAACTGCCCCTGCCACGTGCAGGTCTACAACACCGGCATCAAGAGCTACCGCGACCTCCCGCTGCGGCTGGCCGAGTTCGGCTCGTGCCACCGTTACGAGGCGCATGGCGCGCTGCACGGGCTTATGCGGGTGCGCGGCTTCACCCAGGACGATGCGCACATCTTCTGCACCGAGGACCAGATCGAGCAGGAATGCGCGGCCTTCATCGACCTGCTCTCGGGCGTCTATTCCGACCTCGGCTTCCCCTCCTTCGACATCAAGTTCTCCACCCGGCCCGAGACGCGCGTCGGCTCCGACGCGGTGTGGGACAAGGCAGAAGCGGCGCTGGAGAAGGCGATCCTGTCGGTGCGCAACGACTACGAGCTCGACCCGGGCGAGGGCGCCTTCTACGGCCCCAAGCTCGACTTCAAGCTCACCGACGCGATCGGCCGCGAATGGCAGTGCGGCACCTTCCAGGCCGATTTCAACCTGCCTGAGCGGCTCGGCGCGACCTATATCGGCCCCGACGGCGAGAAGCACCGCCCCGTCATGCTGCACCGCGCGATCCTTGGCAGCTTCGAGCGGTTTCTCGGCATCCTGATCGAGAACTACTCGGGCCGCCTGCCCTACTGGCTCGCGCCGCGGCAGGTGGTCGTCGCCTCCATCGTGTCGGACGCCGACGACTACGTGCACCAGGCCGTGGCCGATCTGCGCGCCGCGGGCCTGCGCGCCGAGGCCGACACGCGCAACGAGAAGATCAACTACAAGGTGCGCGAGCACTCGGTCGCCAAGGTGCCGGTGATCCTCGCCATCGGCCAGCGCGAAGTGAACGACCGCACCGCCACCGTCCGGCGCCTCGGCGAGAAGCAGACCTATTCGGCACCGCTCGACGAGATCGTGTCCCGCCTCGCCGAGGAGGCGACACCGCCCGACCTGCGCTAGGCCTCGCCCGACGCGCGGGCGACGGACGTGCCGTTCGCACGGGACCAAGCGAGGTCGCAGGCCCCCCGCGCGTCGCCGCTCCGCCATCTGTCCCGGCCGGATGGCGCGCCCGGGTCCGCTCCCGCGCGCCCTCCTGCGGACGCTGCCCGCGGGAACGCCAGGCCTGCTGGTCGGTCCCGCGGCGGTCATCGGCGGCCGGACATCAACGCGCGCCGGGGCGTGCGCCGTGCAAGGCGGCGTCACACGGGCATCTTGGCTGGGCCCGCAGGCTTCCCATATCTTCGTCGAGCCGAGACCCCACTCATCGGAGAACGACATGGCCCTCGTCCGCACCGCGATGCTGCTCGCCGCGCTCACCGTGCTCTTCGGCCTCGCCGGCCTGGCGCTGGGGGGCGAGACCGGCATGATCCTCGCGCTGATCTTCGCCGCGGGGATGAACGTCTACGCCTGGTGGGGGTCGGACACGGCGGCCCTCCGGGCGCACAATGCGCGGCTCGTGACGCGCGCCTCGGCGCCAGACTTCGTGGGCGACATCGAACGGATGGCGCAGCGCGCGGGCATGCCGGTGCCGGCGATCTACCTGATCGACAGCGACCAGCCCAACGCCTTCGCCACCGGCCGCAACCCCGAGAACGCCGCCGTGGCAGCCACCACGGGCCTCCTGCGCAGCCTGAGTCGCGAGGAGGTGGCGGGCGTGATGGCACACGAGCTGGCCCATATCCGCAACCGCGACACGCTGATCATGACGGTGGCCGCCACGCTAGCGGGCGCGATCACGATGCTCGCCAACTTCGCCTTCTTCTTCCGCGGCGGGCGCGACAACGGGATGGGGATCGTCGGGGTGCTGGCGACGATGATCCTCGCGCCGCTGGCGGCGGGGCTGGTGCAGATGGCGATCTCGCGCACGCGGGAATACGAGGCCGACAAGGGTGGGGCCGAGATCTGTGGCCAACCCATGTGGCTCGCCTCGGCGCTGGCCAGGATCTCGGGCCTCGCGGCGCGGATCGACATGAACTCGGCCGAGCGCAACCCAGGCTCGGCGCACATGTTCATCGTCAATCCGCTGCACGCCCACGCGCACGACAAGCTGTTCTCGACCCACCCCGCCACCGAGAACCGGGTAAGAGAGCTGCACAGGCTGGCCGAAGAGATGGGCCGCACCCCGCCGCCGGGGCCCGGCGCGGCGCAGAGCAGGCGCAGCCCCGTGCCGAACACCCGACGCCCGCGCGGCACCGGGGCCTGAGCGGCAGGCAGCGCGCCGGGGCCATTGCGGACGGGCCATTGCGGACGGGCCACGGCGGACGGGCCACGGGGGGCAGGCGGGGGCGCACGGCACACACCATGCGGGGCCCTTCTGCCGGGGGCCCCGCGATGACCGACGCTCAGAGCGCGCTGCGCAGGGCCACGACCGCTCCCCACAGCAGAACCGCCGGCAGCACGACGAGTTGCAGCACGTAGACGCCCGCGAGCGTGACGGACGCGCGCAGCACATCGTCGGCCCGCTCCCAGAAAAAGGCGGCGGCGTCGCCGAGCGCGCGGCGATACTCGTTCAGCTCGCGCATGTCGGGGATGCGGATCAGCGCATGCGCGCGGTCGGCCACCTCGGCCAGCACCGCTCCGGCCGACACCGCCTGCGGCCCCGTCAGCATCGCCCCCACCCATGCCGACGCCACGAACACCGCCGGCAGCACGACCGCCAGGCCCACCCCGAGGAGCACGCAGGCCGACGCACCGCGCCCTGCCCGATCGCGGACTCCTCCGGGCGGGACGAGCGCGCACGCCGCGCCGGCCAGCAGCCCGAGCCCGACAAGCCCCAGCCCGACCGATGCCACGGGCCCGAACCCGATCGCCAGCACGCCCGACAGCACGGCTACGCCGAAGACCAGCGCCGAGACCCGTTCCACCGTGTCGTCGACCGGCTCGAGCCAGCCCAGAGGGTTGACCGAGGCCCCGACGCCGAGACTGGCGCCCAGTTCCACCTCGCCGGCCATCGACAGGGCTGCGTCTATCGCCCGCAGCGAGACATAGGTGGCGGCGGCGGCCGCCACGACCCCGGAGGCCCGCGCCTCGGCCGCGCGCGTCAGGGGGGTGTGCGCGAGAAAGACCGCGAGCCAAAGCAGAAACAGACCAAGAATCGGGGCGAGCGCGCCACGCATCCCCGCCTCAGAGCATCGACGGCACGACGAGATCGGGCGGGCGGTGCCCGTCGGCGAAGGTCTTGACGTTGATCAGCACCTTCTCGCCCATCTCGACCCGCGCCTCGCGCGTGGCCGAGCCCATGTGGGGCAGCAGCACGACGTTGAGCAACTCGCGCAGGCGCGGGTTGATGTCGGTGCCGTGCTCGTAGACGTCGAGGCCCGCGCCCGCGATGTCGCCCGTGCGCAGCGCACGGGTCAGCGCGTTCTCGTCGACCACCTGCCCGCGCGAGGTGTTCACGATCACCGCCTCGGGCTTCATCAGCTTCAGCCTTCGCGCATTGATCAGGTGGAAGGTGGCTGGCGTGTGCGGGCAGTTGATCGACAGCACGTCCATCCGCGCGAGCATCTGGTCGAGGCTCTCCCAATACGTCGCCTCGTGCTCGGCCTCCGTCTCGGGGTGGAGGCGGTGGCGGTTGTGGTAGTGCACCTGCATGCCGAAGGCGCGGGCGCGGCGGGCCACCGCCTGCCCGATCCGGCCCATGCCGAGGATGCCGAGCCGCCGGCCCGAGATGCGCCCGCCGAGGAAGGCGGTCGGCGCCCAGCCTTCCCACGTGCCGGCCTGCATCGCGGCGAGGCCCTCTGGGATGCGGCGGGTGACGGCGAGGATCAGCGCCATCGCCATGTCGGCGGTGTCGTCGGTGGTCGAGCCGGGAGTGTTCGAGACGAGCACTCCCCGCTGCCGGGCGGTGTGCACGTCGATGTTGTCGACGCCGGCGCCGTAATTCGCGATCAGCTTGAGCCGGTCGCCGGCCTGCGCGAGCAGCGGCGCGTCGATCGTGTCGGTGATCGTGGGCACCAGCACGTCGGCCCGGCGCATTGCCTCGGCCAGCTCGTCGCGGCTCATCGGCCGGTCGTCGGCGCTCAGTTCCACGCGGAAGAGCTCCGACATGCGGGTCTCGACCGCCTCGGGCAACCGTCGCGTGACGACAACACTCAGCCGTTCGGATGGCATGCAGCCCCTCCCTCGTTCTTCCCAGGCCCGCGCGTCGGTGGCACCTTGGACCTCAAGGGCGCGCGGGACAAGCGCCCGCGACCGAACACGGATCGGGCAGGCAGCGAAACATGCGGATTTGGGGCCTTGGCTGGCGCCTTGCGGCCATCCTGGCGGTACTGGCGTGGACGAGCGAGGCGGCGGCAGAGGGTGCCGGCGCGGCGCAGAGGCCCGAGCCACGCCCCGAGGCGGCGTCGGCCGCCAACCTGGCCACGCCGGCGACGGTGCGCGCGGCGTCCGAGCGCGGCCCCGTCACCAACCTGCCGCTGCCCCGCTACGTGTCGCTCAAGGCGTCGGCGGGCAACGTGCGGCGCGGGCCATCGCTCCAGCACCGGATCGACTGGGTCTTCACCCGCCGCGCCATGCCGCTCGAGATCACCGCCGAGTTCGGCCATTGGCGACGGGTACGCGACCGCGACGGCGCAGGCGGCTGGATTCACTACTCGCTGCTCTCGGGCGTGCGCACCGTGCTGATCGAGCGCGACATGGTGGCCCTGCGCCACCGCCCGCAGTCCGACGGGCGCGTGATCGCGCGCGCCGAGGCCGGGGTGGTCGCGCGGCTCGGGCGCTGCCTGCCCGCGTGGTGCCGGATCAGCGTCGAGGGCGAGACCGGCTGGGTGCGCAAGGCCGCGCTCTGGGGCGTGGGCGCCGACGAGCTGCGCGACTGAGGCGCGGGCCGCGCCCTCACCCCCGCGCGAGGCGGGGAAACCGGTAGCGCACGTCGATCACCACGCGGCCGCCGGCGAAGTCGATATGGTGGCAGCCGATCACGCCGGGGCGAAAGCCGGGGCGGACGTGGCGCACGCGCCGCTCGGCATAACCGGCCATGTCGAGCCGCGTGATCTCCATGACGTTCAGGCCCCAGCCGTAGAGGTCGTGGGTGTTGTCCTGGCTCGCGCGGTAGAGGCGCCCGCCCTCCTGCCACACCCGCCCGCCGCCCCGGGCGGTGGCCGCGTCGATCACCACCGGGTTCAGCGGGTGCGGCTCGATCTCGCGCAGAAGCGGGCCGTCGACGCGGAAGATATGCAGCTCCGAGCCGTAATCGCCGAAGCCGTCTTCGCAGAAATTGGCGAAGAGCCACCAGTCGCCGGCGACCTGCGCCAGCACCGCGTCGGCCGGCGGACGGCCCTCGAAGGCGGTGGCGGCAAGCTCCCAGCCGAGGGGGAAATCGGTCGCGCGCCACACCTCGAGCCGCCCGGCGCCGATCGTCTCAGGCATCAGCCAGATGTCGCCCCCGGCGGCGAAGACGAAGGGGTAGGAGAGGTGGTGCTCTGCCTCGAGCGGCGCCCCGAGCGGCGTCAGCCGGTCGCCCTCCAGGCGGCCGGCCTGCAGGGTGCCGCGGCCGAGCGCGTGGACGTAATCCTCCCAGAAGAGGAATGTCTCGCCGCGGTGCTCGAAGAGGAAGGGATCGGCCCAGTAATGCCCCTTGGGCGGCATGAGCGTCGCGCCGCGCGCCGGGTCGAAGTCGAGCGGCCCGCCCGGGCAGAGCCGCAGCGCGAAGTCGCCGGGCGCGAGGCCCAGCCGCCGCCCCGCCTTCGTGGCGACCCGACGCCCGAGTGCCAGCGCGAGCCGGGGCGCGTAGCCGGGGAGCGAGGCGGCGGGGGGCGGCTCCGCGTCGGCAAGCGGGGCTGCACCTTGGCTGGCGCCCGCGTGCAGAGCGGCGAGGCGGCGCGCGGCAAGCTGCACCGATTTCTCGGCGGCGAAGGCGGCGTTGCGAGTGGCGAGGAACTTGGTGTTGTAGCGGGCGCGGTCGATCTCTTGCGCGCCCTCTGCCGTCTCCCGCAGCAGCGCCACCACGGTCGCGGGGCGCCCCCGCATCGCTTCGGCGAGCCCCGCGCCGGAGGCGTGGGACGTCAGGCGCCACACGCCATGGGGCGGGATCTCTCCCTGCCAGGCCGCGGCGCCGCACCCGGTGAGGTCGACGGCCACCTCGGCGGCGCCAACGTCGGACCGGGGCGCAGGCAGCGGCGCGGCGGGCGCGAGGCGCAACGCCCGCGCCTCCAGCCGCGCGACCGCGCCCGGCCCCCCGCCGGGGGCGGGCGCGGGCGGCGCGCGGCGAATCTCGACGAGGGCCATGCGCGGATCGGCGTCGAGCCACCGGGCAAGCCGTGCCGCCGCGGCGTCGACACCCGGCGCCGCCCGCCCCTCCGGCAGGATCAGCGCGACGCGTAACGGCGCAAAGCCGGTCCGATCGGGGGCAGCGGCACCAGTCGCGCGCGACGCCGCCAGGCCATCCGTCGCGTCCTCGTCTGCCAGGCTTGCCGACCTGCCCTCCATCGCCTCCTCCGTGCCGCGCGCGCTCGATCGCGCGCCACCCCACCGGCTAGCCGGGAATCGTGGCGACACTGTGGAGAGGGCACCAGCCGCGCAGCCCGCGCGGCGGCGAAGGGTGGAGCGGGTAGACGGAATCGAACCGACATAACCTGCTTGGAAGGCAGGGGCTTTACCATTAAGCTATACCCGCGGATCGACAACTGGGTACGCCAGCACGGCGCTCCGGTCAACTCACATCCGACGCCTCGCCCCCGTCAAGGACCCACCATGCGGGACCTGCCCCCTCCCCGGCTCGACCAGGCCGGCCCGTCGCTCGCCATCGCCGCGCGGGGGCTCGCCAAGAGCTTCGGCACGCTCCGGGCCGTCGACGGGATCGACCTCGAGGTGCCGCGGGGCGAGATCTTTGCCGTTCTCGGCCCCAACGGCGCCGGCAAGACCACGCTGATGCGGATGCTCGCCACGCTCCTGCCGCCCGACGGGGGCACGGCCACCGTGATGGGCCACGACCTGATGTGCGCGCCGCAGGCGGTGCGCGGCGCGATCGCCATGACCGGGCAGTTCGCCTCGCTCGACGAGGACCTGACGGGCCGCGAGAACCTGATCCTGCTCGCCCGCCTCTGGGGCTTCTCCCGCCGCGGCGCGCGCGCCCGGGCCGAGGCGCTGCTCGCCGATTTCGGCCTCTCGGGCGCCGCCCGCAGGCAGGTGAAGGACTATTCGGGCGGCATGCGGCGACGGCTCGACATCGCCGCCTCGCTGATCGTCACGCCGGGCGTGCTGTTCCTTGACGAGCCGACGACCGGCCTCGACCCGACCGCCCGCCAGCGTGTCTGGCGGCTGATCCGCCGTCTCGCGGGCTCGGGCGTGACGGTGCTGCTGACGACGCAATACCTCGAGGAGGCCGACCAGCTCGCCCGCCGCATCGCCGTGATCGATCACGGCCGCAAGATCGCCGAGGGCACGAGCCGCGAGCTGAAGGCCGCGACCGGCTCGGGCTTCCTGCATGTCGCCCTGCACGACCCGGGCGGCCTCGACGCGGCCGCCGCCCTGCTGTCGGAGCGGCTCGGCCACCCCGTCAGCCGCAACGCCGAGGATACGCGCCTCGCAGTCATGGCCGGCAGCGCGGCCGAGGCGAACGCCGCGCTCGCCGCCCTGATCGAGGCGGGCCACGACGTGGCCGACTTCTCTATGGGCACGCCCAGCCTCGAGGAAGTGTTCTTCGCCCTCACGGGCCGCATGGAGGAGGCCACACCATGACGGACGCTCCGACCGGCGAGACCGGCTTCGCCCGCGTCGAGCGCCCCGCGCCCCCCTCGGCCGCGGCGAACGCGCTGACCTTCGGCTGGCGCGCGGTGCTCAAGTTCAAGCACGTGCCCGAGCAGCTCTTTGACCTCGTGATGACGCCGATCATGTTCACGCTGCTCTTCACCTTCGTTTTCGGCGGCGCGATCGCGGGCTCGACGGGCGACTACCTGCAGTTCCTGCTGCCCGGCATCCTCGTGCAGACGGTGATGTTCAACTCGGTCTATTCGGGCATGGGCCTGTCGACCGACTTCCAGAAGGGGTTGTTCGACCGGTTCCGCTCGCTGCCGATCTGGCCGCTCGCGCCCTTCGCCGGGCTGATGGCGGGCGACGTTCTGCGCCACCTCATCGCGGGCGGGATCATCCTCGGCATCGGGCTCGCGCTCGGCTTCCGCCCCGAGGCGGGGGTCGCGGGCACGCTCGCGGCCGTCGCGCTGCTGGTGGCGATCGGCTTCGGCGTGGGCTGGGTGTTCATCGTGATCGGGCTTCTCGTGCGCACGCCGACCACGGTGATGACGCTCGGCTTCACCGTGCTCTTTCCGCTGGTCTTCGCCTCCAACGTCATGGTCGACCCGGCGACCATGCCGCCCTGGCTCGAGTCGGTGGTGGCGCTCAACCCCGTCACCCACATGACGACGGCCATGCGCGGCCTCTTCGCCGGCAACGCCGGCGTCGGCGCGGTGGCGCTCGCCCTCGCCCTGCCGGTCATGGCGACCCTCGTGCTCGCCCCTCTGGTGCTGGCGCTCTACCGCCGTCGCTGAGGCCGCCCTCAGCGCGCCGAGAGCGCCGCCTGCACCGCGCGGGCAATCACCCGCTCCTCGTCGGTCGGGATCACCAGCACCGGCACCTCGCCCGCCCCGATCTCGCCCGCGCCCGCGTCGTTCGCCTCGGCGTCGACGGCGAGGCCCATCCACCCCAGCCGAGCGAGCGCCTGCGCCCGGATCGGCGCTGCGTTCTCGCCGACGCCTCCGGTGAACACGAGCGCGTCGAGCCCGCCAAGTTCCGCCGCCATCGCCCCGATCTCGCGGCCGATGCGATGGGCGTAATAGGCGATCGCCTCCGCCGCGCGCGGATCGCTTGACGCAAGCAGCGTGCGCATGTCGTGCGACACGCCCGACAGGCCCAGCAGCCCGCTCTCGCGGTAGAGCAGGCGGGTGAGATCCTCCGCGCCCATGCCGCGATCCATCAGGTAGAGCAGCACGCCCGGGTCGATCTGCCCGCAGCGCGTGCCCATCGGCAGGCCGTCGAGCGCCGAGAACCCCATGCTCGAGGCGACCGACCGTCCGCCCCTCAGCGCGCACATCGAGGCGCCGTTGCCGAGATGCGCCACCACCACCCGCCCCGCATGGAGCGCCGGATGCGCCTGCGCCAGCCGCCCCGCGATGTAGTCGTAGGACAGCCCGTGGAAGCCGTAGCGCCGCACGCCCTCGTCGTAGAAGCGCCGCGGCAGGGCAAAGGCGTCGGCGACGAAGGGATGGCCGCGATGGAACGCCGTGTCGAAGCAGCCCACCTGCAGCGCGCCCGGGAAGGCCGCGACCGCCGCCTCAACCGCGGCGAGGTTGTGCGGCTGGTGCAGCGGCGCGAGCGGCACCAGCGCCGCGAGGCGGTCCCGCACCTCGGCCGTCAGCTCGGCCGGCGCGTCGAACCCGGTGCCGCCATGCACGACCCGGTGGCCGACGCCCGCCACCTCTCGGCCCGCCGTCGCCGGCCGGATCGCCTCGAGGATCGCCGCCACCCCCGCCCGGTGATCGGCCGCCTCGACGGCCCGCTCCTCGCGCCCGCCCCCCGCCTCGACGATAAGCCGAGCCTCCGGGCCCAGCCGGTCTATCTGGCCGGAGGCCAGCGAGTCCGGTTCTTCCCCGGTCGCATACACGCCGAACTTGATCGAGCTCGAGCCCGCGTTGAGCGTCAGGATCGCCGCCATGCCCCCCCTCTCGCGCGCCACGGGCTGCCCCGCCCGAACGGATGCGCGCCCCTGCTTCTTCTTGCCTCAAATATCCTCGCCGAAGGCATCCCGCGCGGCCACGCGCGCCAACGTCGCGGCGCCGCCGCACCGCCGGCCAGACTCAGGCCGCCTGCGCCGCCCTCTGGCCGAAGGCGAGCTGGGCGTCGCCCCAGGCGCGGATGTCCTCGCTGCGCACGCTCTCGCGCATCGCCGCCATCCGGTCGCGCCGTTCCGCCTCCTGCATCGCCAGCGCCTGGTCGAGGGCGGTGTCCATCGAGCGATGAGAGAACGGGTTGGTCATCACCGCCGCCGTCAGCTGCACCGCCGCGCCCGCGAATTCCGACAGCACCAGCACCCCGTCGCCGTCGACCCGGCTGGCGACGTATTCCTTGCAGACGAGGTTCATCCCGTCGGCGAGCGGCGTGATCCAGGCGATGTCGGCGGCGCGATAGTAGGCCACCAGCTCGGCGAAGGGGATCGGCTGGCTGATGAAGGCGAGCGGCTGCCATTCGAGGGTGCCGTAGGTGCCGTTGATCCGGCCCGCGATCTGCTCGAGGTTCGCCTGCACCTCGGCATAGGCGGTCATGCTGCGGTTGGCAACGACCGAGACATGCATCAGCCGGATCTTCCCGTGCAGGTCCTTGCGCCGTTTCAGGAGCCGCTCGTAGGCCAGAAGCTGCTCCGGCCCGCCCTTGGTGTAGTCGGTCCGCCCGACCGACAGCAGGAGCGTGCCGTCGCCCTTGTCGGCCTCGATGCCCGTCAGCGCGCGCACCGTCTCCTCGCTGCGGGCGTTCCTCTCGATGAAGTCGACGTCGATGCCCACGGGGCTGGCGGCCAGCGCCACCTTGCGCCCGTCGTCGAGCACGATCTCGGTGGGCTGCGAGCGCTCGTCGAGCGCCGAGCCGAGCGGCACGTCGGAGGTCTTGACCGGCTTGCGCTCGGTCACCCGCACGTCGAACATCGAGCGGGCGACCTGCACGAAATTGGCGACGTATCGGGGGATGTGGAAGCCCACCACGTCGCATTCGAGCAGCGAGCGCACGATCTCCTCGCGCCACGGCAGCACGTTGAACATGTCGGCCGCCGGAAACGGCGTGTGGTGGAAGAAGCTGATCTTCACGTCGGGCCGGAGCTGGCGCAGGTAGCCCGGCACGAGCCAGAGGTTGTAATCGTGAATCCACACCAGCGCGCCCTTGTCGGCCTCGCGCGCGGCCGCCTCGGCGAAGGCCCAGTTCACCTCGCGGAAGGTCGGCCAGTCGACGGGGTCGTAGTTGTAGCGCTCCTTGAAGGCGTGCAGGATCGGCCAGAACGCCTCCTTCGAGGTGACGTGGTAGAAGCTCGAGACCTGCTCCCTCGTCAGCGGCAGGCGCGAAACGGTATACTTGCCGAAGCTGTCCTCGATCTCGATCACCCGCTCGAAATCGGGGGTGGCGGGATCCTCGGCCTCCTTCCAGGCGACCCAGGCGCCGTGCTCGACCCTGCCGAACAGCGCCTTGAGCGTCGGCACGATCCCGTTGGGCGACTTGTTCTCCTTGTAGAGGATCTCGCCGCCCTCGCCCTCGACCTCCTCGTAGGGCTGGCGGTGGTAGACGATCACCAGATCAGACGGCATGGCGCACCTCCTCTATCTCGGGATGGAGCTGGAACTCGGCGATAGCCTCGACGATCCCCGCCGCGCCCGCGCCCCCGGCCCGGTGGATGTGGGGCGCCTCGGGCAGCGCCTCGAGCAGCGGCGCCTCGGAATTGCCGACGGCGACGGCAGGCAGCCCGCAGGCGAGCATCGACAGGTCGTTGAGCGTGTCGCCGGCGCAGAGCACGCGGGGCTCGTCGATGTCCAGATGCGCCACCAGCCGGCGCAGCGACGGCCCCTTGGAGACGCCCCTCGGCAACACGTCGAAATAGCGGTCGGCCGAGATCAGCACGTCGTAGCCCATCGCCTCGATCCGCGGCTTCGCTTCCGGGTCGAGCGCGGCGGGGTCCATGTCGTAGCTCACGCGGTAGCGGAACTCGGTGGGCTGCAGCGTCAGCCCCGCCATGTCGGCGAGGGCGGCCCGCACCATGGCGCTGCCGTCGTCCCAGAGCCCGGCGATCTCGTGCTCGAGGTGCGGAATCGGCTCGCAATGCCCCGCCCCGGTGACATGGGCGATCGTGGTGCCCACGTCGCCCACCACGTAGTCGGGCGTCGGGATCGGCGTGCCCCGGGTCAGAGACACGATGAACTCCGGGTCGCGCCCTGTGACGAAGATCAGCCCGACGCTGTCGCGCCGCGCCTCGATCCAGCGGTACAGCGCGTCGCGCGCCCCCTCCGAGCCGCCGAGGAACGTGCCGTCGAGATCGGTGGCGAGGACGAAGGTCTTGTCGGAGATCGGGGTCATTCGGCGGCCCTCGGCGTGTCCGGCCCGGCGGTCGGGTGCGCCATCTCGATGTCCAGCGCCCGCGGCTCGCCCACGATGGGCCGCGCCCAGAGATCGGCGAAGGTGCGGCGCAGGTCGGCGCCTCCATGCAGGATCGCGTGGACGGCGCGGCAGACCGGCATCTCGATCCCGATCATGTCGGCCAGATCGACGACCGACACGGCGTTGACCTCACCCTCGACGACCACGTCGCGCCCCTCGAAGCACTCGTGCCGCGGCAGCCCCTGCCCCAGCTGCAGGCCCAGCGACATGTTGCGCGAGGTGGGTGACGAGCAGGTCAGCGTCAGGTCGCCCGTCCCCGCGAGGCCGGTGACGGTCTCGCGCCGCCCGCCCAGCGCCTCGGCCATCGTCTTCATCTCGTCGACCCCCCAGGTGATGAGCGCGGCGCGCGTGTTCTCGGCATAGCCCGCCCCCGTCATCATCCCGCAGGCGATGGCGATGACGTTCTTCACCGCGCCCGCCACCTCGACGCCCACCATGTCGTCGGAGACGTAGGGCCGGAACATCGGGCTGCCGAGCGACAGCGCGAGGCGCGAGGCCGGCGCCGATTGCGGCGACCGCCGGTCGGCGGCGGCGAAGGGGAAGGCCAGCGTGACGGCCGTCGGGAACCCCAGCGCCGTCTCGCGGGCGAAGGTGGGCCCCGAGAGCACGCCGATCCGGTGGCCCGGCAGTTCCTCCTCCACCACCTCTCCGAGCAGCTTGCCCGAGCCCTGCTCGATCCCCTTGGCGCAGAGCACGACCGGAACCCGCCGCTCGACATGCGGCGCGATGCGGCGCGCCATCTCGCGCAGGGTGCGCGAGGGGGTGACCATCAGCACGCAGTCGGCGCCGTCGATGGCGCGGGCGATGTCGGGCTCGCAGATCAGGCCCTCGGGCAGATCGATGCCCTCGAGATAGGCCTCGTTCCGCCCGGTCGCCGCGATCCGGGCCAACGCCTCGGCGTCGCGCCCCCACAGGCGCACCTCGCGCCCCGCCCTGCGCGCGACCACGGCGAGCGCCGTGCCCCACGCCCCCGCGCCGAGCACGGCGATCGCAGGATAGACCCCCTCTCCGCGATTGTCGCTCATGCGCGCAGGCCCCGCGGGCGAGGGCAGATCGCGACACGGCGCGGCGCCGCAGAGGCGGGCGCAGCGATCGGTCGGGTGGGGGCGTTCACTGTGGCCATCTGCATGCTAGTGTAAGGCGCCGAGAGCCGGGACGAAAGGGCGCGCGACGCGGGGGCGACGCAGGGGCCGGGCGGGCGCATCCGGTCGGCGGGCCGCAGCCGGCTCAGGCCAGACACGGAACGGAGAGGGTTTGCTCGATGAATTTCAAGCGGTTCCTGCCGCCGTCGCTCGCCCGGGCAGCAGGCGTCGTCCTGGCGATGTCCGACCGGATGAGCGAGATCAATATCGGCCTCGTCTCGGCCGGCGTCGCCTTCTACGGCCTGCTCGCGGTCTTTCCCACCATGACCGCAATCGTGGCGCTCTGGGGCCTCTTCGCGGACCCTGCCGTGGTCGTCTCCGAAGTGCAGACGCTCGAGCCGATGATGCCGGAGGAAGGCTACGCCATCCTCGAAAGGCAGGTCGAATCGCTCGCCAGCGGCGCCAGCGCCACCCTCGGATGGGCCTCGGCGGCCTCGCTTCTGGCGGCGCTCTGGGCATCGCGCTCGGGGGTCGCCGCGATCATCGGCGGGCTCAACAAGGTGCATGACTCCCGCTCGCGGGGCGGGATCATGCACGTCATCGTCGCGATGTCGCTCTCGGCCACGATGATCCTCGCCGCGCTCGTGGCGCTCGCCTCGGTCGTGGTGGCGCCGGTCGCGCTCGCGCTCCTGCCGCTGGGGCCCTACACGGGCTTCGCCCTCGACCTCATGCGCTGGGTCGCGGGCATCGGCATCGTGCTGCTCGCGATAGGCTTGCTCTACCGCTTCGGCCCGAGCGAGAAGGCGGTGCGCCCGGTCTGGCGGCGCGCGGGCGTCATCACGCCCGGCGCGATCGTCGCCGTGGCGCTCTGGGCCTTCGTCTCGTGGGGCTTTTCCACATATCTCGAGAATTTCGGCAACTACGACCGGGTCTACGGCTCGCTCGGCGCGGTCATCGCGCTGCTGATGTGGCTTTATCTCAGCGGCTTCGTCGTGCTGCTCGGTGCGATCGTCGACGTCGAGGTGGCCCGCGCCGTCGCCCGCGGAGCGCCGGGCGGCACCCTCTCCGAAGACGCCGTTTCCGACAGCCTCGCAGGCGACCCCGAGGACGACGAGCCCTCCCCCGCCGCACCCGCCCCGGCCGAATCCCCGGGGCGCGCCTGACGCCCTCCGGACTGCCCAGCTGCGGGCCGGGCACGGCGTCCGCACTGCTCCCGGCTTCTTCTTGCTCCAAGTATCCCGGGGGAGTCGGCCCGCACGGGCCGACGGGGGCAGCGCCCCCGGCGACGTCGCCACACCGCACCGTGGCCCGACCGGCTCACCGCCGCCGCTTCGCCCGCAGCGTCGGGTCGGCCCGGCCGGGGTCGTCGGGCCAGGGGTGGCGCGGGTAGCGCGCCCGCATGTCGCGCGCCACGTCGGCGTAGGAGCCTGCCCAGAAGCCCGGCAGGTCCGTCGTCACCTGCACAGGCCGCCCGGCGGGCGACAGCAGCACCAGGCGCAGCGGCAGGCGGCGCGGGCCGACGCAGGGGTGCTCCGTCGTGCCGAAGAACTCCTGCACCCGGGCCGCGATCTCGGGCGCCTCGGCACCGTAGTCGATGGGCAGGCGGCGCCCCGCAGGCGAGGTGAAGGCGGGCGGCATCTCGGCGTCGAGCCGGCGCAGCCTGTCGTGCCCGATCCGCGCCTCGAGCGCCGGCACGAGATCGAGCTTGCGAATGTCGTCGGCCGTCCGCACCCCCGCGAGGAAGGGCAGCAGCCAGTCCTCTGCCTCGGTCTCGAGCGCATCTTCTGAGAGGTCGGGCACATCGGCGCCCTCCGCCCGCCAGAGAAGCGCCCGCGCCTGCAGCCGCCGCGCCGCCTCCGACCAAGGCAGGCCGAGGTCGCGCACGCCGTCGAGGGCGGCACGGGCGAGCGCGTCCGGCGGCGCATCGCGCCACACCCGGTCGTCGAGCACGAGCGCGCCGAAGCGCTCCTGCCGCCGCGCCACCACCCGCCGCGCGCGGCGCGACCACTCGGCCATGTCGACCCAGCCGATCCGGTCGGCGAAGAGGCCGCGCAGCTCGGCCTCGGTCAGCGGCAGCGCCATGCGGATGCGCGCCTCGCGCGCGTCGCCGTCGAGGTCGGTCGCCACGATCAGCCGCTGCCCGGCGAGCGCGTCGCCCGGCTCCATCGCCGCGCCCTTGCCGCCCGAGAGCAGCCACCGCGGCGCATCGCCCGGCCGGCGCAGCCCGACGCGGTCGGGATAGGCCAGCGCAGCGGCCTCGGCGGGCGCGCATGAAGGCCCCTCGGGCGCAAGCCGCGCCAGCCGCGTCGCCTCGGCGCGGATGCGCTCCAGCGCGCCCCGGTTGATTTCGCCCGGCACGTCGCGGTCGCCCCGCAGCGCCTTCAGCCGATGGCGCGCGTCGACCGGTGCCCCGCGCAGCGGATCGCGCTCCGACAGGAGAGCGGCGAGCGGCGCGGCACCCCGGCCCGCGCGCAGCAGCATGTGGCCGAGGCGCGGATGCACCGGCAGCCTCGCCAGCGCCGCGCCGTGGTCGGTCACCCGCCCCGCGGCGTCGACCGCGCCGAGCCTTTCGAGCAGCGCCCGCGCCTCGGCCAGCGCCCCCTCGGGCGGCGGCGTCAGGAACGGCAGCGCGCTACCGTCGGGGTCGCCCCAGAGCGCGAGTTCGAGCGCGAGCGGCGCAAGATCGGCGATCTCGATTCCGGCGGGGGGGAAGGCCGGCAACGCGCCCTCCTCGCCCCGTGTCCACAGCCGGTAGCAGCGCCCCGGCCCGAGCCGCCCGGCCCGCCCGGCGCGCTGGGTCGCCTCGGCCCGGCTGACCCGCTCGGTCACCAGCCGCGACATGCCCGAGCGCGGATCGAACCGCGCCCGTCGCGCCCGCCCCGCATCGACCACCGCTCCGACCCCCTCGATCGTCAGCGATGTCTCGGCGATGGCAGTGGCCAGCACCACCTTGCGCGAGCCGCTTGGCGCCGGTGCGATGGCGGCACGCTGCGCGCCGAACGGCATCGCGCCGAACAGCGGGTGGACGGTGACGCGCGGACCCGGCTCGCCCAGCGCCGCCGCCGTCCGCCGGATCTCGGCCTCGCCGGGCAGGAAGGCGAGCACGCCGCCGTCGGTCTCGCCAAGCGCGCGCCGGATCAGGTCGGCCACGGCCTCCTCCAGCCGCCGGCCCGTCGCCGGCGGAGCGTGGAGATGGACGATGTCGACCGGCCAGGCGCGCCCCTGCGCCGTCACCACCGGCGCGCCCCCCATCAGCACGGCCACCGGCGCGGCGTCGAGCGTGGCCGACATGGGCAGGAGCATCAGGTCGTCGCGCAGCGCCCCCCGCACCTCGAGCGCGAGCGCGAGGCCGAGATCGGCGTTGAGCGAACGCTCGTGAAACTCGTCGAACAGGATCGCGCCCACGCCGTCGAGGCCGGGATCGTCCTGCAGCATCCGGGTCAGGATGCCCTCGGTCACCACCTCGATCCGGGTTGCGCGCCCCACCCGCGCCTCGCCCCTGATGCGGTAGCCGACGGTGCCGCCCACCTCCGCGCCCAGCGTCGCCGCCATCCGTTCGGCGGCGGCACGGGCGGCGAGCCGGCGCGGCTCGAGCATCAGGATGCGGCCTTCGGTCAGCCCCGCGTCGAGCAGCGCGAGCGGCACCCGCGTCGTCTTGCCCGCGCCGGGCGGCGCCTGCAGCACGGCCTGCCGGTCCGCCTGCAGCGCGGCGACGAGTTCGGGCAGGACGGCATCTATCGGCAAGGGATCGGCCACGAGCGGGGGGTATGCCGGCGCCGCGCGCCCCGTCAACGCCGCACGGCCGGAGAAAGCGGGGTTGCCCCCCGGAGCCGCCAGCCACCCCACGCGCCCTGCTTAGCGGCCGGGCAGGCGCCCCCTCCTCGGGCGGGCCGACGACCCACCAGCGCGCGCCTGCCGCCTCGCCCCCTACACCGGACGCGCGCCATCCGCTTCGGAGCCGTCTTGGCCCGCCTCGCCCACCTCGCACGGCCGCGCGACCGCGCGGCCCGCAGCCGGGAACGGGACGCACCGAGGGCAGACGGCTCTTGCCGTAGGCGGCAAGGACCATCCGGCAGACGGGACGGATCCGAAGCGGATCGCGCGCATCCGCCCTGGCCAGCCCGAGGATGCACCGCCGGCCGACCCGCTCCGGCCGTGGAGCGGAGCGCCGCCGCGCCGCGCGCCCCGCGCGGCGCCGGGCCCAACGGTGCGAGGGGCCGCACGGCCCCGAGCGGAGGCGGGAGCGCCCCGGTTCATTCGGTGCAATACGTCCCTCCCGGGCCTACCCCGCCCAGGGCCCGTGGTGGCGGCCTTCCGCATCGACCCGCTCGAAGCCGTGGCGGCCGAAATAGTCGCGCTGCGCCTGGATCAGGTCGGCCGTCGTGCGCGTCCGTCGCATCGTCTCGGCGAAGGCGAGCGCGGCGGAGAAGCCCGGAACCGGCAGCCCCGCCAGGGCCGCCTCGGCCACGAGGCGCCGCAGCGCGGGCAGCCCCTCGGCCATCGCCTCCGCGAAGGCGGGGGCGAGGTGCAGTTGGCCCTCGGGCAGCCCCTCCCGCAGCGCCCGCGCGATGTCGTCGAGCAGCGCCGAACGGATGATGCAGCCCGCCCGCCAGATCTCGGCCACGCGGGCAAGGTCGGTGCCCCAGCCATGCTCTGCGGAGGCCCCGTCGAGGATCGAGAACCCCTGCCCGCAGGCGAGGATGCGCGCCGCGAGCAGCGCCTGCGCAAGCGTGGCATCGTCGAGCGCGGGTGCGGGCGCGTCCGCTCCCGGCAGCGCCACCGCACCCGCCGCCCGCGCCGCCCGCAGCGACGACCAGGCCCGCGCGCCCACCGCGGCCTCGATGGTCGAGGCGGGCCGGCCGAGCCGCAGCGCCTCGATCGCCGTCCACCGCCCCGTCCCCTTCTGCCCCGCCGAGTCCACGATCACGTCGACGGCGGGCGCCCCCGTGGCCGGGTCGGTTGCCCGCAGCACCTCTGCCGTGATCTCCAAGAGATAGCTCTGCAACCGGCCGCCGTTCCACCGGGCGAAGACCCCGGCGATCTCCGACGGCGCCCGCCCCTGCCAGTGGCGCATCAGGCCGTAGACCTCGGCGATGAGCTCCATGTCGGCGTATTCGATGCCGTTGTGCACCGTCTTGACGAAGTGGCCCGCCCCGTCGGGCCCCAGCCAGGCGGCGCAGGGATCGCCCGCGTGCCGCGCCGCGATCGCCTCGAGGACGTCGCGCACCTGCTCCCACGCGGCGCGGTCGCCGCCCGCCATCAGCGAGGGGCCGTGGCGCGCGCCCTCCTCCCCGCCCGAGACGCCGAGGCCGAGATAGGCGATGCCGCTGCCCCCGAGCGAGGCGGCGGCTGCCTGCGTGTCGCGGAAATCGGCATTGCCGGCGTCGATCAGGATGTCGCCGGCCGCCAGAAGCGGTCGCAGCGCGGCGACGGTGGCGCGCACCGCCTCGCCCGCCGGCACCATCATCACGACGACGCGCGGCGTGCCGAGCGCAGCCACGAAGGCCTCGAGCGTGTCGGCCGGGTAGAGCCGCGCCGCCAGCGCGCCGGCCCCTTCCACGACCTCGCGCGCGCGGGCGGCGGTGCGGTTGTGCAGCGCCACCTCCACCCCTTTCTCGGCGATGTTGAGCGAGAGCGCCGCGCCCATCGTTCCCATCCCCGTCACCCCGACCCGCGCCAGTGGTGCCATGCGCGCCTCCCCCCTCGATCCGTCGGCCGCCCCGAGCGGCGCCCTCCCCCGCAAGAGCTAGCGGGCCGGAGCAGGCGCGGCCAGACGCGGCCGCCCGTTCACCGAAAGTTAGGCTCGATGTGGGACGCCCTCCGCCGGGGCCAGAACGGGCCGGGCTCAGAGGAAAAAGGGGCGCGCAGGATGAACGCGCTTAGCGACACGAAGATCGACCGGCAGGGCCGGGCGTGGGCTGCGCGCAAGGCCCGGGCTGCCAGGCGGCGCGGGGGCGACACGGTGCAGGAAGAGCAGAGCGCCGACACCGCCAGCAGCTCTGTGCCCGAGGTCGGCGGCACTGGCGGCAGCGCTGAGAGCGACGGTCGCCCGCTGGCAGCAGAGGGCGCCACGCCAGACCGTCCGGCCCCGCAAGCCTGCGTCGCCGCGCCGGGCGACGCCGCCTCGCCGAAGGACGGCGCCCCCCACCACGCCGGTGCCCAGACGCAGGCCGGCGCCGTGGGCGATGCCGGCGACCGGCCCCCTGCGCTCGCCGCCGAGGCCGGCGCGACGGCGGTCAGCGCGGTCGCCGGGTGCCGCGGCACGCTCCATCGCCTCGATGCCCTGGAGACCGAGCTGACCGAGGCCGCAGACCGTGCCGCCCTCTTCGCCGACCGGGGCTTCGCCGCGCGCCTCGCCGACCGGCTGGACACGCTCTGCCAGGGGCGCGCCGTCCTCTCGCTCGACGTGTTCGACACGCTGCTGCTGCGCGACGGCACGTCGGAACTCACGCGCTTCCACGAGATCGCGGATCGCATGGCGCACATCGCCGCCGACCGGCTGGGGCGCGAGGTGCGCAGCGTCGACGCCCTCGTCGCCCGCCATCTCGGCACGAGGGCGACCTATCGCGCCGCGCCCACTGCGCAGGGCTGCCGCGAGGGCTCGCTGACGGAGTTGCACCGCACGGCCAGCCGCCTGCTCGCCGGCGACGATCGGCTGACCGAGGCGTTCGTCGCCGCCGAACTCGACGTGGAAGAGGGCCGGCTTGCGCCCAACCCCGCGCTTCTCGCGCAGATCGACCGGATGCGCGAGGCCGGCGGGCAGATCGTGCTGATCACCGACATGTACATGCATGCCGAGCACGTCGCAGACTTGCTCGCGCGACACGGGATCGGCCCCGACCGCTACGACCGGCTGTTCTCGAGCGCCGATACGCGCGTCTCCAAGGCCTCCGGCCTGATCTTCCCGCTGGTCGAGGCGGCGCTGGGCCTGCCGCCCACCGCCTTCGTCCATGCCGGCGACAGCCTGCAGGGCGATTTCGCCCAACCCGCGCGCCGGGGATGGGCGGCGCTCCACCTGCCACTCTCGCGCGCAGACGTCACCGCCCGCCGCAACTGCCACATCGCCAGCGCCCGCGCCCTCGACGAGGCGCACGGGATTACCCTCGACATCGCCCTGCCCCGATGACCGACCGCCCCCCTCGCCGGACCGAGCCCCCGATGCAGACGACGGACAGACCCGACAGCGCCCACGCCTCTCCCTGCCCGAGCCCGGCCGGACACAGCGTGGCGGAGCCAGACGATGAAGTGGCCGAAGGCGCCCCTGCGCTGGTGCAAAGCCTCGTCGAGACGGCGCTCGGGCCCATCCTGCACCGCTGGCTGCTCACGCTGGAGCAGCATGTCGCCTATTTCGACGATGGCGACACCGCCTTTCTCTACTGCGCACGGGCGGGTGTGCGCATCCGCCGCCTGTTCGACCGGTATCTGGCCGGGCGCGGCCGCGCCCTGGGCGACCGCCACGCCATGCTGTGGTGCTCGCGGGTCGCGCTGTGCAAGGCGCTGCATGCCCGAGTGCCCGAGACCGCCGCCGCCCTGATCGCGCGCGAGTTCCGCCATCGGTCGCTGCGCGAGGCCGTGGCCGGTCTGCTGCGGAACGCGCCCGACAGGCTTGCCGCGCTCGACCTTTCGGCGCCGGAACTCGACGCGCCCGGGCAGACCTTCGCAGCGTGGCTCGAGGCCGCCGGCCCGGCGGCGCGCGTCCTGACCGCGTATTTCGCCGAAACGGGCGACGCCTTCGACGCGGGGCTGGCCAGCGCGAAGCGGGGCGCGCGGCGCGCCGTTCTGATCGACAGCGGCTGGCAAGGCAGCGCGCAGAGCCTGCTCGCCCGCGCCTTCCCCGAGACGGAGTTCCACGGCCTCTATGTCGGGCGCATCCTGACCGAGGCGCACGACCCGGCCGTCGCCGACCGCGTGATCGGCCTGATGTTCGAGGCCGAGACCTACGACCCGGATCGGCCGGAGACGGCTCTGGCGCTGCACCGCCACCTGATCGAATCGCTGCTCGAACCGAACGGCCCCTCCATCGAGGAGGTGCCGGGCGGCCCCTGCGACGCGACCGCCCGCGCCCAGATCGAGGCCTGCGCGCACGAGACCGTCTCGCCCCTGCACGACGCTCTCTTCCTCGCGGCCGAGGCGTGGATCGAGGCCCGCGCGGGCGATCCGCCCGCCGCGGTCATGGCCGCCGCCCGCGACGCGCTGCCCCGCCTCGCCCGGCTGATCGTCCATCCGAGCCGGGAGGAGGCGCTGGCGCTCGCCGGCAAGCCACGCTCGGCGGATTTCGGCAAGAGCCTCGTCGTTCCCGTGCTGGTCGAGCCCGGCGCGACCCGGACTGCGTCGGGGCCCGTGCCGAGGTGCGCCCCCCTGGCGGCTGACGGGCCCCTGCAGGCTGACGGGCCCCTGCCGGCTGACACGCCTGCACCGACTGATGAGCGCGCGCCGACCGATGGGCTCTGCGCGGCAGCCGGGGCGGATCACCCGCACGCCCGCATCGCCCGGTCGCTCTGGCCGCAGGGCCAGATCGCGCTGGAATACGAGGGCGGCTTCGCCCGCGAATTGCAACTGCAGGCCAGCGGGATGGCCAACGGCGCCGCATATTTCGACCCCGAAGCGGCCGCCGCGCCCGCGCTTGCCCTCGGCGAGGGCGCCCTCGTCTCGATCGTCACCCGCACCAAGAACCGGCCCCTCCTGCTGGCCCGCGCGGCCCGGAGCGTGGCGGCCCAGACCCATGCCGCGGTCGAATGGATCGTGGTCAACGACGGCGGCGACGAGGCTCTGGTGCGCGAGGTGCTGGCCGCCTGCCCGGTAGACCGGCGCAGCATCCGTCTCGTCTCGAATGCGCGCAGCCTCGGGATGGAGGCCGCCTCGAACGAAGGGATCGCCCACGCCACGGGCCGCTACCTGCTGATTCACGACGACGACGACACGCTCCACCCCGACTTCCTCTCCCGCACCGTGGGCTTCCTCGAGGGGCCGGGCGGGCGGCGCTACGGCGGCGTCGTCACCGGTTCCGACTACGTCAGCGAAGAGATCCGCGGCGACGCGGTCATCGAGCACGACCGCCGCCCGTACATGGAGTGGGTCCGCAACATCCAGCTCGCCGAGCTCCTGGCGCAGAACCTCTTCCCGCCGATCGCCTTCCTCTACCGGCGCTCGGTCTACGACGAGGTCGGCGGCTACAACGAGGAGCTGCCGGTGCTGGGCGACTGGTACTTCAACCTCGAGGTCGCGCTGACCTCGGACATCGCCGTGCTGCCCGAACGGCTCGCCCGCTACCACCACCGCGACCAGGGCGATTCGTCGAAGCTCGCGCTGTACGCCAATTCCGTGACGGGCGGACACGCCAAGCACCTCGAGTTCGCCTCGGTCATGCGCAACATGTTCATGCGGCAGCGCGGCCGTGCCGACCCGGTCGCCGCGAGCGCCATCGCGGGCTATTACGCCACCGACATGCGCGCCCGGCTCGAGCGGATCGAGGCGCGGCTGGCCGAGGCCGCCGCCCCGCCGCCGCCCGACCCCGAGCAGACGCGCCGGGCCACCGACGAGATCGACCGTCTCTGGGCGCTTAACGGCCTTCTGTCGCGCGCGGCCGAGCGCGGCGCGGCCGGCGCGCAGGTGGCCCGTGCCCTCGGCACCGGCGCGACGCTCGACGATCTGCGCGCGATCCTGCGCGACGTGCGCGTGCCGATCGCGCCGCATCCCTTCTTCGACGAGCGCGCCTACCTCGCCACCTACCCCGACGTGGCCGCGGCCGTCGCCGGCGGGCAGTTCGCCTCGGGCTACGAGCACTTTCTGCTGCACGGCCACGAAGAGGGGCGCACGCGGCCCGATACCGTGCCGGCCGCAGACGCGTCGGGGCCCCGCGCCGCCTGACCGGGGCGGCCCTGACCGGGGCGCCGCCTGTCCACACCGCGGCTGTCTTGCCCGGGGCGGCGTGCGCAGGACGTGTCGATCGCACCGGCAGCAGCACCGCCGCGCGGCTCGTGGCGCTCCTCCCCCGGGCTGGCCCGCGCCTCGCCTTCGCGACGATCGCAGGCCAGCCACTGCCCCGGAAGCAGGCGCCCGGCGCCGCGATTCGGCGGAGTGCCGCGCGGGTGACGTCATGTGACCCCCGTGCGCGTCTTGCATCCTCAGGTAGAGCGTCCCTAGGCTTTTCCAATCTCTAACAGGGAGACCGCCCATGACCCGCGACCTGCTGACCGCCACGGCACTGGCCCTTGTCCTTGGAGCCACATCCACCGCCGCGCAGACCTACATGCGCGGCAACGACGCCAACCCCGAGACGCTCGACCAGCACAAGACCTCGACCGTCGCCGAGGCCAACATCCTGCGCGACCTCTACGAGGGTCTCGTCGTCTACGACCGCAACGCCGAGGTGATCCCCGGCGTCGCCGAAAGCTGGGAGGTGTCGGAAGACGGCACAACCTACACCTTCACCCTGCGCGAGACCGCGCGCTGGTCGAACGGCGACCCGGTGACGGCGGACGACTTCGTCTTTTCGTTCCGGCGCATCATGATGCCAGAGACGGGCGCGAAATACGCCAACATCCTCTATCCGATCGCCAATGCCGAGGCGATCAACAAGGGCGAGATGGACCCGGAGGAGATGGGCGTGCGCGCGATCGACGAAAAGACGCTCGAGATCACGCTCTCCCAGCCCACGCCCTACTTCCTGGAGCTCTTGACGCACCAGACCGGCCTGCCGGTGCACCCCGCCTCGGTCGAGGAGCACGGCGCCGAGTTCGTGCGCCCCGGCAACATGGTGTCGAACGGCGCCTTCACGCTTGAGGAGAACATCCTCAACGACCGCATCGTGCTGGCGAAGAACGAGAACTTCCACGACGCCGAGAACGTCTCGCTCGCCCGGGTCAACTACCTGCCCTTCGAGGATCTGTCCACCTGCGTGCGCGCCTGGGAGGCGGGCGAGGTGCATTCCTGCTCGGACCTGCCGGCCGAGGACATAGAGCGGCTGCAGGCCGAACATGGCGAGGCGGTGCGCGTGGCGCCCTATCTGGGCACCTACTACTACGCGCTGAACCACAATGACGAGGTGCTGGGCGACCCCCGCGTGCGGCAGGCGCTGTCGATGGTGATCGACCGCGAGTTCCTCGCCTCCGAGATCTTCGAGGGCACGATGGTGCCGGCGCAGAGCTTCGTGCCGCCAGGGATCGGCAATTACGGCGGCTCGCCCGATGTCGACTATTTCGACGCCTCGATGCTCGACCGCGAGGATCAGGCCATCGCGCTGATGGAGGAGGCCGGTTACGGCCCCGACAACCCCGTCACGCTGGAGCTGGCCTACAACACCTCGGAGAACAACAAGAACGTGGCGACGGCCATCGCCGACATGTGGTCGATCCTCGGCGTGGACCTGGAATACACCGTGCGCGACGCCTCGGCCCACTATTCGCACCTGCGCGACAAGGGCGATTTCGACGTCGCGCGCGCGGGGTGGATCGGCGACTATTCCGACCCGCAGAACTTCCTGTTCATGGTCGAGTCGGACAACGACGGCTTCAACTACGCCAACTACGACAATGCGGAGTACGACGCGCTGATGGACGAGGCGGCGGCGGCGGCCGACCTCGAGGCGCGGGCCGAGATCCTGCAGCAGGCCGAAGCCATGTTCATGGAGGATCTGCCGTTCATCCCGCTGCTCTACTATTCCTCGCGCAGCCTCGTGTCGTCCGACCTGCAGGGCTGGGAGGACAACATCCAGAACGTGCACCCCTCGCGCTTCCTCAGCCTCGCCGGCTCGTGAGGAACGCAGCGTAACGACTGCATGACGTTGCGGCGCGGGCTTGATCCGCGCCGCAACTTGCCGTTCACGGACGCGCCACCGGGGGCCCTCGTGCCCCGCCGCCCCGGAGACCCGCCATGCTCTCCTACGCCCTGCGCCGCCTGTTCGGCGCGATCCCGACGATCTTCATCATCATCACGGCCGCGTTCTTCATGATGCGGATCGCGCCCGGCGGCCCGTTCGACCAGGAGCGGACGCTGGAGGCCACGGTGATGGAAAACCTCAACGCCACCTTCGGCCTCGACCTGCCCCTGTGGCAGCAATACGGGATGTATCTGGGCAACCTGTTCCGCGGCGACATGGGGCCGTCGTTCATCTACCGCGACATGCGGGTGCAGGAGATCCTGGGCGAGGGGCTGCCCGTCTCGGTCCAGCTCGGCCTGACGGCGCTGATACTGGCGCTTGTGGTGGGCGCGGCTCTCGGCACGCTGGCGGCGCTGCGGCAGAACTCGTCGACCGACTACACGGTGATCGCGGTGGCGACCTTCGGCATCACGGTGCCGAACTTCGTGGTGGCGCCGGTGCTGTCGCTGGTTTTTGCCGTCATGCTCAACTGGCTGCCCGCGCAAGGGTGGGGCGAGGCGCGGCAGATGGTGTTGCCGGTGATCGCGCTCGCGCTGCCGCAGGTGGCGATCATCGCCCGCCTCGTGCGGGGCGCGATGATCGAGGCGCTGCGGTCTGACCACGTGCGCACGGCGCGCGCCTACGGCCTGCCGGCGCGGATGGTGGTGCTCAAGCACGCGCTGCGAGCGGCGATCCTGCCCGCAGTCTCGTATCTCGGGCCGGCGGCTGCGGCGCTGCTGACCGGCTCGATCGTGGTGGAGCAGGTGTTCAACCTGCCGGGGATCGGGCGCTACTTCGTGCAGGGCGCGCTCAACCGCGACTACACGCTGGTGATGGGCACCGTGGTGATCGTCGCCGTCTTCGTGGTGGTGTTCAACCTGATCGTCGACCTTCTGTATGCCCTGCTCGACCCGAGGGTGCGCTATGACTGATATCGCCAACCCCGCCCCCGAGATCGCCGCCGGAGAGTGGGCGGCGGGCCGCTCGCTCTGGGCCGTGGCGCTGATGCGGCTGAGGCGCAACCGGGCCGCCATGGCCTCGCTCGTGGTGCTGATCTTCATGGCGCTGGCGGGCATCTTCGGGCCATCGGTGGCGCCGCACGACTATTCCGAGGTGTATCCGGAATTCGTCAAGGTGCCGCCGAGCTTCGCCCCCTACCCGCAGGAAGACCAGATTGTGCCCGCGGCCGAGGCGGCCCTCGCGCGCGCCCGCGTCGACATTGCCGGCATCGAGGTCGGCGACGGGCAGGTGGAGATCGACGTCACCTCCGAACGGCGCGAGATCGACCCCCGCATCGCCCGCTATCTCGACCGTTCCGACGTGTTCTCGGGCACCGAGATGGTGACGGTGGCGGACGACGGGCTGTCGGCCACGATGCGGGCCGACGTGGCCCAGCTCTACTTCATCGCGGGGACCGACGCGAACGGGCGCGACCTGCTTTCGCGCATCCTGATTTCCCTGCGCATCTCTCTGATGATCGGGGCGCTGGCCACGGGTGTCGCCCTGATGATCGGGGTGCTCTACGGCGCGACCGCGGGGTTCGCCGGCGGGCGCCTCGACAACGTGATGATGCGGGTGGTCGACATCCTCTACTCGCTGCCCTTCGTGTTCTTCGTGATCCTGCTCGTGGTGTTCTTCGGGCGGAACGTCGTGCTGATGTTCATCGCCGTGGGCGCGGTGGAATGGCTCGACATGGCGCGGATCGTGCGGGGGCAGACGCTGTCGCTGCGGCGGCGCGAGTTCGTGCAGGCGGCCGAGTCGCTCGGGGTGCGCTCGCGCGACATCGTGCGGCGCCACATCATTCCCAACACGCTGGGCACGGTGATCATCTACATGACGCTGATGATCCCGAAGGTGATCCTGCTGGAGTCGTTCCTGTCCTTCCTCGGCCTCGGCGTGCAGGAGCCGCTGACCTCGCTCGGCGTGCTCATCGCCGAAGGGGCCAAGAACATGCGCAATGCGCCGTTCATGCTGTTCTGGCCGGCGGCCACGATGACGATCCTGCTCTTCGCGCTCAACTTCCTCGGCGACGGCCTGCGCGACGCCCTCGACCCGAAGGACCGCTGACATGGCCGAGCACTCGGATCAGGGCGGGCGCATCTTCGAGGTGGACGACATCCGCGTGACCTTCGAGACGCCGGACGGTCAGGTGGAGGCGGTGCGCGGCGTGTCGATGCATGTGGGCCGGGGCGAGACGGTGGCCGTGGTGGGCGAAAGCGGCTCGGGCAAGAGCCAGATCATGATGGCCGCGATGGGCCTTCTGGCCAGCAACGGCCGGGCCGAGGGGGCGGTACGCTATCGCGGGCGGGACATCCTGAACGTGTCCGTGGACGACCTGAACAAGCTGCGCGGGCGGAAGATCACCATGATCTTCCAGGAGCCGATGACCTCGCTCGACCCGCTCTACACCATCGAGGACCAGCTGTCGGAGCCCCTGCGCGTGCATGGCGCGATGAGCCGGCAGGCGGCGCGGGCGCGCATCCTCGAGCTCTTGACCCTCGTGCAGATCCCGAACGCGGCCGAGCGGATGCGGGCGTATCCGCACGAATTGTCGGGGGGTCAGCGGCAGCGGGTGATGATCGCCATGGCGCTGGCCAACGACCCCGAACTGCTGATCGCCGACGAGCCGACCACCGCGCTCGACGTGACGATCCAGGCCGAGATCCTGCAGTTGCTGGCGGAGTTGCAGAGCCGGATCGGCATGTCGATCCTGTTCATCACCCACGACCTCGGCATCGTCGAGGCGTTCGCAGACCGGGTCTACGTCATGAACAAGGGTCTGGTCGAAGAGGACGGGCCGACCGCCCGGCTCTTTGCCGCGCCGCGGACCGACTACACCAGGATGCTGCTCGCCGCCGAGCCCGAGGGCACCAAGGCACCCCCGCCCGAGGGCGCGCCCGCGCTGATGGAGGCGCGCGACGTGCGGGTGACCTTCGGGCGCGGACCCGGCCTCTTTCGCCGCGATACGCGGCTGGAGGCGGTGCGCGGCATCGACGTGACGCTCCGGCAGGGCCAGACGCTGGGCATCGTGGGCGAGTCGGGCTCGGGCAAGTCGACGCTGGGGCGGGCGCTGCTCCGGATGATCCCGTCGGAGGGGCAGGTCGCCTGGCTTGGCGACCGGATCGACGGCCTCGGCACCGAGGGGATGCGGCCGTATCGCAAGGGCCTTCAGATGGTGTTCCAGGATCCTTACGGCTCGCTCTCGCCCCGGCTCACCTGCGGCGAGATCGTGGCCGAGGGATTGCTGGTGCACGAGCCGGGGCTCGACGGGAAGGTCCGCACCGCGCGAGTGTCGGAGGCGCTGAGGGACGTCGGCCTCGACCCGGCCATGCGCAACCGCTTTCCGCACGAGTTCTCGGGCGGGCAGCGCCAGCGCATCGCCATCGCCCGCGCCCTGATCCTGCGGCCGAAGCTGATCGTGCTCGACGAGCCCACCTCTGCCCTCGACCGGTCGGTGCAGAAGCAGGTGATAGAGCTGCTCCGGCGCCTGCAGCGCGAGAACGACCTGACCTACATCTTCATCTCGCACGATCTCGCCGTAGTGCGGGCGCTGTCGGACTACGTCATGGTGATGAAGGACGGCGCGGTGGTCGAGGAAGGGCCGACCGGAGAACTCTTCGACCGGCCGGCAACCGACTACACGCGCGCATTGATGCGGGCGGCCTTCGACCTGCGGGGCCTTCTGGCCGACAAGGCGGCGTAAACGGGGTTGCCCGAGCGGGGCGGGCGGGACGCTTGCCATAGAGGGGCGTCGCGGCGCATACCCGACAGATCCCAAGGAGACCGCCCATGCATCTCGCCCGTTTCCCCCGCATCCGCGCCGCGCACCTGCCGACGCCGCTCGAACCGCTGCCGCGCCTGTCGAAGGCGCTGCGCCGCGAGATCTGGATCAAGCGCGACGACTGCACGGGCCTGTCGACCGGGGGCAACAAGACCCGCAAGCTCGAGTTCCTGATGGCCGAGGCCGAGGCGATGGGCGCCGACCTCGTGATGACGCAGGGCGCGACCCAGTCGAACCACGCCCGCCAGACCGCGGCGTTCGCCGCCAAGCTGGGAATGCGCTGCCACATCCTGCTCGAGGATCGCACGGGCTATAGCGACCCCAACTACACGACCAACGGCAACGTGCTGCTCGATCACCTGCACGGCGCCACGACCGAGGTGCACCCCGGCGGCACCGACATGGCCGCCGCCATGGAGCGGGTGGCCGAGGCGAAGCGCGACGAGGGCCTGCGCGTCTACACCATCCCCGGCGGCGGCTCGAACCCCACCGGCGCGCTCGGCTACGTCAACTGCGCGATGGAGCTGGTGGCGCAGGCCAACGATTCGGGGCTGGCGATCGACCGTATCGTGCACGCCACCGGCTCGTCGGGCACGCAGGCGGGGCTGGTCACGGGGCTTGCCGCGATCAACGCCGGGATCCCGGTGCTGGGCATCGGCACGCGCGCCCCGCGCGACAAGCAGGAGCAGATGGTGTTCGATCTTGCGATGCGCACGGCCGAGCGGCTGGGCTGCCCCGGCGCCGTGGCCCGCGACATGGTGGTGGCCAACACCGACTACGTGGGCGAGGGCTATGGCCTGCCCACGCCCGAGGGCCTCGCCGCGATCCGCATGTTCGCCGAGCTCGAGGGCCTTCTGCTCGACCCGGTCTATTCGGCCAAGGGCGCAGCCGGGATGGTCGACCTGATCCGGAAGGGCGAGATCGGGCGCGACGAGCGGATCGTGTTCCTGCATACCGGCGGCGCGGCGGGTCTGTTCGGCTACGACTTCGCCTTCTCGGGCGGGCAGAGCGCAGCACCGGCCGCGGCGGGGTAATGCGGCCCGTCGGCATCCTCGGGGGGATGGGGCCCGAGGCAACGATCCTGCTGCAGCGCAAGCTCGTCGACGCGGTGCCGGCGCGCGACGACGCAGGCCACATACCCCTGATGATCGACATGAACCCGCAGGTGCCCTCCCGCATCGCCCACCTGATCGAGGGCACGGGCGAGAGCCCTGCGCCGGTGCTTGCCGCCATGGCGGCCAGGCTCGAGGCCATGGGCGCGACGGCGATGGCGATGCCCTGCAACACCGCCCACCATTACGCGGGCGCGATCAGGGGCGCGGCGCGCATTCCCTTCCTCGACATGGTGGCGCTGTCGGCCGCCGCCTGCGCGGGCGCCGACGGCGGGCGGGTCGGCATGCTCGCCTCGCCCGCCGTGCGCAGGACCGCGCTGTTCGAGCGGGCCTTCGCCGCGCACGGGCTGGAGGCGGTCTGGCCCGACGACGACGCGGGCGTGCTCGCCTCGATCCGCGCGATCAAGGCCGGGGGAGCGAGCGAGGCCGCGGCCGCGGGCCTGCGGGAGGCCTCGGCGCACTTGGCCGAGGCGGGCATGCGGGTGCAACTCGTCGCATGCACCGAGTTCTCGCTGGCCGTCGAGTTGTTGCCCGACGGGGTCGATGCACGCGACACGCTCGACGCGCTGGTGGCCGCCATCGTGGCCCACGCCACCGCGCCTGTCGAGGGTCGGCTGCCGCTAGGGTAGCGCAAAGCGCATGCGGCGGTATGCAAAAGCCATCACATTTCAAAGACATGCCGGCTTGATCTGGCTCAAAGCCGGGCGCCCTCCACCCGTGCCATTCTGGTACCTGCCCCGCAGGTGAGCAGTCTGCCCGCGCCGGGGCCAACCCATTCAGGCGCGAAGGGAGGCGGACGTGCACGAGGCTCTGACCGGACTCGACCCGCGGATTTCTCTGGCGATTCATTCGGTTGCCGCAATCCTGACGGTCGCGGCCGTGCTCGCGGTGGCCGCCCTTCTGCGTGCGAAAGGCGAGTCGAGCCGCGCGTGGGGCGTCTACGAGAGCGGCGCGCCGGTGCGCGGGCCGGCGGTGGCGCCGGTGCCCACCCAGTATTTCCAGATCGCCGCCTTCTTCGTGATCTTCGATTTCGAGGCGGCGGTGCTGTTCACCTGGGCGATGTCGGCGCCGGCGGCGGGCGTGGCGGGCCTCGTCTCGGCCGCGATCTTCATCGTCGTGCTGCTCGTCGCGCTGTTCTACCTCTGGGCCGACGGCGCCCTCGACGTGGGTGCCGACAGCCGCGGCAGCGCAGTGAGGCCGGCATGAGCGACCATCCCCGGAGCAGCCCGCCCGCTGGCGTCAGCATGGCCGCCGGCCAGCTTTTCGCCCGGCTCGACGACCTCGTGGCGTGGTCGCGCAAGAACAGCCTCTGGCCCTTCAACTTCGGCCTGTCGTGCTGCTACGTCGAGATGGCGACGGCACTGACCCCGGTCTTCGACCAGGCGCGCTTCGGCGCCGAGGTGATCCGCTCCACCCCCCGGCAGGCCGACCTGCTGGTGGTGTCGGGCACCGTCTTTACCAAGATGGCGGTGCCGCTCAAGCGCCTCTACGAGCAGATGCAGCCGCCGCGCTGGGTGATCTCGATGGGCGCCTGCGCCAATTCGGGCGGTATGTACGACATCTACTCGGTCGTGCAGGGGGTGGATTCGTTCCTGCCGGTCGATGTCTACATTCCAGGCTGCCCGCCGCGCCCCGAGCAATTGCTCGACGCGATGATCCTGCTCCAGCAGAAGATCGGGACCGAGAGCCGCCCGCTCGGCATCACGCTCGGCGCCCCGCAGCAGACCTTCGCGGCCGAGCCGCGCAAGGACAAACTGCACGACGCGCGCATGTCCGTCACCCGCTACGACGACCCTGAAGCGCCATGAGCCTCGACGCGCCCCGCATCGACGACCCCGCGGACGAGCTGCGCGCCCGACTCGGCACAGGGGTCGTGGCCGAGCAGGCGACGGGCGAGCCCTTCCCCGTGCTCTGGATCGCGCGCGAGGCATGGGTCGAGGCGCACCGCGCCCTGCGCGAGATCGAGCGACCGTTCACGCTGATGGCCGACCTCTGGGGCACCGACGAGACCGCGCGGCACCATCGCGCGGGCCTGCCGCCCTCGGGCGTCACGGTAACGAGTCACCTCGTCTCGCCGGCGCGCAACGCCGACATACGGCTCAAGCTCGCCTGCGACGGCACGGCGCCGCGCGCTCCTTCGGTGACGCGCGTCTATCCCGGCGCCGACTGGTACGAGCGCGAGACGTTCGACATGCTCGGCGTGCAGTTCGACGGTCACCCCCTGCTGCGCCGCATCTACATGCCGAACGACTGGCAGGGCCACCCGCTGCGCAAGAGCCACCACGCCCGCGCGACGGAAAAGCCCCCCTACCGGATGACGCCGGAGAGCTTCGCCGCGACGGAGGAGGCGAACACGCTCGACCCCGCGCGCCTCGGCCTGCCGACCGAGCGCGACGGGGTGGAGCTGATGGTGCTGAACATGGGGCCGCACCACCCCTCGACCCACGGCGTCTTCCGCATCCTGCTCGGGCTCGACGGGGAAGAGATCGTCTGGGCCTATCCCGACATCGGCTACCATCACCGCGGCGCCGAGAAGATGGCCGAGCGGCAGACGTGGCACGGCTTCATCCCCTATTGCGACCGCATCGACTATCTCGGCGGGGTCACCCACGAGCTGCCCTACCTGATGGCGGTCGAGAGCCTGAGCGGCATCGATGTGCCCGAGCGGGCGCAGTGCATCCGCGTGATGCTGGCCGAGATCTTCCGCGTCACGTCGCACCTGCTGTTCTACGGCACGATCGCGCAGGACGCCGGCGTGATGTCGCCGATCTTCTACATGTTCGTCGACCGCGAGCGCGCCTACGACGTGATCCAGGCGATCACCGGCGGGCGGATGCACCCCGCCTTCCTGCGGATCGGCGGCGTGGCGATGGACCTGCCGACCGGTTGGGACGGCCTCGTGCGCGACTTCCTCGACTGGATGCCCGCGCGGCTCGACGACTACGAGGGCATGGTGATGCGCTCGGAGATGTTCCGGGCGCGCACGAAGGGCATCGCCCTGGCCGACGCCGAGACCTGCCTGAAATGGTCGATGACCGGCCCCTCTCTGCGCGCCGCCGGCCTGCCCTGGGACATCCGCAAGGAGCGGCCCTACTCGGGCTACGAGAGCTACGACTTCGACGTGGTCACCGCCGAGGGGGGCGACATCTACGCCCGCACCCGCGTGCGCGTGGGCGAGATGCGCGAGTCGCTCAGGATCATCCGCCAGTGCGTCGATCGGATGCCCGGCGGCCCGGTCAAGGCCGACCACCCGCGCGCCTTTCCGCCGCCGCGGGCGCAGACTCTCGAGGATATCGAGACGCTGATCCACCATTTCGTCGGCACCGCATGGGGGCCGCGGGTGCCGGTCGGCGAGGCGACGGGGCAGATCGAGTCGGCCCGCGGACTGGCGCAGTATTCCATCGTCTCCGACGACGGCGGCCACAGCTATCGCACGCGCATCCGCACGCCGTCGTTCGCCAACCTGCAGGCGATCCCCGAGGTCGCGCCCGGGCTGACCGTGGCCGACTTCGTCATGCATATCGCCTCGCTCGATTTCGTCATGTCGGACGTCGACAAATGAGCCTCGCCCCCGATCTCTGCGCCGCCATCGAGGAGGCGAAGCACCACCATGGCGGCCCGCGCCCGGCGATGCTGGAATCCCTGCGGATGATCCAGCAGCGACACGGCTGGGTGTCGGACGCCCATCTCGAAGAGGCCGCGGCGCTGCTCGGCGTGACGACCGCCGAGATGGAGGACGTGGCGACGTTCTACTCGCTCATCTTCCGCCGCCCCGTGGGCGAGAAGGTGATCCTGCTCTGCGACGGGGCGTCGTGCTGGCTGAACGGCGGCGACGCGGTGCGCGACGCGGTGATGGAGAAGCTCGGCATCGGCTTCGGCGAGACGACGGCGGACGGGCGATACACCCTCGTCAACATCTGCTGCGTGGGCGGCTGCGACCATGCGCCGGCCGCCGTGATCGGCCGCGACCGCAGACTCGTCGGACCCCTGTCGCCCGACGACCTCGACCGCCTGCTGGGGGAGGACGCACGATGACCGACAGGCCGCTCACCGGCCGCGCCCGGCCCGATCGGACGCCGCACACGCTGGAGGAATGGCGCGCGCTCGGCGGCTACGAGGCGGTCGAGCGGGGCCTGCGCGAGCTGACCCCGGAGCGCGTCCTCGACATGGTCGACGAGGCGCGGCTGAACGGGCGCGGCGGCGCGGGCTTTCCGGCGGCGAAGAAGTGGCGCTTCATGCCGAAGCCCGGCGAGGCGCCGGGAGACGGGCCGAATTATTTCATCGTCAACGGCGACGAGATGGAGCCGGGCGCCTTCAAGGACCGCATCCTGCTCGAGGCAACGCCCCACCAGCTGGTCGAGGGCGCCATCCTCGCCGCCTACGCCACCCATTCGACCGAGATCATCGTGCTGATCCGCGACGCCTACCGCGACGCGATCCGCAACGTGAGCCGCGCGATCGAGGAGGCCGAGGCGGCGGGCTACCTGGGCCGCAACGTGCTCGGCTCGGGCTTCGACATCAGGATGTGGGTGCACCCCTCGGCCGGCCGCTACATCGTCGGCGAGGAGACGGCGCTGATCGAGGCGCTCGAAGGCAAGCGCGCCGTGCCGCGCAAGCGCCCGCCCTTTCCCGCGCAATCGGGCCTCTGGGGGCGGCCGACGACGGTGAACAACGTCGAGACGGTCTCGTGCGTCTCGCACATCGTGGCGAACGGGTCGAACTGGTTCCAGTCGCTCTCGCGCACGCAGGAGGGCGGCACCAAGGTCTTCGCCGTGTCGGGCCGGGTGAACAAGCCGCAGGTGATCGAGGCGCCGATGGGCGCCACGGCGGCAGAGCTGATCGAGATGGCGGGGGGCGTGTCGGGCAACGGCGTCTTGCGGTGTTTCCAGCCGGGGGGCGGCGCCTCGGGGTTCCTCGAGGCGGATGCGCTCGAGGTGCCGCTCGATTTCGGCCATGTGCGCGCGGCGGGCAGCATGTTCGGCACCGGCACGCTGATCGTGCTCGATCAGACGGCCTGCCCGGTTGGCGTGATCGCGCGGCACATGGCGTTCTACGCGCGCGAAAGCTGCGGCTGGTGCACGCCCTGTCGCGACGGCCTGCCTTGGGCGGCCAGGATCATGGCCGACATCGAGGCGGGGTCGGGGCACTTGTCCGATCTCGACATCCTGCGCATGACGGTGGAAGTCGGAGGCCCGCGCGGCCGCGCCTTCTGCGACCTGATGGGCGGGGCCATGAGCCCTCTGGGGACCGGCCTCGCCCGCTTCGGCGACCTCTTCGAGCAGCACATTTCCGACAAGTGCTGCCCCGTCGCCCGCGATCACCGGAGGGCTGCGGCATGACGAGGGTGCGCCTGACCATCGACGGGATCGAGCGCGAGGTGGCGGCGGGGCAGGATCTGCTGTCGGCCTCGCTCGGCCTCGGCGTCGAGGTGCCGCATTTCTGCTGGCACGCCGCGCTCGGCTCGGTCGGGGCCTGCCGGCTCTGCGCCGTGCGCGTCCATTCCGGGCCCGACGACGACGAGGGCCGGATCGAGATGGCCTGCATGACGCCCGTCGCCGAGGGCCAGCGGGTGGACCTGGCCGACCCCGAGGCCCACGAGATGCGCGCCCGCGTGATCGAGTGGCTGATGGTCAACCACCCGCACGATTGCGCCGTCTGCGAGGAGGGGGGCGCCTGCCACCTCCAGGACATGACGGTGGCCACCGGCCACCACAAGCGGCGCTACCGCTTCGAGAAGCGCACCCACCGCAATCAGGATCTCGGGCCGCTCCTGACCCACGAGATGAACCGCTGCATCGCCTGCTACCGGTGCACGCGCTTCTACCGGGGCTATGCGGGGGGCCGCGATCTCGACGTGTTTGGCGCCCATGACCGGGCCTATTTCGGCCGCTACGAGGATGGCCCGCTCGACAGCCCCTTCGCCGGGAACCTCGCCGAGGTCTGCCCCACCGGCGTGTTCAACGACAAGGGCTGGTCGGAGCAGTATGCCCGCAAGTGGGACATGGTCGCGAGCCCGGCGATCTGCACCCAGTGCTCGGTCGGCTGCAACGTGTTCGCCGCCCAGCGCGACGGGCGGGTGCGCCGGGTGCAGAACCGCTACCACGGCGCGATCAACGGGCACTTCCTGTGCGACCGGGGGCGATTCGGCGCCCTCCACGTCGCCGAGGCGCGGCTTGACCACACCCGGGTAGGCGGGTCGCTGGCCGATGCCGAGACCGCCCGCGCCGCCGCGCAGGAGGCGCTGGGGACGGGCGCGGTGGGTATCGGCTCGCCGCGCGCAAGCCTCGAGACCAACGCCGCGCTGCGGCAACTTGTGGGGCCCGGGCGCTTCTTCGCCGGGATGGGCGAGGCCGAGGCGCGGGCCGTCGGCCGGATGGCCGGTTGGCTCGCGAGCGGGCGCGGTGTCTCGCTCAAGGAGATGGAAGGCGCCGATGCGGTGCTGGTGCTGGGCGAGGACCTGACCGGCACTGCTCCCCGCGCGGCGCTCGCGCTGCGGCAGACGGCACGCGGCGCGGCCAACGCGCTCGCCGCCGAAAAGGGTGTGCCCGCCTGGCTCGACAACGCCGCCCGCGTGGCGGGCGAGGGGCGCAGGACGCCCATCGCACTGGTCACGCCGATGGCCGACGCGCTCGACGACGTGGCGACATGGGCGCTGCGCCGACCACCGGAAGAAATCGCCGCCTTCGGCCGCTCGGTCGCCGCCGCCTTGCGGAGCGAGGCGGCGGATGAGGATGCGCGCGCGGTGGCCGAGGCCCTGTCGACCGCCGGGCGGCCGCTGGTCGTCGCGGGTTTCGGCACCGGCCGGGGCGACGCGGTCGAGGCGGCGGGCGCGGTGGCCGAGGCGCTGGGCGACACGGCGCGGCTCGCCCTGTTTCCACCCGAGGCGAACAGCCTCGGTCTGGCGCTGACCGGTGCCGAGGGCCTCGAGGGGGCCGTCGCCGCGCTCGAGCACGGATTGGCGCAAACGGCCGTCATTGCCGAGGTAGACCTGTTCGAGCGGGCCGATCCGCGGCTGGTCGAGCGGCTTTTCGCGGCAGCCGAGACGGTGATCGCACTCGACAGCGCCGAGACGCGCACGACCGCGCGCGCCGACATCGTGCTGCCGGTGGCCGACTGGTCGGAGGCGGCGGGCACCTTCGTCAACCACGAGGGACGCGCGCAGCGCAGCTTCGCCGCCGTGGCGGGTGGCCGCCCCGCCGGCTGGCGCGTGCTTGCGGGGCTGATGGCCGTGCCGCCGGGCTGGGACACGCTCGACGCGATGCTCGCCGCCCTCGCGCGCGACCTGCCTCAGCTCGCCCCTGCAAGGGAGGCCGCGCCCGGCGCCGCCTTCCGTCTTCCGCTGGGGCAGGTGGCGCGCGCGCCCTGGCGGATGTCGGGGCGCACCGCACACGACCTCGCGGGGCGGGTGCCCGAGGGCACGCCGCTGGCCGACGCCGACGCGGCGCTCGCCTTCTCGATGGAGGGGGCGCAGGGGGCCGACGCGCCTCCCGCCCTGCGCACCTCCTACGGAGTGCCCGGATGGCACTCCGCCTCGGCCGCGCCCTTCCTGACCGACGGCCCCAACGGCCCGCTGAAGGAGGGCGACCCCGGCGTCTCGGTGCTGTCGGGCTTCACCGCGGCCGAGCCGCTGGCGGAGCACGCGCCGCGCGGCGCGGGCCTCGCCCCCCTGCCCCTGCACGAGCCGTTCTCGGGCGACGAGCTGGGCCGCCGGGCACAGCGGCTGGCACAGCGCTGCCCGGCGCCCGTGATCGCGCTGCACCCCGACGACGCCACCGAGCTCGGGCTGGTCGACGGGCAGGCGGTGGCCATAGACGGCGGCGAGGCGGTGCCGCTCACCCTCGACCCGGCCGTGCCGAAGGGCCACGTCGCTGCCACGGCGGGGCGGCTCCTGCCGCGCGGCGGCGGCCACCGGGCCATCGTGGAGGCGGCTGAATGAGCGCCGCGATCACCCTCATCCTCTCGGTCTGGCTGATCGCGGCGCTGCTGGTGGCGGCCGGCGTGTTCACGTGGGTGGAGCGGCGCGGCCTCGGCTTCCTGCAGGAGCGGCTGGGGCCGAACCGCGTCGGACCGTTCGGCTTCTTCCAGTGGATTGCCGACACCGTGAAGCTCTTGTTCAAGGCCGACGAGGTGCCGCCCGGGGGCGATGCGCTCACCTTCCGCCTGGCGCCCGCGCTGGCAGCGACGCCTGTTCTCGTGGGCTTCGCCGTCGTCGCCTTCGCGCCGGGATGGACGATCTCGGCCCTCGACATCGGGGTGATCTTCATTCTCGCGATGCTGGCGCTGACGGTCTATGCGATGGTGCTCGGCGCATGGGCCTCGCGCAATCGCTACGCGATGCTGGGGGGCCTTCGGGCGGCGGCGCAGATGCTCTCCTACGAGGCGTTCTTCGGCCTGTCGCTGATGGGCGTGGTGATGCTGGCGGGCTCGATGAACCTCGGACAGATCGTCGCCGCGCAGGAGGGGCTGTGGTTCGTCGTCCAGCAGCCGCTGGGCGCGGCGCTGTTCACCATCGCCGGGATTGCCGCGGCGCACCGCCTGCCCTTCGACCTGCAGGAATCCGAGCAGGATCTCGTGGCGGGCTTCATGACCGAGTATTCGGGGATGGGCTTCGCCCTGTTCTTCCTGGGCGAATACCTCGCGATCCTGCTTGTCTCGGCGCTGGCGGTGACGCTGTTCTTCGGCGGCTGGCTGGGGCCGTTTCTGCCCGCGCCCGTCTGGTTCGGCCTCAAGGTCGGGGCGCTCGCGCTCGCCTTCGTGTGGATCCGGGCAGTGCTGCCGCGGCCGCGCTACGACCAGCTCGTCGCCTTCGCGTGGAAATGGGCGCTGCCGCTGGCGCTCGTCAACCTGCTGGCGACGGGCGCCGTCGTGGTACTGGGAGGTGCCGCATGAGGGGGATCATCGAGAGCCTCGCGCGTGTCGGGCGCAAGCTCGTCACCAGGAAATACACCGCCGGCTACCCCGAGGTGAAGCCCGAGCTTCCCGCCCGCTACCGCGCCCGGATCGTGCTGACGCGCGACCCCGACGGGCAGGAGCGGTGCGTGGCGTGCAACCTGTGCGCCGTGGCCTGCCCGGTCGACTGCATCGACGTGGTCAAGGCCGAGGCGGAAGACGGCCGCTGGGTGCCCGAGACGTTCCGCATCAACTTTGCCCGCTGCATCTTCTGCGGCTACTGCGAAGAGGCGTGCCCGACCCAGGCGATCCAGCTCACGCCCGATTTCGAGACGGCCGACTACGAGCGCGCGAGCCTGATCTACGACAAGGACGACCTGCTGATCGCGGGCCAGGGCAAGCAGGCCGGCTACACCTACTGGGCCGTCGCGGGCAAGGCGATCGCCGGCAAGGACAAGGGCGAGGCGCAGGGAGAAGCGCCGCCCACCGACCTGCGGGATCTCTGCCCGTGAGCTGGGGACTGGCGATCTGGGCAAGCGCGCTGGCGCTCGCGGCCGCAGCGCTCGCGGTGACGCGCGACTCGGTGGTGCACGCGCTGCTGCTGCTGCTCGCGGCGCTGGTGGCGCTGGGGGTGGCGTTCTTCGCGCTGGCCTCGCCCTTTGCCGGCGCGATCCAGCTGCTGATCTACGCGGGAGCCGTGGTGGCGGTCTTCGTTTTCGTCATCATGACGGTCGAGGCGGGGCCTGAGGCGCGGGCGCGCGAGCGGGCGCTGCTGGCGGGCGCGTGGCGCTGGCCCGCCGTCGTGGCCGTGGCTGCCCTTGTGCCGATGCTCATCGGCCTGGGCGGCGCGGAGGAAGGCACGCCCGGCGGCGTCGGCGCGGCGGAACTCGGGCTGCTGATGTTCGGCGAGTGGGCGGTGGCGACCGAGCTCGTCTCGCTGCTGCTGATCGCCGGCCTGATCGGGGTGCGCGCGCTGTCGCGGAAGGGGAGAGACGGGGAATGACAGGGCTCAACGCGCTTCTGGCGCTCTCGGGCGGGCTGTTCGTGACCGGGCTGTTCGGCGTGCTCGCCCGGCGGACGATCGTGCTCCAGCTCGTTTCGCTCGAGATCATGCTGGCGGGGCCGGCGCTGGCGTTCGTGGCGGCCGGCGCCCATCACGGCTCTGTCGAGGGAACGGCGATGTTCCTGCTGGTTCTGGCGCTGGCCGCCGCCGAAGTGGCGGTCGGCCTCGCGATCTACCTGCACCTGCGGCGGCACGCGGGCGGCGGCGACGCCGACGCGGCGACCCGGCTGAGGAGATGAGCGGGATGCTGGCGTACCTCCTGTTGCTCGTGCCGATGCCGCCGCTCGGGGGCTTCCTTCTGCTGGCGCTCGATCCCTACCGGCTCGACCGGCGCGCGGTGCAGGCGGCGGCGCTGGCGGCCGGCTGCGCGCCGCTGCTGATCGTGGCGCCGCTCGCGATCGCGAACCTCAGCGGGGCATGGGGCGATCAGGTCGCGCCGATCTTCACGCTCGGCGTGGGCAACTTCGAGGTTGCCCTGGCCATGGGCATCGACGCGATGAGCGCGGTGGCGGCGCTCACCGTCGCCTTCGTCTCTGCCTGCGTGATGATCTACGCCCTCGACTACATGTCCTATGCCGGCACGCCCGACCTGCGGCGCTTCTTCGCGCTGATGAACCTGTTCGTGGCGGGGATGCTGGCGATGGTGCTGGCGGCCGACTCCATCACCTTCTTCCTGGGGTGGGAGTTGATGGGCCTCTGCTCGTTCTTCCTGATCTCCTACAACATGACCTCGCCACGCGCCTTCGCTGCCGGGCAGAAGGCGTTCCTGATCACGCGGATCGCAGACGCCGCCCTGCTTGCCGGTCTCTTGCTGCTGTTTCTCGAGGCGGGTTCGGTGAGGCTGGCCGAGCTGATCCCGGCCGGCGCGGTGGCCGAGCCCGTTCGCGGCAGCATCATCGCGGCGCTGCTGCTGATCGGCGCGCTCGGCAAGTCGGCGCAGGTCCCCTTCCACACCTGGCTGCCCACCGCGATGGCCGGGCCGACGCCGGTCTCGGCGCTCTTGCACTCGGCCACCATGGTGGCCGCGGGGGCGGTGCTGCTCGCCCGCTTCGCGCCGGTGATCGAGGCCCACCCGGTGGTCGCGGGCGCGACAGCTCTGGCGGGCGTGACCACCGCGCTCTTCGGTGCCGCATGCGCCGTGGCCCAGACCGACGTCAAGCGGCTGCTGGCCTATTCGTCGATCAGCCAGATCGGCTACATGGTGGCCGCCGTCGGCGTTGGCGCGCCCGCGGTGGCGATGGCGCATTTCGTCGTGCATGCCGCGTTCAAGTCGCTTTTGTTCATGGCGGCCGGCGTGATGAGCCACGCGGGCGGCGGCAGCACGGCGATCGACTCGCTGCGGGGCGCGGCAAGGGCGACGCCCATCGCCTTTCTCTGCTACGCGGCCGGGGCGGCCTCTCTCGCCGGCCTGCCGTTCGTCACCGCGGGCTGGTGGTCGAAGGAGGCGATCCTCGCCTCGGCGCTCGCCGCGGGGCCGTTGGGCGTGGCGATCTGGGCCGCGGCGCTCGCGGCGGCGGTGCTGACCGGAATCTACGCCTTCCGGCCCGTTCTGGTGGCGGCCGCCACGCCCGCCCAGCCGCGGCGGCGCTGCCGTGAACACCCGCTGGCGATCGCGCCGCTGGTCGTGCTCGCTTTCCTCTCGCTGGCCGGCGGCGTCGCCGTCGCGCCGATGACCGAGCTGATGGGCGGCCACCCGCCGCATCCCGCGCACTGGGTCGAGATCGTTGGCGCCGCCGCCGCCCTGGGGGGCCTCGCCGGATCGGTCGCCGTCGTCTTCACGCCCGCGCTCGCGGCCCGGGTGCGCCGCGCCCGCAAGCTGCGCGCGGGCCTGCAGTTCGACGCGCGCTACTACGCGCTTCTCGTGCGGCCATACCGGCGTCTCGTGCGCCACCTTTCGGGGCGCGAGGGCGCCTGGGTAGACCGGCTCGGCCGCCCGCCCGACGGCGCGACGGCCGACCCGGTTGGCCAAGCCACCGTGGCGCTCGGCCTCTGGCTGCGGCGGGTCGTGCTGACCCCGTTCACGCCGGACCGGATCGACATCGCATGGATGCGAAGCGCCGCCGGCATCGGGCGTGTGGCCGAGCGGGGCCGCCACCTTCAGACGGGCCGTGTGCGCGATTACGCGCTCGCTCTCGCGGTCGGCCTCGCCGCACTTCTGATCCTTGGATGGGGAATGACATGGCGCTGACGCTGCAGATCCTGCTGCCGTTCTTCGGGGGGTTCGCCGCCCTGCTCGCGCCGCGCCTGACCGGCACGAGCGAGCGCTGGACGACGATCGTCGTGATGGGCCTGACGCTCCTGCTGCTCGTCGGCGCCGTGGTGTCCGGCGACGACGGGCGGTGGCTCGCCTTCTACCGGGCCAACTGGGCGCCCTCGTTCGGCATCCAGGTGCTGCTGGCGATGGACGGGCTGTCGGCGGCGCTGCTCGCCATCTCGGCGGGCCTCGGCGTGATCTGCGTTTTCATCTCGTGGCACGTCACCCACCGCTCGCCCCTCTTTCACGCGACGATCTGCTGGACGGTGGCGGCCTCGAACGGCGTCTTCCTGTCGTTCGACCTGCTGATCTTCGCCTTCTTCTGGGAGCTGATGATCGTGCCCGCCTTCCTGCTGATCGCCCTGTGGGGCCACGGCGACCGCGAGGCGGCGGCAATCAAGTTCCTCGTGTTCAACGCGGTGGCCGGGCTCGGCCTGCTGGCGGCGGTGTTCTGGATGGGGGCGACGTCTGACCCGATCACCTTCGACGCCTTCGAATTGGCCCGCGACGAGCGCTCGCACACCGCGCAGGTGCTGCTGCTGCTGGGCTTCGCGGTGGCCTTCATGGTCAAGCTGCCGGTGCCGCCTTTCCACGCCTGGCTGCCCGACGCACATACCAATGCGCCCACCGCGGGCTCGATCCTGCTCGCGGGCCTGCTGCTCAAGACGGGTGCCTACGGCCTCTTCCGCTTTCCGCCCCTGCTGTTCCCCGAGGGGCTGGTGACGCTGGCGCCGTGGGGCATGGCGCTTGGCGCGTTCGGCGTGGTCTACGGCGCGATCCTCGCCTGCGGGCAGACCGACGCGAAACGGCTCGTCGCCTATACCTCGGTCGCGCACATGAGCATCGTGCTGATGGGGGTCTGCGGCGGCGTCCACTTCGCCTTGATGGGCGCCGGGGTGGAGATGATCGCGCACGCCTTCTCGTCGTCGGCGCTGTTTCTGCTTATCGGCGCGCTCCAGCACCGCACGGGCACGCGCGACCTGCGCGAGCTGGGGGGCCTGCAGAAGACGGCGCCGGCCTTCGCCACCTCCTTCGCGCTGTTCTTCGCCGCGGCGCTGGCCATGCCGGGCACGGCGAACTTCCTCGGCGAGGCGCTGGTCATCACCGGCATGTTCCAGGTCAACTGGGTGTTTGCGGCCATCGCGCTGGTGTCTCTGGTGGTGTCGGTGGTCTACGCCACGCGGCTGATCGGCGGGATCGTCTTCGGCGAGCCGAAGCCCGCGGTGCAGGGGGCGCACGACCTGTACCGCCACGAGCTCTGGCCCATCGCGGTGCTCGGGCTCTGCACGCTTCTGTTCGGCCTGTTCCCGCAGGCGCTCATCTCGGTGCTGCGCCCGGCCGTCGAGGCCGCGCTGACGCCGCTCCTGTTCGTGCAGCCATGACCGGTGCGGAGTTCCTCTCGCTCGCCCCGCTTGCGCTGACGGGGCTGGCCGGGATCGCCGGCATGGCGCTGGCGCCGGTCGCCCCGGTGCACGCGGTGCGCGGCGTGACGGCGGCCCTCATGGCACTCGCGCTGGTCGTGGCGCTGAGCCGGGCGGGGGCGGACGCTGCGGCGCCCTACGCGCTGATGGTCGACGACGGGCTGGCGCGGTTCGCCACGGTGCTGGCACTGCTTGCGGGCCTCGGCGTGCTCGCCTTCGCGCGGGCCGAGGGCGGCGCGCGGGAGGCGCCAGCGCTCGTCGCCATCGCCACGGCGGGGGCCGTGGCGCTGGCGGGCGCGGCACATGCGGCGGTGCTGTTCCTCGGGCTGGAGATCACCACGCTCGCCATGATCGCGCTCGCCCTTCTGCCCCGCACGGCGGAGGCGACGGAAGCGGGCTACAAGCTGTTCCTGATGGCGGGCGCGGGCGCGGCGGCGCTGCTGCTCGGCCTCGCCTTCGGCTTCGCGGACAGCGGCTCGCTGATGATCGACGCCTGGCCCGGCGGGGGGACGGTGGCGGCGGTGGGCGGCGCGCTCGTCTTCGCTGGCCTCGCCTTCAAGTTCTCGCTCGTGCCCTTCCACATGTGGACGCCCGATCTCTTCGCGGGGGCGCCCGCTCCGGCGGCAGCACTGGCCGGCGCGGTGTCGAAGGTGGCGGTGGGCATCGCGCTCTTGCGCCTGACGGAGGCGGCGCCGGGCGGCGATGTCTGGCCGCTCGCCCTGGCGCTGGCCGGGGGCGCGGCGGCAATCTTCGGAAACCTGGTTGCGCTGCGCCAGGAAAGCCTCGCGCGAATGCTGGGCTACTCCACGATCGCCCATTCGGGCTACCTCGCGCTGATGCTCGCGGCGGGGGGCGCCCTGACGGGCGAGGCGCTGCTCGTCTACCTCGCGGCCTACGTCCCGGCGATCCTCGCCGCGCTGTGTGTGGCGGCGGCGCTCGGCCCGGTCACGCGCGACGATCTGCGCGGCCTTGTGCACCGACAGCCACTCGCGGGGGCGGCGCTGGCGCTGGCGCTCCTGTCGATGGCGGGGCTGCCGCCGACGGCCGGCTTCGTCGGCAAGGTCTACCTGTTCTCGGCACTGGCGGAGCCCGAGGCGTGGGCGCTGCTCGCCGTGGCCGCTGTCGGCGCCGCGCTCGCCTTTGTCTACTACCTGCGCTTCGCGGTGGCGGCCTTCGCCTCGGCCGAGGGTGCGCCCGGGCCGGCGATGGGCTGGCCCGCGCGCGCCGCGCTGGTGGTCGCGCTCGCCGCGCTGATCGGCCCTGGCCTCTACCCCGAACCTCTGATCGCGCTCGCCTCCGCCGCCGCCCTGCCCTGATGGCGGCCACGGTCAGCGGTTGGGGCGCCGCTCGGGGAAGAGGGCGAGCAGGCCCTCTGCGCTCGCCTCGGCGATGCCGCGCTCGGTGACGAGGCCGGTGACGAGGCGCGCGGGCGTCACGTCGAAGGCCGGGTTGCCGCCCGGCGTTTCCTCGGGCGAGATGCGCACCCAGTCGGTCTGCCCGTCCTGCCGCATCCCGTAGACATGGGTCACCTCGCGGCCGTCACGCTCCTCGATCGGGATCTCCGACAGGCCGTCCGAGACCGTCCAGTCGATGGTGGAGGACGGGAGCGCCACGTAGAAGGGCACGCCGGTGTCACGCGCGGCGAGCGCCTTGAGATACGTCCCGATCTTGTTGCAGACGTCGCCGGTGGCGGTGGTGCGGTCGGTGCCGGTGATGACCATGTCGACCCGCCCGCGCTGCATCAGGTGGCCGCCCGCATTGTCGACGATCAGGTGGTGGGGGATGCCGTGGCCCGCCATCTCCCAGGCGGTGAGCTGCGCGCCCTGGTTGCGAGGGCGCGTCTCGTCGACCCAGACATGAACCGGTATGCCTGCCTCGGCCGCCTGGTAGATCGGCGACGTGGCCGTGCCCCAGTCGACCGTGGCGAGCCATCCGGCGTTGCAATGGGTGAGGATGTTGACCGGCTCGCCACCCTTGCGCGCGGCGATCTCCTCGATGAGGCGCAGGGCTTGGGCGCCGATTGCGCGGTTGACCTCAACATCCTCGTCGCAGATCGCATCGGCGCGGGCGAGCGCCGCCTCGGCGCGGTCCGCGGGCACCAGGGGCGTCAGCCGCGCCTTCAGGTCGTCGAGGGCCCAGCGCAGGTTGATCGCGGTGGGGCGGGTGGCGTGCAGGACGTCGTAGGCCGTCGCGAGGCTCTCGTCGGAGGGGTCGCGCGCCATCTGGCGGGCCACGCCGTAGGCGGCGGTCGCCCCGATCAGGGGCGCGCCGCGCACCCACATGTCGCGGATCGCCGTGGCGACGTCCGCCAGCGTGTCGAGCGCCACGACGCGGAACTCGTGCGGAAGCCAGCGCTGGTCGATGACCCGGATCTCGTCGGTGCCCGCGTCGCGCCAGATCGAGCGGTAGTGGATGTCGCCGACCTTCATCTCTCGCCTCCCGTGCCCTTCTCCCGGCAGGTGGTGGTGCCGTCGCTCCATTGTCAACGGCTGCGGTGGCCGTTGCGCCAACGCGGGCCGGGGCGTGCGCACGCGAAACCCTTGCTGCACGGTGCGCTGGCAATGTCCGCAGCGCCGCCGCGTGCCCGTGGCTCCCGTTTGCCCTCCTCGAGACACCGTCGCCCCGGTCTTGCCATTGGATCGGAGCGAGCGGTGGGCTACCGAGACAGAGGGGGAGCTTCTGCCGCGGCGAAATCCGCGCGGACCGCACTGCGCCCTCGGTCCGATGAGCCCCATCGAAAGGAGCCCCGATGCCCCTCGTCAGATTCCTCGGATTTCCCACCGGCTCGTCCGTCTCGCTCGTGGCGAGCCAGGGCGCCGAGAGCGCCGACATCACCGTGGCGCCGTGGAACGTCGCCCGCACGACCGAGACTCTCGCCCTCGCGCTGACCCGGACGCGCCCCGAGTTCCGCCGCGCGCCGGAGGCGATCTGGGCCGAGGCCGTGACCGCGGGCTTTTCCGGTCTGACGCGCCGTCTCGACGTGCCGAGCCCCTCGGGCACCGCGACCCGGTCGAACGGGCCGGGCACCCATGTGGCGCTCGACGCGGCGACGCGCAGCGGCCCGGCCCTCTTCCATTTCGCCAGTATCGAGGCCGGTGAGACGCCGAGCGGGGTGGTCTTCGAGGCGGGCGGCACCGGAGCGGGCCTCGCCGCGGCCTTCGATGCTGCAGGGGATCTCGTGATCGGCGCCGGGAACGGGACGGCGACCGAAAGTGGGCCGGGCGCGGTGTTCATGCGCATCCCCGGCTCGTGGTTCCGTAACCGGACCACCGACGTGTGGCTCGCCTTCGACCCCGCCTCGCAGCGCATGCGGGCTTACGTCGTGGATACCGCCACGGGCCTGCTCCGGACGGCGGCGACGAAGCCCGGAACCTCGGTGGCGGTTTCCGGCACCGGCGACGCCGCCGCCATCGCCGGGCTCTTCGCCAATTCCGAGCAGGGGGCATGGTTCGACGTGAACGACCTGTCGACCCTCGCGGCCAACCCCGACGGCACCGGCGCTGTGAGCGTGGGCAACCCCGTAGGCTATGTCGCCGACAAGTCGGGCAATGGCAATCACCTGACCGCAAGCGGGGATGCGCGGCCCACGCTGAGGCAGGACGCTGGCGGCAAGCATTACCTCGACTTCACCGAGTTGGTCAGCCATTTGCTGACCGATCGCGTCGCGTGGATCGGTGCGACCGGTGCAACCGTAGGGTATGCCGTGTCCGAAACAGATGCCACGCGCATAATGGATGCTGACAACAGGGGAACAGACGGCGACAGTCTTTGGGCCAGTCACGACCGAAATCAGAACACGCCCGGTATTCGACTCTTTGATGATACCGAAGCCTATTTTACCGACTTTGAGATGTCGGGAGAGACCACCACGACCGGAGTGCCGTTCATCGGCGTGTCCGTCATCACCACAAGCTCTGTCGAGCTATGGGTGAACGGCAACAGCGACGGCCCCACGACGTTTGCAGAGGTGGCTTTTACCGAAAGAACGGCACGGCTGTCGCCAATCGGCGATGCAAGAAGCCCTACGGCCAATGATGGGAAATTCTACGGCGGCATCGTCGTCGACCGGCCCGCGACCGAGGCCGAACGCCTCGCCATTCAAGATTGGCTGGCCTCGCTCTATGACGCGGACTCCTTCGGCATCCCGCAATGGGCCGACGCGGGCGGCGTGGGCGTCGAGCTGGTCAACGGCGACGTGCGGGCCGGGGTGGCGACCGGCGCCCTGACCGACTGCACGGTGGGCGACGTGTCGATCTGGGCCGGGCAGCTTCCGGCCGACTTCGCGGAGGACCGGCCGTGGAAATACCAGCCGGAGTTCCACGAAATATTCTACGAGTGGGACGTCGTGCATGCAGATGGCACGCGCCTGACCTACACCGCGCCGCAGAACGTGCTTCCCGGCTTCGACGACGCCGGCAAGCAGCGCGGGCGGTTCGCCTGCTTCGTGCTGCCCGAGCCGGGCGACTGGCAGATCACCTGCACCGCCCGGCAGATCAAGTCGGTCGATCCGCTGACCTTCGTGGAGGTCTCGGCCACCGAGACGGTGACGGTGGGCGCCGACCTGTTCGGCCCGACCGAGGGCGACCCGCTCTGGACGGCCGACAACACGATCTGCATGGCAGCGGACGGCGACTTTACCGGGGCGCCGACCGGCCACCACATCGCCTACGAGCCTGCGGCGTCGGGCAACGCCTACCGCACCGCGCTCGCCAGCGCCGCCGCGAACGCGCCCACGCTGGACGACGGGACGAAAGCCGTGCGCGTGCTGCTCAAGCGCGGCGAGGGGCAGGACGCCCCGATCACCGACGAGTGGTTCGACATTGCATCAATCGTGGAAGATCGTGACAATCCCCGCTTCGTGCATATGGTCTACGGGACATGGGGCGACGGCGCGAACCCGGTGATGGGTAGCACGGTGGGCGTCGGCAATACCTCGACACTGAGAGCGGTGACGACCCTCATCTCCGCGGGGATTGACTTCAAGGGAACGCTCAATCACATCACCCGCGACTACGATGGAGACAATCCGGGCACGGTCGTTTACCACCTCCACCCCAAGCCCGGATCGTATCACCTGCTCACCGGGCTCTCGATGAGCGACATTTGGGGCATCGGCGTCTATCCCCTTCCAAAGTCCACCGGGGCAGAATACGCGGCCGACCCTTACATGTTCGTCGTGCATGACTGCGCGTTCGACAACGTGATGGACTACGCATGGTTCGGTAGTTGGGGGCCTGGGCTGGGCTGCAAGTCGGCGTTCATCGGCAACAGGGCGCTGCACCCGGCAGATGCCCCGACCTACCTGATTGACGAAGGGCCGGGTCTGCAACTGAAAAACCACGGGCCGCTGCGCGGGGGCGGATCGGGCGACTTCGTGGTGGACGGCAACGACTTCTTCACGCGGCACGGCTGGACAGGCGGCATCGGCTGGCCCGATGGCACGCGACAGGTCGCGGCGCAGCCGCATGTCAGGATCAGCGGCAACGGGCGCGTCGTGTTCACCCGGAACACGGGCGAGGGCGACGGCTCGGTGGGGTCGTTCAGTGCGCTGGAGGAGTTCAGCACGACCGTCCTGAACCTCCTTGTCGATGGCAATTACAAGCTGTTCGGGGCCAACCCCGAACTTTTCTGCTCGTCGGAAGGCGGCAACGCGACCGTCCGCAACAACATGGCCGTGTATCACTACGTCGATGGCGGTCGGCCATTCACGTCGGTCTTCTCATCCTTCGGAATGAACGCCCGCTTGGCCTACACGGTCGAGCAACTGGCATGGGAGCCGGTGGCGGCCTACGGGAACACGCTGATCGTGCTCGGCGGGAACAACGGCGTCGTGATCGACGATACCGTCAGCATCGCGGACGAGTTCGAGATCTACACGGTGTCGAACAACGTGATCCACGCGCCGGGCATCGCCGGGCAGCCCGGCCATGTCGACCTCGCCCCGTTCGACGCGACGGAGATGTTCGACGCGCGCTATCTCGGCCGGTGGGAAGGCGGATACGACGCCGCGCTGGTGACGTCGCTTGCCACGCCCGACGGCACGGCGAGCCTCTACGCGCCGTTGCCGGGCTCTGCGGTCGAAGGGGGGGCGACGGCGGGCTACGTGCCGCTCTTCGACATCCTCGGCACGCCACGCTGGCCGCTGGCCACGCTCGGCGCGGTCCAGGTGCCGTCGAGCTGACAAGGCGGGCGGCGCCCCTCGGCCACGTCGCCGGGGGCGCCGCTGGGCCACGCCGCCGGGGCGCCGTGCTGGGCGCCGGCGGGACGGCGTGGCGACCGCAATCGCGGGGCGCGGGATCACCGACCTGCGGGATCCGCGCGCTCCGTATCACGGGCGACGCGGCGCGATGTCGAAGATGATCTCCTGCCGGCCGGGCTTGTGCACCGGCTCCACCTTCATCTCGGCCTCGATGCGCCCGTCGGCATCGGTGACGAACACGCGCTTGCCCTCGCGCAGCACGGCGACCGCCCATCTCTGAAGCGACAGCGCATGCCGCAGCAGCTCTCGGTCGCTTGCCAGCGCGAGCAGGCGCTTGTTCTCTTCCATGTCGGCGCGGGCCTCGGGCGAGATCGGCATCTCGATCCGGTTCGACGACAGATCCGGCCGGTCGATGCGATAGACCGGCGGGTCGGAAGGCGCATCACCCGTCTCTTCGCCAGAGAACGGGTCGGACAGCACGGCCGGCATGCGCTGCTTGGTGGACATGGATGGCTCCTCGGTCGGTCGCGCCAGCAATGCCGCCCGATGCGAAGGTGCGGCGTCGAGGGTGCGGCGCCTGTGTGACGATCCGCTCGAATCCGCGAGGTCGCGGGTGGGGGGGCGCGCGCATCTTGCCGGCCCACGCGCCGCACCGTAAGCCGCCGCGCATGGCCAAGCTCTATTTCCACTATTCGACCATGAATGCCGGCAAGTCGGCGATCCTGCTGCAGGCGGCCCACAATTACCGCGAGCGCGGGATGGAGACGCTCCTGTTGACGGCAGGCGTCGACACGCGCGCGGGGCCTCGCACGATCGGCTCGCGCATCGGCATCTCGGCGCCGGCCGAGGTCTTTGGCGCCGAGCACGATCTCTTTGCCCGGGTCGCCGCGCGTCGCGGGCAGGGGCCGGTCGCCTGCGTCTTCGTCGACGAGGCCCAGTTCCTGACCGAGTCCCAGGTCTGGCAGCTCGCCCGCGCGGTCGACGACCTTGCCGTGCCGGTCATGTGTTACGGGCTGCGGGTCGATTTCCGCGGCCAGCTCTTCCCCGGCTCGGCGGCGCTCCTCGCACTCGCCGACGAGATGCGCGAGGTCCGCACGATCTGCTATTGCGGGAAGAAGGCGACGATGGTGGTGCGAACCGACGCCGGAGGCCGTGCCCTCACCGAGGGCGCGCAGGTGCAGATCGGGGGCAACGAGACCTACGTCTCGGTCTGCCGCCGCCACTGGCGCGAGGCGGTCGGAGACCGGGCCCCGGACGAGGCGTAAGACGATCGGAGCGCACGGGCCCCCTCATGGAGCAGGTGTCAGAGGAGGATCCGCCCGACGATCAGCGGCGACGCAGGCGGATCACCACGTCGACCTTGCTGACTTCGGCGCCCTCGGGCGCCTCGGGCAGGCGCGTGATCTCGAGCTCGTCGGCCGGCGCGTCGGTCAGGGCGTGAGTGTCTTCCCAGTAGAAATGCGGGTGATCGTCGATCCGCGTGTCGAAATAGCTCTTCGACCCGTCGACCGTTATCTCCTGCATCAGCCCGGCATCGCAGAAGGCCCGCAAGGTATTGTAGACCGTCGCAAGCGACACCTTTTCGCCGGCGTCGCGCGTGGCGTCGAACAGGCTTTCGGCGGTGACGTGCCGGTCGTGCCCGTCGCCCACCAGAAGGGCGGCCAGCACCAGCCGTTGCCGCGTGGGGCGCAGCCCCGCCCGGCCCAGCCACGCCGACCCGCGCGCGCGGGCCGCGTTGTCCATCTCTAGCGATGCGTCGGTCATGTGAGCCGTATATGGCATGATCTGCCCGATATTCAAACGAAAACGGTCGCATTCGCACAGTGTCCCCCGTCGCGTGAGGCCAGCGCTACCGTCGGGGCGGCCCTTGCACCCCGCGAAGCCGCGGTGATAGACGACACCGGATTTCGCCCGAGGGGAGGACCGGCCGGGCATGGCCCAATATCCGACGAGCTTCGACAGGGAGGCGCTGCTGGCTTGCGCGCAGGGCGAGCTGTTCGGCCCGGGCAACGCCCAGCTGCCCCTGCCGCCGATGCTGATGATCGACCGCGTCACCGATATCTCGGAGGATGGCGGCGCGCACGGCAAGGGCCATGTCGTGGCCGAGTTCGACATCGATCCCGACCTGTGGTTCTTCGAGTGCCATTTTCCGGGCAACCCCATCATGCCGGGCTGCCTAGGCCTCGACGGGCTGTGGCAGCTCACCGGGTTCAACCTGGGCTGGCGCGGGTGGGCCGGGCGCGGCTATGCCCTCGGCGTGGGCGAGGTGAAGCTCACCGGCATGGTGCGCCCGGACCGCAGGATGCTGCGCTACTTCGTCGATTTCACCAAGGCGGTGAACCGAGGACGCATCCGCATGGGCGTCGCCGACGGCCGGGTGGAGGCCGACGGCGAAACCATCTATCAGGTCACGGACATGAAGGTCGCCCTCTCGGAAAGCTGAGAGCCGGCCGGAGCCACGAGGGAGCCTCCACATGCGCCGCGTCGTCGTCACCGGCCTCGGCATCGTCTCGCCCATCGGCAACTCGGCCGACGAGGTCACGGCCAGTCTGCGCGCCGGCCGCTCTGGAATCGAGCGCGTGGCCGAGATGGAGGAGCACGGGTTTCGCTCCCAGGTCGCGGGCACGCTCAAGATCGACCCGGCCGAGCATGTCGACAAGCGCACGCTCCGCTTCATGGGTCCGGGCGCGGCCTACGCCCATATCGCCATGGCCCAGGCCATCGCCGATGCCGGGCTGACCGAAGCGGAGGTCAGCCACGAGGCGACCGGCCTGATCGCCGGCTCGGGCGGGCCGTCGACCTCGGCCATGTTCGCCGCCCACCAGACGGTGCTGAAATCGGGCTCGCCCAAGCGCATCGGCCCCTTCGCGGTGCCCAAGTGCATGTCGTCGACGATCTCGGCCAACCTCTCCACCGCGTTCCGGATCAAGGGCATCAACTTCTCGATCACCTCGGCCTGCTCGACCTCGCTCCACTGCATCGGCATGGCCGCCCAGCAGGTGGCGCTCGGCGCGCAGGAGGTGATGTTCGCCGGCGGCGGGGAAGAGCTCGACTGGACGCTCTCATGCCTCTTCGATGCCATGGGCGCGATGTCGTCGAAGTTCAACGACACGCCCGAGCGCGCCAGCCGCGCCTTCGACGCCGACCGCGACGGCTTCGTCATCGCGGGGGGCGGCGGGATGGTCGTGCTCGAAAGCCTCGAGCGCGCGCAGGCCCGCGGCGCGCCGATCTACGCCGAGGTCACCGGCTTCGCCGCCACGTCCGACGGGCACGACATGGTGGCGCCCTCGGGCGAGGGCGGCGAGCGGGCGATGCGCGGGGCGCTGCGCACCCTGCCCGGGGGCCGGTCGGTCAGCTATGTCAACGCGCACGGCACCTCGACGCCCGTGGGCGACGTGGGCGAGGTCGAGGCGGTGCGCCGGGTGTTCCCACAGGCGCAGCCTCCCGTCTCCTCGACCAAGTCGATGACCGGCCACAGCCAGGGCGCGACCGGCGCGCAGGAGGCGATCTACTGCCTGCTGATGCTCAAAGGCGACTTCATCGCCCCGTCGATCAACGTCGAGACGCTCGATTCCGCGCTGAAGCCCGGCGAGATCGCCACCGACCTCGTCGAGAATGCCGGCCTCGACACGGTGATGACCAACAGCTTCGGCTTCGGCGGCACGAACGGCTCTATGCTCCTCTCCAGAATGAGGGACTGACGGACATGGCGGATCTGATGCGGGGCAAGAAGGGCCTCATCATGGGCGTGGCCAACGAGAGGTCGATCGCTTGGGGCATCGCCCGCGCGATGGCCGCCGAAGGGGCCGAGCTCGCCTTCACCTACCAAGGCGAGGCGTTCGGCCGCCGCGTCGCGCCACTTGCCGCGTCGGTCGGCTCTACCCTGCTCTACGACGCCGACGTGACCGACGATTCCAGCATGGACGCCGCCTTCGCCGCACTGCGGGCCGACATGGGCCGGCTCGACTTCGTCGTCCACGCCATCGCCTATTCCGACAAGACCGAGCTGACGGGCCGCTTCATCAACACCACGCGCGCGAACTTCACCAACTCGCTGCAGATCTCCTGCTACTCGCTGATCGACGTGGCCCGCCGCGCCTCTGAACTGATGGATCAGGGCGGCTGCGTGCTCACCCTCACCTACCAGGGCTCGAACCGCGTGACGCCCTACTACAACGTCATGGGCGTGGCGAAGGCGGCGCTCGAATCGGCCATGCGCTACCTCGCCAACGACCTCGGCCCCGACGGGATCCGCGTCAACGCGATCTCGCCCGGGCCGATGAAGACGCTCGCCGGCGCCGCGATCGGCGGCGCCCGCCGCACCTTCCGCCTGACCGCCGAGAACGCGCCGCTGCGCGCCAACGCCACGCTCGAGGCGGTGGGCGGAACGGCGGTCTACCTCGCCTCCGAGTTCGGCGCCTGCACGACGGGAGAGATCGTGCACGTCGATGGCGGCTTCCATGTGCTCGGCATGCCGCAGCCCGAGAACATCTGATCCGGGCCAAAGGCTCAGCGCCCATCCCATCCTTCATTGTGCGCAAAAATATCCCCGCCGGAGGCCCCTGCGTCGCGCGCCGTGCGCGCGGGGTTCACGCAAGGGAACGCGCCGAAGGCGCTCCGCCTGTCAACCGCCCGGGTGGCTCAGACCGGCACGTTCTCGAGCGAGCCGGACCCGGTCTCGGGCGGATCCCACTCGGTCGCCGGCACCATCAGCCCGAGCGCCGCGCCGGATGCGTCGGCCACGATGGCGATGCGCCCCGCCTCGGGCACGTCGAAGGGTGGCCGCATGACCTGCCCGCCCGCCTCTGTCGCCTCTTCGAGCGCGGCGTCGAGATCGTCGACGGCGATGTAGGTGAACCAGTGCGGCGGCACGTCTTCCATGTCATCGAACCCGGTCATGTCCATCACTCCCGCCACCGGCCGGCCATGCGCCGTGGCGAGGTGGTATATCCCTTCATCCATCGGCATCTCGTCGAAGTGCCAGCCGCAAACGCGCTCGTAATAGGCCTTCGCCGCACCCACGTCGCGAGTCATCAACTCGCTCCACCAGACGGTTCCGTGAAGCTGGCTCATCCCGCCCTCCCTCCGATTGGCCGGGCGTGCATGCCCGGCCGGAGCACCGTCGCGAAACAGTGGCGCGCGATCAACGGGGTGCGTCGTCGCGGTCGCCCGAGGCCTGGTAGCTGTTCGGCGCATCCTCCGCGAGCGTCGACTTGTCGACGCGCCCGCGAGCGACGTCGCGCCGCCTCTGATCCGTCGCACGCTTCGACCAGAGGGCGAAGATGCAGACGGCGAGCAGCGTCGTGAGGGCGAGGACGGGCAGAAAGATCCCGACTTCCATGGCATGTCCTTTCGTCTCGGCGGCTCTCGTTCGGCGGGTGGCGACGCGCGACATGTTCGGTGTCGCGGCACAAGTCACGCTGCCGGCCGGCGCGGCGGCGTCAGTGGCGCGCGACGGCCCGCAGCATCCAGGCGGCCTTCTCGTGAAAGGCCGAGCGACTCACCGCGAGGTCTTCGGTGACGATGTCGCGCTGCCCGCCGGCCAGTTCGGCCAGCGCGTGCATGCGCTTGGCGACACGGGCATGGTCGGACGCGAGGCTCTCGACCATCTCGCCCGCGCTCGGCGTGCCCTCCATGTCGGCCACGACCGAGTCGTCGATCAGCCCCTTGAAGCGCATCGGCGTCAGCCGGCCCAGCGCGCGGACGCGCTCGGCGAGGTCGTCGACCGCCTCGAACATCTCCTCGTATTGCTCCTCCGTCATCTCGTGGACGGCGTGAAACAGCGGGCCCTCCACGTTCCAGTGGATCGCGTGGGTCTTGATCGTCAGCCGGTAGGTGTCGGCCACCATGTCGGCCAGCGCCTCGGCCACCTTGTCCTCGTCGCGGACCCCGGTGGCGGGATCGGACGGTTTCGGAACGACGTTCAATGCGTCAGCCATGTCTCTCGCTTTCCTCCAACAATTCGGTCTCTGGCTCGGTGCGCCCGGCGGCCCTGCACAGGCAGCGCCCGACGCTCCCCCGACCAACGGACGCCCGCGACGGCTGTTCCGGCGGCGGCAGGCCAAGGCGTGGTCACAAAGACGCGAGAATGGCGCCTCGAGGGCCCGCGACCGGCCCCGCGGGCACGCCAAGTCCCGCGCGCGCGGAACGATCGCGTGTCTGGCGCGTTTATGAGGGCGCTACAGGGAGAAGACCGATAATGACCGATCCGCAAGCCGCCCCCGACGGGCCGGAGCCGTTGTCCGACCGGTTGGCCGAGCATCTGCCACGCCTTCGCCGCTACGCGCGGGCGCTGACCGGCCGACAGCAGAGCGGCGACGCCTATGCCGTGGCCACGCTCGAGGCGCTGGTCGCCGCCCGCGACGAGGTGCGCCGCGCGCCCGACCCGCGCGTGCTGCTGTTCCGCACCTTCCACGACATCTGGCAGACGACCGGCCAGCCCGCCGATCCCGAGCCCGGCCCCGACCTGCCCCTGCCCGAGCGCCGCGCGCAGGCGCGGCTGGCCGCGCTCACACCGCAGACGCGCGAGGCGTTGATCCTGCACACGATCGAGCGCTTCGGCTTCGAGGAGATCGGCGAGATCATGGGGACCGATTCCGACGAGGCCCGCCTGCGCGTGCAGGCCGCGCGCGAAGAGATGGCCGACGCCGTCAGCGGGCGCGTGCTGATCATCGAGGACGAGGCGATCATCGCGATGGATCTCGAGAGCCTCGTCGTGGAGGCGGGCCACGAGGTCACGGGCATCGCCCGCACCCGCACGGGCGCCGTCAAGCTCGGACTTCGCGACAAGCCCGACCTGATCCTCGCCGACATCCAGCTTGCCGACAATTCGAGCGGCCTCGACGCGGTACACGATATCCTCGCCCAGTTCGGCGACATCCCCGTGCTGTTCATCACGGCCTTCCCGGAGCGGCTGCTGACCGGCGAGCGGCCCGAGCCCGCGTTCCTCATCGCCAAGCCCTTCGACGAGGAGCAGGTCCGCACCGCGATCAGCCAGGCGCTGTTCTTTTCGTCGACGGCGACGCTCGAGGCCGAAAGCGCCTGACCGCCGGACGGCCCGGCCCGGCGCGCCGGCGCCACCGCGCGCGCGGCGCCCGTTCCATTCGGCGCGGCGCTGTGATTACGTGCGGCCGCGAGGGCCGTGCGCCGGCCCCCGCGCCGCCGGTCGGGAGGACACATGCCGAAACACGCCGTCGTCTTCGACGCTTACGGGACGCTGTTCGAAGTGGGCGCGGCCACGCGCCGGGCTGCCGGCGCGCCCGGCCGCGAGCGACTGGCCGAGCGCGAGGGCGAGCTGTCGCGCCTCTGGCGGGAAAAGCAGATCGGCTATTCGTGGTGGCGGGCCGTCACGGGCGACTACACGGGCTTCTGGCAGGTGACGCAGGACGCGCTCGATCACGCGCTTGCCGCGACCGGCCTCGACGGCGACGCGGCCCTGCGCGACGCGCTCCTGACGCTCTACTGGGAACTCGCCGCCTACCCCGAAGTGCCCGCCGTGTTCGCCGCGCTGCGCGCGGCCGACCGGCGGACGGCGATCCTGTCGAATGGCTCGCCCGACATGCTGGCGGCAGCGGTCGAGGCGGCGGGGCTGACAGACACGCTCGATCGCGTCATCAGCGTCGACGAGGCGGGCACGTTCAAGCCCGACGCGCGCGTCTATGCGCTCGTGGAGCGCCACCTGGGACTGCCGCCCGCCGACGTGCTTTTCGTCTCGGCCAACGGGTGGGACGCGGCGGCGGCCGCGGGCTACGGCTTTCCGACCCTCTGGGTGAACCGGGCGGGGGCGCCGCGCGAGCGCCTTCCGCACGTGCCGACCCACGAGGCGCCCGACCTGACCGCCGTGCCGGGGCTGGCCGCCGCATGACAGCCCGCTTCACCACCTCCGACGGGCTGTCCCTGGCCTACGACGAGACCGGCGCGGGCCATCCGCTCCTGTGCCTCGCCGGCCTGACGCGCAACATGGCCGATTTCGACCCCGTGGTGGCCGAGTTCGCAGACCGCGCGCGCGTGATCCGGCTCGACGTGCGCGGGCGCGGCCTGTCCGACCACGCCCCCGACTGGCGCAGCTACAGCCTGCCGCGCGAGGCGCAGGACGTGCTGGAGCTGATGGACCATCTCGGCCTCGAGAGCGCCTCGATCCTCGGCACGTCGCGCGGCGGGCTGCTGGCGATGACGCTGGCCGTGGGACACGCAGACCGTCTGGCCGGCGCGATCCTGGTCGATATCGGGCCGGTGATCGAGAGAGCGGGGCTCGAGCCCATCATGGAGTATATCGGCCGGCCGCCCGTCTGGCGCAGTCATGCCGAGGCTGCCGCCGCCCTGCCGGAGGCGATGGCGCCGCGCTTTGCGGGCGTGCCGGAGGCGACCTGGCGGGCCCATGCCGAGCGGCTCTGGTCGGAGGGGTCGGACGGGCTGGCGCTGCGCTACGACCCGCGCCTGCGCGACGCGGTTCTGGAGGGCGCGCAGGACGGCGCCCTGCCCGATCTCTGGCCGCTCTTCAACGCGCTGGCGGGAAAGCCTCTGGCGCTGATCCGCGGCGCCAATTCCGACCTTCTGTCGGCGGAGACCGCGGCCGAGATGCGCCGCCGCCGGCCTGACATTGTCTTCGCCGAGGTGCCGGATCGCGGCCATGTGCCCTTCCTCGACGAGCCCGAATCGGTCGCGGCCATCGCCGCCTGGCTGGACCGCGTGGCGTGAGGATGGCCGAGCGCCTGCGGCGCGTTTCCCTTTTTTTCTGCGCCCGTTCCGGGCGCGTGCCTCCGGCGGGAGTATTTGGGCCAGGATGATGGAAAGCGCGCCATGCGAGACGACGTGAGGGGGGCGCCGGACATCGGCGCGATCGAGGCGGCGGCGGGCCGACTCGCGGGGACGGCCGTCGTGACCCCGCTGCTGTCGTCGCCGTTTCTCGACGAGGTGGCGGGGCGGCCGGTCCACGTGAAGGCGGAATGCCTGCAGAAGACGGGATCGTTCAAGTTCCGCGGCGCGTGGTCGGCGGTGAGCGCGCTTCCCGAGGGTGTGCGGGGGGTGATCGCCTGCTCGTCGGGCAACCACGCGCAGGGGGTGGCGCTGGCGGCGCGGATGCGGGGGCTGCCCGCGGTGATCGTGATGCCGGCCGACGCGCCGCGCACGAAGCGGGAGAATACCGCGGCGCTCGGGGCGGAGGTGGTACTCCACGACCGGACAGGCGAGGATCGCGACGCGCTGACCGAGCGGCTGGCGTCGGAACGGGGGCTGCACCTCGTGCGGCCCTTCGACGATGCGGACGTGATCGCGGGTCAGGGCACCTGCGGGCTGGAGATCGCCGTGCAGGCCGCCGCGGCGGGGGTTTCGACCGGCACGGTGCTGACCTGCTGCGGCGGCGGCGGGCTGACCGCGGGACTCGCGCTGGCGCTGGAGGCGCGGGCGCCGGGGCTGCGGGTGCGGCCGGTGGAGCCTGCGGGCTACGACGATGCGGGGCGCTCGCTCGCGGCGGGGACGATCCTGCGCAACGAGGCGGCGCCGCCCTCGATATGCGACGCGATCCTGACGCCGGCGCCGGGGCGGCTGACCTTTCCGGTGATGCGCCGGCTCTGCGGGCCGGGGCTGGCGGTGTCCGACGAGGAGGCGGGGCGCGCGGTGGCGGCGGCCTTTTCGCGAGTGAAGCTGGTGCTGGAGCCGGGCGGCGCGGTGGCGCTGGCGGCGGCCCTGTTCCGGGGCGACGCGCTGGCGCCGGGGCCGGTGATCGTGACAGCCTCGGGGGGCAACGTCGACGCCGCCCTGTTCGCGGACATCCTGACCCGATATGGAGACAGGCCATGAGGCAGATCGAGGCCAACGGCACAGCGCTGCACGTCGCCGACACGGGGCCGGAGGGGGCGCCGGCGGTGGTGTTCCTGCACGCGCTCGGCACCGACCTGCGGATCTGGGAGGGAGTCGTGGCGCGGCTGCCGGGCGGCCTGCGCTGCGTGCGGCTCGACATGCGCGGGCATGGCCTGTCGGCCTGCCCGCCCGCGCCCTACCCGATGGGCGCGCTGGTCAGCGACGCCGAAGGCGCGATGGAGGCGCTGGGTCTCTCCGAGGCGGTCGTCGTGGGGCTGTCGATCGGGGGGATGATCGCACAGGGCCTCGCCGTGAAGCGGCTCGACCTCGTGCGCGGGCTCGTACTGTCGAACACCGCGGCCAGGATCGGCACGCCCGAGACCTGGGCGGAGCGGATGGAGGCGGCCCGGGCGGGCGGCCTCGCCGCCCTGGCGGAGGGCACGCTCGAGCGGTGGTTTCCCGAGCCGTTCCGATCGGGGCCTGAGGCGGCCGTCGTGCGCCGCCTCTTCGAGCGGCAGCCGCTGGAGGGGTGGCTCGGCTGCGCGGCGGCGATCTCGGGCACCGATTTCTACACGCCGACCTCGGGGCTGCGGCTGCCGACGCTGGCCATCGCGGGCGACCGCGACGGCTCGACCCCGCCGGACCTCGTGCGCGAGACCGCCGAGTTGATCCCCGGCTCGCGCTTTCACCTGATCCGGGGCGCGGGGCATCTGCCCTGCCTCGACGCGGCCGGGGAGTATGCGACGGCGCTGGCGGAGTTCCTGCGCGAGATCGGGCACATGGAGGGCGCGGCATGATCTGGCCCTTCGCCGTCTCGTGCGTGCTGGCGCTCCTCGTCGCAGTATCGGTCGACCGGCAATTGCCGTTCCGCGGCGGGCGGGTGCTGACGTTTCTCGTGGCGACCGCGCTCGGCACGGCGGCGGCGAGTGTCCTCACCGGGGTTCTGGGGCTGCCGGGGCTGGTCGGCGCGGCGATCGGCGCGGCGGGCGGACTCGTGCTGAGCAGGCGCCCGGATTGACGGCACAGACTGTCAAGGTATCCTGACAGCGGGGCGGAGCCGCCGCCTGGACAGACGACGAGCCCGCCCATGACGGTCGCCCCCGACAGGGATGCAGCGCAGAAAGACCCTGCGACGGGCAAGACGCCCCGCCGCGAGCGGCTGGCGCTGACCTTCATCCTGGTGACGCTGGCGATCGACGCGATGGGGATCGGGCTGATCCTGCCGGTGATGCCCGACCTCATCGGCGAGGTCTCGGGCGGCACGCTCGCCGATGCGGCACTCTGGGGCGGCGTGCTCGCCACCTCCTACGCGGTGATGCAGTTCCTGTTCGGGCCGGTGCTGGGCTCTCTGTCGGATCGCTACGGGCGCCGGCCGGTGCTGCTGGTGTCGCTCGGGGTCATGGCGCTCGACTACCTCGTGATGGCGCTGACCCAGTCGATCTGGCTGCTGCTCGCGGCCCGCATCGTGGGCGGCATCGCGGCGGCGCAACAGGCCACGGCGCGCGCGTTCATCGCCGACATCTCGACCGACGCGCAGCGGGCCGCGCGCTTCGGGCTGGTCGGCGCGGCTTTCGGAGTGGGGTTCGTCTTCGGGCCGCTGCTGGGGGGCCTGCTGGGCGAGCTGGGCACGCGGGCCCCCTTCTGGGCGGCGGCGGCGCTGGCGACCGCAAACCTGATCCTCGGCGCGCTGGTGCTGCCCGAGACGGTCACCGACCGCATCCGCCGCCCGTTCCGGCTGGGCCGCGCGAACCCGTTCGGCGCCTTCGCCCATGTCGGGCGGCTGCCGGGCGTGGGGCGGCTGCTGGTCGTCTACTTCCTCTACGAGTTCGCCTTCATCGTCTATCCGGCGATCTGGGCGTTCTTCACCCAGGCGCGGTTTGGCTGGCAACCCTCGACCATCGGGCTGTCGCTGGCGCTGTTCGGCATCGCCATCGGGGCGGTGCAGGGCGGGCTGATCCGGTTGTTCCTGCGCGTGCTGGGCGAGCGGGGAACCGTGATCTACGGCCTCGCCTTCAACTTCTGCGCCTTCCTCGCCATGGCGCTGGTGCAGGCGGGGTGGCTGGGACTCGTGCTGATCCCGCTGACGGCGCTCGGCGCGGTGGTGACGCCGGCGCTGCAATCCATGATGTCGGCAAAGGCGGGGGCCGACGGGCAGGGCGAGTTGCAGGGGGTCGTCGCCTCGACCCGCTCGGTCGCCATGATCCTGTCGCCGCTGGTGATGACGGGCGTCTTTTTCGCCTTCACGCGCGAGGGGGGCGCGATCTGGTTTCCCGGGGCGCCGTTTCTCGTCGCCATGGCCTTGATGGTCGTTTGCGGCGTGGTCTATGTCGCGCGTCCGCGCGCCATGCCCGCTCCGGCGGAGTGATCTGGCGGCGACAAGGGGACGGAGGGACGATGCCGACGATCAGGGCCGCCGTGTGCCACGCGCACGGAGAGCCGCTTTCGCTCGAGGAGGTGCAGCTCGCGCCGCCCGGGCCGGGCGAGGTGCGGGTGCGGATGGAGGCTGTGGCGATCTGCGCCTCCGACATCTCCTACGCCGACGGCGCGTGGGGCGGCACCCTTCCCGCGATCTACGGCCACGAGGGGGTGGGCCGGGTGGTCGAGGCGGGCGACGGCGTGCACCGCTTCGCGCCCGGCGCGCGGGTGCTCGTCACGCTGATCCGGTCGTGCCACGCCTGCCCGTCCTGCGCGACGGGAAAGCCCGCCTATTGCGAGGAGGGGCTGCACCGCGAGGGACCGATTTCCACCCTGCACGGCGAGCCGATCACGCAAGCGATGCAGTGCGCCGCCTTCGCCGAGGAGGTGGTCGTCGACCCCTCGCAGCTCGTCGAGATCCCGGACGCCATTCCCGCCGCCTCGGCCTGCCTGCTCTCCTGCGGGGTCATCACGGGAATCGGCGCAGCGGTGCACGCGGCCGCCCTTCGGCCCGGCCAGACCGCCGTAATCATGGGCGCGGGCGGCGTGGGGCTCAACGCGATCCAGGGCGCGCGGCTGGCGGGCTGCGCCCGAGTCGTGGCGATGGACCTCAGCGCGGAGAAGCTGGCCGACGCCCGCGCTTTCGGCGCCACCGACACGATCCTCGCCACCGAGGACAAGCCGTGGCGCCAACTCGCCGAGATCGCCCCGCGCATGGCCGATGCGGTGCTCGTCTGCACCGGCGCCCTGCCCGCCTTCCAGACGGCGCCGCGCCTGCTCGGCCGCGGCGGTCGCGTGGTGATGGTGGGCATGCCCCATTCCGGCCAGACGGTGGACTACGAGCCGGTGCTTCTCGCCGCGCTCGGCCAGGGGGTGACCGGCTCGAAGATGGGCGACGCGGTGCTTGCACGCGACATCCCGTGGCTCGTCGACCTGTATGCGCAGGGGCGGCTGGAGCTCGACGCGCTGGTGTCGCGCCGCTGGTCGCTCGGCGAGATCAACGACGCCATCGCCGACACCAGGGCGGGCCGCGCCCGGCGCAACGTCCTGGTGTTCTGAGGGCCGCATCTGGGGCATTCAATCGGCCCAGACAGAGTGCAGTCGACGCATCGTCGCGCGCGTCGGCGGCAGGGTTATTGCCCGCGCCGAGCACGCGCAGGCGGCCGTTACGGAAAATCAACGAACGCCCGCGCAGTTTAAGGCGCGGGCCCGCGCGGTGTGGCGGCCCGAACGTCGGGTAGGAGGGACCATGCCAAGGATCGCGGACAGGGCCGGGATCGATGCGCTTCATGCAGACTGGTGCAAGGCTGCGGCGGCGGCCCCGCGCCGCGCCGCGCTCGACGTCCTTGCTGATCTGCTGGCGGCGCGCGGCACCTCGATCGCCCCCTCGGAGCTGCGCTTCGCCTTCGCTGACGTGGCAGACCCGGCGGCGCTCGGGCGCGACGCGTTCTGCACCCACGCGGTGCCGGTGCTGGCCGACGAGTCGCTGCGCCGGCAGGAGGCGTTTTCGTATCTCGCGGGCGGGGCAGCGGCGATGACGGTGGCGACCCTCGCCGAGCGGCTCGCCGCCCTCGACGTGCCCGACGCCGGGGCGCTCGTGGCCGAGCTCGACCACGATGGCGACGGGCAGGTGAGCCTCGCCGACATCGAGCATGCGCTCGCCATGGCTCCGCCGCCGGCCTACCGCGCCACCCATGTCGAGCCGGCACGGCTCGGCGCGCTCGCCCCGGCGACGGCGACCGGCGCCCGCCCCGCCTCCCCGGCCCCGGCACGACCGGCGAAGGGCGGCGGCCTGTCGGCGATTCACCTGCAGACGGGGTTCTTCCGGCTCGTGCAGGGGGCGGCCTATCGCAGTTTCCGCGAGAGCTATTCGGCGCATTCCGAGACGCATCTGCGCGCGCGCGATCTGCCCTACACGATCCGCGACTTCCGCCGGTTCGTCGAGGCGGCGGTTCGCTTCTATACCTGCCTCGGCCTGGTCGAGGGCGAGGCCGCGCTGGCCGAGTTCGCCGCCCTCGCAGGCTCGGTCGACACCGCCTGCGCCGAGCTAGACGCGCGCATCGCCGACTGGCCCGAGGTCGCGGTGACGCCCGAGATGGCAGCGGCCGAGGCCGCCATCGCCGAGGCCCGCGCGGCCGAGGCGGATCATCGCCATCACCTCGGCGCCGCGCTCGAGATGGCCCTCGTCATGCGGCTTCACGGCATCGAGCCCGATCGGATGCACCCGGCGGTGCTGACCCGGCACGAGCTGAACCGCCTGCGGCACCGCGAACTGGCGGCGGAGCACCACTCCGCCCCCACCCCCACCACCTGCGGCACGGGCCCCGACGACTGGCTCGCGGCATGGACCGCCGTGCTGACAGACGGCGACGGCTCGCGGCAGGACGGCGCCATCATGCCCGTGCGCTTCTGGTACGAGACGTTCATGCCGCGCCTGCTGCGCTGCGCCTCGATCCGGTCCGACTCCGATCTCGCCGCGCTCGAGGCCGAGGGCGAGGCCGCGCTCGCCGCATGGCACGCGCAGACCGCGCAGAGCGGCGCCTTCGACCGCTACGCCGCCGACCTGCGCGACGGCTTCGCCGGCTGCCCGCTGCCGGTCAAACGCGCGCTCAAGCAGGCCTGGCGCCTGACCGCCCCCTATCTCGAAGGCATCGAGAAGCGGCGGGAACGCGCCGAATTCGGGCGCGACAGCGGCGCGCTCAGCCAGTACGTCGCCTTCGTCGACGCCTATCTGGGTCGGACAGACGTGCGCGACGCCCAGATGCGGGTGAGCTTTCCCTATTACATCGGGCCGGCGGTCTGGGGCTTCCTGCACGGCGCGGCCGAGATCGTCGAGGTCATGCCCGCCCCGCGCCGGGCAGAGGCGGTCGCGGCGTTCAAGGCGTTCTTCCGCGCCTTCGCCACGATGTATCCCTGTCCGTATTGCCGCTATCACCTCAACCGCTTCGTGGTCGGCAACAGCGAGACCGGGTTCTATCCGGTGGAGTTCCTGTTCCTCGGCCAGCGGGCAGATCGCGCGCCCCTCGATATCGGGCTCGACGACCGGCTGGCGACGATCTCGGCCGACCGGCCGGGCTCGCTGCGGCTCTTCGTTTGGAAGCTCCACAACGCGGTCTCGTCATCCATCGCGCGGACCGAGGCCTGGTATCACCGCGAGGAAGACGCGTTCTACACCACCCGTCACTGGCCGGGCTTCGAGGCCGAGCTGGCCCGCGTCCGCGCCCACGGTCACCAGAGCCTGTCGGTCGAGCGGGTGGCGGCCCTCTACGCGATCGCCAAACCCGTGGCGCATCTCGCCACGCTGCGCGACGAGGTGGTGCATGCGCTGGAGGCGGGCGATGCAGAGGCGGTCGCGCGGCTGGCCGAGGCAGCCGGCCCGCGCATCGCGGCGCTCGAGGCTGCGGTCGAGGAGACCGGCCTCCTCACCGAAAGCTACCGGTTGGACCCCGACCGCGGCGAGAGCGCCCCCGTCGCGGTGACCGAGAGCGAGGAGGCCTTTGCACGCAGCGGGCTCTTCACAGAACGCTGACCGGGGATCGGGCCGCTCCCGCGCGACACGGCAGGCGCCCGGGTGCCACCCGCCCGCCGCGGCCCGTCAGGCGCCGAGCCGCCGGAGGATGCGGCTCGCCAGCAGGTGCGCGTGGCCGCCGGTGCGGGCGGTAACCAGATCGCCGTCTTCCACGAGGTCTTCGTCGACATAGTGCGCGCCGTAGGCGATGGCGTCGCCGTGCAGGTTGGGGTGGCAGGTCAGCCGGCGGCCGCGGATCATCGCGGTATGCGGGGCGCAGAGCCAGAGCCCGTGGCAGATGATCCCCTTGATCAGGCGAGGGCGCTCGAAGGCGCGCCGCAGAAGGTCGGTGGCGGGCGGAAGGCGCTGCAGGTCCTCGGTGTAGCGCAGCCGGTCGGCCACCATGCCCGAGGGCACGATCAGCGCATCGACCGCGTCGAGATCCAGCGCCTCGAGATCGCCGCGGCATTCGAAGGGCGCGTGGTATTCGTGCCCCTTGAAGGTCAGCGCCTCGTTGCCCCAGAGCCGCGTGACGAAGCGCGCCTCCGCCCCCGCCTCGAGAAAGCGGTAGTGATAATACCAGATTTCGTGCTCGTAGAAATCGCTCTCCATCAGGATCGCGATGGTCGGTGCAGGCATGGGGGGTGTCCTCTCGCTCTGCTCAGCCCGGTTCGCCGTCGCCCGCATCGAGGCGACGGGCGGCGCCCTGCTCCTCCTCGAACTCGCGGTCGCCGATCGCGAAGATCTCTGCGGCCTCCAGCAATTCGAGCAGCCCCCGCAGCGCCGTCACGAAGCCGAAGAGCACTATGCCGTGATAGGCGTCGATCACGGTCTCGAATTCCTCGAAGGCGCCTTCCACCAGTTCGACGAGCCCCGTGATCAGGAGCCCGAGACCGAGCACCACGTTGGTCATCGGGTGGCGCAGCAGCGGGCGCGTGAGCCGGCCGAACGCGTGCAGGGTCCGCTGACCCAGAAGCGGGCGGCCGGTCGGTGGCGATTGGTGTGGCATCGAACCTCCTGCAGGCGGGGGCGGGCGCCGCGGCACCGCGGCGCCCGGATCGTCAGGCGAGCGTGATTTCAGCGTCGAACTCGGCATCGCGCACGGCCGCCGCGACGGCTTCGCCCGCTCCGGTCAGGCGGATGGCGAAGTCGGCGCCCGCCTTCTGCTTGCGGAAGACGAGATAGCGCAGACCCTCGGGGCAGATCGCGGTCAGCGCGCTGCCGTCGAGCTCCAGCCCCGTCGCGCCCTGCGCGAGGGCGGCCTGCAGCGCTGCGTCGAGATGTTTGAGGTCGTGCGGGCCGAGCGCCCCGCTCAGCGCCACCCGCGCGGTGCCGCCCGCGACATCGAGCAGGTCGGCGGTGAAGCGCACCTCCGCCGGTGCGAGCCGCACGCGGACGCGGATGTCGCCGTGGCCGTCGGGCAGCGTGACCGCCAGGGCCTCTGCGTCGAAGCCCTGATGGGCGCGCCCGTCGATCCAGACGTCGGTGATGCGTACCGCGCCCCGCGGCAGGATGTCGGGGGCCACGCGCAGCACGCCGCCCTCGCAGCCGCCGGGGACCGGGCGGAAATGCAGATCCATCGGCTCCTTGTGGATCAGCAGGTTGGAGTAGACGGCGGCGAGGTAGCACAGCTCGAAGGCGTGGTAGCCGGCCATCGAATGGCTGCCCTTGCCTCGCTCGGTGCCGAGCGCGTAGGGCAGGCCGCTCGAGAGCGTGTTGAAGTACACGCCGCCCGAATCGACGTCGAGGAAGAAGGCGTTGTAGAAGGCCGCACCCTCGCGCGCGAATTGCAGATATTCCTTCTCGCCGATCACGCCGGCAAGGATCAGGTAGGCGAGAATACCCTGCTCCTGCTGCCACCATGCCTTGCGGTCATGCCAGGCGAAGCGGTGGAAGCGCTGCCCCGGATCGAGCACGCGCTCCACCACGTCGTACCAGCCGCCGCGCTGCCGGTCGCAGCCGTGCTCGGGCACCAGCTTGGCGATCCGCTCGGCGAGATCGCGGTAGGCGTCCTTGCCGCGCAGGGACTGCATGCGCATGAGATTCCACGCGATCTTGAGGTTGTGGCCCACGACCGCACGGTTCTGCTGCCAGCCCCAGCTCTGGTCCTTGCTCCAGTCCTCGTGGAATTTCTCCTGCACGAAGGCGCTTTCGTCGTAGTCGGGAAAGCGCCGGGCGATCGTGTCGAAGGTGTATTCGAGGAAATCCGCATAGGCTTCGCGCCCCGTGGCGAGCCACAGGTTGATCAGGTAGGCGGGCGCGTGGTCGCCGACCGAGTTCCAGTTCTTGCGGGCGCGGTTGTGGCCGAGGCTCTCGGAACGTGGGTCGAGCGTGATCGGATCGACATGGCTGAAATAGCCGCCGTTCGGCCCGTGATCCTTGTAGTAGCGGTCGAACAGGTTGATCGTGCGCTGCGCGTCGGCGAGAATCGCGGGGTCGCCCGTGATGCGGTAGGTCTGGACCGGGCCCGCGAGGGCGTAGATCTGTTCGTAGCAGGGCAGCGCGTCGTAATCGTCGCCGAATTCCGAGGCGAGAATCTTCTGTTCGCCGCCGCCGGGCTTGATGTCGATGGCGTGATACCAGTAGCAGATGTCCTGCCCGGTATCGACGAAACGCAGGTGGTCGCGCAAGTAGCGCGTGCCCTTGTCGGCCGCCTCGAGATACCGCTCCTCCCCCGTCAGAAGGTAGGCCGAGGCGAAGCCGTAGACGAGACGCGAGATCGTGTCGCATTCCTGCCGGCCGTTGCCGGCCTGCCCGCCGGTGATGCCGAGATTGGTGCGGTATTCGCGGTAGTCGATCGTGCCGTCGGGAAATTCCGCCGCGATGTAGAAATCGGCGAGCTGCCGAATCTGGTTGATCCACCAATCCTGCTTCTCGAATTCCCAGGCCGATTCCGTCCTGCCGGCAAAGACGAGGTGCTTGGCGTCGAACTGGAGCGTGCCGTGCGGGCCGTCGGGGTAGAAGACGCCGTAGGCGAAGACGAAGCGGCCGGGCACCAGCATCTGCTGTATCGCGCCGGTGGCATCCTTGAACCCCTCGCCGAGATTGCGGATGACCTCGGCATAGGTGTTGGGCGTGAGACCCACGGCATACGGCCGACCGTCGCTCGTCTGCAGGGTGAAGCGGTCGGTTGCGGCGTCGAAGCCGGTCACGTAGCCGGCGACCAGATCGGAAAAGGTGAAATCGAGCGCGTTGGTCGCGCGCGGACCGGCGGCGTGGTCGGGGCGGGGCTGGGACGTGTCGAGCGCGTTCATGGCGGACCTTTCGGGCAGGAGTGTGCGGTCGGGCGGCAGTTCGGGGTCGGTGGGCCGGCCCCTCAGGCGGAGAGCAGGACGACGACGGAGCGCGCCTCGACGCGGAGGCGCCCCGCTTCGAGCAGGCAGGCGGCGCCGTGGGGCGTGATGTCGTCGGGTGCGGGACGAGCGGTGTCGAGAGCGCGCCGCCACACCCGGCCGGGCAGGTCGGGCACCGCCATCGCCAGCGGCTCCCAGAACATGTTGGCCATCACGTGCAGATCGGCGGCGGCTCCGGGCGCTCCGAGCGTGAACCCCAGCGCGCGGGCATCGGGGTCATCCCAGTCGGGCGGGCCGAGCTCGGCGCCGTGCCACGAGATGTCGCGGAGGCCGCGGTCGTTGAGGGCGCCGCTGAAGAAGCGGTTGCGCATCAGTGTCGGATGCGCCCGCCGGAAGGCGATGAGCTGCGACCAGAAGCGGAACATGTCCTCTTCCCGCTCCACCGCCGGCCAGTCGAACCAGCCGACGGGATTGTCCTGGCACCACGCGTTGTTGTTGCCGCCCTGGCTGCGGCGCACCTCGTCGCCCATGAGCATCATCGGGATGCCCTGGCTCAGCATCAGAAGGGTGGCGAAGTTCTTGATCTGCCGGCGGCGCAGCGCCTCGACGGCGGGGTCGTCGGTCGGGCCCTCGGCGCCGCAGTTCCACGACATGTTGTCGTCGACGCCGTCGCGGTTGTCCTCGCCGTTGGCCTCGTTGTGCTTGCGGTCATAGCTGACGAGGTCGTTCAGGGTGAAGCCGTCATGCGCGGTGACGAAGTTGATGGAATTGACCGGCGTGTGGCCCGAGCGCTCGTAGAGGGCGGCGGAACCGCTGACGCGGTCGGCCACGGCGCCCGCGAGGCCCGGATCGCCCTTGACGAAGCGGCGCAGGTCGTCGCGGTAGATCCCGTTCCATTCGCCCCAGCGAAAGCCGGGGAAATGGCCCACCTGGTAGAGCCCGGCCGCGTCCCATGCCTCGGCGATCACCTTGGTGTCGGCGAGCGCCTCCTCGAGCTCGATCTGCCACAGGACGGGCGGGTAGGTCATCGGCGCGCCGTCAGGCCCGCGCGAAAGCACCGACCCTTCGTCGAAGCGGAACCCGTCGACATGCATCTCCTCCACCCAGAATTTCAGGCAATCGACGATCAGCTTGGCGCCGAGCGGGTGGTTGCAGTTGAACGTGTTGCCGCAGCCCGTGTAATCGAAATAGAAGGCCGGATCATCCTCGCTGAGGTAATAGTAATTGCGGTTGTCGAAGCCGCGGAAGCAGAAGGTCGGCCCCTCGTGATTGCCCTCGTCGGTGTGATTGAACACAACGTCGAGAATAACCTCTATCCCGGCCCTGTGCAGCGCCTTGACCATGTCGCGAAACTCGTCGAGATGCGCGCCGGCGTCGGGGCTGACGCAATAGGCCGGATGCGGCGCGAAATAGGCCATGGTCGAGTAGCCCCAGTAATTGGTCAGCCGCCTTCCGGCGACCTCGCGCGCCTCGGAGGCGTCGAACTGAAAGATCGGCAGAAATTCCACTGCCGTTATCCCCAGAGATTGCAGGTAGGGGATCTTTTCGATGACCGCCGAAAACGTGCCGGGCGCCGCCACGCCCGCCCCCGCGCCGCGGGTGAAGCCGCCCAGGTGCATCTCGTAGATGACGGTCTCTTCCAGCGGACGCCGCAGGGGGCGGTCGCCTTCCCAGTCGTAGGCGGCGGTGTCGACCACGACCGACCGCATCGACCGCGCGAGGTTGCAACCGGGCCGGCAGGCCGCCGCGCGATCCCACAGAAGGGTGGAACTGCCGCGGGCATAGGGATCGATCAGCACCTTCTCGGGGTCGAAGCGGTGGCCGCCCTGGATGTCGGCCGGCCCGTCGACCCGGTAGGCGTAGTGAAGGCCCGGCCCGGCACCCTCGACGAAGACATGCCAGAAGTGGAAGGAGCGATGCTCGGGGTCGGTGAGCGAAATGACCTGGAAGGGCGCTACGGCCGTGGCGCTGCCGAAGAGCAGAAGCTCCATGCGTGTGGCGTGCTCGGAAAACACCGAGAAGTTCACGCCACCCTCCTGCGGCGTCGCCCCGAGCGGATGCGGCGTGCCCCTGGTCGTGGCCAGGGTCGTCTCGCGCGGATGGAACATCGAAGTCTCCCGGATGCGGCTGGAGGCGGGGTGTGGGGCGGCGCGGGCGCGCTGTGTCTCGTCGGGCTCCGCCCCTACCAGCCCGACCGGGTCAGGCCGTGGTCGAGCACGTCGACGAAGCGGTCGCCGAACTCGTGCGAGCATTGCAGCGACCGCGCGGTGATGAAGGGGTAGTCGACGATCACCGAGGTGCGCTTGCCGAAATTGCCGTGATACTGGCCCTCGGGCCCGACAGCGTCGGACAGCAGGTATTCGAGCACGTAGGGCGGGGGGCCCATGTTGAGGTCGGTTCCGACGAAGCCGGTGCCGTCCTTGTAGTCGTATTCGATGCAGTGCCCCGTCACGTGCCTGCCCCGCAGGATCGAAAGACGCTCGTTGAAGTCGCGGGCGAAGACGAGCGTGGCCACGCCGTAGCAGATCGCGCCGATCGGCTTGCCGGCGGCGTGAAAGCCCAGCACGAGGTCGTGGACGCGGTGGTTGTTGACCATGTCGATGATCGGCCCGCTGCCGCCCACGAGCAGCACCGCGTCGTAGGCGGCGACGGCCTTGTCCTGCGCGGCCTTTCGGTCGCGGTAATAGGCCTCGAGCGCGCGCAGGAAGTCGGGCGTCGAGTAATAGGGGCGCTCGGGGAACAGTGCCGAGAGGTTCAGCGTGGCGTCGAGCGCGCCGCTCTCCTCGAAGGCATCGACCAGCGCCTTGTCTTCGGGGCTGGTCACGCAGACGCCGAGCGGCGGATCGAGATACGACGTATCGCGGCTCGGCGGCAGGCAGGGCGCCCGCCCGCCCCTCGGCGTCACGAAATCGAAGGCGTATCCGGCAGCCTCGAGCTTGCGAAGGGGGCCGACGAGCTCGATCCCCCAGTACCCGTATTCCGACATTGCCGCGAGGATGCGCTTGCTCGCCATCTCATTGCTCCGATCAGGGGGCGACGCGAGGCGCCGCTCATCCGGTCTGCACGGGCCGGCCGGATGGCCGGCCCGCGCGCATTGCCGGCGCCTCAGTTACGCACCGGGAAGGTTCAGGAGGGGCTAACGGCGCCTGCTTTCCCGGGCCGAGATGTCTCGGATTGTGCGGGACTCGCGGCGCGATTCCCCGCCGGGGGCAGCGGTCACTGCGCGGCGACGTCATGGGGCTCTCCGGCGTCGCGGGCGGGGGCGATTTCGGCCCGAATCATGTCGGCGGCCCTTTCGGCGATCATCATGATCGCCGCGTTGGGATTGCCGTTGGTGATGGTCGGCATGATCGAGGCATCGACCACCCGCAGCCCGTCGATGCCCTGCACCCGCAGTTGCGGGTCGACTACGGCCTCGGCATCCGTGCCCATGCGGCAGGTGCCGACCGGGTGCCAGACGGTGCCGCAATAGCGCCGGATATAGGCGCGCAGCCCGTCCCGGTCGGTGACCGTCGCGCCCGGTGCGATCTCGCGCCCGCGATAGCGGTCGAAGGGCCTGGCATGCGCGAGGCGTCGCGCGTAGCGGATGCCGAACTCGAGCACGTCGAGGTCTTCCTCGCGCGTCAGGTACCGGGGATCGACCACGGCATGGGCGGCCGGGTCTGCCGAGGCGAGCGTGACGGTGCCGCGGCTGCGCGGCTGGTTGAGGATCGCGGTGAAGGTGAAGCCGCGATCCGGCCGCATCCCGTCCGGCGCGAGCTCCATGAGGCTCGGCTGCAGGACCGGGCCGAAGAAATATTGCAGGTTCGGAGCGGCCTCGCGATCGGCGCCGTCGGTCCACATGAAGAGGCCGGCCTCGGCGGCCAGTTCGGGGGCCGGAAGGTCGACGAGGCTCTCGTAGGCCGTGCCGAGCAAAAGGTGGTCGTGCAGGTTGCGCCCGACGCCCGGCAGATCGGCGACCACCGGGAGGGCGTGGCGCGCCAGCTCGGCCGCGGGGCCGAGCCCCGAGAGCATCATGAGCTTCGGCGTCTCGAACGCGCCGCAGCACAGCGCCACCTCGCGCTCGGCCCGCAACAGGCACGGGCCGTCCGGGCCGTCGTAGTGCACGCCCGCCACGCGCCCGTTCTCGATCAACAGATGCGTCGCGCGCACGCGGGTCAGAAGGTGCAGGTTCGGCCGGTCGAGCACCGGGGTGACGAAGGCGGAGGCGGCGGTGACGCGCACCGCGTCGGGCCTGCGGGTCGTCTGGTAGAGGCCGGCGCCGGCCTCCTGCACCGGGCCGTTGAAGTCGGTATGGCGCGCGTGGCCGCCGACCTCGGCATGCGCTTCGACGAAGGCGTGCAGGATCGGCGTGGGGTTGCGGATGTCGATGACCGAGACGGGGCCGTTGTCGCCATGAAAGGGCGAGGCCGGGCCATGGTAGGTCTCCGACTTGAGGAAGTGCGGCAGCACCTCGTCATGGCTCCAGCCGGGATTGCCCTGCGCGGCCCAGCCGTCGAAATCGCGGCGATTGCCGCGCACATGCATCATCGCGTTGACGGCACTGCAGCCGCCCAGGACCTTGCCGCGCGCAATGTCGATCACCCGCCCGTCGAGGCCCGGCTGCGGGGTGGTGCGGTAGCCCCAGTTCTCCTCGGCCTGCGGATCCCACAGGCTGTACATCGCCTCGATGCTGCGATCGTAGATCGCCGGGTTGGTGTCCATGCCTCCGACCTCGAGGAGCGCGACGCGCACATGCGGGTCGACGCTCAGCCGGCCGGCCAGAACGCACCCGGCCGTGCCGGCGCCAACGATGATGTAATCGACCGTCTCGGGCATGCTTGTCCCTCCTCTGCGATCGGCCGCCCCGCGGAGCGGCGGTGAACACTCGTGCACCGCGCGATCAGGCGCGCCGCTCGGCCATCGCGCCGGTGCCGCCCATGCCGCTGTCGTCGGCGCCGGCGAGGCGCAGCCGGTCGACGCCGACGCGGAACCCGGCGTCGCGCGCGATCTGCACAGGCGTCTGCCCGGTTACGGGATTGCGCAGGTCGGCCAGCGCGCCGGCCGACAGAAGCGCCTCGACACTCCCGGCCACGCCCGACCGGGCGGCGGCATGGAGCGGCCCTTCGCCCGATCGCCGGCCGACGAGATTTGGCTCCGCACCGTGGTCGAGCAGGGTGCGCACCATCCCTTCGTCTCCCGCCGCCGCCGCGATGGCGAGCACCGGTTCGGCGGTATCGGGGTCGGCCTCGTTCGGGTGGGCGCCATTGGCGAGCAGGTACCCGGCGAGCCCCGCGTCGCCACCCCGCACCGCCGCGCGCAGGCGCGCGGGCAGGTCGCCGCGAAAGGCCGCAACCATCCGGCTCGTGTCGAGATAGGCGCGCAGCAGCACGATCCGCCCGCCGGCCACGCGGTAGCGCTGCACGAACTCGATGTCGTAGACGAGACCGGTCGACTTGATCCGCGCGGATTCCCGCACCAGCGCCAGCGCCTCGTCGCTCTCGACCATGAGGGCCAGCCGCTGATAGCTCAGCGTGTCCTGGGCGGCGGCGTAGGGGCCGAACGTCTCCATCACCTCGGCCTTCGAGGTGAAGTCGCCGAACCACGGGACAATGGCGCTGAGCCCCGGAACGCCGCCCGGCGCACCGTCGGTGCCGGGGCTGTTGATCCAGCGGATGTCGTCGGCGAGGCAATCCATCGCGGTGTCGACATCTCCGGCCTCGAGCGCGTCGAACCAGCGTCGGACGACCGCTTCGGTCGCGGTGTCATGCATCTCGGTCGTCCTCCTGCTGCATCGGGAAGGTCATACGGAATTGTCGCCCTGCAGCGATTGCAGGGGGTTGGTGCCCGCCAGGCCGGCGCTGAGCGCGCCCGCATCCATGCCCACGGGCGCCAGCACCATGCCCATCCCGTCGGCCAGGGCCTCCTCCAGCGTGTTGCGGACACCCGCGAGGGGCACGCCGGCGGCGCGGGCGGTCTGCTCGATCCGGCGGAGCGTCGACTCGTAGGACACGGTGCCCCAGGCGGCGCCCAGGGAGGCGGAGAGGTCGAGCGGCCCGGGGTGGCAGACCCCGCCATGGGCCTTGAGCATGGCCACGATGCGGTCGGTGTCGCGGGCGGCGCCGGCGGTTTCCATCATCACCACCGGGACGGCCCAGCGCGCCCGGTCTCCCGCGCCGTGGATTGCGATGTTGGCGGCCTCCAGGACCTGCAGGAAGTGCTCGGCCTCGCCCGCGTCGCGCACCGCGGTGGCGATCAGTGCCGTGACCCCCGCGCGCACGAAGTCTTCCACCGCGGGGTCGAGGGCGCTGCACAGGCGGACGACCACGTTGATGCGCCCGCGCAGGGCCGCGATGTGGCGCAGCGTCTCCTCGGTCGACCAGGTTCCGTGCTCGCGCTCGATCGCGAGCGCGTTGAGGATGCCGCTGCCCGCGAGCGCGCGCGCGGTGTCGAGGTCGGGCGTGGTCAGGGCGCCGAAGACCGCGAGCTCGCCTGCCGCGAGGGCGCGGCGCAGGTCGTTGCCGCCAGGCTCGGGCGGGCGGATCGGCATTTCGCGCGGCAGGGGCACCCGGTCGGCCGGATCGGTGCCGGCGGGCAGCCAGCTTGCCCAGGCGACGCGACGGGCCGCCCGGTCGGAGGTCGTGACGATGTGGCGGTAGCCCGTGCGGAAGGCCTGCGCGATCTCCGCCTCGGTGGCGAAGCGGCCCGACAGGACGATCCCGGCGGCGCGGGCGGCATCCTCGATCTCTGCGACCGCCGTCTTCGCGCGCGCCTCCGCGTCAGCGCCCGGCTCGGCGCACGCAACCGCGGTGCGGATCGCGGCGCGGTCGATGTCGATCAGTCGCACGCCCTCCTGCCGCAGCGCCGGAAGCTCGGCGAGAACGGCAGGGGCGGCGGGCGCACGGAAGGCGATGCCACCCAGGAAGAAGCCGTTCATGCAGTCCATCATCCGGGCGTATTCGGCGAAGGTGCGCTGTGCGAGGTTGTCGGCCCCCACGGCGCGCCGGCCGAGCGGGTGCTCGGCGGTGGAGGGGAGTGCCGCGACATCGGCGCTCGGCCGCTGCGGAAAGTAGACGTCGTGCATCAACGCGCGCACCGCCTCCGCGTCTTCAGGGTCGACCAGCAGCGCACCGAACAGGCCCGCCCCGAGCAGCTGCTTGATGCACGGCTCGGGGCGCGAGAAGCACATGATCGGCAGGAGCGGCGTACCCCGCGTCTGGGCGGCGAAGGCCTGCACCTCGCGCGCCTCGACCGGGCGGCCATCGGGCCAGTGCCGGTCGATCAGCGCGGTGCCGAAGCCATGCGCCTGCACCACCTCGGCCGCCATCGCGTTGGGGCCGGCGAGCGCGATTCCGCGGACGATCGTGTCGGGGGGCGCCGAGAGCGCGCGCCAGACCGCGCCCTTGTCGGCCACATGGCCGGGAATGGTGAGGAACGTCAGGTTGTCGTAGCCGAAGACGCGATAGGGCCTCGGCGGGGGCGTCTCGCCCATCAGCGCCCGCCAGACCGCAGGCGCATTCTCGCGCTGCCCGTCGGTGTCGAAGGCGGCGGCGGCGAAATCCCGCTGGGTCCGCCCGGTATGGTCGGGGATGTCGGCGCGCGCGCCGCGGGCGCGCGCCCAGCGGATCTGCTCGAGATAGCCCGCCGCGCCGGTCGCCGCTCGCAGGACGGAATCGTGCAGCGCCGTCAGGCCGTTGACCGCCGGCCGATGGTTGAGCGCGCGGGCGAGCGCCTCGGGATCCATCGCTGCCGCGAAGCGCTCGAGGATCGCGAAGTGGTTGAAGACCGCGGCGCGGATCACGGCGTCGACCGCCATCGGGTAGGCCTCCTCGCGGTCGGGATCGGCGCCCCGGGCGAGCAGGACGTCGACGATCCGCAGGCGAAGGCGGGCGACGCCCGGATGGGCGTCGGTGCCGGTCACCGCGGCGATCAGCGGGGTCTGGAGGAGCGGGCCGGCCAGCCGGTCGGGCTCGAAATGCGGGTCGCAGGTGGCGACCTCGACCCGCGCGGCGACGCGATCCGCCGTTTCGCGGCACTCGGGGCCGGCGGCTTCCATCTCGGCGAGGCCCGCCGCGATCGCCTCGATCACGGCTTCGCTCGCCATCTGCGCGGGGCTGCCCGCTTCCTTGTGGCGCGGGCCGGCGGGGATGGCCTGCACGAGGGCCTGTGTGTCGGCGTGCTTCTCGCAGGCGGTCGCCATGTCGTGCGGAGCCAGCGCCTCGACCAGCGCCTCGTTGCCGAATTGGCGCGCGAGATCGGTCGCGTTGAGCCCGCGCAGCGTGGTCGCGGCGAAGAGACGGCGCAGGACCGTCTCGCGGCAGCCGCCGTCGGCGGCGAGCCTCGGAGCCGCCTCCACGATCGCTTTAGCCAGCGGGACGTGGCCGTAGAACGCCGCCTGCAGAAGCGGCGTGTGCCCGTTGACGGCGATCCGCGCATGGAGCTGCGCCGGCGCGCGGGCGAGCAGGAGCAGCGTCGCGGCCTCGCTTCCCCCCTGCGCGGCAAGATGCGCGGCCAGCAGGCCCGTCGCCGCCTCCGGCCGGTCGGGGTCGCGCAGCGGCCGGTCGGGATCGGGCGCGTGGGGGCCGACGCCTTCGCGCAGCATCATGCGCAGGATCTCGGCAGTGCCCGTGGCGGCGGCGGCCAGGAAGGGGGTGAACCCGTCCGGCCCATAGGCATTGGGGTCTCCGCCGCGGCGCAGCCAATCGCGCACCGCCTCCGTCTCGCCGGCGCGGATGGCGGCGCAGGCGGCCGGCACGTCCCGCGGGTCGATGCTTGTGGCGAGGACGAACGGCGCGAAGGGGCGCTGGCTGACGAGTTGCGGCGCGCCGCACCCGTCCCGCCGGAGCGTCCAGATCCGCTCGACCGAGAAATCGACGCCGGGCGCCTCGCCCGCTTCCGGGTGCCGCCGGTCGGCGGTGAAGTGGATCTTGAGATGCGCGTCGATCGTCCCGTCGGGGTTGTCGAGCGCGACGACGCCCTGCACCCGGTGGTCGGAGTTGACGAAGGTCTCGTCGATCGTGGCGAACCAGGCCGGAAAGTCCTCGATGATCAGACCCTGGTTGAGCGCGATGTTGAGGGTCTCGGGCGGCGCCAGCACCGCGAGCATCGCGTCCAGGTCGCGCCGGTCGAGGGCGTGGAGGTAGCTGACCGCGAATTCCCGCGCCCGGACCGTCGAGAAGGCGGGCGTGGGATCGGGGGCCGCGCGCTGCGCCGCGATCGTCCACCGCCCGTCCGGCTGGCGGGTGAGATCCCACAGGATATCGAGCGTGACGTTGGCGCGCGGCGTCTCTCCCGTGGCGGGCGCGCGGCGGTCGACTTCCGAGTGGACCGAGAGCCGCGCCTGCGCCGCGCCGACGCCCTGCAGCGCGACATCGAGCGCGACGATCGTGTGCCGCAGCCGGCTGAACTGCGCCGTGATGCCGTCATGCCAGGCCCGGTAGCTCGCCGCGTCGGTGAGGTGCGCATCGGGAGCGAGCACATGGATGTCGAAGCGCGCGGGGTCGAGATGCGACAGCATCGCGGGCAGGTCGCCGGCGTCGATCGCGCCGAAATAGGCGCGCGCGAGGGCGCCCACCTCGTGTGCGAGCCGGTCGGCGCCGCGCGGCAGGCGCACCGCCTCGCCCTCGAGGTCGGCGGGGTCCACCCGGCAGGCGGGCTCTGGGCGGAGGGTGACTGTCATCTCGATCCCCTTGGCATGCGGGTGGCCGGCTGGCAGAGCGATGGTGCGGCCTCAGCCCGCGCTCGGCGGCTGGAAATGCGCCCCTTGCGCGATCACCTGCAGAAGGAAGGGGCCCTTGGCGTCGAGCATCGCGTCGATGGCCGGCCGCACGTCTTCGGGGCGCTCGACATAGGCCGAGTCGAACACGGGCTCGCCGGTCTGGCGCGAGACGAAGCCGCGCACCTGAAAGGCGCGGTTCTGATGGACGGGCGACTGGATGTGCAACGGCCGCACGCGCCCGGCCTCGCGCTGCTGCGCCTCGCTCTCGCCCCGCAGCCGCGCGTCACGCGCGAAATTTGCGGCGACGAGCTCGTATCCGCCATTGTCGATCAGCAGGAACTTCACCGGCAGGCCCTCGCGGGCGGCGGTGATGAAGGCGGCATCGTTGAAGTCTGCCCCGCCATCACCGAAGAGCGAGATCACGAGGTCGCCCGGCGCCGCAGCCTGCATGCCCAGCGCGGCGCCATGCGCGCCCAGCGTCGGGCCCGGCGTGCCGTAGTAGTAGATGTCGTGCAGCCCGGTCTCGAGCAGGTAGTCGAGGAAGGGCGGCGAACTGGTCAGGGCCTCGTCGAAGATCGCGGTGCCGGCGAGATCGAGCGTGCCCGCCTCGGCCCGCCGCCGGAGCGCCAGCGCCAGTTCCCGCGCGATGCGGGCGGGGTGGACGGGGCTGTCCTCGAGCGAGGCCGCGTAGCCCGCCATGCGCTCGGCCCGTGCCGCGTGCTGCGCCTCGGCGATGCGGCCGAGCCTTGCGCGCGCCTCCGACATCGCGGCGGGCGCGCGCCGCGCCTCGAGCGCGTCGCGCAGGGCGGCGAGGGCGGGTCCGACATCGGCCTCGATGAAAGTCTCGGCGACGATGTTGCAGCGCGTGCGATCCGCCGGCTCGGGGCTGACGACGATCGCGGGCACGCCGTCGGGCACCTCGGAGCGGCCGTTCGGCCAGACGTTGTTGGGAAAGGGGCCGCCCACCACCAGCACGGCATCGGGGTCGTAGCCGGCGATTTCCTGCGCCACGCCGTCAGCCTCGCCGAAGCCCAGATTGCCGCACCAGCCGGGGTGGTTGCGGGAAAAGAGGGTGCCGGGCGCGTAGCAGGCCACGACATGGGCGCCGCTGAGATCGGCGATCCGTTCGGCTGCGTCCCGCGCGCCGGGCGAGCGCCCGACCTCCTGGTTCAGCACGATCACGGGCCGCTCGGCGCCGGCCAGCCGCCCGGCAGCGCGGTCGATCTCGGCCGCGTGCGCGCCGGGCGTGCCGCCCGGCAGCGGGGGCGTCGCCACCGTCACCGGCGCGAGATGCGTGACCGCATTCAGCTTGTCCTCGTCGAGGATCACCGCGACAGCGCCGTAGGGGGCGCCCTGGGCCGAGACCATCGCCTCGGTCAGCGCGGGCAGCAGGCCGTCGGGCCCCGCCTCCTCGTCGGGGACGTGCACGCTTTTCACCCCGAGCTGCGCAAGCAGCCCGCCGTAGTCAGGCACCGAGTTGTGCCCGCCGTAGCGCCGCGCGAGCGCGCCGGCATCGCCCACGAGCAGCAGGCAGGGCTGGCGCTGCCGCACCAGAAAGTCGAGACCAGCCGCGCCGTATTTGAGCCCGACCTGCGCGTGCAGGGCCAGCACCGGGATGCGGCGCAGGCCGGCGTCGCCCATCGCGCTCGCGCGCGCCTCGAAGCCCGACGCCATGCAGAAGGCGATGAACTCGGTCGCCCCGTGGACAAGGCCCTGCAGGCCAGTGACGTCCTGGATGGCCTGCCAGATCGGCCCCTCGTTGCTGCCGGTATTGCCGGAGAGGAAGTGAAAGCCGGTGCCGTCGCCGAAGGCCGGGTGCCCGACGAGGGTGCGGACGATCGCTTCGGCCACCGTGCCCCGCAGGCCCCCCGGGTGCGGCGTGAGCGGCGCGCGGTCGGCCCCGGGCCGGGTGAGGGGGATCGCCGGCGTCTCGGGCCGGGAAGCGATGCGTCCGCTGAACATGGGTTGGATCCCCCGTTACTCGGTGAAGTCGATCAGGCTTTGCCAGGGGCGCCCCTCGGGCGCGCCGTGGGCGCCGACGAGAAGGTCGATGTCGAGGTCGAGCGCCTCGATCTTGCGGCGGAAATCCCTCGAGAATTCCAGCCAGTGCGGCGGGGGCGTCTTGCCCCGCGGCACAAGGCCGGGATTGAACAGGTCGGCATTGAACAGAAGTCTGGCCCGCGGGACGTGGACCACGAGGTCTTCCGCGCAGTGCGGCGAGGAGATGCGGTGCACGGCGACGGCGCCGCCGGCGAGCGCGAGCGGCGCGTCGCCCACGGTGACGATCTCGGCCCGCGTCCCGCTTGCGGCGAGGCTGTCGGGCAGGATCGTGTGAGGCGCAGCGAGGCAGCGCGCAACGAACTCCCGGTCGCCCTCGGCCACCACGAGCTCGGCCCCGAGCGCGGCGAAGGCCCGGATGCCCCCGCTGTGGTCGTGGTGGTGATGGGTAAGCACGAGATGGGTGATCGGCCGCCCCGGCCAGCGCGAGAGGATCGTGTCGATGACAGCGCGCGAGCGGTCTTCGTGCTGCGGCGCGTCGATCACCACGATGCCGCCGTCATGGGCGATGGCCATGGAGTGATGGATGCCGCCGCCGAGCGTCATGACCCCCGGAACGATCTCGGCCGGCTCGACCGGGCCGGCGTCGAGCGAGATCGGCGCCCCCATCGCGAGCGCCCGGTGAATCCATTGCGCGTTGGCAAGGCCCCGCGCCGCGCGCGCGGCGTCGAAGGGTGGACCGGGCTCGCCCTCGACGTCCTCGACCAGGAAATCCGCGTCGTCGAGCGGCGGGGCGACCGCCACCTCGGCACGCATCTCGCGGTGGACCGTCGCGCCATCGAGGCGGAGCTCGGCCAGGCGTGGGATCGCGAGCCCGTCATGGACCTGCCAGCCCTCGAAGCGCACCTCCACGAGAACGTCGCCACGCGGATGGTCGTTCTCCCACGTCGCGAGTGCGGCGAGGTGCAGGCTGCCCCGGTCGAAGAACAGCCGGATCGGCCGGGGATAGGCCTCGATTTCCACGATGTCATGCGGCCGGCCGTCGATCGCCTCGCGTCCGGCACGGCGCAGCGTCTCGCGGCCCGTCTGCTGCTCGAGGCGCAATGCGGCGCCGATCAGGAGCTGCGGATGGAGCAGGTGCTGCTGGCGGCGGATGGCGGCGAGACGATCGGGCGGCATGGGCCGCGCGGCCGAGGGGTGCAGCGCGACGTCCGCCCCAGAGATATGGCCCGCGTCGCCCGCGACGATCTCGTCGTAGGTGACGGTTGCAGTCAGCGGATCTATGAAATGGCGGGTCCACGACAGGCGCATGCGGTCGCGCCGCAGATCGTGCGTGGCGGTGACGGCGAAGTCGGAGGGGCGCAGCGGCGGGCCGTGGGGCCGCTGCCCCTGCAACGGCTCCCAGCGGCTGCCCTTTGCGTGAACGCGAAAGGCGGCCTTGCGCCCGTCGAGCGCGCCGAGGGCCTCGATCATGTTCTCCGGCCTTGCGCGCCGGGCCGTGTCGAAGGGAGCGGCGATTTCCTTCTGCATGGCGTCAGGCCCGCTCGGCGAGGGCGTGCTCGAAGGCGCCCACGAGGTCTGCCGTCATGTCGATCCCGTCGAGAAAGTCGCCGTCCTCGGGCAGGATCACCACGTGGCGCGTGCAGCGGCCGATGGCGCAGGTGCCCGATTTCAGGGAGAAATCGAGCACATGCCCACCTCGGCTGCGATCCTGCGAGACGAAGTGCAGGTGGTAGCTCGTGTCGTTGAGGCCGCGAAGATAGGGCACGCCACGGAAGCCGACGATCGTGCCCTCGACGTCGTGGAACTCCGTCCTGACGCAGCCTTTCACCACGTCAGCGGTTGGCGGATAGGGCTTTTCCTGTTTCTGCAGCGCATGCGTCCTGACCGACGCGAACTGGCCGTCGACCCGGATTGCGCAGACCACGTTGCGGTTGGGCGCGCGGGCGTCGATGGCGCGGTCGAGCGCTTCGTAGTCCAGGGGGCCGTCGAGCGGCCAGCTCTGCTCGGCGCGGAACCGGCAGACGGTGGCGAAGGGAACCGTGGCGTCGGGTTCGGCCGGGTGCACCGCCCCGCCGGGCTTGCCGTGATAGATCGTGCCATCGAGCATGATCAATTCGCCGTCCATCCTGTCGAACGTGCCGATCCCCATATCGCCGTGATCGGCCAGAGTGCGGCAGGAGAGCAGGCCGTCGAACCGGCGCGACAGCAGGGCGTTCAAGATCGATACTTGTGTCACGGTGGTGGTCATGTCGGGCGGCGCCTTTTCCGGATGAGTTGCGGCAGGACAGGGGCGGAGCAATTCGGATGCCGCCGTGAAGGGAACGAACGCCGAATTCCCGCTCGACGGGGCAGACGGCCGCTCAGGCGTGGATCTGGTGCCAGTTTCCGACCGGATTTCCGGACACGGCATGATCGCGGGTCCAGACCTCGGGCGGCACGCCGACGCGGGTATATTCGATACGATAGGCGCGCAGGGTCACGACGCCGTAACGCGGGTCGTCGGGGCCGTCGAAAAGAACCGCAAGCCGATCGCTCCAGTAGTCGTGGCGCGCCTCGGCGTCGGTGCGGAATTCCGCCCGCCCCTGCACCTGCAAATACGGCATGTGGAATTTCGACGGATCCTGGATGCCACAGGTCAGGTGGCCTTCGGGATCGTTGCGCATCTGCCCGACTTTCCGTGCGTCGACGAACGATGTGAACCGGAAATCGAGATCCTCATTCGTTTCCGCGATCACGTAGCGGACCCAGGGCAGGCCGCCTTCGGTGATCGTCGCGAATGCAGAGAGCACGGGGCGTCCGCGGACGACCTCCAGAATGCGTTCTTTCAGATCCTGCAACACGCTGTTCCTCATATGGCCGACCGGATCCCCGCGGTCTGGACATTAGGCGGCGGGCGGGATTCCTGTCCATGCATTCGCTACAATGCGAACGATGCCGCCGGCCAGGCCTCAACTCTGCGGGAGCGCGTTGAAATCAGGAGAAGATCCGCCAGAGACACCCTGCCCGTCCGTCGACATTTGTGCATTCTCTGAAAATTGTCGGCATTCGCGCGGCGGTGCAGCTGCCCGCCGCGCGTCCGCATTCACGAAGGAGACTCACGATCACGGGCGCCGTTATGCGATCGCGCAACGCCAGGAATCGGGGGCGTCCTGTTCTCGGGGCGGGTCAAGAGCAGGGCTGCACCGGCATGCGGACCGGCCTCGGGAGAGACGCATGGGCAGGCGCGAGTGAACGAACATGCCCCGCGACTTCGGCAGGACGCGTGCGGGCCTCGGGTGCGCCTCGGTCGTGCAAGCCAGCATGAAACCCGGCCGGCCGGGCGCACCGGGTCGGCGCGCGCGTGCCGCTGCGGCGCGATCATCCCGGCGATGCCCACCGCATCCTCTAGGTCCAGGCCGAAGACGCCGGTTCGCGGCGCGTTCATGCCGCGTGTCCCGACGCCATGCGCCTGGTGGGGACCCGCCGCGAGCCGCGGCCCGTGCCCGATGGTGGCCGGCGCCGCGTGACCCGGCCCCAGACGGCGGCGCGCGGCGGGCTCTCTCGGCGTCGGTCACAGGCGCGATGCGCCCGCGCCGTCAGTCGGCCTTGACCTGCACGTCCACCTCGAGGTCGACAAGAGCGGAGGGCGCGCCGGCGAAACTTCCCGTCACGGGCGACACCTGCCCGATGCTGCGCGCGACGGCGACCGGGACGAGGCGGGCGGAGCCCACCGACCTGTTCGTCGGGTCAAACGGGATCCAGCCGGCGCCGGGCAGGAACACCTCGGCCCAGGCGTGGGTGGCCCCGGCCCCGATGACGCCCACACCGTCCGCGTCGTCATCGTGGAGATAGCCCGACACGAGCCGCGCGCCGAACCCGAGGGTGCGCACGGCCTCCGCAAAGAGCACGGCAAGGTCGCGGCACGACCCGACCCCGCGCCCCAGCGTCTCAAGCGGCGACTGCGTTCCCTCGGCCTCGCGGGTCTCGTAGCGGATGGCGTCGGCCACACCGGACGAGATGTCCTTGAGCAGAGACAGCGTGTCGGTGGACGGCGCCATGACGAAGCCCGATGTCCATGCTGTCAGCCGACCCATGTCGTCGGCGTGATGCGGCAGCGAGAGGGCGCCCAGATCGATCCGGTCGTCGGGGTGATAGAGGAACGGAAAGGTAGTGGCGTCGCCTGCGATCGGAAAGACCGGCCACGCTGGCCCGCGCTGCTCCACGTCCGCTTCGGACCGGATCCACAGCATGTCGTGTTGGCCCTTGAAGCGGGCCGTCGCGACCGCGTTGCCCCACACGTCGGTCGACCAGTCGAGCTCGGCGTGCGGCGAGATTTGCAGGTCGAACGCCGTGAGGCGCAGATCCTTCGTCTCGATCGGTCGCAGCCTCAGCCGGTGCGGGCCGAGCCCCACGGGCCCCCGGTAGGTGTAGGTCGTCTCGTGGACGATCCTCAGGAGCGCCATGCCGGAGCGACCCCGCCTACCGACCCGGGCGCCGGCCCTGCGGCATCGGCATCGCCGCGCGCCAACTGGCCGAGCCCTTGCACCTGGGGCAGATGCGCTCGCCGAACCCATCGCTCCAGAAGGACGTCCGGCAGCGCATGCAAGGGCGCTCGGCCGGCACGTCCGTGCGGCTTGTCCGCGCCTTCGTCGTGATTTCGTCACGTTCTCTCATTTGGTGTGCCCTTCCCCGTCTGGCAAGACGTGTCATGTCGCCGAGCGACCGCTGGATGAGCGTCTCGACGCGCAGGTCGCGGGTCGTGTCTCGGATCTGGTGTAAATTCTCTGACGGCGTTCCCCGAGCATGGCAATTTCGGCCTGATCAGGCCGCCTGGTCAAGGGTGAAGGGCTCGATGGGCTGAGGGAGGGTCTCCCAGCCGTCGACCTTGCGCATGGTGATCTGGCCCGAGGCGAGCAGAGCCCGGAGCGGCATGGGTACGGTCTCGGCGCAGGGCAGCACGGTCTGGGTCTTGATGCGGCGGCGGAACTCCTCGTTCAGCGGCTCGATCGCGTTGGTCGTCCGTGCCGATCTCCATTGCGACGGGGCGAGGCGCGTGAAGGCGAAGAGCCTGTCGCCGTTCAGGGGGCTTGCGCGGCCCCACCGGGGCCACGGTCCCCCTTCACCCTCGAGGCTGTCGGCGACGGCGCGGCCCTTCTGGCGCCATTTGCGCGAGGCGACGCCTTGCGGCGGGTCTCCCCCTCGGCGGCGGTC
>OFET01000113.1_pt1 | contig 113577 bp, 126 predicted proteins | sample 1521211 | NCBI WGS metagenome assembly OFET01 (sample SAMN03766358, study PRJEB24113) | microbial mat metagenome | isolation source: enrichment culture HLUCC-A from microbial mat sample contains cyanobacterium... | reverse complement strand
AAAGCGCTTTCAGGCGCACGCAACCTTTCCCGCCGAATTCGACGAATAAGGCGGGGTCAAGGCGCTGGGCCTGAGGTTGCCGCTGCTGTGGCGGTTCAGCGCGCCCCAGCACGATTTTCACGACCACGAACTGGGCGCCGTGGTGCGGCACGGCTTTCACGCCCTGGCGCTGGACGAGACCCGCGATGCCTTTGCCCCGGTGCTGTGGTCCTGTTCGCCGGGCTGGCAAGGTCATGTCGAACAGGTCTGGTTCACCGGCGTCCATGGCGATATCGGCGGCCAGCTGAATGGCCGGGAAGAGGCGCGGCCGCTGGCCAATATTCCGCTGTTCTGGATGCTGGAGCGGCTCGAGGCCTGCGGCGTGCCCTTGCCCGACGATTGGCGCGGGCGTATCGACTGCGTCCCCGAGGCGCCGTCGGTCGGAACCTGGGCGCGCTGGGGCAAGCTGTTCCTGATGCGCCGGCGCCGGATCGTCGGCCAGGATGTGTCCGAACGGCTGCACCCCACGGCCCATGCCCGTTTCCCCGACCTTGCCCGGCGGCTCGAGGAGCGGTTCACGGCCGCGATGTCCGGTCCGATGCCGTCTCCCGGCGCGACCGGGGCCGGAGACCGAACCGAGCCCTAGGCGACGTTCTGCAGCCGAAGCTCGGGGGTGATGCCCAGGGCGTGGCAGACGTCGCGGGTCAGTTCGGGCTTGTTGAGCGTGTAGAAATGCAGATGCGCGACCCCGCCCTGCAGCAGCGCGTCGCACAGCTCGGTCGCCAGCGCGGTGGCCAGCAGATCGGTATTGCCGTCGCGGGTCGCGTTCTCGAAGGCATCCGACACGATCTGCGGGATCGCGGTGCCGCAGCTTTCGGCGAATTTGCGGGCGCCGGCCCAGTTCTCGATCGGCAGGATGCCGGGGATGATCGGCACGTCGATCCCGGCGGCGACGCAGGCATCGCGGAACCGGAAGAAGGTGTCGGGTTCGAAGAAGAACTGGGTGATGGCCGAGGTCGCGCCGGCATCGACCTTGCGCTTGAGATGGGCGATGTCGGCGGCCTGGTCGGCGGCTTCGGGATGCTTCTCGGGATAGGCGCCGACGGCGATGTCGAACCGGCCGGTCTCGGCCAGGGCCGCGACCAGGTCGACCGAGCTTTCGAACCCGTCGGGATGGGCGCGGTAGCCGCCCGATCCCTTGGGCGGGTCGCCGCGCAGGGCGACGATGCGCGACACGCCGGCCTCGGCATAGCCAAGCGCGATGTCCAGGGTTTCGGCCCGGGTCGCGTCGACGCAGGTCAGGTGAGCGGCGACCGGCAGCCGGGCCTCGGTATGGATCGCGTCGACCGCTTCGCGGGTCAGTTGCCGGGTGGTGCCGCCGGCGCCGTAGGTGACAGAGACGAAATCGGGGGCCAGCGGGGCCAGCGTTTCGACACAGCGCCACAGGCGGAACGAGCCCTGAAGCGTCTTGGGCGGGAAGAATTCAAAGGAAATGGCGGGGCGGGTCATGGCATTCTCCGGGTTTCGAGGGTGCTTTTCCCATTGAAGGGCACGTGAAACAACCTCATAACCCTCAGGACGATCATGTGTCGCACCACAAGTTCAGCGAAGCCCCATGCATATCGAGTTCCGCCATCTGCGCACCATCAAGGCGATCCACGACACCGGCGGGCTGGCCCGCGCGGCCGAGCGGCTGAACATTACCCAGTCGGCCCTGAGCCATCAGGTCAAGGGGATCGAGGACCAGGCCGGGGTGGAGCTGTTCGTGCGCCGCTCCAAGCCGCTCAAGCTCAGCGCGGCCGGGCTGCGCCTGCTGGCCGCGGCCGAGCGGATCCTGCCCGAGGTCGCGGCGCTCGAGGCCGAATTCGACGGGCTGATCAGCGGCAAGGCCGGGCGGCTGCACATCGCGATCGAATGCCATGCCTGCTATCAATGGCTGTTCCCGGTGCTGGAACAATTCCGCCGCGCCTGGCCTGACGTGGATATCGACATCCGCCCGTCCTTCGCCTTCGACGCGCTTGCCGCGCTGCAGCGCGAAGAGGTGGATTTCGTGATCTCGTCGGACCCGGTGACATTGCCCGGGGTGCGGTTCGTGCCGCTGTTCGATTACGAGCCGGTTTTCGTGGTGGCAAGTGCCAACCCTTTGTCGGAAAAGGATTTCATCGAACCGGAGGATTTCGCCGGCCAGACCCTGATCACCTATCCGGTGGACCGCGCCAAGCTGGACGTGTTCACCGAATTGCTGGGCCCGGCCGGGGTCGAGCCGCGCGAGCTGCGCCAGGCCGAACTGACCGAGATGATCCTGCTGCTGGTGGCGTCGAACCGGGGCGTGTCGGTGCTGCCCGACTGGGTGGTGCGGCAGGTACGGTTCCGGTCCGATTACGTGACCCGGCGGCTGACCGAGCAAGGGGTCACCCGGCGGATGTTCGCCGCGACCCGCAGCGACGATGCCGACCTGCCCTTCATGGCCCATGTGGTGCGCCTGGCCCGGCAAGAGGCGCTGCGGCTGCAGAGCGCCGCCTGACGCCCCCGGGGCGACGGGGCGCGCCCCCTTGCCGGCCCGGGCGCCAGGGCCTATACGCGCGGCCTGACCCCGACCGGAGAAAGACCCATGGGCTTTAGCGCCAACCTCAACGTCATGATCCGCACCGCGCGCAAGGCCGGCCGGGCGCTGCTGAAGGATTTCGGCGAGGTCGAGAACCTTCAGGTCAGCCAGAAGGGCCCCGGCGATTTCGTCAGCCGCGCCGACCGCAATGCCGAAGAGATCGTCAAGACCGCGCTGCAGGAGGCCCGCCCGACCTACGGCTTTCTGGGCGAGGAAGGCGGCGCGGAAGACGGCGAGGACCCGACCCGGCGCTGGATCGTCGATCCGTTGGATGGAACCACGAATTTCCTGCACGGGATGCCGCATTGGGCGGTGTCGATCGCACTGGAACACAAGGGCCAGATCGTCGCCGGGGTGGTCTATGATCCGGTCAAGGACGAATGCTTTTTCGCCGAAAAGGGCGAAGGCGCCTGGATGAACGAACGCCGCATCCGGGTCTCGGGCCGAAGCCGGCTGATCGAATGCGTCTTTGCCACCGGTCTGCCGTTCGGCGGCCGCTCGGACCTGCCGGCGTCGTTGCAGGACCTGGCGCGGGTGCTGCCGACCTGTGCCGGGGTGCGGCGCTGGGGGGCCGCGGCGCTTGACCTGGCCTATGTCGCGGCCGGCCGGTTCGACGGGTTCTGGGAACGCCGGCTGAACGCCTGGGACATCGCCGCGGGCATCGTCATCCTGCGCGAAGCGGGCGCGATCGTGGAGCCCATCGACCGCGACGGCAACATCCTCGACGACGGTGAACTCCTGTGTGCGGCGGAGCCGATTTTCGACAAGTTTTCCAAACTGATACGGGGCAACTGAGGCGTCGCGCCGGGCTTGGCCAGGCGTTAACCATGTGTTCCGAAAGGGGCCTGCTCGACACAATCGCGCCCCAATTCGTGCCTAGCTCGAACCCATGGAAAAACTGGCGAAAATTTACGGCTTTCTGCGCGGGTTCCGCGACGGTGAAAGCGGCGCGGTGACGGTGGACTGGGTTGTCCTGACCGCGGGAACGCTGGCGCTGGGCCTGGCTGTTGCCGGGGCCGTGTCGGAGGGTGCAATCGATCTGGCGGGCGATATCAGCCGGACGCTCGAGGAGTTCGAACTGCCCGGCCATGCCGGCGCACCGCCGCCGCCGCCACCACCGCCGCCGCTGCAATAGCGCGCGGCGCGGGCTGGTCCTGGCCCTGAAGCGGGGTGCATGTCCCCTGCCGACAGGCCGTCGCCCGGTCGGGCGAAGACCGAGGGACCGGCCGGCCGAGAGGCCTCTCCGGTCGGGACTTCGGTCAGGTTTTCGGCGTCGATCCCCGGTCCGACGGGTGATTGACGCCGTCGCTCCAGGCAATGTCGTGGTCGCGCGGGTTCACGCCGTCGATCGCCCCCATGTTGACCCCGTATTCGTTCGGGTTCGACCGGCGCCGGTGATGGGTATAGATGCCGCAGACCGAACAGAAATGATGCTGCGCGGTATGGCTGCCCCAGGTGTAGAGGGCCAGCTTGTCGGCCCCGCGCACCACCGTGACCCCGTCCAGCGGCGCCGACACGGCGGGCGCCCCACGTCGCCGGCAGAACGAACAATCGCAGCGCCGGGCGGTGGCCAGACCGTCGCTCAGGGTGACGGCCAGTTCCACCGCGCCGCAATGGCAGGTGACTTTCACCGGTGCGGTCATCGGCGACGCCTCACTTCGGGAACCGAGCTTTGGGTCAGGCGATAGCGCGCCTCGGGATGGGGCGGGTGGCCTTCGGTGCGGGTCCAGTAGCCCGGCCCGCCGCGGCGCAGGAAGACCGGCAGGGTCAATACCATGCCGGCGATGAAGCCGCCCGCATGGGCCCAATAGGCGACGCCGCCGCCCGAGGAATCGGTGCCCAGCCCCATGACGACCTGCAGTGCGAACCACAGCCCCAGCATGATGAAGGCCGGGATCGGCAAGATGCGGATGATGAAGACGATGATGATCAGCACATCGACCCGCGCCTTGGGAAACATCAGCAGGTAGCCGCCCATCACCGCCGCGATGGCCCCCGAGGCGCCGACCATCGGCACCCGCGACATCGTGTCGGGCGCGTATTGCATCAGCGCCGCCGCGACCCCGCCCAACAGGTAGAAGCCGAGGAAGGGCAGGGGGCCCATCTCGTCCTCCAGGTTGTCGCCGAAGATCCACAGGAACAGCATGTTGCCGCCCAGATGCAGCCAGCCGCCATGCAGGAACATGTGGCTGATCAGGCGCCAGGTCTGTTCGCCCTCGCTCAGCAGGATCGGAAAGAAGCCGCCGCGATAGACCGACAGGTCACCCACCGCCAATTGCCAGAACCAGGCGGCCAGGTTCGCCGCGATCAGCGCGATCGTGACATAGGGGGTCTTTTCCGACGGGTTGTGATCGCGGATCGGGAACATCGCGTGCAAGGTCCGCCGGGACGGGACCGCGGTCAAGCGCAAAGGGCCTGCGTCACATTCCCGTCAGGGGGATTGACCGGGGCTGCGGGACGGGCAGGCTTCGGGCATGCGCGTCGCTCTTGTCCTTGCCACCCTGTTCGCAGCCCCGGCCCCGGCCCTGGCCGAGTGCCCGCCGGTGCCCGATCACGCGGAGGCCTATGCGCAGCTTTATGACGCGCTGTCCGATGCCGAGACCCCGGCCGAGGCCCAGGCCCTGTCGGACGCGTTGTGGGACTTGCGGCTGATCGCCCCGGACGAACCCGCCCAGGCGCTGCTGGACCAGGGGTTGGCGCGGCGCAATGCGGGCGACCTGCCGGGCTCGATCCGGGCGCTGGACCGGCTGGTGGCCTATTGTCCCGAATATGCCGAAGGCTGGAACCAGCGCGCCTTTTCGCATTTTCTGGGTCATGATCACGCGGCCGCGCTGCCGGACCTGGACCGGGCGCTGGCGCTCGATCCGCGCCACCTGGGCGCGCTGACCGGCCGGGCGCTGACCCTGCTGGGGCTGGGCCGGGACGATGAGGCCTATGCGGTGCTGCGGCAGGCGCTGGCCCTGAACCCCTGGCTGAGCGAACGGCGCCTGCTGCCCGGCCGGGACATCTGACTTGCCCCCTGCGCCGGTGCGGCTATGGTCGCACGGCCCCGCTGCCCGCGTGGTGGAATGGTAGACACAGGGGACTTAAAATCCCCAGGCCTTGTGCCGTGCCGGTTCGAGTCCGGCCGCGGGTACCAGCGGAGCGCATGCGCAGAAAAAATGTTGCGAAACCCGGGGCTTTCGTGAAACAAGGTTTCGCGAGGAGAACCAGCCATGGGCGGACCCGTCCCCCATCACCCGGACCGTGTGCTTCAGGTGGCCCTGTCGGGGTCGGCTGCCGCCCGGTCGCGGCTGGCTGCATCCTGGCGCCGGTCGATCGAAAAGCACGGGCTGGATCCGGCCGAGCATCGCCGGCCCAATACCGTCAGCGACAGTGACCTGGCCGCGCGCCGGGCCGGGCTGGAGCGGTTCCTGACCGTGACCGCGCCCAAGCTGGACGCATTGTTCGCCCTGGTCGGGCAATCGGGCTGTGGCGTGCTGTTGACCGATGCGACGGGCGTGGTGCTGGACCAGCGCTGTTCGGACGGCGATGCCGATACCTTCCGCGCCTGGGGCCTGTGGACCGGGGCCGACTGGTCCGAAGCGTCCGAGGGCACCAACGGCATCGGCACCTGCCTGGCCGAACGGCGCCGGCTGACGATCCACCGCGACGAGCATTTCCACGCCCGCAACACCGCGATGTCCTGCATGGACGCGCCGATCCACGGGCCCGAGGGACAGATCATCGCCGCGCTCGACGTGTCCTCGGCCCGGGCCGACCAGACCGAGGGGTTCAACCGTCTCATCGGGGCCGCCACGGCGCAATTCGCCCGGGCGATCGAAGCGGATTTCTTTCGCCTGAGCTATCGCGACGCCCGGATCGTGGTCGCCGAGGCCGAGGATGACAGCGAGGCGGTGCTGCTGGCCGTCGACGGCGACGATCTGGTGGTCGGGGCGACGCGGGGTGCGCGTCGCGCCTTCGGGCTGGCCGCGACCGGGGCGATCGTGCCGCGCCCGGCGCGGGACCTGCTGGGCCGCGACGAGGGCGGCCCGTCGGGGTTCGAACGGGCCGAACGGGCGGCGGTCAAGCGCGCCCTGGCCCGGTCGGGCGGCAATGTCAGCGCCGCGGCGCGGGCGCTGGGGATCGGCCGGGCGACGCTGTATCGGCGGATGAAGCGCCTCGGGCTGGACGAATAGGGGCGCAGCTGTCTCAGGGCTGAGACAGGTCGCGGTCTCTGGCGGCGGCGCGGGGGCTGACCGGGGCGCGGGCACGGGGCATAGCCGCTGCAGCCCGGGCGGAGGACCCGGGCGCAACCGGAGGATACCCCATGAACGAGATGACCCAGGTCGCGGGCGACTACCAGTCGCCCTTCAAGGCCCGTTACGACAATTTCATCGGCGGCCGCTTCGTCGCCCCCGTCGGCGGCCGGTATTTCGACAACATCACCCCGATCACCGGCGCCAAGGTCTGCGAGGTCGCCCGGTCCGGCGCGGCGGATGTGGACCTGGCGCTGGATGCCGCCCATGCCGCAAAGGACGCCTGGGGGCGCACCAGCGCGGCGGAACGCGCGAACATCCTGCTCAAGATCGCCGACCGGCTGGAAGAGAACCTGGACCTGCTGGCCCGGGCCGAAACCTGGGACAACGGCAAGCCGATCCGCGAGACGACCCTGGCCGACATCCCGCTGTCGGTCGACCATTTCCGCTATTTCGCGGGCGTGCTGCGCGGTCAGGAAGGCACCATGTCCGAGATCGACCACGACACGGTCGCCTATCATTTCCATGAACCGCTGGGCGTGGTCGGGCAGATCATCCCGTGGAATTTCTCGATCCTGATGGCGGCCTGGAAGCTGGCGCCGGCCCTGGCGGCGGGCAATTGCATCGTGCTGAAGCCGGCCGAGCAGACCCCGGCGGCGATCATGGTCCTGGCCGAGGTCATCGCCGACCTGCTGCCGGCGGGCGTGCTGAACATCGTCAACGGCATGGGCCCCGATGTGGGCGGGCCGCTGGCCCGCAGCCCGCGGATCGCCAAGATCGCCTTCACCGGCTCGACCGAAACCGGCCGGATCATCATGAAGGCCGCGACCGAGAACCTGATCCCGGTGACGCTGGAGCTGGGCGGCAAGAGCCCCAACATCTTCTTCTCCGACGTGATGGCGCAGGATGACGCCTTCCTGGACAAGGCGGTCGAGGGCTTCGTGCTGTTCGCCTTCAACCAGGGCGAGGTCTGCACCTGCCCCAGCCGCGCGCTGATCCAGGAGGATATCTACGAGGAATTCATCACGCGCTGCATCGCCCGGGTCGAGGCGATCAAGCAGGGCGATCCGCGCGACATGCAGACCATGGTCGGCGCCCAGGCCAGTGCCGAGCAGCACGACAAGATCCTGTCCTACCTGACGATCGGCGTCGAGGAAGGCGCCGAGGTGCTGACCGGCGGGGCCGCGGCCCGGTTCAACGGCGACATCGCCGACGGGTTCTACATCCAGCCGACGATCCTGAAGGGCCACAACAAGATGCGGGTCTTCCAGGAGGAGATCTTCGGCCCCGTGGTCAGCGTGACCACCTTCAAGGACGAGCAAGAGGCGCTGTCGATCGCCAATGACACGATGTACGGGCTGGGCGCCGGGGTCTGGACCCGCGACGGCACCCGCGCCTATCGGTTCGGCCGGGCGATCGAGGCGGGCCGCGTCTGGGTCAACAATTACCACGCCTATCCGGCCCATGCGGCCTTCGGTGGCTACAAGCAATCGGGCATCGGGCGCGAGACCCACAAGATGATGCTGGACCATTACCAGCAGACCAAGAACATGCTGGTCAGCTACAACCCGAACAAGCTGGGCTTCTTCTGAGCCGGGCTCTTGCCGAATTGAGCGCGACCGCGCGCGTTCATTCAGCCGGATGAGAGGCGACGCTCCGGGCCCCGGGGCGTCGCCTTGTGTTCGGGGTGGAGGGGGCTCTGCCCCCGCCGCCGTCGCCGCCCCCCGGGAGACTGAAGACCCGAAGACGCCGGGGAGGCTGGTGTCAGCCGTCGAGCCTTGCGGCCGCAAGCGCGATGGCCTGTTGATAGACGGTGGCCGCGTTCCAGTCGTTCAGAACCCGGAAATTCGCGGTGCCTTCGCCATAGGGCTGGCCGGGCTGCCAGCCTTTCTGGCGCAGGAAATTGGCGGTCGAGGCCATGGCATCGGCGACCGCGTAGAAATCGACCCGGCCATTGCCGTCGGCGTCGACGCCATAGCGCAGGGCATTGCCGGGCAGGAACTGGGTATGGCCCAGCTCGCCATGAAAGGCGCCACGCTGATCGGCGGCCAGCATGCCGCGATCGACCATCACCAGTGCGGCGATGGCATGGGGGGTGAAGAAGTCCGAGCGGCGGCAATCATAGGCGACGGTGGTGATGGAATCGACCACCGGGGTGTTGCCCATGGTCCGCCCGAAACCGGTTTCCATGCCATGGATCGCCAGCAGGATGCTGGAGGGCACGCCGTATGCGGCTTCGAGCGAGGCGTAGAATTGCGCGTTGGCGTCGCGTTGACGGCGCATCTGGGAGGCGAAGCTGTCGAGCGAGCCAAGGCGGATGCGGATGAAGTCGTCGAGCGCGTAGCGGACGCCTGTCTGGTTGCGGTCGGCGTTGATCGTGGCCTGGGAATAGCGGGCATTGGCCAGGGCCTGCAATCCCGCATTGCCGACACCGGCGGCCCGGGCTTCGGCGGCAAAGGCGGATTTCCAGGCCTCGAAGCCGGAGGCGTCGTTGCCGCAGGGCGCGGCGAGGGCGGGGCTGCTCAGCAGGGCGAAGGCAACGGAAAAGGCGAAACGCATCGGGGAAATACTCCGGCAAGGTCACGATCTGGCCGGACGCTAGCATGGGTCGTGTGGCGGTGCCATGTCGGGTTTTTCGCCATCGAGACGGCCCTTCGCCCCGGCGGTCGCGGTGACGGACCCGGTGATCTTGCGGCTGCAAGCCTCGGCGGGTTCGGCCTGCGGCAGGATCAAGCGCATAGGTCGCGGCTGGCGTCGGCGGATGGGTCACGGAGGGCCTGAACCCGACCGGCCGGACGCGCCGGTCGCCGGTCTGGTCGGCCATGCCGCGAAGCCCCGTCGGCGGTCATGTGCGAATTGACGCGGCTTCGCTGCGGGCTAGGTCTTTTCGCAAGCGAAAGGAAGCCGAAGATGACCGCACCGGAAACCAATGTCGACAAACAGGCCAGGCGTCACCGCTGGCCGCTGATCGCCTTTGCCGTCGGGATCGTCGTCGCGGCCGGGTTCGCGCTCTACTTCGCCGGTGCCGATGACATCGCCGAGGATGACGCGACCGGCGTCTCCACGCTCGACGCCGATGACAGCTAGGACCGGGTGCCGGCGAAGCGGGCTTGCCAATCGTCGCGCTGGTCGTCGGTGATCTTGTCGAACAGATTGTCGGGCACGGAGAACGCGTGGCCCTCGGGCAGGGCGGCAAGGGCGGCGGCCACGTCGTCCGGCCAGGCGGTATCGAGCGTGTTCATCGCCGACAGCAGGCGCGCCGCGGCATCGGGGATGAACGGCGCCGAAAGCACCGCGTAAAGCCGGATCAGGTTCAGCGCCAGACGGATCTGGGCGGCGGCCTGGTCGGGGTTCTCCTTGAAGGTCGCCCAGGGCGCGGCCGCCTGCAGATATTCGTTGCCCGCCGACCAGATCGCCCGCAATTCGGCCGCGGATTTGCGGATCTCGATCGCGTCCATGTGGCCTTCATAGGCGCGGATGCGGGTGGTCAGCTCGTCGATCAGGGCCTGTTCGGCGGGGCCGTAGCTGCCGCCCGCCGGAACCGTTTCGCCGAATTTGGAGCGGCAGAACTTGGTCACCCGGCTGACGAAATTGCCCAGCACGTCGGCAAGGTCCTTGTTCACGCCCTGCTGGAATGCCTCCCAGGTGAATTCGCTGTCCGAGGTTTCGGGGGCATGCGACAAAAGCCACCAGCGCCAGAAATCGGCCGGCAGCAGTTCCAGCGCCTGGTCCATGAAGACCCCGCGCCCGCGCGAGGTGCTGAACTGCCCGCCATCGTAATTCAGGTAGTTGAAGGACTTGATGTAATCGACCAGCTTCCAAGGCTCGCCCGAGCCGAGGATCGTGCAGGGAAAACTGAGCGTGTGGAACGGCACGTTGTCCTTGCCCATGAACTGGGTGTAGGTCACGTCGTCCGCGCCCTGGTCGGTGCGCCACCAGCGTTCCCAATCGTCGCCCTTGCCGGCGTCGACCCATTCCTGGGCGCAGGCGATATATTCGATCGGCGCGTCGAACCAGACATAGAAGACCTTGCCCTCCATGCCGGGCCAATCCTGGTCGCCGCGCCTGACCGGGATGCCCCAGTCGAGGTCGCGGGTGATGCCCCGGTCCTGCAGCCCGTCGCCATCGGTCAGCCATTTCCGGGCGATGGACGTGGTCAGGATCGGCCAGCCTTCCCTCGTGTCGATCCAGTCCTGAAGCTGGTCCTTCATCTTCGATTGCAGCAGGTAGAGGTGCTTGGTTTCGCGCATTTCCAGATCGGTCGAACCGGAAATGGTCGAATGCGGGTCGATCAGGTCGACCGGGTCCAGCTGCTTGGTGCAATTGTCGCATTGATCGCCCCGCGCGCTGTCGAAGCCGCAATTGGGGCAGGTGCCCTCGATATAGCGGTCGGGCAGGAAACGGCCGTCGGCGGGGGAATACATCTGGGTCTCGAGGCGTTCCTCGATCAGGCCGGCCTCGGCCAGACGGCCGGCGAAATGCTGGGTCAGCGCGTGGTTCCGGGGGCTGGACGAACGGCCGAAATGGTCGAAGGACAGTCGGAAGCCGCGGGCAAGGTCGCTTTGCACTTGCCACATCTCGGCGCAATATTCGGCCACCGGCTTGCCGGCCTTGGCGGCGGCCAGTTCGGCCGGGGTGCCGTGTTCGTCGGTGGCGCACAGAAACAGGACCTCGTGCCCGCGGCCGCGCAGGTAGCGGGCGAACAGGTCGGCGGGCAATTGGCTGCCCACGAGGTTGCCCAGATGCTTGACCCCGTTGATATAGGGGATCGCCGAGGTGATCAGGTGACGTGCCATGGCCTGCCCGTTGCTGCGTGTCCCGGCTCGTGTAATCGCTCTGGCCGAGAAGGGCCAGAGGTCCGGGGCGATCCGGGGCGATGCCGCGGGTTGCGCCCCGGACCGGGACCGGGCAGTTTGGCGGGTGGCTATTGCGCGGTATAGCCGCCGTCGACCAGATGGTAGCTGCCGGTGATGAAGCTGGCTTCCTCCGACAGCAGGTAGCAGGTCAGCGTCGCGACCTCGTCCGCGGTGCCCAGCCGTCCCACCGGGTGCATCGCCGCGATCCCGGTCAGGGTGGCCTCATCCAGGTTGGCATCCAGAAGCGGGGTCCGGATGAAGCCCGGCCCGACCGAATTCACCCGGATGCCGCGCTGGGCGTATTCCATCGCGGCGACCTTGGTCAGGCCGACGACGCCGTGCTTGGCCGCGACATAGGCGCCGGCGGTGGCAAAGCCGACCGTGCCCAGGATCGACGCCATGTTGACGATGGAGCCGCCGCCCGCGGCCTCGATTTCGGGGATCGCGTAGCGCATGCCGTAGAACACGCCGCTGAGATTGACGCCGATGATCCGGTCCCAATCCTCGAGCGGGTATTCGCCGACCGGCCCGGGTGTGCCGCCGATCCCGGCATTGTTGACGATGTGATGCAGCGCGCCGCCCTTTTCGACCGCGAAGGCGATCATCGCCTGCACCTGATCGGGCTGCGCGGTGTCGACCTTGACCGCGTGCCCGCCGATTTCGGCGGCCAGCGTTTCGGCGGGTTCGATGTCCAGGTCGGCGACGATGACGGTGGCGCCATCGCGGGCCAGGTGCCGGCAGATGGCGGCCCCGATCCCCGAGCTTCCGCCGGTGACGATCGCGGTCTTTCCGTTGAAATCGTAGGGCATGGTCGATCCTCTTTCATGCTGCGGTTCCGGTGCTGATGATGGGCTGATTCGCCGCCGCCCGTCTTGATCTGGCGCAGGGGCGCCGGTCGGGATCGGGCCTTGCGCTGATCAGCGACCGCAAAGCGTGGGCGCGGCGATGTCGTAGGTCGTCCGCCCAAGCGGGCCGCGGACATCGATCCGGCGCAGGCAGACAGTTTCGCCGATCTGCGGGTGGACCAGCTGCGCCGGCGACCTGGCGATGCGGGATTGGCCGTCGATATCGACCCCGATCTGCATGTTGATCCCGTCCTCTCTGGTCAACGGGGTGACGCCGGTGACTTTGCCCTGAACAAAGGTCACACCCCGGCCGGGCAGGGTCAGCAGCGCGAACAGCCCGACGATGCCGATCAGCAGTGCCCAGCCGCCCCAGAACCCGACCGAGCGCAGCTGCATCCGGGCCAATTCGCGGGTCAGCCTGTCATGGGTGCTTTCGGGCGTTTCGGTCATGGGGCCAGTCTAGCGGCGCAAGGGGCCGGTGCAACCCGCTTGCCCTTTCCGGCCCGGGCATTAGGGTTCGCCCCGAACCGACAGGAGGGCAGCGGATGAAGCGGATCGCATTGGGCGCAAGCGGGATCATGGTGCCGGATTGGTGCCTGGGCACGATGACCTGGGGCGTGCAGACCGACGAGGCCGGCGCCCATGCCCAGATCGACCTGGCGCTGGATCACGGCCTTGATTTCCTGGACACCGCCGAGATGTATCCGGTCAATCCGGTGCGGGCCGAGACCGTCGGCAATACCGAACGGATCATCGGCACCTGGCTGTCGCGCACCGGCCGGCGTGACGCGGTGATCATCGCCACCAAGGCCGCCGGCGATACCCAGGCCGCCCGCGGCGGCGAGGGCTTTTCCGGCGCCAATATCGAGGCGCTGGTGGATGCCTCGCTGCGGCGGCTGCAGACCGATGTGATCGACCTGTATCAACTGCACTGGCCGATGCGCGGCTCCTACATGTTCCGCCAGCACTGGCGCTACGACCCTTCGGGCCAGGACCGGGCGGCGACGATCGCGCATATGGAGGGTGTGCTGGAGGGGCTGGAACGCGCCCGCAAGGCCGGCAAGATCCGTGCCTTCGGCCTGTCCAACGAAAGCTGCTGGGGCACGACCCGCTGGATCGACGTGGCCGAACGGATCGGCGCGCCGCGGGTGGCCAGCGTGCAGAACGAATATTCGCTGTTGTGCCGGATGTATGACACCGACATGGCCGAGATGGCGGTGAACGAAGACGTGCTGCTGCTGTCGTTCTCGCCGCTCGCCGCGGGGTTGCTGAGCGGGAAATACCAGGGTGGCGCGGTGCCCGAAGGCTCGCGCCTGGCGGTGGCCTCGGCCGGGGGCGGGTCGTCGGACCTGGGCGGGCGGCTGACCGGGCGGGCGCTGGCGGCGGTCGACGCCTATCTGGGCGTGGCCCGCGATCATGGCCTGGACCCGGTGCACATGGCGCTGGCCTGGCAACGGTCGCGGCCGTTCCCGATCTCGGCCATCTTCGGCGCCACCACGCTGGCGCAGCTGGAGCATATCCTGAAAGGGGCCGACCTGGACCTCGCCCCCGAGGCGATCGAGGCGCTCGAGGCCGTCCACCGGGCCCATCCGATGCCCTATTGATATTGGCGGGGCGCCGGTGTTTCCCGGCAGGGTCGGGCGCCGGAGTGTCGGCCCCGTGCGCCCAGGCCGGCCGGGGCGGTCGGTTCCGGCTTGCCCGCCATGCCACGCCCGTTAGGGTGAGCGCAAAGCCGGAAAGGGGAACGCGATGCCGCTGGCGATGTCGAAAGAGGTTTTCATCACCTGCGCCGTGACCGGGTCGGGCGGCACGCAGGACCGCAGCCCGCATGTACCGCGCTCGCCGCAGCAGATCGCCGACAGCGCCATCGACGCGGCCAGGGCTGGCGCCGCGATCGTCCATTGCCATGTGCGCGATCCCGAAACCGGGGCGCCGGCGCGGGACCTGGCGCTCTATCGCGAAGTCACGGACCGGATCCGCGCGGCCGAGGTCGACGTGGTGCTGAACCTGACCGCCGGGATGGGCGGAGACATGGTGTTCGGGCCCCCCGACGACCCGCTTCCGCCGCGCGACGGGACCGACATGATCGGCGCCGCCGCGCGGGTGGCGCATGTGCGGCAGTGCCGGCCCGAGATCTGCACGCTGGATTGCGGGACGATGAATTTCGCCGAGGCCGATTACGTGATGACCAACACGCCGGGCATGCTGCGCGCCATGGGCGCGATGATGACCGAGATGGGCGTGAAACCGGAAATCGAGGCCTTCGACACCGGCCACCTGTGGTTCGCCAGGGAGCTGGTGAAGGAGGGCGTGCTGGAAGCGCCGGCGCTGGTGCAGCTGTGCATGGGGGTGCCCTGGGGCGCGCCGGATGACCTGAACACCTTTCTGGCCATGGTCAACAACGTCCCCGACGACTGGACCTTCAGCGCCTTTTCCCTGGGCCGCAACCAGATGGCCTATGTGGCCGCGGCGGTGCTGGCCGGCGGCCATGTGCGGGTCGGCCTCGAGGACAACCTGTGGCTTGAGAAAGGCGTATTGGCCACCAATGCGCAACTGGTCGACCGGGCCGTGGGCATCGTCGAGCGGATGGGGGCGCGGGTGCTGGGGCCGGCCGACGTGCGCGAGAGGCTGGGTCTTGTGAAACGCGCGCCGGTGGCGGCGTGACGGGCCGGGCGCGCATCGCCGCCTTGCGGCTCTTCGCGTGCGGTGCGGCCCCCGGCGGCGGGGTCTGCCCATGCGCCGGCTGATCCTGTGCCTTGGGCTTGCGGCCTGCACCGAGACGGCCGTGCTGCCGCCTGAGGATGCGCGGCTGTTGCGCAATCCGACCGCGCCCCTGGGCAGCCAGGTGGATATCCGCGCCGATCAGATCGCCGGCGACTGGGTCGTGCGGCAGGCCGTGCCGGGGGTCTGGCCGGGCCGCGCGCGCCAGGTGAGCTTCCGGGCCGAGGGCGCCGACCTGGTGCTTCTGGCCCTCGCGGTGACCTGCAATGCCGATGATCTGTGCGAGGCCGCGCAATTCGACGTGCCCTATCCGGCCGGCCTGGCCGGACGCTGGGGCGATGGCCGCAGCTTTGTCGCACCGGGGCTGGAGGTGCCCGCCGACCTGTGGGTGTTCTGGTCCGATGTCGACCGCCGCACCCTGGTGCTGGGCGATCCGCAGGGGCGGTTCGTGGTGATCCTCGACCGGTCGGAAACGGGTGGGGCGGACCGGATCACCGCCGCAAGGCGCATCCTGCAGGGCTATGGCTATGACCTGGACCGGCTGGAGACGATCCGATGAGGGCCGCCGCGGCGCTTGTCCTGCTGGCGTCCGGCTGCACCGCGGCGGCGGTGCCGTCATCCGCCCCGCCCGCCACACCCGCCCCGCCTGCACGTCAGGCCGTGCCGTTCGGGCCGGGGTTCGGACTGGATCAGTGCCGCGCGCTGGGCGGGGCGCTGGTTCAGGACCGGGTCGGCGGGCTGGCCCTGTGCGATCTGCCGGCCGGCGTGCCGGTGCCTTCGGGGGGGGCGACATGACCGGGATTGCGGCGATCATCGGCGGCGGCGTCATCGGTGGCGGCTGGGCCGCGCGCTTTGCCTTGATGGGTTGGCAGGTGCGGGTCTTCGACCCCGACCCGGAGGCCGCGCGCAAGCTGGACGCGGTGATGGCCAATGCCCGCGCCGCATTGCCGGGGCTGGCCGATGCGCCGATGCCCCCAGAGGGCCCGGTGACGCTGTGCCCGACGATCCCCGAGACCGTCGCCCAGGCCGACTGGATCCAGGAAAGCGTGCCCGAGCGGCTGGAGCTGAAACGCAAGGTCTATCAGGCGATCCAGGCCGCCTGCCCCGAAGCGGCGGTGATCGGGTCCTCCACCAGCGGCTACAAGCCATCCGAACTGCAGGGCTGTGCCACCCGGCCCGGCCAGATCGTCGTCGCGCACCCGTTCAACCCGGTCTATCTGCTGCCGTTGGTGGAACTGGTCACGACCGCGGCCAACCCGCCCGCGCGGGTCGACCGGGCCAAGGCGGTGCTCACCCAGCTTGGCATGGTCCCGCTGCATCTGCGGCGCGAGATCGACGCGCATCTGGCCGACCGGTTCCTCGAGGCGGTCTGGCGCGAGGCGCTGTGGCTGGTGCGCGACGGCATCGCCACGACCGGGGAAATCGACGACGCGATCCGCATGGGCTTCGGGCTGCGCTGGGCGCAGATGGGCCTGTTCGAAACCTACCGGATCGCCGGCGGCGAGGCCGGAATGCGCCATTTCATCGAACAATTCGGCCCCTGCCTGTCCTGGCCCTGGACCCGGCTGACGGATGTGCCCGAGCTGACCGACGACCTGGTCGAACAGATCGCCAGCCAGTCGGATGCGCAGTCGGGGGCCCATAGCATCCGCGACCTCGAACGTATCCGCGACGCCAACCTGGTGGGCATCCTGCGGGGCCTGAAAGCGCGCGACTGGGGCGCGGGCGCGGTGCTGAAGGCGCAGGATCTGCGGCTGGGCGGGCTGCCCGAGGCGCTGGATGACCTGGCCGACCTGGCCGCGCCGGTCCCGACGCTGGACCGCGCCGTGCCGCTGGACTGGACCGACTACAACGGCCACATGAACGAGGCGCGCTACCTCGAGGCCTTCGGCGCCGCGACCGACCGGTTGATGGCGATCGTCGGTTGCACACCCGATTACATCGCCCGCGGCGGGTCCTATTTCACCGCCGAAACCCATATCCGCCACCTGGGCGAGGCGCTGGCGGGCGCGCGGATCCGGGTCGATACCCAGGTGCTGTCGGGCGCGGGCAAGACGCTGCATCTGTTCCACCGGATGTGGCAGGGCGACACCCTGATCGCCACGGGCGAACACATGCTGGTCCATGTCTCGCTGGCGACCCGGCGGGCCAGCGAGCCGGGCCCCGAGGTGGCCGGCCCGCTGGCGCGGCTGGCGGCGGCCCAGGCGGCGCTGCCGGTGCCCGAGGGCGCGGGCCGCGCGGTGGGCCCGCGATGAGGCGGGTGCTGATCACCGGCGGGGCGGACGGGATCGGGCTGGCCATGGCGCGGGCCTTCGCGGCCGCGGGCCATGCGATCTGGGTCACGGATGTGAACGACGCGGCGCTGGCGGCCTGCCCCGAGGGCTGGCGCGCCGACCGGGTGGACGTGTCGGATGCCGACGCCATGGCCGCGCTGTTCGCCCGGATCGACGATACCTGGCGCGGGCTTGACGTGGTCTGCGCCAATGCGGGCATCGCCGGGCCGACCGCGCCGGTCGAGGATGTGACCTGGGACGCCTGGCGGGCCTGTGTCGACGTGACCCTGGGCGGCGCCTTCCTGACCGCGAAACATGCCGCTGCGATGATGCGGGCGCAGGGGCGGGGGTCGATTGTCTTTACCTCGTCCACCGCGGGTCAGCACGGCTTTCCCAACCGCGCGCCCTATGCGGCGGCCAAATGGGGCGTGATCGGGCTGATGAAGACCGTGGCGATGGAGCTGGGCCCCTTCGGCATCCGCGCCAATGCGATCACGCCGGGTGCTGTGGAAGGGCCGCGCATGGACGGGGTCATCGCCCGCGAGGCCGCGGCCAAGGGCATGTCGCCCGCGGCGGTGCGGGCGGGCTACACGATGGGCACCAGCCTGCGCTGTTTCGTGCGGGCCGAGGACGTGGCGGCACTGGCGGTATTCCTGGGGTCCGAGGCGGGTGCGCGGATTTCGGGCCAGGTGATCGCCGTCGACGGCCATACCGAGAACTCCGACCCCAAGCCCTGAGGCGGTGGGGTGACACCCCACCCGACGGGCCGCTGTCAAGGCGCCGTCCGGGGGGCTGGTCTTGGGTGCGGGAATGGCGCATGAGATGCCATGGCCGCCTGGATCCCGATCACGCTTCTGGCCGCGACCGCGCAGACGTTGCGGTTCATGCTGCAGAAGCACCTCAAGTCCACGTCGCTGTCCACCACGGGCGCGACGCTGGCGCGGTTTCTGTATTCCTTCCCGCTGGTGATCGCGCTGGCGCTGGCCTATGGCGCGGTCACGGGCCGTGGATTGCCGGGACCGGCCGGCGCGGCGGGGGCGTTCCTGTGGCCGGCCCTGCTGGGCGCGGGGGCGCAGATCGTCGGCACGCTGTGCGTCGTGGCGCTGTTCTCGCGCCGGAACTTCGCGGTCGGCACGACGTTCATGAAGACCGAGGTGATCCTGTCGGTGCCGGTCGGCTGGCTGTGGCTGGGCGATCGGGTCGGCCCCTGGGCGCTGCTGGCGATCCTGGTCGGGCTTTGGGGCGTGCTGCTGCTGTCGGATGCCGAGGTGCCGGCGGGCAAGGGCGCCTGGCGGCGGCTGCTGAGCCCGGCGACGGGGCTGGGCCTGCTGTCGGGGCTGGCCTTTGCGGTTTCGGCGGTGGGCTATCGCGGGGCGACACTGGCGCTGGCGGACGGCGATGCGCTGGCCCGGGCGTTGGTGACGCTGGCGGTGGTGACCACGGCCCAGGCGCTTGCCCTGACCGCCTGGCTGGCCTGGCGCGACCGGACCCAGATCGGGCGCGTCCTGGCGGCCTGGCGGGTGGCCACGCCGATGGGCATCGCCTCGCTGGTCGGCTCGGCCTGCTGGTTCACCGCCTTTGCCTTGCAGCAGGTCGCCTATGTCAAGGCGCTGGGCCAGGTCGAGGTGGCGCTGTCGGCGCTGGCCTCGGTGCTGGTGTTCCGCGAAACGATCACCCGGCGCGAGGGCTGGGGCCTTGTGGTGCTGGTCATCAGCGTCGTGTTGCTGGTGCTGGTCGCCTAGGCCGGGTCCAGCGGCCGCCGCCCGGCCAGCCGCGTGACCAGATGCGCCTCGTCGTCGTTGCGAAAGAACGGCACGGTTTCGGGCGGGCCGGGACGGCCAAGGTTGGCGGCGATCTCGGCCAGGACCACCTCGGTGATGAAGGGCAGGTCCAGCGCCCGGGCGCGGTCCAGCGGGACCCAGTGCAGGTGGCGCAGCTCGTCCTCGGCGCGGGTGAAATCGTCGGGGTCGGTGGCCAGGGCCTCGGCCTCGGCCAGAAAGAAACGCGCATCGAAGCGGCGCGGCCGGCCCGGCGGGGTCACGGCGCGAAAGATGAAGCACAGGCCCGAGGCGTCGGGGACATGCCCGGTGGCGGCGAAACCGCGCCAGCCGCGGGGGGCATCCGCCCAGGCGCCGGGGCTTCCCAGGACCTGGCCGGTCTCCTCCCACAATTCGCGGATGGCGGCGGCGGCCAGGGCCTGCGGGGTGGCCCGGCTGTCGTCGGTCAGGCGCGCCCGGCAGGTGGGACCGGGCGGCGCGGCCAGCGGAATGCCCGCATCGGCGGCATCCACGGCACCGCCGGGAAAGACGTATTTCGAGGGCATGAAGGCCGCGCCGGCGCCACGCTGGCCCATCAGAACGGCGGGCCGCGTGCGGCGGTCGCGCAGCAGCACGATGGTCGCGGCATCGCGCAGGGCGGTCTTGTCGGTCATGGCGCCTCGCGCGGGGGCGGATCAGTCGGTGTTGCCGAACCCGTGCATCCGGCGGGACCACTGGATTCCGACGACGGCCCCCTTCATTCGCGGCAATAGATACAGGGACAGCGCCACGCAGCCAACGGTGAAGATCGTGGCCAGGACCAGCGGGTCGGGCCGGAACCGGGTAAAGGCGATATGGATCAGCGGCGCCATCAGGTGGCCGACCACAAGGATCGTCAGATAGGCCGGCCCGTCATCGGCGCGGTGATGATGCAGCGCCTCGCCGCAGACCGGGCAATCGTCCTTCACCTTGAGATAGCCGTGAAACAACGTGCCCTCGCCGCAATTCGGACAGCGCCGGCGAAATCCGCGCAGCATCGCGCGCTTGGTCGGGCGGTCGTCGATCGGGTCGAGGGCTGCGGTCTGCGGCGGGGTGGACATGACGAAAGGCTCCGGGGGGTGGGATAGGGGCAGACTTGGACGGGACGGCCCCGCCTGAAAAGGGGAGAATACGCGGCCGCGTCGCGATGTCGCGCAGAAGTTGCGCAAGTCACGTGGCTGTGATCGCCGCCGCGACGGAACCGGCGCCGCACCGCGTATCAGCTGCATCAAACCGCACGGACAAAGGACGATTCCCATGATGAAGACCCCCCTGCTGATCGCCGCGATCGCCGCCGGCCTGGCCGTGACCGCCGCCGAAGCCCGCGGCCCGGGTGCCGCGTTCGGTGCCGGATTCGGGCCCGGATTCGGGGCCGGTGCCCCGGATTTCGCCCAGCTCGACGCCAATGGCGACGGACAATTGACCGAAGACGAGATCGCATCGTCCCTGCAGGCCATGGCCGCCGAGCGGTTCGCCGAGGCCGACACCGATGGCAACGGCACCGTCGACGCCGCCGAATTGCTGGCCGCCCAGGACCGGATGCGGGCCGAGGCGATGATCGCGCGGCTGGATGCCGATGGCGACGGCGTATTGAGCCAGGAGGAAATGACCGCGCGGATCGCGGCGCAATTCGAGGCCAGCCAGGACCGCCGGGCACAGATGTTCGCCCGCTTCGATGCCGATGACGATGGCGTGGTCAGCGAACAGGAATACGTCACCGCGCTGTCGTTCCTGCAACGGATGGGCCCGCGCGACGGCGGCTTCGGGCGCCATGGCGACCAGGGCCGGCAGGCGCCCTTCGGCGGTCCGTGGTCGGACCGTTGACCGATCTGCGCGGGGCCGGCCACGCCGCCGGCCCCCGGACTTGTGCACGAGGGATTATGTGGCTAGCTGCCTGAGCGATGGATGGATGCCCCGCCGAACTGGACGGCGCCCCGGACGAGGCGCTGCTTGCCGCCTTCGCCGGGGGCGAGGCGCGGGCGGCGCGGGTGCTGACCGCGCGGCTGGCGCCCCGCGCCCTGGCCCAGGCCGCGCGGATGTTGGGCAATCCGGCCGAGGCCGAGGAGGTCGCGCAGGAAGCGATGCTCAGGCTCTGGCGCCAGGCCCCGGACTGGGATCCGGGCCGGGCGAAGGTCACGACCTGGCTCTATCGGGTCGTGGCCAACCTGTGCACCGACCGGTTGCGGCGGCGCGGCCGGGTGTCGGCGCTCGATGCGGTGGCGGAGCCCGAGGACGAAGCGCCCTCGGTTGCGGCCCGGATGCAGGACCGCACGCGCGCCGATGCGCTGCGTGCGGCCCTGGCCGACCTGCCCGAGCGACAGGCCCAGGCGGTGGCGCTGCGGCATCTGGAAGGGTTGTCCAACCCCGAAATCGGCGCGGTGATGGGCTGCGACCTGCGGGCGGTGGAAAGCCTGGTCGCGCGGGGAAAACGGGGGTTGATCGCGGCGCTGGCGCCGCGCAAGGCTGAACTGGGGTATGACGATGACTGAAACGCCGGACGACAAGATGCTGGAACGGCTGTTCGCCGCGGCCCGTGCCGATGCGCCGGTCGCCTCGGACGCCTTCCTGGCGCAGGTGATGGCCGATGCCGCGGCGATGGTACCGCCCGCACCGGTGCCCGCGCCGCGCCGGCGCGGTCCGCTGGCGGGCTTCGTTTCGGCCCTGGCCGGTGGCTGGGCCGGGCTTGGCGGGCTGGCGGCGGCGACGGTGGCCGGCCTCTGGATCGGGATGGCCGCGCCCGACGTCTTGCACCGGATTGCGCCGGGGTTGTACGGCGATCCGGTTTCGGTTCCGTTCGGTATCGACCAATCGGCCTTCCTGCTGGAGGGCGACACATGACCGGACCGCCGGCACCCGGGCCGCGTCGGATGCGCCGCTGGCAGCGTTGGCTGCTGGTCGTGTCGCTGGGCGTCAACCTGTTGATCCTGGGCATCGTCGCCGGTGCGGTCCTGAATCGTGACGGGCCGATGCGGGCGCCGCGGATCGACCTGTCGATCGGGCCCTTTACCCGCGCCCTGCCGGACGAGGCGCGGCGCGCGGTGGTCGACCGGATGCGGGCGCAGGGGTTTCTGACCCGGGACGGGCGCGATGCGATGCGCGCCGATGCCGAGGAACTGCTGGCGCTGATCGCTGCCGAAAGCTTTGACCCGACAGCGGTGGACGCGGTGCTGGAGCGGCAGCGGGGCCGGCTTGCGGGCTTTCAGAACGGCGCGCAGGAGGCCTTTGTCCATGTGCTGTCCGGGATGAGCCCACAGGACCGGCGCGCTTTCGCAGAGCGGCTGGCGCAGCAGATGCGGCATGGCCCCCATGACCGGGACTGAAGTGCCACCGGTCAGGCCGCCGACAGGCTGATCGTGTCGCGCCCGGCGGTCTTTGCGGCATAAAGCGCCGCGTCGGCCTCGTGCATCATGGTTTCGAGCGTTTCCGAAGGCGGTGTGCCCGGGCCGTCGCCGGGGCCGGGGCCGGGATCGCCCGGACCGGACAGGCGGATGCCGATCGACAGGGTCACCGCGATCTCGGTCCTGTCATCGGTCAGGCGAAAGGGTTTTTCGCGGATCGCCGCGACCAGCCGTTCGGCGGCCTGGCGCGCTTCGACACTGTCTGTGTCGGGCATGGCGACGAGGAATTCCTCGCCCCCGATCCGGGCCAGCAGGTCGACCGGGCGCAGGTTGTCCTGCAACCGGCGCGCAACCTGTCTCAGGACCTCGTCCCCCGCGGCATGACCGTGATCGTCGTTGATCGCCTTGAAATGGTCGAGGTCCAGCGCCATGACGGCGAATTGCCGCCCCATCTGGCGGGAATGGGCGGCGATCCGTTCCAGGTGCGGCAGGGCATAGCGCCGATTGTACAGCCCGGTCAGCGGATCGGTCACCGCCGCTTCCAGACCGCTTTTCAAGGTGGCGCGCAGGGCCGCGGCCTCGCGCTGGCGGCGCAGCAGGGCATGAGCCCGCAGGCGCAGTTCCTCGGGGGCGGCATTGGCCGGTGCCAGGTCGTCCGCCCCGAGGTCGAGCGCCATGGCCGCCCGTTTCGACCGCCCCTCCGGCACCAGGACCATCAAGGCCGCGTGGCGCGAATCCGAGCGCGAGCGCAGTTCCGACAGGATCCGGTAGAAATCCAGATCATCGACGCCTTCGGAGCCGTCGATGACGAAAAGCGCCGGCGTGACCGGCGCGCTGAGACCGCTCAGGACGTCGCGCGGATGCAACAGCAGGCAATCGCATTTGCCGCCGGGGCACAGGTTCGGCGCGATCCGCGGCCCCAGATCCGCGTTCGGGGTGATGACGGCGATCGGCTGCGGCAGGGAAAAGGCCTGTGGCGCTTCGGCAAAGCCGAGGGCATGGCGGGTATCCTCGCGCAGCTTGAGTTCCTCGGTCGCATCGCGGGCGCGCAACAGCGATCGGATCCGGGCCTGCAGGATCAGATCGTCGAACGGGCGTTCGAGCACATCGTCGGCGCCGGCCCGCAAGGCGGCGACCCGGTCATCGGGGGTGCCGAAGCCGCCGGTGGCGATCACCGGCAGGGTGCGCAAGGCGTCGTCGCGGCGCAGGTCGGCGCACAGCTCCAGGGCCGCCCGGTCCTGGCCGGACATGTCGAGCAGCAGAAGGTCGGGCAGGGACCCGGACAGCATGGCCCGAGCCGCACCGGTATCGGCGCAGGTCCGCACCTCATACCCGGCCGAGGCGAGCCGGGCATTCAGCACGATCCTGTTCGTCGAAACCGTATCGACAACGAGTATGGTGCGCGGCATTCTTGGTGTTCCTTGCTCGGGTTCCTTTCCCCTGAGGCCAGAGTGGATCGCAATCGTTAACAAACCCTTTCCGGGATACGAATAATTGTCGATGTCGCCTGAATCCGCCGAAGACGTTGCCGTGCGCGCCCTGGTCTGGCTGGCGGGAAACGACGACCTGTGCCCGGTTTTCCTGGGCTCGACCGGGGCCGCGCCCGAGGATTTGCGGGCCCAGGCCGGCGATCCGGCCTTTCTGGCCTCGGTTCTCGATTTCGTGACCATGGACGATGCCTGGGTGATCGCTTTCTGCGATGCGCAAGGATTGCCCTACGACGCCCCGTTGCGGGCCCGTCAGGCGCTACCGGGGGCCGAGCAGGTTCACTGGACCTGAGCCAGGCGGCCCTCGGCCCAGTCGCGGATCGCCTCCAGTTCGGCCGGCGTCATCAGCGGCATCGGCTTGCGTCTGCGCCCGAACAGGCCACGGCCGGGATCGGGCTGGCGGGTCAGCAGGTGCAGCCGGCTGCCCAGGTCGATCCGGTCCAGGGTGATGCGCATTTCCCAGACCGGCGGCGTGGGTCCGAAAGCGCGGCGAAAGGCGCGGTCGGGGTCGGGCGGTTCGCCGTCATAATAGGACGGCAGGCGTTCGGCGGGGTCGAGATTGGTCATCCCGGTCGGGCGCAATTGCGAATGCAGCAGGCGCGGCGGGTTCACCGCCATCACGGTTTCCTCGATCAGCAGGTCAAGATCGCCGGCGATCCGGCGCCAGAGCAGGACATGGCCCGGCGCGCCGGGCGTGCCGCGCAGGGTGTCGACCGCCAGAAGACCGGGGCGGGATGCCCTGGCGGCCTCGACAGTGAAGGCGGCGAACACCCGGTCCGGGGGTGCGGCGATGTCGATCTGATGCTCTGTCGATACAGTGGCTTGCATGGCGCGACAATGCGTGGCCCGGGGGCGGTTGACAACCGCTCCCGCACACGCGCTGCTGCGGGAATGATCAAGGCAGTTGTTTTCGACAAGGACGGCACGCTGTTCGATTTCCAGCGCAGTTTCGGCCCCTGGGCCGGGGCGATGCTGCGCCAGGAGGCCCAGGGCGACCCGGCGCGGCTGGCGGCCCTGGCCGAGGTGCTGCGCTTTGACCTGGAGGCCGAACGGTTCCGGCCCGGCAGCATCGTCGTCTCCGCCACGGTGGACGAGATCGCGGCGGCGATGATCCCGCATCTGCCGGTGCCGGACCGGGCCGCGCTGATCGCCCGGCTCGATGCCGGGTCGGGGGCCGCGCCGCAGGTGCCGGCGGTGCCGCTTGCGCCGTTCCTCGACGGGCTCGGGCGCCGGGGGCTGCGGCTGGGACTGGCCACCAATGACGGCGAGGCGCCGGCCCGCGAACACCTGGCCCAGGCCGGGATCGAGACCGTGTTCGAGTTCATCGCCGGCTATGACAGCGGCCATGGCGCCAAGCCGGGGCCGGGGCAGTTGCTGGCCTTTGCCGCGCAGACCGGGCTGTCGCCGGGCGATTGCGTCATGGTCGGCGACAGCACCCATGACCTGCACGCCGCCCGCGCCGCCGGGATGCGGGCCGTGGCGGTCGCCAGCGACCTGGCCGACCGCGATGCCCTGGCCGCCCTGGCGGATGTGGTGCTGGACGATCTGGCGGCGCTGCCGGACTGGCTGGACGGGCCGGGCCGGGGATAGGCGCGGGCGATGGCGGTCACGATCCGGCACGGCGATTTCGCGGCGTTCTTCGCGGCGCCCTTCGCGGCCTATGGGCCCGACAGCCCCTATGTCTCGCCCCTGAAATCGGACCTGGAGCGCTTTGTCGACCCGGCGCGCAACCCGCTGTTCTGCGGGCCGGGAAAGGGCGAGATCGCGATCTTCACCGCCCATCGCGGCGCGACCCTGCTGGGGCGGATCACGGCGCACAGCCATGGCGCCTCGAACAGGCTGCACGGGCTGAACCGGGGGTTTTTCGGCTATTTCGATTGCGCCGATGACCCGCCGGCGGCCGCGGCCCTGCTGAGCGCGGCCGAAAGCTGGTGCAGGCTGCGCGGGTTCACGGAGATCGTCGGCAATTTCAACCTGACGGCCATGCAGCAGATCGGCGTGGTGACCGGCGGGTTCGCGCGGCCGCCCTATCTGGACCAGGTCTGGTCGCCGCCGCACCTGCCGGCGCTGCTGGAGGCCAACGGCTATGCGCCGACCTTCCCGATGACCACGTTCGAGGTCGACCTGACAACGGCCCGGCCCCCGGCGATCGGTCCGAAACAGCAGGCGATCCTGGACGATCCGGCGTTCGACTTCGCCCCGATCACCCGCCGCACGATCCCGCAGCGGATGGAAGAGGCGCGCCTGATCCTGAACGCGTCCTTCGCACAGAACCCGATGTTCGTGCCTGTCAGCGCCGAGGAATTCCACTTTCAGGCCAAGGACATGAAATGGGTGATGGACCCGCGCATCTCGGCGGTGCTGCACCGGCGGGGGCAGCCCGCGGCCTGCATCATCTGCGTGCCGGACCTGAACCCGTTCCTGCGACGCGTGCGGTCGCGGTTGGGGATCACCGCGCCCTGGCATTTCCTGCGTCACCGGATGCGCAACCGCCGCGCCGTGCTGATCTTTTCCGGGGTGTTGCCGGACCTGCAGGGCCAGGGGGTCAATCCGCTGGTGCTGAACCGGGTGATCTTGGGGGCCAAGGCGGCGGGCTATACCAGGCTGGGCAATACCTGGATCGGCGACGGCAACCCGGCCTCGCTGGCGCAGAAGGAAAAGGCGGGGGCCAAGACGATGCACCGGCTGCACCTGTTCGCCAAGCCGTTGTAGGGCGCTGTTCGGCCCGGGGCCGCGGATCGATCCGGCCCGGTCCCCGGCGCGACGCGCCCCGGGCTTGACCCGGGGCCTCCACCGATCGGGGTCCGGACGGCAAAGACCGCTCAGAGCAGCTTGAGGTATTCCAGCAGGGCCGCTTTGTCGGCCTCGGACAGCGGCGCGAATTCGGCCGCGTGCCCCTGGTTGCCCATGCCGAAATCGCGCGTGTCGACGATGATCGGCTCCGACCAGGGGGTATGGCCCGCGGGGTAGCGCCAGGTGTCGCCGTCAAGGGTGCCGGCGATGCCGACCCGGTCGAAATCAAGCGCATGGCCGCCGGTCTGGAACCGGGTCGGGCGCTGGTCGGGATGCATCAGGTGCCACAGCGTCGGGACCGAGCCGTTGTGCAGATAGGGCGCGCTGGCCCAGAGGCCGGACAGGGGCGGAGCGGAATAGCCCGTGACACCGGCCGCGCGGACCGGGCTGTCGAGGCTGGCATTGATCGCCTCGACCACCTGCGGCGTGATCACCTCGATTCGGGCCTGGTCGGTGCCATAGGGCCCGTGCCAGTTCGGGAAGCTGACCAGACGGGGAGTGTCCAGGCTGTCGTCATAGGTGCCGTGGCAAGCGGCGCAATGGGCGCTGTAGAGGGCGCGGCCCGCGGTGGCGCGCCGGGGGTCGATCACGCCGGGAAAGGGCTGCGGTTCGTAGGTTTCCAGCCAGGCGACCACGTCGCGGGCCATCGGGCGGTGATCCTTGGCCACCGCTTCGGAAACGCCCATGGCCGGCACGGTGAAATAGGCGATCATCTGGGCCAGCCGGTCACGCTGGTCATCGTCGATATCGGCCGGGGTCAGGGGCGTGTCGGCATCGGGATAGACATAGGAGCCCGAGGTCAGCAGCCGGTTGCGCAACAGCCTGTCGCCCAGGTCCGGCAGGGAGTTGAAGGTGCTTTCGGTCACGACCTCGCCCTCGGGGATCAGGTCCAGCCGGTTGCGCAGGCTGTCCAGCCCGTTGGTGGCCCCCACGGTCGAGATGCGGAACGGCAGGAAACTGTCGATGGTCGCGGCGCGTTCGTCCACCAGCGCGCGCAGGCGGGGCAGGATGGCGTAGCGCAGGGTCAGCGTTTCGCGCGCCGACATGTCCGGATGCAGCGCGCGGGCGGCCTGCATCAGCGTGGCGTCGTCGTGGTCGCGGAACGCGGCAAAGAGCGCCTGGGTATAGCTGTCCAGGTTGATCGAGCTGTTGCCCATGCCAAGCCAGACGCGCGTCGGGTCCGGCCGTCCCCGGGCGTCATAGGTGACCGAACTGTGGCAGGCGGCGCAGACCGAATTGCCGATCGTGACTTCGACCGGCGGCCAGGTGCCGCTGGCGGTGCCCCGGATCAGGCCCAGCGGCGCGTCGCGGCTGGGCTGGTCCATATGGGCGGGCCAATTGGCGATCTCGTCCGGGGAATGGATCCCGAAGCGGCGAAAGCTGGCCTCCAGGTCGATGTCCGTCACGCGGGCCGGGTCGCCATCGGCCTCGGCCAGGGCCAGGGCGGCGGTGGACAGCCGCCAGGGCACCGCCGAAACCTCGAGCGTATGGGTGCCGAGCGCGCCCCAATCGCCGAAAGCGAAGGCGGCGATTCCACGGTCGGCGGGGCTTTGCGCCTGGGCCAGCGCGGTGTCGTAGGGGGTCGAGCGCGCGGCCAGGTCCAGCGCGCCGGGGCGCAGGGCCAGGCCGATTGCGATGATCGCAAGGGCGGCAAGGGCGAAAAGGACGCGACGCATGGCGGGTCTCCGGCTGGGGTCGGGATCTTTATAGCCGGTATGTGAACAATGTTCAAGAACAAGGTTCAAGTTCCGGTTCCGGGCTGCACCCTGCGCAAGTTGCGGGGATCCGCCGAGGCTTGGCCACGCGACTGCCCCGGGATTGCCGGATTCGTCGGTTCGACTAGGAGTGTGAGGGCGTTTTGCGAACGAGGCTGCGACCGATGATGAGGCACGCGATCCTTTGGGCCGGGCTGGCCCTTGGCCTGTCGGCGGTGCCGGCCGCGGCGCAATGCCGGGCGCCGGCCAATGCCCAGGCGCTGGTCAATGAAATGGCCGGGCAGTTGAATGCCACCCGCACGGCCAGCGGCCTGCCCGCGTTGCGCTATAACCGCCAGCTGAGCGAGGCGGCGATGACCCATGCCTGCGACATGGTCCGGCACGGGTTCTTCGCCCATCGCGGCACGGATGGGACGAATTCGCACCAGCGGGTGCTGCGGGCCGGGTTCAATTCCTGCCTGACCGCGGAAAACCTGTCCTGGGGCTATGACCAATCCAGTCAGATCGTCGGCGGGTGGCTGCAATCGGCGGGCCACCGGCGCAACATGCTGAACGGCGATGCGCGCGAATTCGGCATCGGCGTGATCGACAGCCCGCGCGGGCCCTATACGGTTCTGGTCGTTTCGAAACGGTGCTGAGCCGCGCGGGCCCGGGTCGATCCGCCCTGAACGCGGCCTGCGGTCAGGCGTCGGTATCGAGCCAGATCGTCACCGGCCCGTCATTGGTCAGGCTGACCTTCATGTCGGCGCCGAAGCGGCCGGTTTCGACCGCGATGCCCTGCGCGGCCAGCGCCTGAGCGAATGCGAGGTAGAGCCGTTCGGCCTCTTCCGGCGGGGCGGCGGTGGAAAAGCCGGGGCGGTTGCCGCGCGCGGTATCGGCGGCCAGGGTGAACTGGCTGATCACCAGGGCGGCGCCGCCGGTATCCAGGATCGAACGGTTCATCCGGCCCTGATCGTCCCTGAAGATCCGCAACCTGGCGATCTTGGCGGCCAGCCGTTCGGGCAGGTCGTCGGTATCGCCCGCCATGGCGCAAACGAGGATCATCAGCCCCGGTCCGCAACGGCCGATCACCGCGCCGTCGACCGCGACCTCGGCCCGGGCGACACGCTGGACCAGGGCCCTCACAGTTCGGAAGCCCGGGGCGGGTTGGCGCCGGCGCGGCTGACGGTGATCGCCGCGGCGCGGGTGCCCAGGGTCAGGGCGTCGCGGATCTCGGCCCCGGTCAGCGCCGCGATGCGCGGCTTGGTCAGGGCGCCGGCCGCGTGCAGGCTGGCCAGGACCCCGGCATTGAAAGTGTCGCCGGCGCCGACCGTATCGACGACCTTGACCGGTGTGGCTGGAACAAAGACTTCGTTTTCAGGGCTGTAACCCGTCACGCCCTTGGCGCCTTCGGTGATGCAGACCAGCCGTGCACCGCCCGAGACCAGGTCGCGCGCCAGGGCGGCGGTGTCGCCGGTGCCGCGCAGCCAGTGCAGGTCTTCGTCCGACAGCTTGATGATATCCGCCGCCGCCAGCATCCGGTCGATCCGGGCGCGATAGGCCGCCGGGTCGGTGATGAAGCCGGGCCGCACATTCGGGTCGATCATGGTGACCCGGGTCGGGGCCTCGCGCAGCATGAAGGCCTCATACGCCGAGCCGCAGGGTTCCGCGACCAGCGAGATGCCGCCGAAGAACAGCGCCTGCGCATCGGTGGCGGGCAGGTCGGCCTCGGTCAGCATCCGTCCGGCGGTGTTTTCATCGTAGAAGGCATAGGTCGCCTGGCCGTCGACCAGTTTGACGAAGGCGACGGTGCAGGGCCGGTCCGAGATCACGCAAGCGCTTGAATTCACGCCGCTTTCGGACAGTTTGTCACGCAGGATCTGGCCCAGGAAATCGCGTGAGATGCCGCAGAAGAACCCTGCCGGCGCGCCCAGCCGGCCCAGGGCGATGGCGGTGTTGAACACTGCGCCGCCGGCATAGGGGGCGAAAGCGTCCTCGCCCGCCGCGGTCTGGCGCGGCAACATGTCGATCAGGGCTTCGCCACAGGCCAGGATCATCGGTGCCTCCCGTTCGTTAGCGCCAACATGGCCCGGCGCGGGGGCTGTATCAATCCGATTTCCCCGGCGGTCAAGCGCGCGGCGCGCTGGCCGGGGCCGGACGGGGCACCTGTCCCGGGCGCTGCCGAACCGGGCGCGCGGTCGCTGCGGCGTTCAGAACTGCCCTTCGTTCAACGCGATCAGGTAGCCCGCCACGCCGGCCAGGATCAGCCCCAGCACCACGGCGATACCGATCTTCCAGGCCGACCAGGGCCGTTCGCCCTGCACCCGGCCCGAGCGGCCGTTGACCACGAAGCGGTAGGTCTTGCCGCGATACTTGTAGGCCGCCATCCAGACCGGCAGCAGCACGTGTTTGAAGGTCAGGGTGCCGATCGCCGTGTCGACACTGCCGACCCGCTGGTGGTCGCCGCCGATGTCGAACTTGATGTCGCGGACGATCTGGCGGTCCATGATCTCTCGGGCCTGCTGGAAGGCGTCGCCAAGCTCGACCTGATAGCCTTCGGCGCGAAAGCCGGCCAGGTAATGCGGCGCATAGGGCTCCAGCGCCGTCAGATCCCAGGGTTCGAGCGCGTCGGTATAGCGCTTGGGCAGGCTGCGCGAGGCCAGCACCAGCACGTCGTCGAAAAACCGCGCCACCCGGCCCGAAACGCTGCGCCAGCGGGTTTTCCGCACCCGGACCTGTTCGCGCTTGCCGTTGCGGATCACCGTGCGGGTCTCGTAGTAATCGGTGCCGCGCTGGCCGGTGTAATCGGTCGTCGTATCGGCGTCGAAGGTCCAGTAGGGGACATAGATCCCGGCCATGCGCCGCCCCTTGCGGGCATAGTCCTGCAAGCCGTTCGGCGCGAACCAGAGCCGGCCCAGCCAGTCTGTCATCGCGGTGCGGGCCTGTTCCTCGTCCAGCGCGAAGGGCAGCAGGCCCTTGGGCTTGATCTGACGGTGATCGCCGGTATCGGTGACCACGGGCGTGGCGCAGAACGGGCATTCGGTGGCGTGGATATCGGTGCCGAATTCGATCCGGGCCCCGCAATTGGGGCAGGAGGAGGCGCGCACCGCCTCGATGTCCTGGGCGGGCAGTTGATTGTCGATCGCCTGGCGAAAGTCGAGCTCGCGGATCGCGCCGCCGGACCAGGGGGTGTCGTCGACCGGCTGGCTGGCGCCGCAATGGTCGCAGATCAGCCGCGCATCGCCCGGATCGAACCGCAGGTCGGCGCCGCATTGGTCGCAGGGAAAGCGGTGTTCCTCGGTCGCGGCGATGGTCGGCAAGGCGGTGGGTTCGGTCATCGACGGGGCCTTTTGCGCCCGGGCGGGCGGGGTTCCGGTTAGTTCTTTGTTCATCGCCTTGCGCTATCCGCGGATCAACCCCGGATCGTGGCGAAAGGACGGATTCATGGTCGATGTCGTGGCGGCAAAACAGGAAATCACCGACGCGATCGGTGCCCATGGCACCTGGAAGATGCGGTTGCAGACCGCGGCGCAGACCGGGCGGCTGCAGGGACGGGCGGTGGACCTGGCGCGCGACGATCTGTGCCGCTTCGGCCAATGGCTTGGCGGTCTGCCGCCGGAGATGGCGGGGACCGACACGGCGCGCGAGGTGAAACGCCTGCATCGGGAGTTCCACAACCTGGCCGGTGGCGTCGCCCGTCAGGTGGAGGCCGGCGACACGGCGGGCGCCCGCGCCACGCTGGAAACCGGGCAACTGGGGGAGTGTTCGACCCAACTGGCCCGGGCCCTGACGAGTTGGAAGATGGCGCTGCGCTAGGCCGCGGTGCCGAGGATCAGACCTCAGGTCAGGCCGGGGCCGACCTGCGGGATGCCGGGGACAGTGGTCGCGGGCCGGGCCGGTCCTGTCACCCCCCCGGCGGCGGCGGCGGCATGATCGTGAAGAGCTGGGCCAGTTCGGCCACCTCGTCGGCGGTCTTCCAGCCGTCCTGGCCCGGGGTCCAGACATGGGTGTCGCGGGTCAGCGCGCCCTCGGCGGCCATCTTGCCCATGTCGGCCTTGGAGAACGGCCCGCGGGTTTCGCCGTCGCGGGCGATGTGCCAGACATGTTCGACCGGCGGCGGCGGGGGCGCCATCGGCGCGGCCTGCGACGCGGCCTGAGGCGCGGGCTGCGCCCCCCAGGGGCCCTGGCCGCCCGTCATCATGTTGCCCATCTGCATGCCGAGCCCCGCGCCCATCCCCATGCCCATGGCGTCGCCGGCGGCGCCGCCCTTGCCGATCGCCTCGGCCGCCTTCCATTTCATGTGCTCGTCGAGGTTGCCGGCAATGCCGCGGCTGCTGCGTTCGTCCAGCGCCTTTTCGACGGCGGACGGCAGCGAGATGTTCTCGATGTAAAGCTCGGGGATCGACAGCCCGTATTGGCCGATCACCGGGTCGATGGCCTGGGCGATCAGCTTGCCCACGTCGCCGGTATTGGCCGCCATGTCGAGCACCGGAATGCCGCTGGCGGCGATCGAGCGGGAAAACTCCTGGACGATGATGTTGCGGATCTGGAACGACACCTCGTCGCGGGTGAATTCGCCGTCGGTGCCGACGATTTCGGTCAGGAAACGGGCGGGGTCGGCGACCTTGATCGTATAGGTGCCGAAGGCGCGCAGGCGGATGGGGCCGAATTCCGGGTCGCGCAGCATGATCGGGTTCTTGGTGCCCCATTTCAGATCGGTGTGCCGGTTCGTGTTGACGAAGTAGATTTCCGATTTGAAGGGCGATTTGAAGCCATGATCCCAATGCTGCAGCGAGGTCATGACCGGCATGTTGTTGGTTTCGAGCATGTAGAGCCCGGGGGTGAAGACATCGGCCAGCTGGCCTTCGTGGACGAACACCGCCGCCTGGCCTTCGCGCACGGTCAGCTTGGCGCCGTATTTGATTTCGTGTCCTTCGCGTTCGAAGCGCCAGACCATGGTGTCGCGGGTGTCATCGGTCCAGTGGATGACGTCGATGAACTGGCCGGAAAGGAAATCGAGAATGCCCATGGCGGTGCTCCTGGGGAACGGGTGTCGGTTGCGGTCAGGTTAGGCCGGGTTTGGCGGATTGCCAACGTCCCGCGCCTGCGGCGGGCATGACTTGCGCCTGCGGCGGGCATGACTTGCGCCTGCGGCGGGCGGGGCGAGGGGGCTGTCGGCCCCCTCGCGCTCCCCCGAAGGTATTTTCGGGACAAAGGCGGGGCTTTGGCAGGCATGGGGACATGGCTGCGGGATCGGTGGTCAACTTTCGCCCCCCAGCAATTCGCGCGCGATCTGGCGGGCGATGGGGGCGGCCTCGGCGGCGCCCATGCCCGACCGCAAGCGGTCGTCGTAAAGCATGCGCAGCAGCATCTCGTCATGGGTGGTCAGCAGGGCGAATTCCTCGTCATCGTTGAAGATCGACGGGCGCGCCCGGGGGCTGTCATTGGCCAGACCCAGCCCCTGGGCCATTTCCTCGTGGATGCAGGCCAGGCGCATCAGGTCGGGATGTTCGCCCCGGACCAGGGCGACGGCGCGGGAATAGTCGGGCCGGCCACCTTCGGAAAAGGCGATGACCAGGCAAAGCGTGTCGCGCGGCACCGACATGAAGGCGTCCAGGGACACCGCGTCGATCCCCGGCACCAGGTCGCGCAGACGCGAAGAATAGCCGAGCCGGTCATCCTCGTTCAGGACCAGAACATGGAAATTCGGATCCGGCGCGCCCACGGTGATCGGCAGGCCGGTCAGCCGCGACAGCCGGGCGGAGAACTGGCGGATGCTGTTTTCATCCTGCACGCGCTGGTCGGCGGGCACGGTGGCGCCGAATTCCACCCCGATGCGCACCGGCTGATCCCAGCGGGACAGGTCGCGGGCATTCGGCTGGGGCGTGAGCACGCCGTCGCGTTCCAGATATTCGTTGAACAGCGCGATGCGGATGAAATTGCGCGCCAGCTGGGTGTCGGTGAAGGGGGTATCGGGGCCGCCGCCATCGGTGCGCAGCAAGCCGCGCGCCACGAGGTCGTCCTGAAGTCGCGTGTAATACAACGACAATTCCCGGCTTTCGGGCGAGCGGTCGGGCATTGCCGGCGGGGCCGGGGGCGGGGCCGGACGGTCGGGGCGTGCCGGCGGGGCCGGCATCGGCGGCGGGCCGGGAAGCTCGGCGCAGGCCACGAGGCCGGCCAGGCCAAGCACGGCCGCGCCGAGCCGACGCCGAAGACCGCCCCGCGCCCGCACCACGCTCAGGCGTCGCCGCCGGCGGCGGTGCCGACCGTATCGCCGAGCCCGTCGCCACGGGACTTCGCCGCCGAGAGGGTGGCCTTGAGCTCGGCCTCCATATTCTGCAGCTCCTTTTCCGCCTCGGCGCGCTTGCGCTTGCCCTCGTCGGCGATCTGCAGCGATTCCTCGATCGTGCCGATCAGGTCGGCATTGGCCTTCTTGATCGCCTCGATGTCGAAGACGCCGCGCTCCATCTCGGTGCGGATCATCTTGTTGGCGCTGCGCAGGTTTTCCGCGTTGGCGGTCAGCAATTCGTTGGTCAGGTCATTGGCCTCGCGCACCGCCGCCGCGGCCTCGGCCGAGCGCTGGATCGTCACCGCCTGGGCCAGCTGGGTTTCCCACAGCGGCACGGTGTTGATCAGGGTGGAGTTGATCTTGGTCACCAGCGACTTGTCGTTTTCCTGCACCAGCCGGATCGAGGGCAGCGACTGCATCGTCACCTGGCGGGTGAGTTTCAGGTCGTGGACCCGGCGTTCCAGGTCGTCGCGGGCGGCGCGCAGGTCGCGCAATTCCTGCGCCTTCATCACGCCCTCGTCCTCGGGGGCGGCCTCGACCTCTTTTTCCTTGGCCGGGATCGTGGCCTCGTCCAGCTCTTTCAGCTTGGCCTCGCCGGCGGCGATGTAGATCGCCAGTTCGTCATAGAAGGCCAGGGTCTTTTCATACAGCACGTCGAGGCTTTCGATGTCCTTGAGCAGGACATGTTCGTGCTTGAGCAGGTCATCGCTGATCTTGTCGATCTGGCCCTGGATGGTCTCGTAACGGGCGGCGAATTTCGCTGCCGGGGCGGCGCGGCCCAGAAGCTTTTCCCAGAAGCTGCGCTTGCGGCGCACATCCAGTTCCGAGACGTTGAAGCCGCGGATCGTGGTGACGATGTCGCGCAGGCTGTCGCCGGCGGGGCCGACATCCTTGTTGCGCACGCCCTGCAGCATGCTTTGCGAAATCTCCTGCAATTCGGCCTGGGCGGCAGAGCCGAAGGAGATGATCGACTGGGTGTCGCCGATGTCGATCTCGGCCATCCGGCGCGAGATGTCGGCGCTGGTCGGTTCGTCGGCGGCGTCGAGCGGCACGATCTCGCCTTTCGGTTCGGGCAGGATCACCGCGGTGACCTTTTCGATATCGGCCAGCGCGGCCTGGGCCTTCTGCTGGTTGGCAACGATGGTTTCGGACATTCACATTCCCCCGGGTTTGCGGGTTTCACACCCCTTCGCGCTGCAACCGATCGCGCAGCACCTTGATTTCGACATCCATGTCGCTGCGGTCATCCAGCAGCATCCTTTCGGTCCGCGCCGCGAAATTCTCTTCCAGGTCGGTCAGCAGCGCCTCGTAATCGGCGCGGGCGCCGGCGTCGCGGGTGCGGGCATGAAGCTCGGCGAATTTCACCGAGGCATCGCGGGCCCCCATCAGGTAGACCGACAGGAACTTGCGCGCGCCGGTCAGGTCGCGCGGATCCTCTTCGACGGTGCGGATCATCCGGCGGGCCACGGCCTGGAAGGTGGCGACGCGGGCGTTCAGGTCGCGGTCCTCCAGCCGGCCGACATGGTCGGACATGGCGGCAAGGTAGCTTTCGGCCTCGTCCACCACGCGGGCGACGCGGTCCTGCTGGAAGGTGTCGATGCCGTCCATCCGCTTGTCGCGCAGCGGGTCGGGACCGAAGGCGGCGAAATGCAGCCCGGCGCCGGCGATGCCATAGATCACGGCGCCGGTGATGCCGGTGCCGGTGGTCCAGCCGGCGATGGCGATGCCGATCCCGGTCAGCGCGGTGCCCAGCATCTTGCGCGGCAGGGCCGGGCGCCGGGCGACGCGGCGGGCATTGTAGGCGGCTTCGGCGCGCAGCCCGTCGCGGGTCAGCCAGGCGGCCAGCGCCAGGATGCCGGCCCCGATCAGCCCGGCCAGAAGCGCCGCCGGAGGGCGCCAGATCGCCATCACCGCCATCACCACGGCGGGCAGGAACAGCGCATTGGCCTTGGCCCCCGCGGCGTCGATGCGACGCGCTTCGGACACCGCCTGGTGCAGGGCCTGGTCGCGGGCGCTGTCGGTGTCGCTGCCCTGGGGGCTGTATTTGCCGCCGAACCGCCTGGCCATGTTCAGCCCGCCCCGCCCAGAAGCCCGGTCACGACGCCAAGCTGCAGCAGGAACAGCAGCGCGAAGGCGATGTTGCGCAGGCTCCGCGTCGTCATGTCAGGCACCCCGCCCGGGCCGGGCCGGTCCCGTTGCCCGGCGATCAGCCAGGCCCGCACCGAGGCCGCGGCGATCACCAGTGCCGAGAACAGCAGCAGGATGAGGATGATGCGGGGCATGCAGCCTTTCCGTTCCGAAATCCTGATCAACAGATAGGGAACCCGCGCCGCCGATGCGAGCGTCGCCTCCGCCGGGGCGGTCGAACTGGCCGATCAACGCCAACATGAACTGTCCCACTCAATCCTGTCGTGCCCAGAGTGCAGGACCGGGCGCTGCGGCACAAGGGCAAAGCGGCGTCACTTTCGCCGCGGTTTTCCCCGTGACGGACGGTTGCGCACGACCTTTGTCCGGTCGCCATCGCCCAATTGGTCGCGCAGCACGCGGGCTTTCACTTCCTCGACCTCGCCGAGTTTCAGCCCGCCCAGCTGGAACGGGCCGTAGCTGAGCCGGATCAGGCGGTTGACGCTTAGTCCGATCGCCTCCATCGCGCGGCGGATTTCACGATTGCGACCTTCCCGGATCCCGATCGTCAGCCAGGCATTGGCGCCCTGCAACCGGTCCAGGGCGACCTCCATCGGGCGGAACGCCTCGCCCTCGATCTCGATCCCCTTGCGCAGCGGGGCCAGGGCCGCGTCGTCGGGATTGCCCTTGACCCGCACCCGGTAGCGCCGCAGCCAGCCGGTCGAGGGCAGCTCCAGCCGCCGCTTGAGCGCGCCGTCATTGGTCAGCAGCAGCAAGCCTTCGGAATTGAGGTCGAGCCGGCCGATGCTCATCACCCGGGGCATCTCGGGGGGCAGGGCGTCGAACACGGTGCGGCGGCCCTGTTCGTCGCGGGCCGTGGTCACCAGGCCGGTGGGCTTGTGATACAGCCACAGCCGCGCCGGTTCGGGCGCCGCCAGGGGTTTGCCGTCGACGCTGACCTTGTCCTTGTCGGTGACGTTCAGCGCCGGGCTGTCGATCACCTGTCCGTTCACGGCGACGCGGCCGGCGGCGATCATCCGTTCGGCCTCGCGCCGGCTGGCCACGCCGGCACGGCTGAGCACCTTGGCGATGCGGTCTCCTGGGGGGGTGATGTCCGTCATGGCAGGGGCATACGCCGGCCCCGGGGCGCTGACAATGGTCTTGCCATGGCCGGGCGGTTCGGCCCAATTGGCCGCATGACCTTCACCAGCCACATGGACCGGGCGCTGGACGAGGCGCGCAAGGCCGGCGCCCGCGGCGAGGTGCCGGTGGGCGCGGTGCTGGTCGGGGCCGATGGCGCGGTACTGGCCGCGGCGGGCAACCGGACCCGCGAATTGCACGATCCCACCGCCCATGCCGAGATTCTGGTGATCCGCGCCGCCTGCGCCGCGGCCGGGTCCGAACGGCTGCCGGGGGCGGCGCTTTACGTGACGCTGGAGCCTTGCGCGATGTGCGCCGCGGCGATCGCCAATGCCCGGATCGCCCGGCTGGTCTATGGCGCGGACGATCCGAAATCCGGCGGCGTCGCCCATGGCGCGCGGGTGTTTGCCCATCCGCAATGCCACCATCTGCCCGAGATCCATGACGGGATCGCCGGGACCGAGGCCGCGGCGCTGCTGCGCGATTTCTTCGCGGGCCGCCGGACCGGGCGCGACCCGACCCGTTGACGGGATCGGCCCGGCCGGCGTCAGATCTCGATCGGCTTCAGCACCTCGGGCGCGATCACCTGCACCTCGGGCAGGGCGTCGATCAGCGGCTGCGCCGACTGCGCGAGGATCGGGAAGGTCTTGTAATGGCAGGGGATCACCGTCTTGAACTCGAAATAGCGCGAGGCCGCATAGGCCGCGCCGTCCATGTCCATCGTGTAATGCCCGCCGGCGCAGAGGATGCCGATATCGGGCATGTAGCGTTCGGCGATGACGCTCATGTCGGCCATCACGTCGGTATCGCCCGAGACATAGATCGCATGGCCTTCGCCGCGGATGATGAAACCGGCCGGTTCGCCCGCATATTGCGGCTGCGCGCCCAGGAAATCCACCGAGGAGGAATGGATCGCATGGGTCATGGTGATCGACACGCCACCGCCCAGGTCGAGCGTGCCGCCCTTGCCGAAGCCGGTCACCTCGATCCCGTCATCGCCGGACCAGATCTCGGCCAGTTCGTGGATGCACAGGATCGGCACGCCCAGTTCGCGCGCGATGGCCTGCGCATTGCCGGCATGGTCGCCATGGCCATGGGTCAGCGCGACATGGGTGGCGCCGGTGATCGCCTGCGCCCACTTGTCCTCGGGGAACATCGGGTTGCCCTTGAGCCAGGGGTCGACCAGCAGGGTGCTGCCGCCGATCTCGATCCGAAAGCCGGAATGGCCGAGCCAGATGATTTTCATGGGACACCTCCTGTGATTTGGTGCCCAGCGTAACAAGGGAAACGCGGCGGGGCGAGATGGATTGGCTGGCACGGATCGACGCCTATTGCGAACGGACGGACTTTTCCTATTGGTCCGAGCCGGTGAACGCGGTGACCAACGCGGCCTTTCTGGTCGCCGCCCTGGTGATGTGGCCGCGGGTCCGGGGGCTGACCGGCGGCCGGGTGCTGGCGGCGATCCTGTTCGCGATCGGGATCGGCAGCTATCTGTTCCACACCCATGCCACGGCCTGGGCGGCGACGGCCGATGTGCTGCCGATCCTGGCCTTCATCCTGGTCTACCTGTTCCTGGTGAACCGCGACGTGGCCGGCTGGCCGCCGGTGGTGGCGGCGATCGGCACCGCGGGCTTTGTGCCCTATGCGGCCGGGCTGACGCTCCTGCTGCGGGATCTGCCGTTCTTCGGCGTCTCCAGCTTCTACTGGTCGGTACCGGTCCTGCTGGTGCTGTATGGGTTCTGGCTGCGGCGCCGCGTTCCGGCGACGGTGCGCGGCTTCGTCATCGGCGCCGCGATCCTGGCCCTGTCGATCAGCCTGCGTTCGGTCGACGAGGCCTGGTGCGAAAACCTGCCGCTGGGCACGCATTTCCTGTGGCATGTGCTGAACGCGGTCATGCTGGGCTGGATGATCGAGGTTTACCGCCGGCATATGCTTGAAGGCGGTGCGGGTCGGGGCTAAAGCGGGCGGCAACGAAAGGATGATCGCATGAGCATCGATATCGAGACCGCCCGCAAGGTCGCGCATCTGGCCCGGATCCGGGTCGAAGAGGCCGAGCTGGAGCCGCTGACCCATGATTTCAATGCCATCCTCGGCTTCATCGAACAGCTGGGCGAGGTCGATGTGGCGGGGATCGAACCCATGGTCTCGGTCACGCCGATGCGGCTGAAGCGGCGCGACGACGTGGTGACCGATGGCGATCAGCAGGCCAGGGTGCTGGCCAATGCCCCCGATGCCCGCGAAGGCTTCTTTGCCGTGCCGAAGGTGGTGGAATGATGTCCGATCTGCCGAAGATGAAGATCGCCGAAGCCCGCGACGCGATGCGCAGGGGCGAATTGACATCGGTCGAACTGACCGAGGCCTGCCTGGGCGCGATCGACGCCGCCGATGCGCTGAACGCCTTTGTCCACAAGACCCCCGAGATCGCGCTGGACCAGGCGCGGCAGGCCGATGAGCGCCGCAAGGCAAGCGAAGAGGCCCCGGCGCTGAACGGCATTCCGCTGGGGGTCAAGGACCTGTTCTGCACCCGCGGCGTGCCCAGCCAGGCGGCGTCGAAGATCCTCGACGGGTTCCGGCCGGAATACGAAAGCACCGTCACAAGGCAGCTTTTCGACAACGGCGCGGTGATGCTGGGCAAGCTGAACATGGACGAATTCGCCATGGGCAGTTCCAACGAAACCTCGACCTATGGCAATGCGGTCAATCCCTGGCGGCGGCGCCAGGACGACGCGGCGCTGACCCCGGGCGGGTCGTCGGGCGGTTCGGCCGCCGCCGTTGCCGCGGACCTTTGCCTCGGGGCCACGGGCACCGATACCGGCGGCTCGATCCGTCAGCCGGCGGCCTTCACCGGCATCACCGGCATCAAGCCGACCTATGGGCGCTGTTCGCGCTGGGGGATCGTCGCCTTCGCGTCTTCCCTCGACCAGGCCGGGCCGATGGCCAGGGATGTGCGCGACGCCGCGATCCTGCTGCAGGCGATGTGCGGCCATGACCCGCTGGACAGCACCAGCGCCGACCTGCCCGTGCCGGATTTCGAGGCCGCGCTGACCGGCGATATCCGCGGCAAGACCATCGGTATCCCCCGCGAATACCACATGGACGGCATCCCGGACGAGATCGAGGCGCTGTGGGCGCAAGGCCGGCAGATGCTGGCCGATGCCGGGGCGAAGATCGTCGATATCAGCCTGCCGCACACCAAATACGCCCTGCCGACCTATTACGTCATCGCGCCGGCCGAGGCCTCCTCCAACCTGGCGCGCTATGACGGCGTGCGCTTTGGCCACCGGGCCAAGCTGGCCCAGGGCGACGGCATCACCGAGATGTACGAGAAAACCCGCGCCGAAGGCTTCGGTAACGAAGTGAAACGCCGCGTGATGATCGGCACCTATGTGCTGAGCGCCGGCTTCTACGACGCCTATTACAACCGGGCCCGCAAGGTCCGCGCCCTGATCAAGCGCGATTTCGACGAGGTCTTTGCCCAAGGGGTCGACGCGATCCTGACGCCCGCCACGCCGTCGGCCGCCTTCGGTCTGGGCGAGATGGCCGATGCCGACCCGGTGCAGATGTATCTGAATGACGTCTTCACGGTGACGGTCAACCTGGCCGGCCTGCCGGGGATCGCCGTGCCGGCGGGGCTGGACGGGCAGGGGCTGCCGCTGGGCCTGCAGCTGATCGGGCGACCCTGGGAAGAGGCCGACCTGCTGAACACGGCCTACGCACTGGAACGTGCGGCGCAATTTGTGGAAAAGCCCGCGCGTTGGTGGTAAACACCGGCCGCAAGGACGAAAAGGGGCTGGGTAGAGCTGTGAAACCGTTGCTGATCCTCGGCGCCGCGCTGATCGCGCTTGCCGCCTGCGACACCGCAATTCCCGATAGCGGGGGCGGTGTCGGTTTTGACGATTACGCCAGCTACGAGTTGGACCGCGCCCGGCGCGACGCGCTCTTGCGCGGAGAGCCGCAGGATCCGGCCCTGAACCAGCCCGGCATCGTCACGCCGGTCGCGCCGCAGGCGGGCAGCCCGCAGCCCGGGGTCGACAGCACCGCGCTGGCCGCGGCCGGGATCGGGGTGCAGACCGACCGGGATGGCGTGATCGACAATTCCGGCGATGACGGGCTGCGCTCGGCCGGGGTGCAGGCCAGCCCGGGCAATGCGGCGCCGGTGCTGGTCGGCAATGCCGGCATCTCGGACGAACAGGATTTCGACGCGGTGGCCGAGCGCGAGACGATCGAAAGCGACGCCGCCCGCCGCGAACAGCAGGCCGCGGCCTATCAGCTGGTCGATGCCGGCGCGCTGCCGGAACGCAACGGGGCGACCGGGCCGAATATCGTCGCCTATGCGCTCGATGCGCCGAACGAGCTGGGCCAGGAACGCTACAGCCGGTCGCTGCTGTCCGGGCAGAACCGGTTCATCCGCAATTGCTCCAAATACCGGTCCCCGGACGAGGCGCAGCGCGATTTCCTGAGCCGCGGCGGGCCGGAGCGTGACCGGCTGGGGATCGACCCGGACGGCGACGGCTTTGCCTGCGGCTGGGATCCGCGGCCGTTCCGTCAGGCCGCCGCCGCCGCCGCCGGGAATTGAGCGCCTATCCGTCGCCCAATTGCGGGCCGCGCCGGGACGATGCGCGGCCCGATATCGTCGTGATCCACTACACCGCGACGCCGGGCGTCGAACCCGCGCGGACCTGGCTGTGTTCGCCCGAAGCCGAGGTGTCGGCGCATTACCTGGTCGCCCCCGACGGTGCCGTCGAACAGCTGGTCGCCGAAGCGGACCGGGCCTGGCATGCCGGCGCCGGGGCCTGGGGCGATGTCACCGACGTCAATTCCCGCTCGATCGGGATCGAACTGGTGAATGCCGGCTCCGATCCGTTTCCCGATGCCCAGATGACGGCGCTGGAGGCGCTGCTGGACGGGATCGTGGCGCGCTGGGGCGTGCCGCCCGAGCGGGTGATCGGCCATTCCGACATGGCGCCGGGGCGCAAGATCGACCCCGGCCCGCTGTTCGACTGGGGCCGGCTGGCGCGCCGGGGCCTGGCCATAGCGGTGCGGGTGCCTTGGTGGCGCCGGCTGCTGCGCCGGGTCGATGCGGCGCGGTTCCGGGCCGACCTGGCGCGGGCCGGCTATACCGCCGAGGCCGCGCCCGAGGTGCTGCTGCAGGCGTTCCGGCTGCGGCACCGGCCCGGCGCGACCGGCCCCCTGGGCCGGGCCGATTGCGCGCTGGCGGCCGAACTGGCGCGGCGCTTTCCGGTTGACCGGGGCCGACCCGCTGCCTAGGTGAGGCCTTGCGCGGAGGGCTGGATGGCCGCTTTGTCGCGCTTTGCCGAGCGTTCGTCAGCGTCGCTTCGCAAAGACCGGCAGAGAGGAAAGTCCGGACTCCATCAAGGCACGGTGCCGGGTAACCCCCGGGCACCTTCGGCAGAGCGATCCGCCGGGGGTGACGGACAGCGCCACAGAGAACAGACCGCCCGTGCAGGCACGGGTAAGGGTGAAACGGTGGGGTAAGAGCCCACCGCGGGGGCGGCAACGTCCCCGGCGCGGCAAGCCCCACCGGGAGCAATGCCGAATAGGGAACGTGCGCCGGTCTGATCCTTTCGGGGATATCGCGGCAGGGGCGCCTTGGCCCCGAGCGGTCCGGGTTGGCAGCTAGAGGGCGCCGGTAACGGTGCCCCCAGAGGAATGGTCATCGATCCCCGGGTTACGGCCCGGGGGGGACAGAATCCGGCTTACAGGCCCTTCGCGCATCTTTCAGTTTCCGTCCTGGCCGGCGCCACCCGCCGCGGCGCGGGGCGCGGCGGCGCGGGTCAGGTCGCGCAATTCGCGCGCATGTGCGTCGGGGTCGCTTTCCCCGGGCCGCGGTCCGCGGTCCAGAGCGCGGGCCAGGTCGAAATAGCCCTTGCCGGGCAGGCCGCCACCGGTGCGACTGACCGCGCGGGCGGCGATGAAGGGACGATCCGCGGCGGCGTCTTCGCGCATGGTCGTTTCCAGCGCCCGGGTGATCCGCGCGACCGACCCCGGCGCCCACAGCCCCAGCGCCCGGGCCAGGGCGCCGTAGGTGATCGGCCCCTCGCCGGCGTCGCGCCCGTCCAGGCAGGCGCGCACGCGGGCCGACAGGGCCTGTTCCCCGCCCGCCGCCGCCCGGGTCGGGCGCGGCGGCGGGATTTCCCGGGCGGTGCCGTCGGCGTCGATCTCGGCCGCCCAGGCGCGGGTCGGGCTGCGCATGATCACCCGTGTCTTGCCCGCGTCGGCGCCGGTGCCGGTTTCGGTCACGCCGACCACGTCGCCCCGGCGCAGGCCGGCCCGCAGGGTTTCGGGCGTGATCCCCAGGCGGGGGGCCAGGTAGTCGGGGTCGATGATGATCTGCCCGTCCTGTCTGGCGATGACGCCGTCGGGGATCGGACGGTTCAGAACCGGCGAGGGGCCTTCGCCGTTTGCATAGAACGGTGCATCGCCGGCCGCGTGGTCGGTCACATCGACGATCGCGTCGATCTGCGGCAGGGCCGCGCGCAGCATCCGTTCCACCCCCTGGCGCAGGGTCAGCGCGGAGGCGGCGCACCCCTGGCAGCCGCCGGACATGCGCAGATAGACCGTGCTGCCCTCGACCCGTTCCGCCGCGATATGCCCGCCATGGGCGGCGACCGAGGGGTTGACCTGCTGGTCCAGCAGGGCCTCGACGGCGGCCAGCAACCGGCTGTCCGGGTCGACGGGCCCGTCGGTCGCGCCAAGCGGCGCGTCGGTGGTGTCGAGCACCGCGCGGATCGCCGCGGCGATGGCCGGCTTGAGCACGGCCCAATCCGCCCCGGCCTGTCGTTGCAGCCAGATCGTGGCGCCGCTCACCTCGATCCGGGCGACGCCGGCCACGGCGTGCAGCGCGCGCGCCAGCGGCGCCTCGGCCCCGGCCTCGAGGCGGATCGTCGCCCCGTCCGCCAGCGGCGCATCCAGGACGAAGCCGACCACATCGGGATCCCCGGCCGAGGCCTGCAGCCGGATGCGGCGCCGGGTGCCGGTGTCAGACATCCTCGAGGTCCGTCCCGGTCATGGCGCGCAACGCCGCGTAGGTGTAGATGCCCGAGGCATGGCCATCGCCAAAGGCCAGCCCCAGCGCGTAATTGCCGACGCTCCAGACCCGGGTCAGGCTGATATCCAGCGCCACGTCCGCAGGCAGCAACAGGCGCTTGCCGCTCATCTCGTCGCGGCATTGGGCGCATTGGCAGGCCAGGCGCAGGTCGCGATCGGGCAGGCGCTGGGCGGTGCCGTCGGCCCAGTGCAGGGTCAGTGCGCCATGGTCATGATCGAGCCCGACAAGACGGTCGGCCGGGCCACCGGGGGCGGCCGTCACCGGCGCCGGCTTGCCCTGGCCATCGGCAAGGGTCCAGGCAAAGGGCGTGGCGACTCCGGTGGCGCCCTGCCCGGGGCCGGCCAGCGTGGTGGCGATCGCGCGATAGGCCGCGGCCGCCGGGCTGTCGGGCGCGACCCGGACGATCGGGCGTCCGTCATCGCCGCAATCGACGACACCGGGGTCGAGCGGCACGCTGCCCAGATAGGGCACGCCCAGCTGTTCGGCGATGGTCCGGCCGCCGCCCTGGTGGAAGATATGCGTGACCGTCCCGCAGGACGGGCAGGTGAAGCCGCTCATGTTCTCGATCACGCCCAGGATCGGCACCTTGACCTGCTCCATCATCCGCAGGCCGCGCCGGGCGATCCTGAGGCTGACATCCTGCGGCGTGCTGACGACGACGGCACCGGACAGCGGAAAGGCCTGGGCCAGGGTCAGCTGGATGTCGCCGGTGCCCGGCGGCAGGTCCAGCAGCAGGACATCCAGCGGCCCCCATTCGACCTGGCGCACGAACATCTGCAGGTATTTCGTCACCATCGGCCCGCGCAGGATCGCCGGGGCGTCGTCATCCGACAGCATGGCCATGGACATGACCTTGACGCCGTGGGCTTCGGCCGGGATGACCTTGTTGTCGGGCGACATCGCCGGGCGGGTCCCGGCGATGCCAAGCATCCCGGGGATCGACGGGCCATAGATATCGGCATCGACGATTCCGACCCGCAGACCCGCATCGGCCAGCGCCACGGCGATATTGGCGGTGACCGTGGACTTGCCCACGCCCCCCTTGCCGCTGCTGATGGCGATCATCCGTGGCCCTGCGCTGGCGTCGGCTTGCGTCATGTCGGTTTGTCCTGTGTCGTGGTTTCCGGGTCGATTTTCGGCGCGAAACTCGCGCAGAGCCGGGCGATGTCCGCCGCCGCCAGGTCCGCTTCCATGCAGGCGCAATGGGCGGTGTCGCCGGACAGCGCGAAATGGCTGCAATCGCGGCAGCTGCCGAAGGCCGGACAGTCGCGCCGGGTGGTCAGCCCCGCGGCCAGGCGGGACAGGATCGCCAGGACATGGTCCTGGTCGGCGGCGTCGATATCCCGGATCACCTCGACCAGATCGCCCAGCGGGTCCTGCGCCAGCATGGCGCGGCCCCGGCCGGTCAGGTCGAACACGACGCTGCGCCGGTCCCGGTCGGAGCGGTTGCGCGTCACCAGCCCGAGGCCTTCCAGCGACTTGACGATCTGCGACGCGGTGCCCCGGGTCGTGGCCTGGAAACTGGCGAAACCCGACGGCGTCCGGGTGTTGGCATTGGCCCGGGCGAAGAATCGCAAGCAAGTCCATTGCGCGGCGGTGAGCGCGGATCCCGATCCCGCGCTGCGGGCCAGGCGGCCGATATGGATCAGCAATTCGGCGATCCGGTCCGATGTCTGGTGGTCGGCTTGCATGGCAGGTTGATAGCGAATCGAAATCAGATTGGCAATCGCTCGCGATGGCAGTCCGAAACGGGAGCGCGCCGGCCCGGCGCATGTCGTGCCGCAATGACATTGACATGCCGTCGGTTGCGGTTTGATTTGCGCCCAAAGGAGGACCCCCATGACCTATGTTCCCGCCGATGATCGCTATGACCGGATGACCTATCGCCGCTGCGGAGGCTCGGGGCTGAAGCTGCCCGCGGTGTCCCTTGGCCTGTGGCACAATTTCGGCCATGATTTTCCGCACCAGACCAAGGCCGCGATCTGCCGGACCGCCTTCGACCTGGGCATCACCCATTTCGACCTCGCGAACAATTACGGCCCCCCCTATGGCAGCGCCGAAGAGGCGTTCGGCGACATCATGCGCCATGATTTCAAGGGATTGCGGGACGAGCTGATCATCAGTTCCAAGGCCGGTTACGACATGTGGCCCGGGCCCTACGGCGAATGGGGCAGCCGCAAATACCTGATCGCCTCCTGCGACCAGAGCCTCAAGCGGATGGGGCTGGACTATGTCGACATCTTCTATTCGCACCGCTTCGATCCGGACACGCCGCTGGAAGAGACCATGGGCGCGCTCGATCACATCGTCCGTTCGGGCCGGGCGCTTTACGTGGGGATTTCGTCCTACAACAGCGCCCGCACCCGCGAGGCGGCGGCGATCCTGAAGGACCTGGGCACGCCCTGCCTGATCCACCAGCCCAGCTACAACATGCTGAACCGCTGGGTGGAACGCGACGGCCTGCCGGAGACGCTGGAGGAACTGGGCGTCGGCTCGATCGCCTTCACGCCGCTGGCGCAGGGGCTGTTGACCCGCAAATACCTGGGCGGTGTGCCGGACGACAGCCGGGCGGTGCAGGGCAAGTCGCTGGACGCCGGGGTGATCGACGATCGGATGATCGAACAGCTGCGCGCGCTGAACGCGATCGCCGAACGGCGCGGCCAGAGCCTGGCGCAGATGGCGATCGCCTGGGTTTTGCGGGGCGGGCGCATCACCAGCGCGCTGATCGGCGCCTCGCGGCCCGAACAGGTGATGGACTGCGCCGGCGCGGTGGGCAACCTGGAGTTCGCGCCCGAAGAACTGGCCGAAATCGACGCGGTGGCGGGCGACATGGGCATCAACCTGTGGGACCGGTCGTCGGAAGGGGTGTGAGCTGCCAAATTGTGCGCGTCCGCGCGCGTTCATTCCGCCAGGGGCGGGTGATCGCCTTGCCCCGGGCGGTTTCGCGGCTTGGCGGTTCGGGGGGCCGCAACAAGGCGCTTGAGGGGGTTTGGCCCCCTCAAGACGCCTGGTCCGGGCGTGAGTGCGTCTCGCGCCGCGTCAAGGATGCCTGCGGCGCCGCCTTCGGCGGTCTGGCGATCCTTGACCCGGCCCGGCCTGCGGGCGCTCAGCCCTGTTCGGCGCGGGCCACGTTGGCCTTGACCGCGCGGAACGCATCCGGCGTGACCGAAATGCTGTCGATCCCGTAGCCCACCAGCAATTCGGCGAAATCGGGATCGTTCGACGGCGCCTGGCCGCAGAACCCGACCTTGGCGCCCACCGCATGGGCGCGGGTGATGACCTGTTCGATCATCCATTGCACCGCCGGGTCGCGTTCGCGGAACACATGGGCCAGGTTTTCATTGTCGCGGTCCACGCCCAGGGTCAACTGGGTCAGGTCGTTGGACCCGATCGAGAACCCGTCGAATCGCTTGGCGAATTCCTCGGCCAGGATGACGTTGCTGGGGACCTCGCACATCACGTAGACCTGCAGCCCGTCGTCGCCGCGCTTGAGCCCGTATTCGGCCATGACGTCGAGCACCCGGTCGGCCTCTTCGGGGCTGCGGCAGAAGGGGATCATCATGACGATGTTGTCGAAGCCCTTGTCCCGGCGGGCCTGAAGGATCGCCTGGCATTCGAGGGCGAAGCCGTCACGGTAGCCCTCCGAGTAATAGCGCGAGGCGCCGCGCCAGCCGATCATCGGGTTTTCCTCGTCCGGCTCGAACCCCGCGCCGCCCAGTAGCGCCGCGTATTCGTTGGTCTTGAAATCCGACATCCGCACGATGACCGGGTTCGGGTAATGCACCGCGGCGATGCGCGACAGGCCGGTGGCGAGCGTGTCGACGAAGTAGGACGGCTTGTCGGGAAAGGCGCGGGTCAGCGCGTCGATCTCGTCGCGCACGGCCTGATCCGTGACCTGGTCGAACCGGGTCAGCGCCAGCGGATGGACCTTGATCGCGTTGTTGACCACGAATTCCATCCGCGCGAGGCCGACGCCATCGGCCGGCAGCCGCCACCAGCGCGAGGCGGCGGTGGGGTTGGCCATGTTGAACATCACCTTGGTCTTCGTGTCGGGCATGTCCGAGAGGGCGATTTCCTCGATCTCGATCGTGGCCTCGCCCTCGTAGACATAGCCCTCTTCGCCCTCGCAGCAGCTGACGGTGATGTGCTGTTCGTCATGCAGCACATGGGTGGCATTGCCGGTGCCGACGATGGCGGGCAGGCCCAGTTCGCGGCTGACGATGGCGGCATGAGAGGTGCGCCCGCCATGATCGGTGACGATCGCGCTGGCACGTTTCATGATCGGCACCCAGTCGGGATCGGTGGTCGAGGTCACCAGGATCGCGCCGTCGATGAAGGCCTCGATATCGGCCGCGCTTTCGATCAGGCAGACCGGGCCCACGGCCGCCGCGCCGCCCACCGACAGGCCGGTGGTCAGCGTCGCGCCCTTGTTGGTGATCGCATAGGATTTCAGCGCGCCCTGTTCGGCGCGGCTCTGCACCGTTTCGGGGCGCGCCTGGACGATGTAGAGCTCCCCGGTCCGGCCGTCGCGGGCCCATTCCATGTCCATCGGGCAGCCGTAATGATCCTCGATCGTCACGGCCATGCGGGCCAGGTCGCAGATTTCCTGTTCCGACAGGACGAATTGCGCCCGTTCGGCCTTTGACGTCTTGACGTTCTTCACCGCGCTGCCGTCGCGGGCATAGATCATCTTGATCTCTTTCGCGCCGAGGGAGCGTTCGACGATCGGCATCAGGGCCGGATTCGACAGGAACGGCTTGTAGACCATGTATTCATCCGGCGTCACCGCGCCCTGGACCACGTTTTCGCCCAGGCCCCAGGCGGCGTTGATCAGCACCACCTTGTCGAAGCCGCTTTCGGTGTCGAGCGAGAACATCACCCCCGAGCCGCCGAGATCCGAACGCACCATCTGCTGCACCCCGACCGACAGCGCCACGGCCATGTGATCGAAGCCCTGCACGGTGCGATAGGTGATCGCCCGGTCGGTGAACAGCGAGGCATAGCAACGCTTGCAGGCGGCCAGCAGCGCCGTTTCGCCCTCGACGTTCAGAAAGGTTTCCTGCTGGCCGGCGAAAGAGGCATCGGGCAGGTCCTCGGCCGTGGCCGAAGACCGCACGGCGACCGAGGGCGTGGCCTCGCCGGTCCGGGTCGCCAGTTCGGCATAGGCGGCGCGGATATCGGCCAGGATGTCGTCGGGCCAATGGCCTTCGTTGACCATCGCGCGGATCCGGCTGCCGGCCTGGGCCAGCGTGATCCGGTGGTCCTCGAGCGCGGCCAGTTCGGCGGCGATCCTGTCGGCCAGGTCGTTATGGGCGATGAAGGCGCGGTAGGCATCGGCGGTGGTGGCGAAACCGCCGGGCACGGCAATGCCCTTTTCGGCGAGCGTGGAGACCATCTCGCCCAGGGACGAATTCTTGCCGCCGACGCTGGCCACGTCGCCGCGTTTCAGATGTTCGAACCAGATCACGTTGTCGGGCATGGTGTCCTCCTCCTCGGGGATGTCTGCTTGGGCCGGTGATTTGGTCCGGTGATGCGCCCGAACCCGGTGCGGTGTCGTTGACCCATGTCATGGAGCGCGCCGGCCGATCGGGCCTAGGCTGCGGTGTGCTTCCAACAAGGAGGAGACGTCATGGACCATGCAGCCCTCACCGGCCTTGCCGCCCGGATCGAGACCGACCGGGCCTATGATGCCGGGCTGACCCAGGTCGCCTTCGAGGCGGTCGGCGCGCATCTGCCGCGGCTGGACCAGGCAATGATTCGCAACGGTGCGCTGGGCGGAACCGATGCGGTTCTGATGGTGATCGATCACGGTCTGCCGGGCTGGTCGGTGGCCATCAACGGCACGGCAAGCGAGGCGGACGGACACTGGGTCTGCACCCTGCGCCGATCGGCCGACGATGCGGACGAGGCTTTGATCGGCAGCGGCCACGGGCCGCTTTTGTCCAACGTGCTGATCGCGGCGCTGCTGCGGGCGCTGGTGCGCCGGGCCGAAGCGGTCGCCGATAGCGGTTGACTCGGGCCGCGAGACGGGTAGAAGGCGGGCTTCCAGAGGAATTCACGCGCGGCCCGACCGGCCCGCGATCAGGAGACGCGAGCCATGGCGAAGCCGACCACCATCAAGATCCGCCTGAACTCCAGCGCAGGCACCGGGCATTTCTACGTGACCAAGAAGAATGCGCGCACGATGACCGAAAAGATGGTCGTCCGGAAATACGATCCCGTCGCGCGCAAGCATGTCGAATACAAGGAAGGCAAGATCAAGTAACCGATCTTCCTGTCTGACCCGACCGGGCCGCGCTGAGAAGCGCGGCCTTTCCTTTTTGGGCAGGTGACATCCGGTGATTTCGATCAGACCCGGAGCGGCGGCCGATCCTGCCGATATCGAGGCGCCGGTGGGGTGTTGCTGGCCGGCGCTTTCGGCGGGTGGACAGGATGCGACGCTGTTGGCGCGCGCCCATTGATGACCCGGGCGGGGCCAGCACCGGTGACGCGCGGAAGCTATTTCCTGGCCAAGCGGGGCAGGCGGCGGCTGGGCAGCAGCCCTTTCCGGCGGTCGACTTGACCTGCGCGCTTTGACGCCAGGGGGCCAAGAAAATTACGTAATTTTCTTGGCCCCCGCCCAAAAGGAAACGGGCCGCCCCGATCCGGAGCGGCCCGCTTGCCTGGTCTGGCGTCCTGGCGATTACTCGCGGTTGCCGAGCAGTTGCAGCAGGAACATGAACATGTTGATGAAGTCCAGGTAGAGATTCAGCGCGCCCATGATGGCGGCCTTGCCCAGCCATTCCCGGTCCCCATGCGCCGCGTGGGCGATATAGGTGTTCTTGATGTTCTGCGTGTCATAGGCGGTCAGGCCGGCGAAGATCAGCACACCGAGCACCGAGATCGCGAACATCATCATGTCCGACTGGACGAAGATGTTGACGATCGAGGCCACGATCAGGCCGATCACGCCCATGATCAGGAAGGAGCCCCAGCCCGAGATGTCCTTTTTCGTGGTGTAGCCCCACAGCGACAGGCCGGCAAAGGCGATCGCGGTGATCAGGAACACCTGCACGATCGAAAAATCGGTGAAGGTCAGGAAGATCCAGCTGATCGACACGCCCATCGCCGTGGCGAAGACGTAGAAGAACAATTGCGCCGCGGCCGCGGACAGGCGGTTGATCATGGCGCCGAAGGCAAAGACCATCACCAGCGGCAGGAACATCACCACCCAGCGCAGCGGCGAGGCATAGAGCGCATAGCCGAAATCGGTCAGGAACTGGCCCTCGCGGACCATGTATTGGGTCGGGCTGTCGGTCATCGTCAGCCCGCTGATCGCCCAGGCGGCGAGCGCGGTGATCACCATGCCGACCGACATGGTGCCGTAGACCTTGTTCATATGGGCGCGCAGGCCCGCGTCGATCTCGGCGCTGCGGATGCCGACGCCGGTCCGGACGTCTTGATACTGAGCCATCAATATCCTCCAGGGTTCAATAACGGGCCGTCCCGGAACGTTCCGGGACGGGGTTCAGAAAGGATATTGGCACATCACCCCCCCATTTCAAGAGAAACCGGGGGCGGTTGTGTTCGTTTCCGGCCCGAATGTCGCCGGCGTCAGTCCAGATCCCAGAACGGGCGGGCGGATTCCCGCGCCGCCTCGGCCGGGGTGATGCCGATATCGGCCAATTGCGCCGCGTCAAGACGGGCCAGGCAGCGGCGCTGGTGCCAGACACCGAGCATCCGGGCCAGCGACAGGCGCGACGCGGGGCGATGGCGGGACAGGGGACGGGCGATGACATGCGACATGGTGATACCTTGGGAGGGTTGAATCGTTGATGTTGATATAGTCCCTGCCACTCCATATGGAAAACGAATGATTGAAATCTGAATCATCAAGGAAGTTGATATGGCTCGGAACCTCGACCTGACCGCCCTTCGGTCCTTTGCCACTGTCGCCGATGCCGGCGGCGTCACCCGTGCCGCGGGGCTGCTGCACCTGACGCAATCGGCGGTGTCGATGCAGCTCAAGCGGCTGGAAGAGGCGCTCGGGGTGTCGTTGATCGACCGTTCCGGCCGCTCGGTCGCGCTGACCCCGGCGGGCGAACAATTGCTGTCCTATGCCCGCCGCCTGCTGGCGCTCAACGACGAGGCCTGGGCGCGGCTGACCGGTGCGGCCTTCGAGGGGCGGATCACGCTGGGCGTGCCGCATGACATCGTCTACCCGGCGATCCCGCTGGTGCTGCAGCGGTTCGCGGCCGAGTTTCCGCGGATGAAGGTGCAGCTTGTCTCCTCCTATACCCGTGCCCTGCGCGAGCAGTTCCGCCGCGGCGAGGCCGAGGTCGTGCTGACCACCGAGGACGAGGTCGGCCCCGATGGCGAAACCCTGGCCGTCAAGCGGCTGGTCTGGATCGGCGCGCCGGGCGGCCAGGCCTGGCGCCAGCGCCCGCTGCGCCTGGCGCATGAGGAACGCTGCATCTTTCGCGCCGGGGTGCAGCGGCGGCTGGACGAGGCCGGCATCGCCTGGGAAAACGCCGTCGAGACCAACTCGACCCGCACCTCCGAGGCGACGGTCAGCGCCGACCTGGCGGTGCATACGATGATCGAAGGCACCGCGCCGACCTATCTCGAAGAGATCGCCCATGGCGGCGCCCTGCCGGGTCTGCGCGAGACCCGGATCAACCTATACGTGAGCAATGCGGCCGCCGCGCCCGGGGTCGAGGCCCTGGCCGACATGATCCGGACCAGCTTTGCCGCGCTTTGAGTGGCGGGCGGGCCGGTCCGGCCCGGCGGGTCAGGGGGTGACGACGACCTTGCCGGTGCTGCGCCGGTCGCGCAGAAGCGCCAGCGCCTCGTCCGCGCGATCCAGCGGCAGGACATGGCTGACATGGGGGCTGAGCCCGCCCTCGGCATACCAGGTCATCAGCGTGTCGAGGCTGTCCATCAACACCTGAGGGGCGAATGCCAGGTAGCCGCCCCAATAGACGCCGATCACGTCGACATTCTTGACCAGAAGGTGATTGGCCGGCACCTGCGGCACCTCGCCGCTGGCAAAGCCGATGGCCAGCATCCGCCCCTCGCGCCGCATCGCCCGCAGGCAGGCGGAAAAGGCCGCGCCGCCGACTGCGTCATAGACCACATCGGCGCCGCCCAGGGCGCGCAGTTCGGCCGCAAGGTCGGCCTCGGCATCGACCAGGTGATCGGCCCCGGCCTGGCGCGCGATGTCCAGCTTACTGGCCCCGCGGGCGACCGCAACCACCTGGGCGCCCATGCGTTTTCCGATCTCGACCGCGGTCAGCCCGACCCCGCCGGCGGCCCCCAGAACGACCAGGGTTTCGCCGGCGCGCAGCCGGGCGCGGCGGTCGAGCGCAAGGTGCGACGTGCCATAGGCGACCTGAAAGCCGGCGGCGATCTCGGAGGGCATCGCGTCGGGCACCGGGCGGCAAAGCGCGGCCGGCACGCAGGCGGTTTCGGCCAGCCCGCCCTGGCCGGCAAAGGCGATGACGCGGCTGCCGGGGGCGGGGCCGTCGGTGCCCGGACCCAGCGCGGTCACGGTCCCGCACAATTCCATCCCCAGGGTGAAGGGGGCGGGGGGTGTCTCCTGGTAGCGACCTTCGATCATCAACAGGTCGGCGAAGTTCAGACCGCAGGCGGCGACGGCGATCTGCACCTCGCCGGGGCCGGGCCGCGGGGCGGGGTGGTCGACCAGCCGGGGGGGCTGGCCGATTTCGGTGACCTGGAAGGCGCGCAAGGGCGATGACTCCGTGGTGTCGGGATTCGAATTTCAACCCGTTCTTGCCCCGAAAAGCAGCGAAGTACGAAACTGTCAATTGCTTTACGTTACGGAATGTTATCGCTAACATACGGGCTCAACCTGTCCAAAAGGTCAAGTCGCCGACTGCAACCGTTGCGTGTCCCGGGTCGGGTGGGGTTCTTTGCTCGCACCAACGAGGGATTGACCCTGAAGAAACCCGACCCTGGTGAGAGGACGGGTGACAACTGTACTTTGAAAGCGAAGGTTGAACTGTTCATGAAACACCCTGTGGACGTCCATGTGGGAAAGCGTATCCGCCATCGGCGGTGGATGATCGGAACCACGCAGCAGCAACTTGCTGAAAAGGTGGGGATCAAATTTCAGCAGATACAGAAATACGAAACCGGTATGAACCGGGTCAGCGCCTCGCGCCTGTGGGACATTGCCCGCGTTCTGGGTGTCGAAGTGTCGTTCTTTTTCGAAGGCCTTGGCGAGGCGCCGGTGCAGAATTCCGGCGACATGCCCGATGATGTGCTGGCCGATCGGGAAGCCCTGGAACTGCTGCGCTCGTATTACGCGATCCCCGAAACCCAGCGTCGGCGCCTGTTCGACCTGGCCCGCGTTCTGAGCGAAGCGGCCTGAGACCAACGCGCTTGACCCGCTCGACAAGGGCGGCGACAAGGCCCCCGACAGTCATTGCTGCCGGGGGTTTTTTCATGGAGCCGAGCGAGGCGGACCGCGCCGCGATCATCGCCTGCGCCCATGACATGGCCGACGCCGCGCGGGCGGCGATCCTGCCGCATTTCCGCGCCGTGGGGCTGGGCGCCGACAACAAGCTGCAGGACGGTTTCGATCCGGTGACCGAGGCCGATCGCGCCGCCGAACGGGCGATGCGCGCGGTTCTGGCCGCGCAACGCCCCGACGACGCGGTGCTGGGCGAGGAATACGGTGCCCAAACGGGCCAGAGCGGCCTGACCTGGGTGCTGGATCCGATCGACGGCACCCGGGCCTTTCTGTCGGGCACCCCGACCTGGGGCGTGCTGATCGCGCTGAGCGGCCCGGACGGCCCGGCCTATGGGCTGATCGACCAGCCCCATGTCGGCGAACGGTTCGAGGGCGGGTTCGGCCGCGCCCTGGTGACCGGGCCGCGCGGGGTGCGGCCGCTGGCGGCGCGCCCGCCGCGCCCGCTGGAGGAGGCGATCCTGTTCACCACCTTTCCCGAGGTCGGAACCGCAGCCGAGGGCGCCGCCTTTCGCCAGGTTGCGGATCGGGTGCGGCTGACCCGCTACGGCATGGATTGCTATGCCTATGCGCTGGTCGCCGCGGGCCAGATCGACCTGGTGATCGAGGCCGGGCTGCAGCCCTATGACATCGCCGCGCCGATCGCGGTGATCGAGGCGGCGGGCGGCATCGTGACCGACTGGCGCGGCGGGCCGGCGGCGCAGGGCGGCCGGGTCGTGGCGGCGGCGAACCGGGCGGTGCTGGACCAGGCGCTGGCGATCCTGGCAGAGGTCTGAGGGGGCTTTGCCCCCGCCGTCGGCCCGCCGGGCGTTTGCGACCCGAAGACGCGGGGTTGCCGAAAACTTGCCGGGCCAAGCGGCATCTGCGGGCTTTGCGCAATGGTTTCGGGGCATCGTTCTGAAATCGCGGGAAGATCACCTGCGGTTTCACGTCGGTGCGGCGTCGGGATCGCGTCGCTGCGGGGATCGGTGAAGGCCGGCGCGGCGCGGCGTCTTGCCGACCAGTGATGCCGACCTGCGCGGCGCATGGAGCCGGCCCAAGCCTTGCCTTGTCGTGGCCCGAGCCTTGCCATACTCCTGTGTCACGCATCCGGGTGGACACGGACAGGAGAGACCCGATGAAACCTCTTGCGACCCTTTTCGCGGCGCTGCTGGGCCTGACGGCCTGCGTCGCCGTGGTGCCGGTGCCGATTTCGGTCGGGACCTCGGGCGCGCCGCAAACGGTGCAGAGCCCGGGCCGGGTCGATGCCTTCGGCGCCGCGCTGAACCAGGAACGGGCCGGGGCTGGCCTGGCGCCGGTGTCGCTGAACGACCGGCTGAAGGCGGCCGCCGAGGCCCATGCCTTCGACATGGTGCGGATGGGGTTCTTCGACCATGCCTCGCCCAACGGGGCCAGTGTCGGGGATCGGGTCGCGTCCCAGGGCTACAACTGGTGCCACGTGGCCGAGAACATCGCCAAGGGCCAGCCGACCGAGATCGCCGTGCTGCGGTCCTGGATGGACAGCCCGGGCCACCGGCGCAACAACCTGTCGCCGCGGGCCACGGAATACGGGCTGGGCCATGCCGGTGATGTCTGGGTCCTGGTGATGGCGGCGGGCTGCTAGAGCGCGCCTGTCCCGCCGGGCCCTGATCGGCGGGCCCGTGGCAGAGGCCCCGGGTCAGGCCCGGGGCAGGACGGCTCTGCCCGCCACGTAGACCGCGGCGATGGCGCGGTCATCGCCCATCATGATGGTCGGGAACAAGGCCTCCCACAGGTCCTCCGCCCGCTCCGCGCGCTGGGCGATGGCGGGGGTGGAGGCAAGGTCGAGCACGCAGAGATCGGCCTCGGCCCCCGGGGTCAGGGTGCCGATCGTGCCGCCCAGGTGCAGGGCGCGGGCCGAGCCTTCGGTGGCCAGCCACATCAGCTGTGCGGGGTGCAGCGGGTGGTGCGCCAGCTGGCCGATCTCGTAGGCCGCGGCCATGGTGCGCAGCATGGAAAACGACGACCCGCCGCCGGTATCGGTGGCCAGGCCCACCCGGATGCCGTCGGCCTTGCGGGCGGCCATGTCGAACAGCCCAGAGCCGATGAAGGTGTTCGAGGTCGGGCAATGGACCAGGGCCGCGCCGACCTCGCGCAGCCGGGCGATTTCGCGCGGCGCCAGGTGGATCGCATGGCCGAAAAGGGCCCTTGGCCCGATGAGGCCCGCCCGCTCGTAGGTCTCCAGGTAATCGCGCGCCTCGGGGAACAGCTCCGACACCCAGGCGACTTCCTCGGTCTGTTCGCTCAGATGCGTCTGCATCAGGCAATCGGGGTGGTCGGCCCAAAGCGCGCCCAGGGCCTGCAGCTGGTCGCGCGTCGAGGTCGGCGAAAAGCGCGGCGTGATCGCATACAGCGCCCGGCCGCGCCCGTGCCAGCGTTCCAGCAGGGCCTTGCTGTCGTCATGGGCGCTTTGGGCGGTGTCGCGCAGATCGTCGGGGGCGTTGCGGTCCATGCAGGTCTTGCCGGCGATCACCCGCATGTCGCGCGCCGCCGCGGCTTCGAAGAACGCGTCGACCGAGCCGGGGTGGATCGTGCAATAGCTGGTCAGCGTCGTGGTGCCATGGGCCAGCGCCAGGTCCAGCGCCCGCCCGGCCTGTTGCGCGGCATGGGCGGGATCGGCAAACCGGGCCTCTTCGGGAAAGGTATAGCCGTTCAGCCAGTCGATCAGCCGCTTGCCCCAGCTCGCGATGATGCCGGTCTGGGGATAATGCATGTGGGCATCGACGAAACCGGCGGTGATCAGCCGCGGCCCGTGATCGGTCACGGCCGCGTCCGGATGGGCGGCGCGCAGGGTGTCGGCATTGTCCACCGCGACGATCCGGCCAGCGTCGATCAGCACGCCGCCGCGGTCGTCGACATCGGCGGTCTCGGTCCAGGGCGCGGCGAAGGGATCGCCGGAAAAGCGCAGGGTCCGGCCGATCAGGAGGGTCTTGGTCATGGCGCGACGCTAGCGCGGTGCGGCGGGCGGGGAAAGCGCGTTCGCATGCCGCGCCGGACGCGCCGAATGCCGCTTGACGGCGGTCGATCCGGGGCCTGCGCGGGCAGGCTGCGCTTGAGGGTGCGGTCGGTTCGGCTATTGTGCCCCGAAAAGATCAGGGGCACGGTATGGTCGAGGACGAGGTGACGAGCGAGGAAACCCGCGAGGACGATTACGCCCTCGACGACCGGGTCGTGACCTCGGTGCTGATGGCGATCGCCACCGGCGACGGCGACCGCGTGCGCACCCTGCTGGAGCCGCTGCACGCCGCCGATATCGCCGACCTTCTGGAACAGATCGACCACGGGCCGCGACGCGACTTCATCCTGCTGGTGCCGGATCTGGTCGATGGCGAGGTCCTGTCCGAGATCACCGACAGCGTGCGCGAGGATCTGCTGGATTTCCTGCCGCGCGAGGCGCTGAGCCAGGCGGTCAACGACCTCGATTCCGACGATGTGGTCGACCTGGTCGAATACCTGGACGAAGAGCAGCAGCAGCAGGTGCTGGACGTGCTGGCCGGGCCCGAGCGGCTGGCGGTGGAACAGGCGCTGTCCTATCCCGAGGAAAGCGCCGGCCGCCTGATGCAGCGCGAGGTGGTGATCGCCCCCGAGCACTGGAACGTGGGCCAGGCGATCGACCATCTGCGCGCCCATGAGGACCTGCCCGAGCAGTTCTATCACGTGATCCTGGTCGATCCGCGGCTGAAACCGGTGGCCTATGTGTCGCTGGGCCGTCTGCTGGGGTCGCGCCGCGAGGCCAGGCTGGCCGAGATCACCGAAGACAGTTTCCGCACCTTCCGCGTCGACCAGGACGAGGGCGATATCGCCTATGCGTTCAACCAGTATCACCTGATCTCGGCGCCTGTGGTGGATGACAACGACCGGCTGGTCGGGGTGATCACCATCGACGACGCGATGATCGTGCTGGACGAAGAGGCCGAGGAGGACATCCTGCGCCTGGCCGGTGTCGGCGAGGGCACGCTGTCCGACCGGGTGGTCGAGACCACCAGGCGGCGCTTTCCCTGGCTGGCGGTGAACCTGGTGACGGCGATCCTGGCCTCGATGGTGATCTCGCTCTTCGACGAGGCGATCGCGGGGCTGGTGGCGCTGGCGGTGCTGATGCCGATCGTCGCCTCGATGGGCGGCAATGCGGGCACCCAGTCGCTGACCGTGGCGGTGCGCGCGATCGCCACCAAGGACCTGACCGGCGCCAATGTGTGGCGGGTGATCCGGCGCGAGGTGCTGGTCGGACTGGTCAACGGGGTGATCTTCGCCGTGGTGATGGGCGTGGTCGGGGTGATCTGGTTCGGCTCGCCCATGCTGGGGGTGGTGATCGCGGTGGCGATGGTGATCAACCTGGTGGTGGCCGGGCTGGCCGGCACGGTGATCCCGGTCGTGCTGGAGCGGATCGGGGTCGACCCGGCCCTGGCCTCGGGCGCCTTCGTGACCACGGTGACGGATGTGGTCGGCTTTTTCGCCTTCCTGGGCCTGGCCAGCGTGATCCTGCTGTGACGCTTGCCGCGCAGAAGGCCGCGGCGCGGGCCGCCGCGCTGGCGGCGCGGGCAACGGCCCATGCGGCCGGGACGGGCAGCGCGGCCCATTTGTCGCGCGTCCTGGCCGGCTATCGCGGGGTGCCGCTGGCGGGCTATGCCGCGATGCGCACCGAGATCGACCCGGCCCCGGCGCTGGAACAGGCCGCGGCTCATGGCCCGGTCGGCCTGCCGGTGATCGAGGGCAAGGGCCGGCCGTTGCGGTTCCGGGCCTGGAGCCCGGGCTGCGCCATGGTCCCGGGCAGCTTCGGCGCGGCGATCCCGGCCGAGGGCGCCTGGATCGACCCCGAGATCCTGGTCGTGCCGCTGGTGGCCTTCACCCGGGCCGGGGACCGGCTGGGCTATGGCGGCGGGTTCTATGACCGCACCCTGGCGCGGCTGCGGGCCACCCGGGCGACGCTGGCGATCGGCTTTGCCCATGCGGCCCAGCAGGTTGACTCCCTGCCGCTGGAGCCGACCGACCAGCGGCTGGACCTGATCGTCACCGAAGCCGGGGTGATCGAGCTCTGAACCGGCGGGACGCCGCTCTTGACCCTGGCGGGTCAAATCGCCCCGCCCGCCGTCCCGTTCCCGGCGCTCGTTCCACGCCGGGGCTTGCGGGACCGGCGCGGGGCTGCTCTATGGCGGGGTCATGCGGATACTCTTTCTGGGCGATGTGATGGGCCGGGCGGGCCGGGCGGCGGTGGCCGAGCGGCTGGCCGGGCTGCGGGCCGAGTGGCGGCTGGATTTCGTCGTGGTCAATGGCGAGAATGCCAGCAACGGGGCCGGGCTTACCGCGAAACATGCGCAAGGGCTGCTGGAGGCGGGCGCGGATGTGGTCACGCTGGGCGATCATGCCTTCGACCAGCGCGAGATGCTGCAATTCTGCGAGACCGAGCCGCGGATCATCCGCCCGGTGAATTTCGCCAGGGATGCGCCCGGGCGCGGGGCGCGGGTGTTCTCCGATGCAAGGGGCCGCAAGGTTCTGGTGGCGCAGGTGCTGGGCCAGGTCTTCATGAAGCGCTGTTTCGACGAGCCCTTCGCCCATGCCGAGCGGATCCTCAAGGCCCATCCCCTGGGCGGCGCGGTGCAGGCGAGCCTGGTCGACATCCATTGCGAGGCGACCTCGGAAAAGATGGCGATGGGGCATTTCTGCGACGGCCGGGCCAGTGTCGTGGTCGGCACCCATACCCATGTGCCGACCGCCGACGCGGTGATCCTGCCGGGCGGCACCGCCTACCAGAGCGATGCCGGGATGTGCGGTGACTACGACAGCGTGATCGGGATGACCAAGGCCGAGCCGCTGCGCCGTTTCGTCACCGGCATGGCCAAGGCGCGGTTCGAGCCGGCGGCGGGCGAAGCGACCCTGTCGGGGCTGTTTGTCGAAACCGACGATGCCAGCGGCAAGGCGGTGCGGGTGGTTCCGGTCCGCCAGGGGGGACGGCTGGCCGGGTCGGGCCCCGACTGAGCCCGGCCGCCGGCCGCGCCCTGCCGCAATCTGCCGCTTGCAGAGCGCGCGGCGAAAGGGGAGACTGCCCGCCGGACGGAACCACGGGCGGTCATGAACAACTGGATCGAATTATCCCAGACCGGACAGGCAGTGCTGACCTTGACCGTGGTCGCGGTCATGTTCATCCTGTTCCTGCGCGAGGTGTTCCCGACCGAGGTCGTGGCGATCGCCGGCGTGTCGGTGATGTTCGCCCTGGGCCTTTTGCCCTATGACGCGGCGCTGGCGGTGCTGTCGAACCCGGCGCCCTGGACCATCGCGGGGATGTTCATCGTGATGGGTGCGCTGGTGCGCACCGGCGCGCTGGAGGCGCTGACCCAGCAGGCCGGGCGCTGGGCGAAAAGCCATCCGCGCACCGCCATCGCGGCGCTGATCGCCTTTGTCATCGTGGCCTCGGCCATCGTGTCGAACACGCCGGTCGTGGTGGTGATGATCCCGGTCTTCGTGCAGATCGCCCGGACGCTGGACATGCCGGCCTCCAAGCTGCTGATCCCGCTGAGCTATGCCGCGATCATGGGCGGCACGCTGACGCTGATCGGCACCTCGACCAACCTGCTGGTCGACGGTGTCGCCCGATCGAACGGGCTGGCGCCGTTCACGATCTTCGAGGTCACGCCGCTGGGGCTGATCGTGGTGGGCTGGGGCATGGTCTATCTGTGGCTGGTCGCGCCGCGGCTGCTGCCGGACCGGGCGAGCATGGCGAACCTGTTGTCGGACCGCTCCAAGATGCGGTTCTTCACCGAGGCGGTGATCCCGCCCGACAGCAACCTGATCGGGCGCGAGGTGCTGGGCGTGCAGCTGTTCAAGCGCGACGGCGTGCGGCTGGTCGACGTGATCCGCGGCGATACCTCGCTGCGGCGTGACCTGCAGGGCGTGGTGCTGCAGGTCGGCGACCGGGTGGTGCTGCGCACCGCGATGACCGAGCTTCTGAGCCTGCAGCGCAACAAGTCGCTCAGGCGGGTCGACCAGGTCAGCGCGGTCGAGACGACGACGGTCGAGACGCTGATCACCCCGGGCTGCCGGATGGTGGGCCGGACCCTGGGCAGCCTGCGCTTGCGGCGGCGGTTCGGGGTCTATGTGCTGGCCATGCACCGGCGCAACCAGAATATCGGCCGACAGCTGGACGACCTGGTGGTGCGGGTCGGCGACACGCTGCTGCTGGAAGGGGCGGCCGAGGATATTCACCGGCTCGCCTCCGAGATGGAGCTGGTCGATGTCTCGCACCCGTCGGGGCGGGCCTACCGCCGGGCCAAGGCGCCGATCGCGATCGGGGCGCTGCTGGGCATCGTCGGGCTGGCCGCCTTCGGCGTCGCGCCGATCCTGGTGCTGACGGTGATCGCGGTGGCGCTGGTGCTGGTCACCCGCTGCATCGACGCCGAAGAGGCGTTTTCCTTCATCGAGGGGCGTCTGCTGGCGCTGATCTTTTCCATGCTGGCGGTGGGGGCGGCGCTGCAGGCGACCGGCGCGGTCGAGATGATCGTGAACGCGATGGCGCCGCGGTTGATGGATCTGCCGCCGGTCCTGGTGATCTGGGCGATCTACCTGCTGACCAGCGTTCTGACCGAACTGGTCAGCAACAACGCGGTGGCGGTGGTGGTCACCCCGATCGCCATCGGCATCGGCCAGGCGCTGGGCATCGATCCGCGACCCTTGGTGATCGCGGTGATGGTCGCGGCGTCGGCCAGTTTCGCCACGCCGATCGGCTACCAGACCAATACGCTGGTCTACGGGCCGGGGGGCTACAAGTTCACCGATTTCCTCAAGGTCGGCATTCCGCTGAACCTGAGCATCGGGTTGCTGGCCTCGGCCGCGATCCCGCTGATCTGGCCGTTGTGAGGGGCGATCCGGCCTATCTGCGCGGTCTGACGATCACGCTGTTCGGGGTGCTGGTGATTTCGCCAGACACCCTGCTGATCCGGCTGATCGAGGCCGATCACTGGACCCAGCTGGCCTGGCGCGGCAGTCTGTCGGGGCTGGCGGTCCTGGTCGGGGCGGCGCTGGTGACGCGCGGCGCGGCGTTGCGCGACCTGGCCCGGCCCGGGGCGGCGGGGTTGGCGATGATCGTGGTCTATGCCGCCGGCAATATCGGCTTCGTCTATTCGGCGACCCATACGCTGGTGGCCAACACGCTGTTCCTGCTGGCGACCTCTCCGGTCTTTGCCGCGCTGATCGCGGTCTTCGTTCTGCGCGAGCGGGTCGGGCTGCGGACGGTGCTGACCATCGCCGCGGTCCTGGTCGGGATCGCGGTGATCGCCAGCGGGTCGATGCGCGGCGGCGGCGGATCGCTGGCCGGCGATGCCGCGGCGCTGGTCGCGGCCCTGGCGCTGGCGGTGGCGTTCTCCATCGCGCGGCACCACCGGGCGCGGTCCATGGTGCCGTTCATCGGGCTGGGCGCGATGCTGGGCGCGGCGATCTCGGCCGTCATGGCGCCGGGGCTGGCCCTGCCGCGCGAGGATTGGGTCTGGATGGGCCTGATGGGGCTGGTCGTGGTGCCGGTGGCCTTCGCCTGCCTGACCACCGGCCCGCGCTACCTGCCGGCGGCGGATGTCGGCCTGCTGATGCTGCTGGAGGCGGTCTTCGGCCCGCTGCTGGTCTGGTGGGTGCTGGGCGAGGATCCCGGCCCGCGCACCCTGTGGGGCGGCGCGATCGTGCTGGGCGCGCTGGTGGCGAGCAACCTCTGGGCGTTGCGCCGCAGCCGCCGCCGGGCGCGCGCATCCTAGGCCGGGCCCCGGGCGCGTTCAGCCGTAGCGCTGCACGAAATTGCGCAGGATGCCTTCGGGTGCGGTGACGTCGGCCGCCCGGCACATGGCCACCAGGTCCTGCGCGGTTTCGGGCGGAAAATAACCGTAGTCGCGGTAGATCCTTATCCGGGTCTCGAACCCGTCGGCATCGGCCTCGGGGTGGAACTGGGTCGCATAGACGTTGCGGCCATGGCGGATCATCTGGAACGGGCAGGGGCCGCTTTCGACCAGGTGCACGCAGCCCGGCGGCAGGGCCTGGACCGCCTCCTTGTGGCCGACGAAGGCGTCGAAGCGTGCGGGCAGGCCGGCCAGCAGCGGATCGGCCGCGCCCTCTGGGGTCAGGGCGCAGGGCGAGGTGCCGACCGGTTCGCCGTATCGCGCCTTGGACACGGTGCCGCCCAGGTGATGGGCCAGGATGCCGATCCCGTAGCAGCAGCCCAGGAAGGGCAGGTCGTCGGCCACGGCGCGGGCCAGCAGGCGGAAACAGGCCGCCTCCATCCGCGCATCGAGCGGTGACTTGGTTTCGGCCGGGTCGCTGACGCAGCCCGGGCCGCCGCCGACGATGGTGCCGGCGTAATCGGCCGGATCGAGCGCCTCGGGCGGGTCGCCCTGGTCCAGGCGGATGCGGTGGACGTCGCCTTCCGTCAGGCCGCCCTTGGCCAGGATCGCGGCGAATTCGTCGTCGCTGGCGTCGGTTTCCGGGCGCAGCTGGAGGATCAGGAATGTCTTCATGGCCTTCGCTTAGCGCGCGCGCCCCGACTTGGCCAGATCGCAAGCCGCGTATTGCCCCGGCCCCGCCCGCTGGCCTATAGGGACGGCTGAACCAGGCAAGCGCGAGGACGACAATGGCCGGCCATTCCAAATGGGCGAATATCCAGCACCGCAAGGGGCGCCAGGACGCGGCCCGCTCCAAGCTTTTCTCCAAGCTCGCCAAGGAAATCACCGTGGCGGCCAAGATGGGCGATCCGGACCCGGACAAGAACCCGCGCCTGCGGCTGGCGGTCAAGGAGGCCAAGTCGCAATCGGTGCCCAAGGACGTGATCGAGCGGGCGATCAAGAAATCCCAGGGCGGCGATGCCGACACCTACGAGGAAATCCGCTACGAGGGCTATGCCGCGGGCGGCGTGGCGGTGATCGTCGAGGCGATGACCGACAATCGCAACCGCACCGCCAGCACGGTGCGGTCGACCTTCGGCAAACATGGCGGCAACCTGGGCGAAACCGGGTCGGTCGGCTTCATGTTCGAACGCAAGGGCCAGATCATGTATCCGGTCGAGGCCGGCGATGCCGACACCGTGATGATGGCGGCGATCGAGGCCGGGGCGGAGGATTGCGAAAGCTCGGAAGAGGGCCACGTGATCATCTGCGCCGATACCGATCTGAACGAGGTGTCGACCGCGCTGGAGGGGACCTTGGGCGAGGCCGCCTCGACCCGGCTGATCTGGCAGCCGCAGACCACCGCGCCGGTGGACCTGGAGGGGCTGCAGAAGGTGATGAAACTGGTCGAGGCGCTGGAGGATGACGACGACATCCAGAACGTGACGACCAATTTCGAGGCCCCGGACGAGGTGATGGACGCCTACGCCGCCGGCTGATCCGGGCCTGTTGCCATATTGTGAAGGCCGCGACGCCGGGGGCGCCGCGGCCTTCGCCGTTTTCTGGTGCGGGGTGGCGGGCGGCGGCGCGGGGGTCGGTCGCGGCTATGCCGCGGGGGTCACGAGCGTCGCCCGGGCCTGGTCCAGAAGGGCGCGGCTGAGCGGCGCGAGGGCCGGTTTCGCAAGCCGTGCGACCTGCCAGAAGAGCGGGGTCACCACCGGGTCGGGGTCGAGCAGCGCGAGGGTGCCGGCCCGAAGCTCGGCCTTGAGCGTCGCGGTCGGGTTCATGCCCCAACCGAGGCCGAGGCGGATCGCCGTCGTGATCTCGGTCGTCGAGGGCAGGTAGTGGGTCGGCAGTGCTACGGGGCGGCCGGCGATGCGGGTGGCCCAGCGCGATTGCAGCGCGTCCTTGCGGTTGAAGGTCAGGGCCGGGGCGCGTTCCAGGGCGGCGGCGGTGGGGCCGTCGGGAAAATGGCGGGCGATGAAATCGGGCCGGGCGACGACGCTGTAGGCCAGCCCGCCCAGCGGGGTCGCGTCGCAGCCCTGGACCGGGGCCGCGCGGGCGGTGACGGCGGCCGAAACCGCGCCGTCGCGCAGCCAGGCGTCGGAATGGTCCTGGTCGTCGATCACGAAATCGAAGAGCACGCCCGGCACCGCGGCAAAGCCGGGCAGGGCCCAGGCGGCCAGGCTGTCGGCATTGACCGCGATGCGCAGCAGGCCGGGGCTGTCCATCGGGCCCAGAACCTCTGCCAGCCCGGCTTCGAGCGCGCGCAATTCGCCCAGGTGACGCACGAGGCGGGCGCCCAGCGGCGTGGGTTCGGCCGGGCTTTGCCGGCGCACCAGCGTGGCGCCCAGGCGGTTCTCAAGCCCGCGCAGGCGCTGAGAGACCGCGCCGGTGGTGACGTGCAGTCGGGCGGCGGCGCGCTCGAAGGAACCGGTTTCGACGATTGCGGCCAGGGCTTCGAGGGCGGGGTAGTCGCTTGTCTTCAGCATGGCTGAACAGATCACAGAATCTTTAGCTGGAGTCGATGGGCGATCCGGTCCAGACCGGCGCCCATGCTGAGCGCCTTCACCACCGCCTATGGCCTGGCCTTTTCCCTGATCCTGGCGATCGGGGCGCAGAACGCCTTTCTGCTGCGCCAGGGGCTGCGGCGCGAACATGTCCTGCCGCTGGTGCTGTTCTGCGGCATCTCGGATGCGCTGCTGATCGGGGTCGGCGTGTTCGGCTTCGCGGCGCTGACCGCCTGGGTGCCGGCGCTGGCCCCGGTGATGATCTGGGCCGGTGCGGCCTTTCTGCTGGTCTATGGCGGGCTGAGCTTCCGGCGCGCCTGGCGGGGCGGCGAACACCTGGACCCGGCCTCGGGCGGGGGGGTATCGCTGCGCGCGGCGCTGCTGGTCTGCGTGGTGATCACCTGGGGCAACCCGCATGTCTACCTGGACACGGTGCTGCTGATCGGCTCGGTCGCCACGCGGTTCCCCGAGGACCGGGCGGCATTCTGGGCCGGCGGCAGCCTGGCCTCGCTTTCGTTCTTTGCCACGCTGGGCTATGGCGCCCGCCTGCTGGCGCCGGTGATGGCCCGGCCCGGCGCCTGGCGGGTGCTGGAGGCGATCATCGGCGCCGTCATGTGGGCGATCGCGGCCAAGCTGCTGCTGGGGCAATGACGCCCGGTTTCTTTGGGTCGGAACTGTCCCGGGGGGGAGTCGCCATTGGCGACGGAGGCAGCGCCCCCCGACCCCCTTGCCCCCGGCGGGTCGATCGGGTCATGTCGCGGCCATGACCCGCCACAACCCGGCTCTCGGTATCTTCTGGATGGTCGTCACCGGGCTCTGTTTCGTGGCGGTGACGGCGCTGGTGAAACATGTGGGCGATGACATCCCCGCCGCCCAATCGGCCTTTTTGCGCTATGCGCTGGGGCTCGTGTTCCTGGTGCCGATGATTCGGCCGATCCTTCGGGCGCGGTTGACGGCGCGGCAGTTGCGGATCTTCGGCGCGCGCGGGGTGCTGCACACGATCGGCGTGGTGCTGTGGTTCTATGCCATGACCCGGATCCCGATCGCCGAGGTGACGGCGATGAACTATCTCAGCCCGGTCTATGTCACCATCGCCGCGGCCCTGTTCATGGGCGAGGACCTGCCGCCGCGGCGGCTGGCGGCGGTGGTCGCGGCGCTGGTGGGAGCGCTGATCATCCTGCGGCCGGGGCTGCGCGAACTGAATGCCGGGCATGTGGCGATGCTGTTCACCGCCATCGGCTTTGCCGGGTCCTACCTGATGGCCAAGCTGCTGTCGGGCGAGGTCAGCGCGGCGGTGGTCGTCGGCATGCTGTCGATCACCGTGACGATCGGTCTGGCGCCGCTGGCGGCGCTGAACTGGGTGACGCCGACCCCGGCGCAACTGGGCTGGCTGTTCGCGGTCGCCTGTTTCGCCACGGCGGGGCATTACACGATGACCCTGGCCTTCGCCGCCGCACCGCTGACCGTGACCCAGCCAGTGACCTTCCTGCAGCTGGTCTGGGCCGTGGCGCTGGGGGCATTGGCCTTTGATGAGGCTGTGGATGGCTGGGTGATCCTGGGCGGCACGGTGATCGTGGCGGCGGTGAGTTTCATCACCTGGCGCGAGGCGCGGGCGCGGCGGCTGGTGACGCCGCCGGTGCCGGCGACCAAGGGCTAGCGCCAGTCGGGGGCGGTGAACGCCTGCGGCGGGCGGGGCCGGGGGCGCTGCCCCCCGTCGCCTGCGGCGACTCCCCCCGAGGTATTTTCGGGACAAAGGCAGCCGGAACGGGCGATGCGACGGGCGATGTGATGGGCGACTCGACTCCGGGCCGGGGGGGCACGATATAGTGGGGCATGAGCCTGCCCCCCGGTTTCCTGGATGAATTGCGCAACCGCCTGTCGATCGCCGATGTGGTCGGGCGCAAGGTGATGTGGGACAACCGCAAGTCCAACCCGGCCAAGGGCGACCTGTGGGCGCCATGCCCGTTCCACCAGGAAAAGACCGCGTCGTTCCACGTCGATGACCGCAAGGGCTATTACTATTGCTTCGGCTGCCACGCCAAGGGCGACGCGATTTCCTTTGTCCGCGAGACCGAGAACGTGGATTTCATGGAGGCCGTGAAGATCCTGGCCGGCGAGGCCGGGATGCCGATGCCCGAACGCGATCCGCAGGCGCAGCAGAAAGCCGACCGGCGGGCGCTGCTGGCCGAGGTGATGGAGCAGGCGGTGCAGTTTTTCCGCCTGCAGTTGAAGACCGGGCAGGGGGCGGCGGCGCGGGATTATCTGGCCGGCCGCGGCCTGGACGCGGCGGCGCTGGACCGCTGGGAGATCGGCTTTGCCCCGCCGGGCTGGTCGCACCTTTGGGAGCATCTGCGCGGCAAGGGCGTGGAGGCCGGGCTGATCGTAGATGCCGGCCTGGCGCGGAAAAGCGACAAGGGGCGCGACCCCTATGACGTGTTCCGCAACCGGATCATGTTCCCGATCCGCGATGCCCGGGGCCGGGCGATCGCCTTTGGCGGCCGGGCGATGGATCCGGATGACAACGCCAAATACCTCAACAGCCCCGAGACCGAGCTGTTCGACAAGTCGCGGGTGCTGTTCAACCACGGCCCGGCGCGCGAGGCCGCCGGCAAGAGCCAGCCGCTGATCGTGGCCGAGGGCTACATGGATGTGATCGCCCTGTCCGAGGCGGGCTTCGGTGCGGCCGTCGCGCCGCTGGGCACCGCGGTGACCGAGCACCATCTGGCGCTGCTGTGGCGCATGGCCGACGAACCGGTGATCACCCTGGACGGCGACACCGCGGGCCAGCGCGCGGCGATGCGGGTGATCGACCTGGCGCTGCCGCTGCTGGAGGCCGGCAAATCGCTGCGCTTTGCGATGATGCCCGAGGGGCTGGACCCCGACGACGTGCTGCGCCGGCAGGGCCGGGCCGCGCTGGAGGCGCTGATCGGCGCCGCGCGGCCGATGGTCGAACTGCTGTGGAGCCGCGAGACGGACGGGCGCAGTTTCGACAGCCCCGAACGGCGCGCGGCCCTGGACAAGGCGCTGCGCGACCGGATCGCGACGATCCGCGACGCCTCGATCCGGCATCATTATGGCGCGGCCATCAAGGAGATGCTCTGGCAGCTGTTCCGCCCCGGCCGGCCAGCGGGCGCGCGCCGCGCGGGCTGGCGGCCCCGCGGCCAGGTCCCGGTCGCGCCGCGGCCCGATACCCGCGCCTCGGCCCTGGCGGCGGGTCGGGCCGACGAGGAGACGATCCGCGAGGCGGTGATCCTGGCCGTGGTGATCCGCAATCCCGGTATGCTGGCCGAATTCCTGCATGAAATCGAGACGCTGGAGTGCCGCGACCCGGCCCATGCGACGATCCGCGACGCGCTGCTGCGCTGTGATCCCGAGGCCGATCCGACCCCTGCGATCACCGGGGAAATCGGCCCGGCGCCTCTTGAAAAGCTGTTCTCTCAGCCCCACGTCGCGATTACGCCGGCGGTGCGCCGACCGGGCGATGCGGACAAGGCGCGTCTGTGCCTGGCCGAGGAACTGGCCAAGATGAAGGCCAGACGCGGCCATGAACACGAGATCGCCGAGGCGATCGAGGATCTGGCCTCGGACCTGGCAGACGAACGCCTGACCCGGCGCCTGGCCCAATCGACGGCCGCCATGCACCGTGCCGGGCAGCAACAGGAGGATCGCACGGAATATGAGACCGGTCCGAATGGAGCCCGTATCAACCGCGACGAGCGCGACGCGCTGGACGCGCTCATGGACCGGATCGACTATGGACGGGGCGGACGCCGGCCCAAGGGGACCTGAAGCGCAACAGAGCCGTCGAAACAGGCCCGCCGGGCATTGCGAATCATTCCCGGGCCGGGTTGATTCGTCTTTAACCGAATCAGCCGAATCAGCTGGGCGGACGGCCGTGCCGCCGATCGCCGCTTAAGGGAGCACTTCTTCATGGCAGCCAAGGATACCGACGATCGCCAGGAAGACGGCGCGGACGGCGACATTTCGATCGACATGAGCCAGTCCGCGGTCAAGAAGATGATCGCCGAGGCGCGCGAGCGTGGCTACATCACCTATGACCAGCTCAACCAGGTGCTGCCGCCCGATCAGGTCAGTTCCGACCAGATCGAGGACGTGATGTCGATGCTGTCGGAAATGGGCATCCAGGTCACCGAGGACGACGAACCCGACGACGACGATCAGAAGGGCTCGACCGAGGTCGTGGCGAAATCCGCCGGCGGCGAGGTCGCGGTATCGGCGCAAGAGACCGAAAAGCTGGACCGCACCGACGACCCGGTGCGGATGTATCTGCGCGAGATGGGCAGCGTCGAATTGCTGTCGCGCGAAGGCGAGATCGCCATCGCCAAACGGATCGAGGCCGGCCGCAACACCATGATCCTGGGGCTCTGCGAAAGCCCGCTGACCTTCCAGGCGATCACGATCTGGCGCGACGAATTGCTGTCCGAGGACATCCTGCTGCGCGACGTGATCGATCTGGAGACCACCTTCGGCAACCAGCTCGACGAGGGCGAGGAACCGGTGGTCGAGGCCGGCGCCGGCACCGAAGAGGCCGAGGCCAGGGAGGACGGCCCCGAGCTGGACGCGGACGGCAACCCGATCGCCAAGGACGAGGACGACGACGAGGACGATGCCGCCAACATGTCGCTTGCCGCGATGGAGGCGACGCTCAAGCCCCGGGTGCTCGAGACGCTGGACACGATCGCCCATGATTTCGCCCTGCTCAGCGACATGCAGGATGCGCGGATGTCGGCGACGCTGAACGAAGATGGCAGCTTTACCGACACCAACGAGGAAGACTACCAGAAATTGCGGGCCGAGATCGTGCAGCTGGTCAATTCGCTGCACCTGCACAACAACCGGATCGAGGCGCTGATCGACCAGCTATACGGGATCAACCGCCGGATCATGTCGATCGACAGTTCGATGGTGAAACTGGCCGACCAGGCGCGGATCAACCGGCGCGAATTCGTCGACGAATACAAGGGCCGCGAGCTGGACCCGACCTGGCTGGACGAAATGGCCGACAAGGCCGGCCGGGGCTGGCAGATGTTCATCGAACGCTCGCGCGACAAGGTCGAGGAGCTGCGCGCCGAAATGGCCCAGGTGGGTCAGTATGTCGGCGTCGATATCGGCGAGTTCCGTCGCATCGTCCAGCAGGTCCAGAAAGGCGAGAAGGAAGCCCGCCAGGCCAAGAAGGAAATGGTCGAGGCGAACCTGCGGCTGGTGATCTCGATCGCCAAGAAATACACCAATCGCGGGCTGCAATTCCTTGATCTCATTCAGGAAGGCAATATCGGCCTGATGAAGGCCGTGGACAAGTTCGAGTATCGCCGGGGCTACAAGTTCTCGACCTACGCGACCTGGTGGATCCGCCAGGCGATCACCCGCTCGATCGCCGACCAGGCGCGCACGATCCGCATCCCGGTCCACATGATCGAGACGATCAACAAGCTGGTGCGCACCGGCCGCCAGATGCTGCACGAGATCGGCCGCGAACCGACGCCCGAGGAACTGGCCGAGAAACTCCAGATGCCGCTGGAAAAGGTCCGCAAGGTGATGAAGATCGCCAAGGAACCGATTTCGCTGGAAACCCCGATCGGCGACGAGGAAGACAGCCAGCTGGGCGATTTCATCGAGGACAAGAACGCGGTCCTGCCGCTCGATTCGGCGATTCAGGAAAACCTGAAGGAGACCACGACCCGGGTTCTGGCGTCCCTCACGCCGCGCGAGGAACGGGTGCTGCGGATGCGCTTCGGCATCGGGATGAACACCGACCACACGCTGGAGGAGGTCGGCCAGCAATTCAGCGTGACCCGCGAACGGATCCGGCAGATCGAGGCCAAGGCGCTGCGCAAGCTGAAACATCCAAGCCGGTCGCGCAAGCTGCGATCGTTCCTGGATCAATAGGGCGCGCCATGTCCTGGCTTTCCAGATTGCTGGGCGGGTCCGGCACGGGCGGGGAGAGGGCCGCGGCGGCGGAGCCTGTGGCCTACGAGGGGTTTCGCATCTACCCCGAGCCGATCCCCGAAGATGGCCAGTTCCGCCTGGCCGCACGGATCGAGATGGGAGAGGGCGAGGCGCTGAAGACCCATCACATGATCCGGGCCGACCTGTTGCGCGACCGGGACGAGGCCGTCGAGGCCGCGATCCGCAAGGCGCAGCAGATGATCGACCAGTTGGGTGCGCGGATCTTCGACTGAGGGCCCCGCCTGACGAGCGCCCCGAGCGCCGGTCCCTGCGGGCCCGGCCCCGGCCCGCCCGCCAGCCGCGGCCCGTCGCCGTGAAAGGATCGTCCGGTGCCGAACTTGCCGCCCGACATGGTGCCCTGGCTGCTTGTGGGCCTGGTGGTGACCTTTGCCAATGGGTTGGCCTTCGCCCTGTTCGGGATCGACAAGGGCCTTGCACGGGCCGGACGCCGGCGGATTTCCGAGGGCACCTTGCTGATCTGTGCCCTGGTCGGCGGCTATCTTGGCGCGAAGGCCGGCCAGCAGGTGTTTCGCCACAAGACCCGCAAGCAACCGTTTCGAAGCACGCTCGACCTGATCGGCGCGGTGCAGGCGGGGGTCGTGATCGCGATGATCGTCCCGCAGAGCCGGGCCTGGCTCTTGGGCCAGATCGGCCTCGGTTGACGCCGTCCGTGACGGCTGCGTTTTTCACTGACCGCGGGGGAATTCTGGGCTATCCATTCGGCAACGTGATTGCCAGTTCAAGGAGCCCCGATATGGCCGAAGACACGCCGAATTTTGCCGCCGAGACCGACATCGCCGCTGAAAAGACCGCGCTGAACCCCGAACAGGCCCTGCGCAAGCGTGCCGGCCGCACGATCGGACGGGGTGTCTGGTTGACCGGCTACAAGGCCGAACATCCCGATGCGACCCGCGAGGAAACCAAGTTGGCCTGGGCCGAGGCGCGCAAGGATTTCACCCGGATCGGCATGCGGGCCTTGAAGACGCTGGAAAATGCCGGGATGACGGTGGTCGAGGCCGCGCCCGACGACAAGAGCTGATCCGGCTGTCATTCGGTCTTGCCGCGCCGGGTCGGGCGGGGTTCACTGAGGCCATGGCTGTCGCCGCTTCGCCGCATTCCGTTTCGTTCCGGCCCGTTCGGGCCGAGGCCAGGGCTGATCGCCGGATCATGGGGCGCGCGTGATGCAAGGCTTGTTCGTGATCGAGACGCGAGGGCCGGGGATCTACGAATTCACCGACCGGGTCGCCGATTGGGTGCGCGGTGACGGGCTGCTGACTCTGATGGTCCGGCATACCTCGTGCAGCCTGCTGATCCAGGAAAACGCCGACCCGGATGTGCGGCGCGACCTGCTGGGCTGGTTGGGGCGGATGGTGCCGCGGGCCGACGATCCGTCGATGGCCTGGCTGAGCCATGTGCTGGAAGGCCCGGACGACATGCCGGCCCATATCAAGGCGGCATTGCTGCCGGTCTGTCTGCAGATCCCGGTGCAGGGCGGTCGGATGCGGCTGGGGACCTGGCAGGGGATCTACCTGGTCGAACACCGCGACCGGCCGCATCGGCGCGAGGTGGCGGCGCATTTCCACGAGGACCGGGATGGCTGAGCGCGCGGCGGCCACGGCGCAGGCCTGGGTTGCGGCCAATGCGGGCGCGCTGTCGCGGGCCTGCGCGACGATCTTCGATTTCGCGGAGCCGGCCTGGCGCGAATACCGCTCGGCCGCATGGTATGTCGCGCGGCTGCGTGCCGAGGGCTTCACGGTCGAGGAAGGCTCGGGCGGGATGCCGACGGCGTTCTGCGCGCAGTGGTCGAACGGGCCCGGCCCGGTTCTGGGGATGTATGCCGAATACGACGCGGTGCCGGGCAATTGCCAGGCGGCCGCGCCGTATCAGGCCCCGCGCGACGGCCTGTCGGTTCATGCCGCGGGCCATACCGACCCGCATTCGGCACTGGGCATCGGTGCCCTGGGCGGGTTGTTGGCCACGAAGGCGGCGATGCAGGCGCATGGGATTGCCGGGGGCTTGCGCTTTACCGGCGAGCCCGCCGAAAAGCTGCGCGGGTCGAAGCCGATCCATGCCGCCAAGGGCTATTACGACGGGCTGGATGCGATGCTGTCGTTCCATCCGTTCTACATGCTGCCGCTGTGCAATACCCTGCGCTGGGACACCCAATGCGGCGCCGCCTGGTCGATGATCTATCGCTTCGTCTGCGATGCGCCGCATCTTTGGGGGGCCGGGGATGGCGCGCCGATCCCGCAAAGCCATTCCGATGTGCGCGCCCCCGGCGCCAATGACGCGCTGGTGATGATGTATGCGCAGGGCCGGATGCTGCGGGATGCGATGCTGCCCCATCAGGGCGGCTGGTCGGTGAGCGAGGCGATCCTGAGCGCGGGCCAGGCGACGGCGGACAACCTGCCCGCCGGGCTGGCCGAGCTGCAATACATGATCCGGGTGCCGGATATTGCGATGGCCGAACGGATCACCGCGCGGCTCGATACGCTGGCCGAGGCGGTGGCGGCGCAGACCGGCTGCCGGGTGGAGCGGCACTGGGTGTCGAAGTCGCGGCCCGGGCTGACCAATCATGCAGTGGCGCATGTCGTCTGGGAGGCCCTGCAACAGGTCGGCCCCCCGGTCTGGGACGCTGCCGCGCGCGCCCTCATGCGGCAGGTGCAGGAGGCCTGCGGGATCGTGCCGGACGACGACCCGCTTTTGCCCGCTTGCACCGCGCTGATCGCCCCGCAAGAGGCCGAGGCGATCCTGCGCCGGGATCTGCCGCCCAGCCAGTCGCACAGCACCTCGGACGATTACACGGACATGACCTGGCATGCGCCCACGGCGCGGGTCTATATCGCCCGTCCGGCGCTCAAGGGGGGGCCTTACCCGCCCTGGGCGATGAACGCGCTGGGGGGCATGCCCGACTGCATCGACCCGACGGTGCAATGTGCGGCGCAGGTGCTGGCCCTGTCGGCCCTGCGGCTGCTTGAGGATGGCGTGGCACGGCAGGCGGCGCGGGATGAATTCGACCGGCGCCGGGCCGAGGCGGATATCCCGCCCCTGTGCGATTACGCACCGCCGATCCACTTCGCCTGGCCGGAATACGTGGACACACCGCGTGGTCGGGATTGGCATATTCCGACATGGAGGACGTGATGCGGGGATTTCTGGCCGCGATGGCTTTTCCGAATGCGATCTGGGCCGAATGTTTGCCCCAGGAGGATCCTTTCCTGTCCTGCCGCTTCGACAATGGCAAGGCGGTCGAGGTCTGCCTGACCGAAGAGACGGCCCGCTACAGCTTTGGCCGCCCGGGCCAGGCGCCGGAACTGGCCCTGACCCTGGCCTTCGGCGGTGGGGCGGAGTTCGTGCCGTGGAACGGCGTCGGCCGCGACATCTGGGAGGCTGTCCGCCTGACGAACAACGCGATCACCTACGAGGTCTATGGCGGGTTCGACCGGATGACCGCCGCCGATGACAGCGTCGTGTCGCATTTCGGCGGGATCGTCGTGCTGGACGCGAAGGGTGTCGAACTGGCCCACCTGATCTGCCGCCCCGAAACCGTGTCCTATGCCTATTGACGATCGGTTGTGGCCGATCAGACTCATGATCTAGTGGCGGCAATTGCCCTCTACCCAAATTTTGCCGTGACCCCTATAGTGACTGTGGATAAATGGGGCGTCAGACCCCAAGGCAAGACAAGAGGTCAGGACAATGCGTTGCCCGTTTTGCGGAAACGTCGATACTCAGGTGAAGGATTCCCGCCCGGCAGAAGATCACGTGGCGATCCGGCGGCGCCGGTTCTGCCCGGCCTGTGGCGGCCGGTTCACGACCTATGAACGGGTCCAGCTGCGCGATCTGGTGGTGATCAAGTCGAACGGACGGCGCGAGGATTTCGACCGGGACAAGCTGGAACGGTCGATCCGGATCTCGATGCAGAAACGGCCCGTCGAACCCGAGCGCGTCGACCAGATGATTTCCGGCATCGTGCGGCGGCTGGAAAGCATGGGCGAGACCGACATCCCCTCCAAGGTGATCGGCGAGATCGTGATGGAGCGGCTGGCGGCGATCGACACCGTCGCCTATGTGCGCTTTGCCAGCGTCTACAAGAATTTCCAGGCCGCGGGCGATTTCGACAAGTTCGTCAGCGAGTTGCGGCCCCAAGGCAAGCCGGAAGAGTGACCGACGCCGCCGATGCGCGGTTCATGGACCTGGCGCTGGCGCTGGGCCGTCGGGGGCTGGGCCGGGTGGCGCCCTGGCCCTCGGTCGGCTGCGTGATCGTGCGCGCCGGCCGGATCGTCGGGCGCGGCACCTCGGACCCGGTCAGCCTGCGCCATGCCGAGCGGGTCGCTCTGGACCAGGCCGGGCAGGCCGCAGGTGGCGCCACGGTTTACGTGACGCTCGAACCCTGTGCCCATCATGGCCGCACGCCGCCCTGCGCCGATGCGCTGGTGGCGGCGGGGGTGGCCCGGGTCGTGGTGGCGACGGGCGATCCCAATCCGCTGGTGGCCGGGCAGGGGCTGGCGCGGCTGCGCGCGGCGGGGATCGCTGTCGACCTTGGCCTGCGCGCGGCCGAGGCGCGGGCCGATCAGGCCGGGTTCCTGTCGGTGCAGGAACGCGGCCGACCCTTCGTGACGCTCAAGCTGGCCACCAGTTTCGACGGCCGGATCGCCACGGCCAGTGGGGAAAGTCGCTGGATCACCGGCCCCGAGGCGCGCCGCGCGGTGCATGCGCTGCGGGCGCGTCATGATGCGGTATTGGTCGGCGCCGGCACGGTGCGCGCCGATGATCCGGCGCTGAACGTGCGCGGCCTTGGTCCGGTGCCGCAGCCACGCCGGGTCGTGCTGTCGCGGCGGCTGGACATCCCCGAAGGGCGGCTGGTGGCGACGGAAAACGCCGGTCCGTTGGTTCTGGTCCATGGCGCCGAGGCGCCCGACGCGACGGTGGCGCGCTGGACCGGGCTGGGCGCGACCTGCCTGGCCTGCCCGGTCGAGGCGGGCGAACTGGCCCCGGGCCCGGCGCTTGCCGCCCTGGCCGGGGTGGGGCTGACGCGGGTGTTCTGCGAAGGCGGCGGGACGCTCGCGGCTTCGCTTCTGGCGGCCGGCTTGGTGGACGAGGTGGTGGGCGTGACCGCCGGGTTGATGATCGGCGCAGAAGGCATGCCGGCGATCGGCGCGCTGGGCCTGAGCGCGCTGGCCGAAGCACCGCGCTTCACCCTGGTCGAGACGCGCGCCCTGGGCGGCGATGTGATGCATCGTTGGGTTCGGGCGCAACAATTTTAGGTAAAATTGTTGCGGTCATGAAAATTATATAATTTTCATGGGCCTAGCGCCAAAGGTGGGCCTGGCTGGCAAGCCAGCCCTGGAGCTTGGACAGAGCGCGGTTGGCGCGCGACGGGCGCGGGATGTCGCCGGTTTCCAGCCGCTCGACGGCGATTTCCACCGGGCAGGGCTGGTCCGTGACCGGGTCATGATAGCGCGGGTAATCGATCAGTGCCGCATGGGCCAGGGCGATCAGGTCGGGCCGTGCCGCGCGGCGGGGCAGGGGCGGGCCGCGATCGTCGGTCAGGCCCCATCCGGCATAGAAGGGCATCCCCAGACAGGTCACGCGCTTGCCGCGCAACAGGGCTTCGAACCCGAGCAGCGAGGTCATGGTCCAGACCTCGTCCACCGCGTCGAGCGCGGCGATCGGGTCGGTCCGGTCCAGCACCGCGTCGGCCAGATCGGCGGCATCGGGCACGGCGCCGGGGCGCAGGCCGGCCTCGACATCCGGGTGCGGTTTGTAGAGCACCACGGCGGCCGGGTTGGCCTTGCGCGCCGCCTGCAGCAAGGCGCGGTTGGTGCGGACCATGCCGGCTCCCAGACGGATCGAGGCGTCGTCCTCGACCTGGCCCGGCACCAGGATCCGGCGGCCGACGGGCAAGCCGGGGGGCGGCGCCGCGCCGCCGAGGTTGTATTTGGTCACGCCGGCCCGGGTCAGCCGGGCGATCAGCCGTTCGGCCCGGGCGCGGGCCGGATCGGGCAGGGTTACCGAGGCCGCGATCAGCCATTCCAGCCGGCTTTCCGTCGTCGGATCGTAGTAGATCCCCAGATCGTCCAGCACCAGCGACAGCGGCGGCACCAGCTCCGCCCCCAGCCCGCGCGAGCGCAGGAACCCGTCCTCGACCCGCACCGCGCCGTCATGGCCTTCGGCCTTGCCGGCCCAGACCATGCGGCGGCGATTATCCTTGTCCGCCCGCGTTCTGGCCTGGTCGGGGCGGTCCTCGAACAGGATCTTGCGGTGCCGGCCGAACACCCGTTGCAGGGGCGCGCGTTTCCACAGCCGCATGCCGGAGGCGACCCAGCCGCGATGGTCGTCGCGCCAGGCGCGGGTCCGGGCGTCGAGGGTCGCGATGGCGTCCTCGAGCTCGCACAGGCGATCGCGACAGGGGTCATACCAGCGCGGATAGAGGATCATCGCGGCAGCGAAGAGCTGTGCCCGGGTCAGGCGGCGCTGGCGGCGGTCGAGCGGCTTGCGGTCATCGGTCAGCCCCCAGCCGATGTAGAAGGGCTGGCCGAAGGTGACGGGCCTGTGGCCGGCCAGGATCGCTTCGAACCCCAGCTGGGACGACACGGTATAGACGCCGACGGCGCCTTCGAGCAGCCGGTGCGGCGAAACCGCGGCATCGAAAAAGATCACGTCGGCATCGCCGTCGCCGTCGCGAAAATGCCCGGGGCGATGGCCGGCGACGGTTTCGGGATGGGTCTTGACCAGGATCCGCGCGCCCGGGTGTTCGTCGCGAGCGTAGTAGAGCATTTCCAGAAAGGTGTTGCGATCGGCGCCCGAGGCGGTGACCGAGGCGTCGCCTTCGGTCTGGTCGATCACCAGCACATAGCCCGGATCGGGCACCGGGGCGTCCGGATCGAAGCCGTTGTATTTCGACAGATGGGCGCGGGCGATCGCCTCGATCCCCGCGCGGGCGCGGTTCAGCAGGGCGGTATCGTCCAGCGGGTGGTCGGCCAGCAGGCGTTCCAGATCGGACGGGTGCGCCGGGTCGAAATGCAGCCCGCTTTCGTCCAGGCACAGGCCCAGCGGCGGCTCTTTGCCGCTGCGGCCGGGCAGGACCGAGCGCAGGAAGGCATCCTCGACGCGCAGCACCGGGGCCTCGGTCCGGGCCGAGACGGCTTCGCCGCGCCAGGCGGTGGGGGATTGGCCCCAGACCCCGATCATGTCCGTCGGGCCGGGCGTGCCGATGCGGACCCGGTAGCCCGACAGTTCGAGGATGCGGCGCACCTTTCCTTGCGTCAGGAAGCCGCCGTTATAGACGTAAAGACGCCGCGGAGGGGGCTCCGCGGCGCTGTGCCCGAGGGCGTCGACCATGCCGTCTACTGCCCGATGTTGGACAGCGACCCGACCTGGCCGAGCGAGCCCAGCAAGGCCGAGATCGTCTTGTTGAACTGGGTGATCGGCGCCTCGGTGACATAGAGCGTGTCCTGGTCGCGAATGGCGAAGTCGCGGGCCATGAACATGCCGTTGGGGCTGGTCAGGTCAAGCACGTAGACCACGCGCTGGGCGCCGACCACATCCTGGCCCACCAGCTGTTCGGCGATCTCCTCGGGTTCGTTGCGGAACACGAAGACGCCGGTGGGATCGGCCAGGTTGGGGGTGAGACCGCCGACCTGGGCGATCGCCTCGATGGCGCTGATGGTCTGGCTTTCGAAGGGCACGCGGGTCTGGGTGCCGGTGGCCCCGAGCGCGGTGAACGACCGCGTGTCTTGTTCGACGAAGATCCGGTCGCCGCCACGCAGGGCGATGTCATGGCCGGGGTGATCGTACAGGTCCTGGAACCAGATCCGGCCGGTGTGATTGCCCCGGACCACCGTGACCTGGGCGATCTCGGGCGGGATCGAGACGCCACCGGCCGCGGCCAGCATCGACGCCAGGGTGCGGGTCGGCCGCTCGATCGGGTAGACGCCCTGACCGCCCACGGCGCCGACGATCGACACGGTGGCGCCGTCACCGGCAAGGCGGCGGACCTGGACCTGCGGGTCGGGGGTTTCGCTGGCCAGCCGTTCCGAGATGATCCGGCGGATGCCCTCGGGGGTGTTGTCGGCGGCGCGGATGCGGCCGGCATAGGGGATGAAGATGAAGCCGGCGCCGTCGACCTGGACCTCTTCCAGCACCGTGGCGTTCTGGCCCTGGGGCACCAGCAGCCCGTCATCGACGTTTTCCCAGATCGTCAGGCCCAGCACGTCGCCGGGACGGATCGTGTCCGATCCCAGTTCGCCGGCATTGCGAAAGCCCGCGGCAAAGCCGAGCGCGGGGGTGACCGACGCGACCTGGTTGACGCGGTCATTGACGACAAGGATGAAGGCATCGCCTTCCCGCAGCACCGATCCGGCGAAGATTTCCTGCTTGTTCGGGCCCGATCGGGGCAACCAGCTGCAGGATGCGGTTGCACTCAGCGCGGCAACAAGGGCCACGCCGCGCAGGATGCGACGGAGGTTCTGGGTCACTGCTCGGTCTCCTGGACCTGTTGTTCTGCCTCGACTTTTGCGGGCAAGGTATCGGAATCCTGTGGTTTTGCCTAGCCATGGGCGGCGCGCCGCGCCGTGGGTCGGGCGCGAGTGTTGCCATGCTGCACGATCGGGAGGGCGGATCCCTAGGTGTGGTGGCGCTCAGGTCACGACACGCAATTTCTGGCGCGGTGCGGCGCGTCCCGTGATCAGGGCGTCATAGGGATCGTCCGCGTCCAGCATCATGTCGACCACCTGGCGCAGCAATTGCCGGCGGCCGCGATAGGAATAGAAACCGCCCGACACCTGCGAGGTTTCCAGCAGGAACCGGCGATAGTCGCGATAGGCGCGGTTGTCGGGCCGGCCCGGTTCGGCAAAGAATTGCGGCAGCGGCGCGGCCGACACGAAATCCGGCTTGGCATAGACGGCGGCGCCAAAGACCTTGAGCGGGATCCCGCGCCACAGCACCTGCTGGGCGGCGGTGGAATTCACCGTCACCGCGGTGCGGGCATGGTCCAGAAGCTGAGCCAGCTTGCCGCCGCGGACATAGTGGATCCGGCCGGCGACGCCGTGCTTGCGGGCCAGGCGGCGGATTTCCGCCCGGGCATCGGTCTGGCCGTTTTCCAGCGGATGGGCCTTGAACACCAGGTGGTGATGGCGCGGGGCGCCCTTGGCGAAGCCGTCGATCACGGTGTCGAGGAAATCCGACATGCTGTCGAAGGGGCCATGCATCCGGAAGCTGGCATCATGTTCCAGCTGCATCAGCGCCAGGTGGTAGGGATAGCCGCCATGGGTGATGCGAAAGGTCGCCAGCATCCGGTCCAGGTGCATCAGCGGCATCAGCACCAGGCGCATCGTGTAAAGCCAGGTTTCCCGCAACAGCGACAATTCGCGGTGCCGGCGGAAATTGCGGTAGCCGTGGTTCAGGCACAGCACGAACCAGTGGTAGAGCGCGCCGTAGAAGACGTGCTGGCGCATGTCGCCCCAATGGGTCGGCGCCTCGGGCAGGTCGGGGTCGCAGGTTTCCAGCGCCTTGCGCATGCTTGCGATGTCCATCTCCATGAGCCGCGAATGGCCGTTGGAGCCGCCGCGTTCATAGGTCACCCAGAACGGGCGCAGATAGCCTTCCTCGAAAACATGGATGCCAAGGCCCAGCTCGCGCGCCGCCGCCACCGCCTGGGCATGGATCGGCCGGGTGTCGCCATACAGCACGATATCGGTCACGCCCTTGTCGGCGACGATGGCGCGGAAACGATCGGGCCAGTCCTGAGGCCGGTCGCGATAGGCGATGTAGCTGGCCCGGTCGCGCCAGAAGAACCGGTCACCGGCATTGAAGCCCACACGCCAGACGCGCGACCCCGCCCGGGTCAGCATATGCCCGAGCCGGCTGAAGAAGGGCCCGTGCGGCCCTTGCAGGAACAGGAATGTGCGCGTCTTCGGATCGGTCACGATACGGGCCTGTTTGGGCATCATCCGGTCCCTTGTCGTAAACCCGCGAAGCGGCATCCTTGGGGCGCGAATGCGTCCGCTCGGCGGCAGTCTGACCGCTTGCCCGGGCCGCCGCAAGGGGCTAGGTCGGGGGAAAGACGGGGGAAACCGATCATGTTCACGGGGATCATCACCGATCTGGGCGAGGTGCTGGAGCTGCACCGCGCGGGCGATCTGCGGGCGCGGATCGGCACCGGCTACGATGTCGACGGCATCGCGCTGGGCGCCTCGATCGCCTGCGACGGGGTCTGCCTGACGGTCGTGGCCAAGGGCGCCGCGCCGCGGGGCTGGTTCGATGTCGATATCTCGGCCGAGACGGTGGACAAGACCAACATCGCCGCCTGGACGGTGGGCAAGCGGCTGAACCTGGAACGGGCGCTGAAGGTCGGCGACGAGCTGGGCGGGCATATCGTGTCGGGCCATGTCGACGGCGTGGCCGAGGTGGTGCAGATCCGCGACGAGGGCGACAGCACGCGGATCGGCTTTCGCGCCCCGGCGGCGCTGGCGAAATTCATCGCCCCCAAGGGCTCGGTGGCGCTGAACGGCACCTCGCTCACGGTGAACGAGGTGGCGGGGGCCGACTTCGGCGTCAACCTGATCCCCCACACCAAGCAGGTCACCACCTGGGGCGCGGTCGCGGCGGGCGACGCGGTGAACCTGGAGATCGACACCCTGGCGCGTTACGTCGCGCGGCTGCAGGAGGTCTGAGCGGGGCTTGCCAAGGCGCAGGGCTGTCGGTCAGACTGCGGCGCATGAACCACGGGATCGGACATAACAGGGGCCCGACGCTGGAGCCCGGCCAAAGCTGGCGCCGGATCAGCTGGCAGAAGGCCCGGGACCAGCTGCTGCCGAACCTGCCGATCGAGATCGTCCGGCTGCGGGTGAAGCGTGCGCAGGCGCTGGGATTGCCCTACAGGACCTATGCCGGGATCCGCGCTGCCTCGGGGCGCGATGTGATCGGATTTCTGTTTTCGTCCAATGCCTTGCGGATGCTCGACGACGAAGGCCTGCCGCCCGACCGGGCGGCGCGGCTGGCGGCGATGCGCGGGGCCGACCGCGTCGCCCTGGTGCATCCGCCGCGGGATCCCGACCGGGTCGCGGCGCCGCTGGATGCGGCCTTTGCCGCCCCCGGGATCGTCCACAGCTGGTCCGAGACCGCGGCCATTCTGCGGGCCGCGCTGCGGGCGCGCGGCCTGCCCTGCGACGGCACGGTGATCGTCGGCGACACCGACCTGGAGCGCGACTGGCTGCCGGCCGCGCGGGCGGCCGGTTATCTGGGGGCGGAGCAGCTGTTCCCGGGCTGAGCGGCAAGGGCGGAACCGCCCCGACCCGGTTCGCGCCGGCCGGTCGCCGGGCCTTTCCAAAGCCGGGCGCTTGGGCTATCTGCGCCCGGCACGATGCCAGGGAAGCTTGCCATGACCGACGCCTACGAGACCCCCGGACCCGTGGAAGGGAACTGGCGCGATGCCATTTCTCCGGTCGAGGAGATCATCGACGAGGCCCGCAACGGCCGGATGTTCATTCTGGTCGATCACGAGGATCGCGAGAACGAGGGCGACCTGGTGATCCCGGCGCAGATGGCGACGCCGGAGGTGATCAACTTCATGGCCACCCATGGGCGCGGCCTGATCTGCCTGGCCCTGCCCGGCGAGCGGATCGACGCGCTGGGGCTGCAATTGATGTCGACCAACAATTCGAGCCGGCACGAAACCGCCTTCACGATCTCGATCGAGGCGCGCGAGGGGGTCAGCACCGGCATTTCGGCGGCCGATCGCGCCCGCACCGTGGCGGTGGCGATCGACCCCGCAAAGGGGCCCGCCGATATCGCCACCCCGGGCCATGTCTTTCCCCTGCGCGCCCGGGCCGGCGGGGTGCTGGTGCGCGCGGGCCATACCGAGGCGGCGGTGGATATCGCGCGGCTGGCGGGGCTGAACGCCTCGGGAGTGATCTGCGAGGTGATGAACGATGACGGCACCATGGCGCGGCTGCCGGACCTGGTCGCCTTCGCCCAGCGGCACGGGCTGAAGATCGGCACGATCAGCGACCTGATCGCCTATCGGCGGCGCCACGACAACCTGGTGCGCCAGCGCAGCGAAGCGGTGATCGCATCGGAATTCGGCGGCGATTGGCTGATGCGGATCTATGCCGATGAAACCCATGGCGACGAACATGTGGTGCTGATCAAGGGGGACATTTCGGGCGCCGACCCGGTGCTGGTGCGGATGCATTCGCTGGACCCGCTGCTGGATATCGTCGGCACCGGCCCGCGCGGCCGCGCGGCCGAGTTTTCCGAGGCGATGAAGGCCGTCGCCGCCGAGGGGCGCGGGGTCGTCGTGCTGCTGCGCGACACCTCGATGAAGATGCAATGGGGCGACGATGTCAGCCCGCAGACCCTGCGCCAATACGGTCTGGGCGCGCAGATCCTGTCCTCGCTGGGCCTGTCGCGGATCGAATTGCTGACGAATTCGCCGAAACCCAAGGTGGTCGGGCTCGAGGCCTACGGGCTCGAGATCACCTCGACCCGCAAGATATCGGAGCTGGGCTAGTGGCCGGACCTGCGCATCACATCCTTGACCTGCCGTCCTTCGAGACGGCGCCGAAACTGCTGATCGTCGTGGCGCCTTATTACAAGGACATCGCCGAGGGGCTGGTCGCCGGCGCCCTGGCCGAGGTCGACAGGGTCGGCGGCAGCCACGAGGTCACCGAAGTGCCCGGCGCGCTGGAAATCCCCACCGCCATCGGCATGGCCGAGCGGCTGTCGAATTTCGATGGCTACGTGGCGCTGGGCTGCGTGATCCGGGGCGAAACCACCCATTACGAAACCGTCTGCAACGACAGTTCGCGCGGGCTGATGCTGCTGGGGTTGCAGGGGCTCGCGATCGGCAACGGCATCCTGACCGTGGAACACCACGACCAGGCGGCGGTGCGGGCCGATCCGCAGGGCCAGAACAAGGGCGGCGGCGCGGCGGCGGCGGCGCTGCATCTGATCGCGCTGGCCCGCAGATGGGGCGGCGCGCGCAAGGGCGTCGGCTTTGCCAGCGAGATCCTGCTGGCCGGCAAGACCGGAGGGGATGGCACGGCATGACCGAATTGTCGGGCAACCAGAAGCGCAAGATGCGGTCGGCCGCGCGGCTCTATGCCGTTCAGGCGCTGTTCCAGATGGAGGCCGCGGGCCAGGACGCGACCCGGGTGATCGAGGAATTCGAAACCCACCGGTTCGGCGCGCGCTATGACGAGGTCGAATTCGCCGACGGCGACGTGGACCTGTTCCGCCTGTTGGTGAACGACGCCGTGACCTGGCAGGCCAGGATCGACCAGATGACCGACCGGGCGCTGGTCGCCAAATGGCCGATCGCCCGGATCGACCCGACCCTGCGCGCCCTGTTCCGCGCCGCGGGGGCCGAATTGATCCGGTCCGACACGCCGCCGCGTGTGGTGATCACCGAATTCGTCGATGTCGCCCGAGCCTTCCACGACGGCGGGGACGAGCCGAAATTCGTCAACGCCGTGCTCGATCACATGGCGCGCGCGGCGAAACCGGAGGCATTCTGAGCCTGCATACGCGGCAGAAGGTCGCCGATCCGGCGTCATTTGCGCGCGCCCCTTTACACTTCGCCAACCAGTGTTAGCTATTGAAGGGCAAGGAGGGCTGTTCCCATGTCGACCCGCAAGCCACCCGATCTTATCCGCCTCTACGTGAAAAGCGTGGGGATCGGTTTCGCTGCCGCCGCCGGTTTCGTCGGCCTGTTGCTGTATTTCGATGTCGCCGGTCTCTGGCGCCTGATTTCGGGCTCGGACATGGGCCTGGTCGCGCTGGCGATGATGTGGATCTTCAACGGGATCGTGTTCTCGGGCGTGCAGTTCGGCCTGGCGATCATGGGCATGGCCGATCGCGACGATGACGATGATGACGGCCCCAAGGGCAAGGTCTGGCTGGCGGAACCGGTGCCGGTCCGGGTCGGACCCGATCGCGGCTGAAACCCCAGGCCAGACCCCAATCCGCCGACGCCCGCGCCACAAGGCCGCGGGCGTTCGTGTGTTGGGCGAAGTGACGGGCCCCGCAGCGACCGTGAAAGGCATGGATTCCCGAGGACCTGCATGTACAGGTGGGCGCCAGGTAACCGGACCAGGATCCGGTCAGAGCCAGCTCCCTCGGAGATATTTAAGGCCACCGGAATGTGCCTGTGCACACGAGAAGAGCAGAAGCCCGTCAGACCAACAGGTAGGGCAGGGGGGCGATCCGCTCAAGGGCCCGGATGCCGATTTGTGAAATGGCCCGCCGCACCGGTGGCCGGCGCGCCTGCGGCGGGCGGCGGCGGCGGGCGCTGCCCCCGTCGGCCGGGGGCCACACCCCCCGGGAACTTTTTGACCCGAAGACCCGTGCATTGATTTTTGTTCACGGATTGTTCATCATCCTCGAATGAGCATCGTCACCGATCAGAACTTGCCGATGCCCGGCCAGGTCCTGGCCCGCGGGGTATGCCGGCACCTGCGGCGGGCGCATGATTTCGTCTGTGTCGAGGAATTGGTGCCGCGGCCCGGGCTGCGGGTCGACGTGATGGCGCTGGGCCCGAAATCCGAGGTCTGGGTGATCGAATGCAAGTCGAGCCGGGCCGATTTCAGGGCCGACCACAAGTGGCAGGGCTATCTGGAGTGGTGCGACCGGTTCTTCTGGGCTGTCGATGCGGATTTCCCGACCGAGCTGCTGCCGGACGGGACCGGGCTGATCCTGGCCGATGGCTATGATGCCGAGATCGTGCGGATGGGGCCGGAAACCCGGCTCGCCGGGGCGCGGCGCAAGGGGATGATGCAGAAATTCGCCCGCCATGCCGCGGCGCGGCTGCAACTGGTGAATGATCCGGGCCTGGCCGGAATGTTTCAGGATCGGGGGTCCCGACCCTAGCGCGCCAGGGCGCGGGCGGTCTTGGCGGCGGCCTGGATTTCCTGGGCGATTTCCTCGGCCTCGTCGGGGTCGAAATCCATCGGGATCTCCTGCCCCCCCGCCTCGACGAAGATCCGCACCATGCCGTGATCGGTGGGGCCGATCTGCAGGTTGGCCTCGATCTCGCGTTCGGAATTGATGCCCATCGGCGCGGTTCCTTTCGTCACGGCCGGGCATCTATCCCGCCCCCCGGCGAAAGGCAAGCGGCGCGCGGATCGCGGTTGCATCCGCCGCGCGGCTCTGGCATAGGGACGGCCAGTTTCCGCACCGATCTGGGCGGGGACGATCAGCGTGCCGCCTTAGCTCAGTTGGTTAGAGCGCTGGATTGTGGATCCAGAGGTCCCCCGTTCAAGCCGGGGAGGCGGTACCATTCCCCCCAAGCTGCCGGGTCAGTCGATCGTCACGCGCTGGCGCAGCGCGCCGGTTTCGGCGTCGAAGATGAGGATGTCATCGGCGGTCGTGACCACCGCATACCAGCCCCGGCCCAGGGTGACGGCGGCGGCGGTGTCGCCGTCGGGCAGGGTGATCGTATCGGGCAGGGTGATCGTATCGGGCAGGGCGATCCGCGGCGTGGCGCCGAAGCGGGTGACAAACAGCACCACCAGCACTATGAACCCGACGATCATCACGCCCGTCAGGGTCAGGACCATGGCGCGCAGCAGTTTCAGGCTGGGCGGCAGGTCGGGAAGGTCGTCTTCGGGAGTGTCCATGGAGCCCACGCTGATCGTTTTCCGGATCGCCGCCGATCCGCCCGGCCGCCTTGATAAGGCATTGGCCCGCGACGTGCCAGAGAGCGCGGATCTGAGCCGGTCGCGGCTGGCGCGGCTGCTGGCCGAGGGCGCGGTGGTGGTGAACGGCGCGGTGGCGGCCGATCCGCGCGCCAGGGTGGCCGAGGGCGACGCGGTGGAGATCAGCGTCGCAGCGGCGACCGAGAGCCATATAGGGGCCGAGGCGATCGCGCTGGACGTGATCCACGAGGATGCCGACCTGGTGGTGGTGAACAAGCCGGCGGGGATGGTGGTGCATCCGGCGCCGGGATCGCCCGGGGGCACGCTGGTGAATGCGCTGATCCATCATTGCGGCGACAGCCTGTCGGGGGTGGGCGGCGAAAAACGGCCCGGGATCGTGCACCGGATCGACAAGGACACCTCCGGCCTGCTGGTGGTGGCCAAGACCGACCGCGCCCATCACGGGTTGGCCGCCCAGTTCGAGGCCCATAGCGCCGAGCGGCGCTACCTGGCGGTCTGCCACGGGGCGCCGGATGCGGGCGATCCGCGGCTGCGCGGATTGCGGGGGACCAGTTTCGAGCCGGGCAACGTGCTGAAGATCCAGACGCAACTGGCGCGGCACAAGACCGACCGGCAGCGCCAGGCGGTGGTCTGGTCCGGCGGGCGGCATGCGGTGACGCGGGCGCGGGTGCTGGAGCGCTTCGGCACCCCGGCCCAGGTGGCGCTGATCGAATGCTGGTTGGAAACCGGGCGCACGCATCAGATCCGGGTCCACATGGCCCATGCCGGCCATGCGCTGGTCGGCGATCCGGTCTATGGCGGGAAACGAAAGCTTCATCTCAAGGCGCTATCCCCCGATGCGGTGGCGGCGGTGCAGGGCTTTCCGCGCCAGGCGCTGCATGCGGCCACCTTGGGTTTCGTGCATCCGGTCACCGGAGAGGCGATGCGATTCGAGGTCGATCCGCCGGTGGACATGGCCGATCTGCTGTGCGTCCTGCAGGGCGGCGGGCTGTAACACCCTTTCCCATCTGCGTGAGAGGTGGTTCCACCCCTTCGACAACGCAACACAAAGCTCTAATATAAGGGCAAGCGAAAAACCGAACCGTTCGGTCTTGTCACGGGCCGGTAGCGCCACCATATTCATGTTAACCCCATATACATTAGGGAGGGGACAGACACATGAGCACCTATGCCAATCTTCCGGCGCCGTCGCCGGAACAGGGCCTGAACCGCTATCTTCAGGAAATCCGCCGGTTTCCCATGCTGGAACCCGAGGAAGAATACATGCTGGCCAAACGCTGGGTCGAGCAGGAGGATACCGAGGCCGCCCACAAGATGGTCACCAGCCACCTGCGGCTCGCCGCCAAGATCGCCATGGGCTATCGCGGCTATGGCCTGCCCCAGGCCGAGGTGATTTCCGAGGCCAATGTCGGCCTGATGCAGGCGGTCAAGCGGTTCGATCCCGAAAAGGGCTTTCGCCTGGCGACCTATGCGATGTGGTGGATCCGCGCCGCGATCCAGGAATACATCCTGCGGTCCTGGAGCCTGGTCAAGCTGGGCACGACCAGCGCGCAGAAAAAGCTGTTCTTCAACCTGCGCAAGGCCAAGGCCCGGATCGGCGCGCTCGAGGATGGCGATCTGCGCCCCGAGAACGTCCAGCGGATCGCCCATGACCTGGGCGTGACCGAGGACGAGGTGGTCAGCATGAACCGGCGCCTGTCGGGCGGGGACGCGTCGCTGAACGCGACCGTCGGCCAGGAAGGCGAAGGCACGATGCAATGGCAGGACTGGCTGGAGGACGAATCCGCCACCCATGCCGATGATTTCGCCGAACGCGACGAACTGGACGCCCGCCGCGAATTGCTGGCCGAGGCGATGGACGTTCTGAACGAGCGCGAGCGCGACATCCTGACCCAGCGCCGGCTGAGCGAGGAAACCATCACGCTGGAGGATCTGTCCGAGGTCTATGACGTCAGCCGCGAACGCATCCGCCAGATCGAGGTCCGCGCCTTCGAAAAGCTGCAGAAACGGATGACCGAACTGGCCAGGCAGAAGGGCCTGCTGACGCCGGCCTAGAACGATCCGACCTGCCTCGGGAGCGTCCCCTGTCGAGGGGGCGCTCTTTCCGTTTGCGGGTCGCGATCCGCGCGGCCCCTTTCGCTTGATGGGCGCTGGCGCTAACCTCCCTGTCAAAGGGAGAGACACCATGACCGATCCGATCCGCTGGGGCGTCCTTGGCGCCGCGAATTTCGCGTTGCAGCACATGGCGCGGGCCATCCATGCCGCCGAGGGGGCGGAATTCGCCGCCCTGGCCACCTCGAGCGCCGACAAGGCCGCGCCGTTCCGGGCCTTCCAGCCGGGGTTGCGGGTGCATGACAGCTATGACGCGCTGCTGGCCGATCCCGGTATCGACGCGGTCTATGTACCGCTGCCCAACCACCTGCATGTGGAATGGACGAAAAAGGCGCTGGAGGCCGGCAAGCATGTGCTGACCGAAAAGCCCATCGCCCTGGCCGCCGACCAGATCGACCCGCTGATCGCCCTGCGCGACAAGACCGGCCTGCTGGCGACCGAGGCCTACATGATCGTCCATCACCCGCAATGGATCCGTGCGCGCCAGATGCTGCGCGACGGCGCGATCGGCGATCTGGTCCATGTCGAGGGCGTGTTCAGCTATGACAATTCCGACGATCCGGGCAATGTGCGCAACGATGCCTCCAAGGGCGGCGGCGGCATTCCCGATATCGGGGTCTATACCTATGGCAGCACCCGCTGGATGACCGGGCAAGAGCCGCAGGAGATCACCCTGGCCGACATCACCTGGGAACACGGGGTCGACGTGATCGCCCGGGTCGGCGCCCGGTTCGACGGGTTCACCGCGCATTTCGTCAATTCCATGCGGATGCATCCGACCCAGCAGATGATGTTCATCGGCCGCAAGGGGCGGATCGTGCTGGACGCGCCGTTCAACGCCAATATCTATGGCGAGGCACGGGTCGTGCTGGTGCAGGAGGACGGCGCCCACCGGATCGAACGCTGGCCCGCCGCCAACCATTACGTGCTGCAGGTCGAGGCCTTCGGGCGCACGATCCGCGACGGGGTGCCCTTTGCCTGGAGCCTGGAAGATGCCCGCGGCACCCAGGCGATGATCGACGCGGTTTTCGCGCGCGCCAAGGCAGGCTAGGATAGCGCCAGGAGGTGCCCCATGGCCGACCCGAACGAATTCGACCACGTCCTGCCCGAAAACACCGCCCGCACCGGGGCGGGCCATCCTGACGAGATCCGGGAAAACATCTGGTCGCGCCTGATCCACACGATCCTGATCGGGATCATGCTCTGGGTCGCGCGGACGGTTCTGGGTGTCATCACGGTGATCCAGTTCATCATCCTGCTGGCCGACAACAAGAAGCCGAACGAACGGCTGGCCGCGTTCGGGGAATCGGTGGGTATCTGGTATGCCAAGGCCGTGCGCTACCAGACCGCGGCCTCGGAGGTGAAGCCCTGGCCCTGGACGGATCTGGATTGATGTCGGATTTGCGCACCTGCCTGTGGTTCGACGGCGCCGCCGAAGAGGCGGCACGAACGCACGTGGAGTTGATCGCGGGCTCTGAAATCGAGAGCGTCGTGCCGGGCCCCGAGGGGCGGGCGCTGATGGTCAGCCTGCGGCTGGCCGGCCTGCCCTATACCTATCTCAACGGCGGGCCGCATCACCGGCTGTCGCCGGCGGTCTCGATCCAGGTCTTCACCGATGACCAGGCGCAGACCGATGCGCTGTGGGCGGCGCTGACGGCGGGCGGCGCGGAAAGCATGTGCGGCTGGTGCACCGACCGGTTCGGGGTCAGCTGGCAGGTGATCCCCAAGGATCTGCCGGCCTATGTCGGTGGCGAGGATCCCGAGGGCGCGGCGGCGGCGACCGAGGCGATGCTGCAGATGACCAGGATCGACATCGACACGCTGAAAGCCGCCTATGAGGCCGCCGCCGGAGGCTAGGGTCATGGCTCCGGGGATGGTCGCGCGACGGCGCCGGGACTGCGCAGCTGGATGCCTCGATCGCCGAAGAACCGGAACGGCGGTCGGCGTGCGTGCGCCCGTCGGGCGAAAGCCGGGCCCTTTGTGCCGAGGGCGAAGGGGCGACCCCCGCGGCGCGGCGCGCGGCCCTGCCCGGGGTCAAGCCCTGGGGGCGCCAACCGGAGAGCGACGCGGCCTTTCGCGCGCGTCCGGGGATCACCCGGCGCGGGTCCGGGGACACATCTGACGTGAGGCCCCGGGGGCTGCGACAAAAAATCATAGCAAAACGCTCGGGATTGACTTTTCCGACCAAACCACTCAGATTTGTCCCGACTCGCAATTTCGGGACACGCCCATGTTCAACCCATCCTCGCGCGATCGCGACCCCGCGCCGGTGCCTTCGGGCACAGACCTCGTCGCCGCACCGGGCGGCGCGCTCGGCCGGTCCTTCGGCAGGAGGCGGGAGCGGTTGATCGAGCGGCGGGGGGCCGGGTCATGATCATCTGCCACTGCACCGGCATCAGCGATGCCGACATCCACAGCGCCATCGACTGGATGCGCGCCGCCGACCCCGAAACGATCATCACGCCCGGCAAGGTCTACCGCGCGCTTGGCAAGAAATCCGATTGCGGCGGCTGCCTGCCGCTTTTCATGTCCACCATGCAGGTCTCGCCGGCGCTCGGTGTTCCGGCCGAGTTGCGCGGGCTCAGACGCCGCGGCGCGACCGGCTGAGGGGCGATGCCGCGGGACAGGACGACGCCTTTCGTCTACACTCTTGTCCTCCATACTCAAGCCACGGGCGTATCCTTTCCCGGGCCAGACAGACGAGAGGAAGTCCCATGAAAGGCGACGACAAGGTCATCGAATATCTCAACGCAGCGCTGCGCAGCGAATTGACGGCGGTCAGCCAGTACTGGCTGCACTACCGCCTGCAGGAGGATTGGGGTTTTGGCCGGATCGCCGAGAAATCGCGCGAGGAAAGCATCGAAGAGATGCACCACGCCGACAAGCTGATCGAGCGAATCATCTTTCTTGGCGGTCATCCCAACCTGCAGAAGCTCGACCCGCTGCGGATCGGTGAAAACCTCAAGGAGACGCTGGACTCCGACCTCGCCGCCGAGCATGACGCCCGCACCCTCTATATCGAGGCGCGCGACCATTGCGACAGCGTCAAGGATTATGTCTCGAAGAACCTCTTCGAGGAGCTGATCGCGGACGAGGAAGGTCATATCGACTATCTCGAAACCCAGATCGATCTTCTTGGCACGCTGGGCGATGCCCATTACGGCCTGCTCCAGGCCAAACCGGCGAACGAGGCCGAGTGACCGCACCGGGGCGGGCCGCGCCTGCGGCCTGCCTCGACCCGCCCGTCGGACGCCGCGGCGCAACCAGCGCCGCATCGGCAGGGTCGGGACGGTGGGCGCAGCGGCGCGGGCATTCCGCCCCTTCGGACATCGGCCGCGCGGGACAGCCGGCGGGGCGATCCCCGCGACCGGCCGCTTCCCGGTGGGAAGCGCGGCCCCGGTCGCAGGTCCTTCGCTGGCCCCCCGGCAGCGCGACGGAGGGCGTCACCCGTCCATCGCCTCCAAGTCGTCGATCATGGTTTCGATCATGCTCAGCCCCTTGTCCCAGAAGGCCGGGTCGGCGGCGTTCAGGCCGAAGGGCGCCAGCAGCTCCGAATGGTGCTTGGACCCGCCCGCCTTGAGCATCTCGAAATACTTGTCCTGGAAGCCCTCGGGCGCGGCCTCGTAGGCGGCGTAGAGCGCGTTCACCAGCCCGTCGCCGAAAGCATAGGCATAGACGTAGAAGGGCGAATGGACGAAATGCGGGATATAGGCCCAGAAGGTTTCGTAGCCCTCCATGAAGTCGAAGACCGGGCCCAGGCTTTCGCCCTGCACCGACATCCACAGGGCGTTGATGTCGTCGGGGGTCAACTCGCCGCCGCGGCGCGCCGCGTGCAGCTTGCATTCGAAATCGTAGAAGGCGATCTGGCGGACGACCGTGTTGATCATGTCCTCGACCTTGCCGGCCAGCAGGACCTTGCGTTCGGCCTCCGAAGGCGCCTCGGCCAGCAGTTTGCGGAAGGTCAGCATCTCGCCGAAGACCGACGCGGTTTCGGCCAGCGTCAGCGGGGTGGAGGACAAGAGTTCGCCCTGTTCGGCGGCCAGCACCTGGTGCACGCCATGGCCCAGCTCATGCGCCAGTGTCATCACGTCGCGCGGTTTGCCCAGGTAGTTGAGCATCACGTAGGGATGCACGTTCGTGACCGTGGGATGGGCGAAGGCGCCGGGGGCCTTGCCGGGCTTCACGCCGGCGTCGATCCAGCCCTTGTCGAAGAAGGGCGCGGCCAGGTCGGCCATGCGCGGGTCGAACCCGGCATAGGCGCTCATCACGGTGGTCTTCGCTTCGTCCCAGCCGACGATCCGGTCGCTTTCCATCGGCAGCGGGGCGTTGCGGTCCCAGACCTGCATCCTGTCGAGGCCGAGCCACCTGGCCTTGAGCGCGTAATAGCGGTGGCTCAGCCGCGGATAGGCGGCGACCACGGCGTTGCGCAGCGCCTCGACCACCTGCGGTTCCACGTCATTGGCCAGGTGGCGGCCGGTCTGGGGTGTTTCCATCCCGCGCCAGCGGTCCTCGATTTCCTTTTCCTTGGACAGGGTGTTGTGCACCCGGGCGAAGAGGCCGACATTGTCACCGAACACCCGGGCCAGTTCGCGGGCGCCCTTTTCACGGGCCGCGCGGTCCTGTTCGGACAGCAGGTTCAGCGTCGCCTCGATCCCCTGGACCTCTCCGTCGATCTCGAATTCCAGGCCGGCGATGGTTTCGTCGAACAGCTTGTTCCAGGCCGAGGCGCCGACAACGGATTGATCGTGCAGGAATTTCTCCAGCTCGTCGGACAGCTGATAGGGTTTCATCTTGCGGATGCGGTCGAAGATCGGCTTGAAGCGGGCCAGCCCGGCATCGGCACCGACCAGCCCGTCGATATGGGCATCCTCCATCCGGTTGAATTCCAGCGTCCAGAACACCAGCGGCGTGGTATGGGTGGTGATCCGGTCCTGGCAATCGGACAGGAACTTGGCGCGTTCGGGGTCGGTCGTCTTTTGATAATAGCGCAGGCCGGCGAAGGACATGATGCGGCCCGCGATCAGGTCGATCGCCTCGTAGCGCTGCACCGCCTCCAGCAGGCCCGCGGCATCGAGCCCGGCCAGCTTGCCTTCGTAATCATCGGCGAAGCTGCGGCAGGCCTCTTCCAGCCAGCCCATGTCGCGCGCGAGTTCGGGGGCGTCGGTGGTGGCATAGAGGTCGCTCAGGTCCCAGTCGGGCAGGTCGCCGAGGTCGCGGGCTCCGGTCGGTTCGGCATCGAAGACGGGCGTTTTCATGGGGGCCTCCTGCATCTGGTTTCGCCCTGTTTAGGGGGGCTCTGCGGGGAAGGCCAGTGGGCAGGCGCGCAGGGTCAGGCCTCGGCGGTCACGTGTCCGTCAAAGAAGGCCGCGCAGCGGTCCAAGATCGTCTTGCGCACCGTCGGCCCTTCCAGCAGGACCTCGTGACGGGCCCCGTCGATGACGATCAATTCGCCATTGGGCCAGGTGTCGATCCGCGCGCGGATCGCGGCGGCATCGACGATCGCCTCTTCGCTGCCCAGGAAGGTCAGGCAGGGCGTGGCCGGCGCGGGCCGGGCCATCAGGTCGCGCATCTCGGTCAGGCTTTCGTGCAACCAATGCAGCGACGGGCCGCCGATGCTGAGTTCGGGATGCTTGGTCACCTGTTCCTGCATCAGCGCGAACATCTGTGCGTCCGAGGTCAGGCGGTTCTCGTCCAGCCCGACACGCAGCACGTAAGGATCGCCGCGCTGGCCCGGCGCCATGACGCCGGAAAAGCCCAGAGGGCGCGACAGGGCCGACAGGCCCCAGGCGACCGGGCGCAGGGCCGGGCCCATGTAGATGCCCCATTTCGGCGCCGAAAAGACCGCGGTTTCGACCGGGTAGGCTTCGTAAAGCGCACGCAAGCCGATGCAGCCGCCCATGGAATGGCCGATCATGTGGAACGGCTCGGGCAGGCCCAGCTCGCGCGCCAGGGCCAGGGCGGCGCGGGCGTCGTGCTGGTAATCGGGAAACCGGCCGACATGGCCGATCAACTGGTTGCGATGCACCCGGTCGGCCAGGCCCTGGCCGCGCCAGTCGATGGCAAGCGAGGCATAGCCGCGCGCCGCCAGGTCGGCGGCGGTCAGGCCGTATTTCTCGACGAATTCGGTGCGGCCGGGAAACAGCAGGACCGTTCCCCGGGCGCCGGTGCTGGCAAAGACGCCGATGCGGATCCGCACCCCGTCGGCGGTGGTGCACCAATAGGCCGCCCCGGTGTCATTCCGGGCGATATCCGCGAAATAGGGGGCGGTTTCGGGCATCAGGACAGGACACCTGCCAGTTTCATCGCGGCGCCCATGTCGCCGTCGACGGTCAGTTTGCCGGCCATGAAGGCGGCCGTGGGGTTTTCGTCGCCCTCGAGGATCGCCTTGAAGGTCTCGGCGCTGGCGGTCAGCGTCACGGTGGCGGCATCGTCGCCGGCGCGGGCGCCGGAGCCGTCGATCATCACCGCGCCTTCCCCCTCGATCACGAACTTGGCGGTGTCGTCGAAAGACGCCCCGGCCAGCTTTGTGTTCAGGGCGGTCACCGCCTCGGTCACTACGTCGCTCATGTCACTTCCTTCTGATCAGGGTCCGCGGCCTCTGGTATCGGGCGCGCGGCGCGTTACATTCGCGACTATGGGCATGATGACTCGCAGCTTCAATTCTACCGTTGCGTCGCTGGCGACCGCAGTCTGGATTTCCATACTGGCGGTCGGGCCGGCGCAGGCACAGAGCGACCGAATCGAAGAATTGTTCGACGAATTGCAGCAGGTCGAGCCCGAGCGCGTGATGCGCATCGAAGAACAGATCTGGACCGAATGGTCGAAAAGCGGCTCCCCGGCGATGGATCTGTTGCTCAGGCGCGGCGAAGAGGCGCTGGAGGCCGGCAAGCCCGAACTGGCGGCAGACCACCTGACCGCGCTGATCGACCATGCGCCGGATTTCGCCGAAGGCTATCACGCCCGGGCGACGGCCTATTACGGCCTGGGCCTGATCGGGCCGGCGCTTGACGATCTGCGCCAGACCCTGGTGCTGGAGCCGCGCCATTTCGGCGCCATGGCCGGGTTCGCCGTGATCCTGGAGGAAGTCGGCCGCCCCGAGGATGCGCTGGCGGTCTGGCGCGAGGTCGAGAAGATCACGCCGAACAATCCGGATGTGCGGATGCAGCTTGAGCGGCTCGAGCTGGAACTGGAGGGCCGGGCGCTCTGACGCGCACCGGTTGGGCTGACAGCGATGACCCAGCGTGGCACGGTCACGGCCGTCCTTGGCCCGACCAATACCGGCAAGACGCATTACGCGATCGAGCGGATGCTGGCCTATCGCACCGGCGTGATCGGCCTGCCGCTGCGGCTGCTCGCGCGCGAGGTCTTTGACCGGATCGTCGGCTTGCGCGGCCCCAATGTGGTGGCCCTGGTCACCGGCGAGGAGCGGATCGTGCCGGACCGGGCGCAATACTGGGTCTGCACGGTCGAGGCGATGCCCGAGGGCATGGGCTGCGATTTCCTGGCCGTCGACGAGATCCAGCTGTGCGCCGATCCCGAGCGCGGCCATGTCTTCACCGACCGGCTGCTGCGCGCCCGCGGCCAGCACGAAACGCTGTTCCTGGGCTCCGAAACCATGCGCGCGGCGATCCAGGCCCAGGTGCCGGGGGTCGGGTTCCTGAAGCGCGAGCGGTTCAGTGAATTATCGTGGTCAGGTTCGAAAAAGCTAAGCCGCATGCCGCGCCGATCGGCGATCGTGGGCTTTTCGGTCGAAAATGTCTATGCGATCGCCGAGTTGCTGCGCCGTCAGAAAGGCGGCGCGGCGGTGGTGATGGGCGCGCTGTCGCCGCGGACCCGCAACGCCCAGGTCGAGATGTATCAGAACGGTGACGTGGATTACCTGGTCGCCACCGATGCGATCGGCATGGGGCTGAACCTGGATATCGACCATGTGGCGTTTTCGGCGCTGTCCAAGTTCGACGGGCGCCGGATGCGCCCGCTGGCCGCCGATGAACTGGCCCAGATCGCCGGCCGCGCCGGGCGGCACACCAGCAACGGCAGTTTCGGCGTGACCGGCGAAGCGCCCGAGATCGAGCCGGCGGTGGTCGAGGCGATCACCAGCCACAGCTTTCGCCCGGTGCGCAAGCTGCACTGGCGCAATGCGCGGCTGAACTTCGGCTCTGCCGCCCGGCTGATCGCGGCGCTGGAGGAACGGACCGAGGATGAATGGCTGACCCGGGTGCGGGAATCGGACGATCTGCGCGCGCTCAAGGCGCTGGCCGAGGATCCGGTGATCGCTGCGCGGGCGTCTGACGGGTCCTCGGTCCGGCTGCTGTGGGATGTTTGCCGGGTGCCGGATTTCCGCGGCATTTCGGCCGCCGAACATGCAAGCCTGCTGACCGAAATCTTCGGCTTTCTGCATGAGAACGGCCATGTCCCCGAAGATTGGCTGGCCCGCCAGGTCAGGCGGATCGACAACCCCCAGGGCGATATCGACATGTTGTCGCGGCGGTTGGCGTTCATCCGCACATGGACCTATGTCGCGCAGCGCAAGGGCTGGGTTCTTGATCAAGAGCATTGGCGCGGCGCCACGCGCGCGGTAGAAGACCGATTGTCGGATGCGCTGCACGGCGCACTGACGCAAAGATTTGTGGACCGGCGCACATCCGTGCTGCTGCGCCGGCTCAAGCAACGGGAGGGCCTCGTGGCCGACGTGAACGATCAAGGTGAAGTCAGCGTGGATGGTCAGGTGCTGGGCCGTCTGGAAGGGTTCCGGTTCCGTCAGGACCAGACCGCGACACCGGACGAGGCCAAGACGCTGCGCCAGGCCGCCGCCGCGGCGCTGACCCCGCAATTCCACCTGCGCGCCGACCGGTTCTACAACGCGCCCGATACCGAGATCGATTTCACCGAACAGGGCGGGCTGATGTGGGGCGCACAGGCGGTGGGCAAGCTGGTCTCGGGCGACGACCCGCTCAAGCCGCGGGTCCGCGCCTTCGTCGATGACGAGGCCGGGCCGGAGGTGGTGCAGAAGGTCGAACGGCGCCTGCAGCATTTCATCGACCGCAAGATCGCCAAGGATTTCGAACCTTTGCTGAAGCTGCGCGACGATCCTGAGCTGACCGGCCTGGCCCGCGGCTTTGCCTATCGGCTGGTCGAGGCCTTCGGCGTCATCCCCCGCGGCGACATCGCCGACGAGGTGCGCGCCCTGGACCAGGACGCCCGCGGCGCCCTGCGCAAACATGGTGTGCGGTTCGGGCAGTTCACGATCTTTCTGCCGCTGCTGCTGAAACCGGCGCCGACGCGGCTGCGGCTGGTGTTGTGGGGCCTGGCCCAGGGGCTGGATGCCTTTCCCGAGGCGCCGCCGCCGGGCCTGGTCACGGTGCCGGCCACGGATATGCCCCGGGGCGCCTGGGCGATGTCGGGCTACCGCGCGGCGGGCGAAAGGGCGATCCGGATCGATATGCTGGAACGGCTGGCCGACATGCTGCGCGACCGTGACAGCCGGGCCGGGTTCGAAGCCGGCGCCGACATGCTGTCGATCACCGGCACCACGCTGGAGCAGTTCGCGGATCTGATGCAGGGCCTGGGCTACAAGGCCGAACGCGGCGAACGCGAAAAGGTCCGCGAGGCCCCGGTTGCGGCCCCGGTTGCGGCCCCCGTCGTGGTCCCCGTCGCGACCCCGGTCGCGGCCGGAGAGCCCGGAACACCCCCGGAAACGCCGCCCGAACAGCCCCCCGAAACGCCGCCCGCGCCGCCGCAGGAAACGCCGGTCGACCCGCCGTCCGAAACCCCGGCCGAACCGCCGCAGGAGGTTCCGCAGGACACCCCGACCGAAGTGCCGCCGATGGCTCCGCCCGAAGCCCCGATGATGGCGCCAGCCGAAGCGGCCGCCGCGCCCGAGATCGAGGTGTTCTATACCTTCACCTGGGGCGGGCGCCGGGGCGGTGCCGACCGGCGCGGTGCGGGTGACAGGCGGGGCCCGGCCGCCGGTCAGAAACCCAAGCCGCGCGGCAAGGGCAAACCGCGTCAGGGCGCCAAGGGCGGCGGCAAGCCGCAGCCGGACAAGCAGCGCCAGTTCGAGGCCCGGCCGCCGAAAAAGGACAAGCCGATCGACCCGGACAATCCGTTCGCCGCCGCGCTGGCGGGGTTCAAGACCGAGTGACCGACGCGGCCGAGACGATCCGGCTGGACAAGTGGCTTTGGCAGGCGCGCTTTTTCAAGACCCGGGGCCTGGCCACCAGGCTGGTCGGCGCCGGCAGGGTGCGTGTCGATGGCCAGCCGGTCAGCAAGCCGGCGCGCGCCGTCGGGCCCGGCGCGGTGCTGACCTTTCCGCAAGGTGACCAGGTGCGGGTGGTGCGGGTCCTGGCCTGTGGTCTCCGGCGGGGTCCGGCGCCCGAGGCCCGGGCGCTCTACGAGGACCTGACCGAGTGGAAAACCGCCGGTCCGCGAAACCCCGCCTATGACGGCGGCGGCCGGCCCGACCGGCGCGACCGCGACGCCCTGGCGCGGCTGCGCGGGCGCGGGGATGCTTGAAGGGCCGGGCGGCTTGTTCTAGGTGAGGCACAGACAGACAGGATCCTGACCCATGACCTATATCGTCAACGACAACTGCATCGCCTGCAAATACACCGATTGTGTCGAGGTCTGCCCCGTGGATTGCTTCTACGAGGGCGAGAACATGCTGGTGATCCATCCCGACGAATGCATCGATTGCGGGGTCTGCGAACCTGAATGCCCGGCCGACGCGATCCGCCCCGATACCGAGGCGGACATGGAGAAATGGGTCGAGTTCAACCGCAAGTATTCCGAGATGTGGCCGGTGATCATCTCCAAGAAGGATCCGCTGCCGGGGGCCGAGGAAATGGACGGCAAGCCGGGCAAGATGGAGCTGTTCTCGGAAAAGCCGGGCGAGGGCGGCTAGGCGATTCGCTGCGCCGTGCTGCGATGCGGCAAGTGAAACAGGGGCGATGGCCCTGATTTTACAGGGTTTCGCAGTCGCCATGCATGCATGTGCTTCTCTGGGGCCGCTTTTTGTGGTATGCTCGGTAGAATGCCGGTGAATACCTGATCCGAGACAGACTGCCCGACCCGACGGAGCCTGTGCGCGCCGCCGGATCGCGTGTCGTTTGTGCCCGGTTCGGCGAGGAAAGGAAACCGATGAGCAAGAGCAAGAAAAACGGGTTCGCGCCCAATGACTTCGTGGTTTATCCCGCCCATGGTGTGGGCAAGATCGTCTCGATCGAGAAACAGGAAGTGGCGGGGTTCGAACTGGAACTCTTCGTCATCTCGTTCGAAAAGGACAAGATGACCCTGCGGGTGCCGACCAACAAGGCGACCGAGGTGGGCATGCGCTCGCTGTCGTCGCCCGACGTGGTGGCCGATGCGATGAAGACGCTCAGGGGCAAGGCCCGGGTGAAAAAGGCGATGTGGTCGCGCCGGGCCCAGGAATACGAGCAGAAGATCAATTCCGGCGACCTGATCGCCATCGCCGAGGTGGTGCGCGACCTGCACCGCGCCGACGACCAGCGCGAGCAGAGCTATTCCGAGCGCCAGCTTTACGAGGCGGCGCTGGAGCGGCTGACGCGCGAAATCGCGGCGGTGTCGAACGGGTCGGAAACCGATGCGGCCAAGGAAATCGACAGCGTGCTGGTGGGCCGCGCCGCCTGAGCCGGACCGCCTGTTGCCACACTGAGAAAGCCGCGTTCCGGGGAACGCGGCTTTCGCAGTTTTGCGGGACCGGTTGCGGGCGCGCGCCCGTCAGTCGAGCGCGCGCCAGCCGATATCGGTGCGGTTGAAACCATCCGCCCAGTCGATCCGGTCGATCATCGCATAGGCGCGGTCACGGGCCTGTTGCAGCGTGGCCCCGCGGGCGGTGACGTTCAGGACGCGGCCGCCATTGGCCAGGATGCGGCCGTGATCCTCGACCGTGCCGGCGTGAAAGACCATGTGGGCGCTGTCCTCGGGCAACGCGTCCAGGCCGTTGATCTCGGTGCCTTTTGCGTAGGGTCCGGGATAGCCGCGCGCGGCCATGACCACGGTCATGGCGTGATCGTCGGCCCAGTTGACGCGGACCTGGTCCAGCCGCCCGGCGGCGCAGGCCTGGATCAGGTCGAGCGCCTGGGCGCCCAGCCGCAGCATCAGCACCTGGGCCTCGGGATCGCCGAAGCGGGCATTGTATTCGACCAGGCGGGGGTCGCCGTTCTCGATCATCAGCCCGACATAGAGCACGCCCTGGTAGGGGGTGCCGCGCCGGGCCATTTCGCGGATCGTGGGGCGGACGATCCGGTCCAGGGTCTTTTGCACCACCGCGTCGGTCAGCACCGGGGCCGGGGAATAGGCGCCCATGCCGCCGGTATTGGGGCCGGTGTCGCCATCGAAGGCGCGCTTGTGGTCCTGGGCGGTGCCGATCGGCAGCAGGGTTTCGCCGTCGCACAGCACGAAGAAGGAGGCCTCTTCGCCGGTCATGAATTCCTCGATCACCACCTCGGCGCCGGCGGCGCCGAACTGCCCGTCGAACATGTCGTCGATGGCGGCCAGTGCCGTGGCCTCGTCCATCGCCACGATCACGCCCTTGCCGGCGGCCAGCCCGTCGGCCTTGATGACGATCGGTGCCCCTTGGGTCTTGATGTATTCCCTGGCCGCGCCGGTTTCGGTGAAGCGGGCATAGGCGGCGGTCGGGGCACCGCAGGCGTCGCAGATTTCCTTTGTGAAGGCCTTGGAGGCTTCGAGCCGGGCGGCGGCGGCCGACGGTCCGAAAACCGAAACCCCCGCGGCGCGCAGATCGTCGGCGACACCGGCGGCCAGCGGGGCTTCGGGGCCGATGATGACCAGGTCGATGGAATGGGTTGCGGCGAAATCCACCACCGCGGCGCCGTCCTCGATCTCCAGGGCGGGGCAATCGGCGATCCGGGCGATCCCGGCATTGCCCGGGGCGACGATCAGCCGGTCGCATTTGGGGTTCTGCTTGACCGCCCAGGCCAGGGCATGTTCCCGCCCGCCGCCGCCGAGGATGAGAATGTTCATGCCGCCCGCCTTTCGCTTGGATCGTGGGCGTTCTAAGGTCGCCGGAATAGCAGCACAAGGGCCGGACATGGACCTGATCGACGATCCCGCACCGGGGCAGAACACGCCGGAATTCTCGGTCAGCGAGCTGTCGGGCGCGGTCAAGCGCGCGATCGAGGGCGAATTCGGCTTCGTCCGGGTCCGCGGCGAGGTCGGCCGCGTGGTGCGCGCCCGGTCCGGGCATCTCTATTTCGACCTCAAGGACGATCGCAACGTGCTGGCCTGCACCACCTGGAAGGGCCAGGTCGGCGGCCTGTCGGTGATCCCCGAAGAGGGGATGGAGGTGGTCGCCCAGGGGCGCATGACCACTTTCGGCAGCCAGTCGAAATACCAGCTGAACGCGACCGAGGTGGTGGTGGCCGGCGAAGGCGCGCTGATGGCGATGCTGGAGCGGCGCAAGAAGGCGCTGGCCGCCGAAGGGCTGTTCGACGAGGCGCGCAAGCGGCCGCTGCCCTATCTGCCCGAGGTGATCGGGGTCATCACCAGCGCCCAGGGCGCGGTGATCCGCGACATCCTGCACCGGCTGCGCGACCGGTTCCCGCGCAAGGTGCTGGTCTGGCCGGTGGCGGTACAGGGCAAGGACTGCGCGCCTCAGGTGGCCCGGGCGATCGCCGGCTTCAACGCCCTGGCGCCGGGCGGCGCGCTGCCTCGGCCCGATCTGCTGATCGTCGCGCGCGGCGGCGGGTCGATCGAGGATCTTTGGGGCTTCAACGAGGACATCGTCGCCCGGGCGGCAGCGGCCAGCGACATCCCGCTGATTTCCGCCGTCGGGCATGAAACCGACACGACGCTGATCGATTTCGCCGCCGACCGCCGCGCGCCCACGCCCACCGCGGCGGCCGAGATGGCGGTGCCGGTGCGGCTCGATCTTCTGGCGACGGTCGACCAGTTCGGCGCCCGGCTGACCCGGGCCGCGGGCGATGCGGTGGCGCGGCGGCGCCAGCGGGTGCGCGACCTGGGCCGGCTGCTTCCCCGGCCGGAGCAGTTGCTGGACCAGGCGCGGCAGCGCTTCGACGTCTGGGACGGCCGGCTGGAGACCGGCCTGCGCGGCGCGGTCCAGCGCAAGCGGCAAGGCCTGGCCGAGGCCGCGGGCGGCCTGCGGCCCAGTGCCATGCGGCGCGGCCTGGTTCAGGCGCGCGACCGGCTGGAGCGTTGGGCCAGCCTGCTGGCGCCGGCGCTGACGCGGCAGGTGGACCGGCGCCGGGATCGGCTGGCCGACCGGGCCGGACGCCTGTTGCCGGACCGGATCGTGCAGGGCGTGGCACGGGGCCGGGGCCGGCTGGACGAAGTGTCGGGCCGGCTGGCCGGTGCCGCCGCGGGGCAGGAACGCGCAAGGCGGGCCCGGCTGGAGGCGCTGGAGCGGATGCGCGAGACGCTGGGCTATCAGGAGACCCTGCGGCGCGGCTATGCGGTGGTGCGCGGCGATGGCGCGGTGGTGACCGGGCTGAAAGCCGCGCGGGCCGCGTCCGCGCTGGAAATCCAGTTCGCCGACGGGCGCCTGACGATCGGTGCGGCGCCGGGACCGAAGAAGGCCCGCAAGGACCCGCCCCCCGACCAGGGCAGCCTGTTCTGAGCCTCAGGCGCCGAAACCCGGGCAGGTGATTTCCTCGTCCGGGGCGGGCGGGCGCAGAAAGGCGACAAAGCCGCTGTCGACATGGATCGCGCGCAGTTGGTCGCCGGCTTCGAAATACAGCCAGCATTCCGGGCCGTCGCCGTCGATATCCTCGTCATAGGCGAAACAGATCGCCGCGCCCTCGGGATACCAATGGCCCGGGCGGCAGGCGCGCTCGTCCAGGAAATGCCAGATCACCCGCCGCCCGGGCAGATAGATCTCGGCGCCATAGGGGACGCCCGTCTCGGTGTCATGGGCGAAGGTGCCGCCCCTGGTGAAGGCTTCGAATTCCTCCGCGGTCAGGGGGCGGTCCTGGGCGCCGGCCGGAACGGCGAACATGGCGAGGGCAAGGACAGTCAGGCGCATCCGCTCAGGCCCCCGGTCCGGCGCAGACCAATGGCGCGGCATCGCCCTTTTCGACCAGTTCGACCATGGGCGCGTCGACATCGTTCACAATCAGCTTGCCGTCGCGTTCATAGACGAACCAGCAGCCGGGGACGTCGTCGGGGCCATAGACGAAACAGATCGCGTCGCCTTGGGCGAACCATTCCCCGGCGGTGCATTCGTCGCGATCGACCTGCCACAGGACCTGGCGGTTCGCCATGTAATATTCGACCCCGACCGCACCGTTGGGATAGCGCCAGCCGATGGTGCGGCCCTCGGTGATGGCGTCGAATTCATCGGGGGTGACGGTGCGTTGGCCGTCGATCGTCGGGGCGGTCTGGGCGGCCAGCGGCGCCGGAGACAGCGCGAGGGCAAGGCAAAGGGCGCGAACCGGGCGCATCGGGTCAACCTTTCGACGGGGCCCCGGGGGCGGGGCGTTCGGCACCATCCTGCCAGTCCGCGACGCGCGGGTCCATGACCCGGCGCCAAAGTCGCGGAAACAGCGCCAGCGTCGCCATGGCCGGCAGCGACCGGGGCAGGACCGGCATGTCCTCGGTCAGGCGCAGCGCCGGATAGACCCGGGCCGGATGGGTGTGGTGGTCGGAATGGCGCGGCGCGTTCAGCATCAGCGCCGACGAGAACCAGTGCGGCGCATTCCAGGAATGCCGCACGCCCATCGGTTCGGGCCGTCCGTCCGGGCGCGGCCGGCGCTGCAGCCCGTAATGCTGGACGTAATCCGACATCAGCAACTGGACCTGCGCCATCAGCGACAGCCCGATATAGCCCGCCAGCCCGACCGGTCCGCCGATCAGCGCGGCCAGGGCCAGAAAGCCCGCGCCCCCGGCAAGGTAGCTCAGGTAGGGATTGCGCCAGCGCGGGCGGCCGGCGCGTTCGGCCCGGGCGCGTTCGGCGGCCAGCCCGGCGCGGAATTCCCCCGGCCAGGCGCGCCGGATGAAACGATAAAGCCCTTCGCCGCGCCGGGCGCTGTTGGGATCGTTCTTTGTCGCCGCATGGACGTGATGCACCAGCAGATGGGCCGAGGCATGCTGGCCATACAGCATCGAGATATAGACCCATTTCCCCAGACCATGCAGCCATCGTGCGCCGCGATGGATCAATTCATGGGCATTGGAATTGCTGACCTGGCCCATGAACTGAACCGCGCCGAAGAACAGCACGACCCGTTCCCAGCCGGCCAGGCCGGTGCGCCCCGCCAGGGCGGCGACAACCAGGGCCAGCAGCGCGAAATGCACTGCCGCCAGCGCCACCGACAGCGTGTCGGCGTGGGGAAACTCGGCCCCCTCGGGGGCGTTTTCGGTGGCCCGGGCAACGGCCTCGTCCAGGGTCGCGGTCAGCAGGGTCATCCAGACCAGCCCGGCGACGGCCCAGACGCCGCCCAGAACGGCCCCGAGGCCAAGAAGCGTCGGCGCGCCGAGGGTTGCGATGGCGAACAGGCGGAGCGGAGCGGTCACTTTCGGGCCTTGAACTGGCAAAGGGTCGGCGGGACGATAACAACGGCGACGGCGAAGGTGGAGTCTCCGAAAGGCCGCAGATGGGTATCCTTGCGATCTTTTGTGCCGCGGCGCTGGCCGCGCTGTTCTGGGTGCGTTTTGCCCTGGCGCCGGCCTCGTGGCCGAAATCGGCGGTCAAGACCGGGTCGGTCGCCTTGCTGGCCGTCGCGGCCCTGGGCGCGGGGGCGCCGTGGGTCGCGCTGGCGCTGGCCCTGGGGGCGGCGGGCGATTTCAGCCTGTCGCGGCCGGGAAGGCGCTGGTTCCTGGCCGGCATGGCGGCTTTCGCGGCCGGGCATCTGGCCTATGCCGGGCTGTTGCTGGGCCTTGGGCCGCCCCGATTGCACGTCGCGCCGATGGTGGCGCTGGTGGTCTTCGGGCTGGTGATGGGCGCGCTGTTGTGGCGCCCGACGGGGGCGCTGCGCGGACCGGTGCTGGCCTATGTGGCGGTGATCGTCGCGATGGGCCTGGCGGCGCTGGGCCTGCCGGCGGGGCAGGGCGGCCGGATCGTGCCGGCGGTGCTGCTGTTCATCCTGTCCGACAGCCTGCTGGCGGCCGAGCTGTTCTGGGCCCGTGACCCCGGGCTGCGGCGGGGGCTGGGTCTGGCGGTCTGGCCCTGCTACTGGTTGGCCCAGCTGGGCCTTCTGCTCGGGTTGGCCGGGTCGGGCAGCTTTGCACCTTAACCTTTCCGCCGCGGGCGATTAGGTGTGAAGGCGAGCATATCGAGGAGCCGCCGCGCATGTCGTTTTTCGGGAAACTCAAGGATCGCCTGTTCCGGTCCTCGTCAAGGCTGGAGGAAGGCCTGGACGCGATCGTCGAGGATGGCGGCACCGCGGAAGAGCTTGCCGAGGACACCTCCCGGCACGCCCCGGCGCCCGGACCGCAGCCCGCGCCCGAACCGGAGGAGGCGCCCGAACCGGAGGAGGCGCCCGCGCCCGCACCAGCCTCCCAAACGCCGCCGGACGCGGCGCCGGACACCCCGCCGGCCCAGCCCCCCGCGCCAGAGCCGACCCCGGAGCCCGCCTTTACCCGGGGTTCCGAGCCGGCCCCCGAGCCCGATCCGGAACCGGCCCCGGTCCCGGTCGAGCCGGTCAAGATCGAGGACGCCGCCGCCGCGCAGGATGAGCGCAAGCCGGGTCTGATCGGCCGTCTGCTGGGCCGGGGCGAGGCGAAAACGGTGGTGCGGCGCGAACTGGACGACGCCATGCTCGAACAATTGGAGGAATTGCTGATCGCCGCCGATATGGGCGTCGAGACCGCGTTGCGCGTGACCGCCAACATGGCCGAGGGCCGCTATGGCAAGCGGCTGTCGACGGACGAGATCAAGACCCTGCTGGCCGGGGAAATCGCCCGGATCATGGACCCGGTCGCCCGGCCGCTGCCGCTATATCCGTCCAAGCCGCAGGTGGTGCTGGTGGTCGGCGTCAACGGGTCGGGCAAGACCACGACCATCGGCAAGCTGGCCAGCCAGTTCCGCGAGGCCGGCAAATCGGTCGTGATCGCCGCCGGCGACACCTTCCGCGCCGCGGCGGTGGAGCAATTGCAGATCTGGGGCGACCGGGCCGGGGTGCCGGTGCTGACCGCGCCCGAAGGCTCGGACCCGGCCAGCCTGGCCTTCGACGCGCTGACCAGGGCGCAGGCGGATGGCGCCGATCTGCTGATGATCGACACGGCGGGCCGGTTGCAGAACCGCGCCGACCTGATGGAGGAGCTGGCCAAGATCGTCCGGGTGATCCGCAAGAAGGACCCCGATGCGCCGCACAACACCCTGCTGGTGCTGGATGCCACCACCGGCCAGAACGCCCTGAGCCAGGTCAAGACCTTCCAGGAGCTGGCCGATGTGACCGGCCTGGTGATGACCAAGCTCGACGGGACCGCCAAGGGCGGGGTGCTGGTGGCGCTGGCCGACAGGTTCGGCCTGCCGATCCATGCGATCGGCGTGGGCGAACAGATCGACGACCTGGCCCCCTTCGACCCCGAGGAGTTCGCCGCGGCGCTGACCGGGGCGGCGCGGTGACGGCGGCGTTGGCCGCGCTCGCGCCGCTGCTGGACGCGCGACGGACCGACGCAAGCGATGCAGGGTTTCTGCCCGGGCCGGTCGAGGCCGTGGTCGGCCTGGCTCCGGCACTCTGGACGCCGCGGCGCAGGAGGTTCTGGCCTGGCGCGGACCCCTGCCGGATTCTGGCGCCCGGGCCGCGGTCGGGACCCTGCCGGACGATCGGCCGGCGGATGGCCGGATGGAGGGCGCGCGGCCGACGGATCCGCCCCTGCCCGTTGCCAGGACGGTGCTTTGGCTGCTTTATGCCGGAAAGCCGCGGATCGGCCTGGACCCGGCATCGCTGCTCGACACCCTGTCGATCGGCGCGACCTGGAATGTGAAATGAAACGGTGTCGGAGGTCTGCATGAAACGGGGTCTGATCGGGGTGGCGCTGGCGCTGGCGCTGGGCGTGGGGGGCGCGCAGGCGCAGGACCGCATGACGCAACCGCTGTGCGACGCGGGACCGGGCGCGGTCTTCGGGCTGGTCGGGCAGGACGTGCCCGAGATCATCGGCCAGCCAAGGGTCGATGAGGCCGGCTGGTGCGTGCTCGAGGCCGTGCAGGTCTTCGAAGGCTCTTTCAATGCCGTCATCGACAGGCTGCGCTGGCGCGGCGCCGACATGGCCCGGCTTGTCGACGCGGGTCTGCCGCCGCGTAGCCTGGACCTCGAGATGGTAGGCCTGCGCCAGCAACCGAAGGTCGACTACGATCCACTCTACAGCTACCTGATCGGTGTCCAGTTGCATCGCAATGCCATCGACGCGACCCTGACGGTGCGCTGGGATGGCGTGCAGAAGGCGCTGATCCTCGACCGGCTTGCGATCGACTTTCCCGGCGAGAACCGGGTCGAGGCCTCGGCCCGGCTGGACGGCATCGACCTGACCGATACCGGCACGATGCAGATGAGCATCGGCACGGTCGCGCTGTCCGATCTGGACCTGTTGGTCGAAAGCAACGGGTTGTTCGAGGATTTTCTGCTGTTTCCGCTGGGGTTCACGCTGCTGGAGCATGGCGACACCCCGCCCGAGGTGCAGGTGCGCTGGTGGATCGGCCAGGCGCAGCGCCTGGTGGCGGGGCTGTCGGACGAGCTGCTGCCGCCGCGCAGCAAGGCGGCGCTGAGCGCGCTGCTGGACGAGATGCCGATGCCGTCGGGCATCCTGCGCCTGACCCTCGATACGGCCGAGCCGCTTGGCGTGATGCGGGTGCTGCTGGCCGCCGGAGACGAGCCCGACCCGGCGGTGCTGATCGACACGGTCCTTGCCGGCGCGACGCTGATCGCCGACTGGCAGCCCACGCCGGAGCGCGCGCGATGAGGGCGCTGGCGCTGACGCTTGCCCTGCTGGCCGGTCCGGTGGCGGCCGAACGGATGACCCTGGGCAATTGCATCGCCGGGCTGGAGGCCCTTGCGGAGCGTTCGAATGCCGCCCTCGACGCCACGGTGCGGCGGTTGCGGCAGGGCGTGACCGGCGATGGCTGGTGCGAAATGCGCGGCACCCAGCCGGGGATCGAAGAGCTCGGCTTTGACCGGCTGTTGTGGCGCGCCGAGGGGATCGACGGCTTCATCGCCGAGGGCACGCCGCCGATGGCGTTGTCGGTTCGGGTGCTGGGCCTCCGGCCAGACGATGCGCCCGTCGGGGCGGTTTTCGACGCCTCGCTGGTGCTCCGCCAGGTGCCCGAGGCCCGGCAATTGCTGGTCGAGGAACTGCGCGTGACCTCGTCGCTGGGCGACGAGGTCCATATCACCGCGGTGTTCGACCGGGTCGATGTCTCGACCTGGTCGATGGCGCAGGTCAGCCTGGGGTCGCTGCTGCTGACCCGGGTGATCCTGCGGGCCGAACTGGAACCGATCCTGGCCCGGGCCCTGTGGTCGGAGTTGAGCGTCGAATTCAAAGGCGACCCGGGCGCGGCGCGGGCGGCGGTCGAACGGGGGCTGGACGCGCTGCCCGACACCTTGCTGGCGCCCGGGGCCGATGCCCAGATCCTGGCCTTTGTCGACGACATGCCGAGCCCGCGCGGGGAGTTGGAAATTGGGCTGAGCGCCGATCCGGGGCTTGGGGTCCTGCAATTCGTGCTGTACGGACAAAGCCTGTATGCCGCGCTCGGGCAGGCGCCTGTGCCCGCGCTGCAAGGCGTGACGATCGACGTGATCTGGGCGCCGGAATGACCCCCTGAGCCCGGCCGAATGGATCATCACGCTTGAGGGCACGCCTGCCGGGGCGCGGGCGGCGCTGATCCTGGCGCTGACCAGCGCGCTGGCCCATGCGGTGTTCGGCGCGCTGCAGAAAGGGCGGTTCGACCCCTGGATCACCCGGGGCGCGATCGACGCCTGGCTGGTGGTGATCTCGGCCCCCGTGGCCCTGCTGCTGGTGCCCTGGCCGGACGGGCGCGGGGCGCTGATCCTGGCCGGCGCGGTGGCGATCCATTTCCTTTACAAGGTCACGGTGGCGCTGGCCTATCAGCGCGCGGCCTATACGGTGGTCTACCCGGTGATCCGGGGCACCGGGCCGGTTGTGACGGTGCTGGCGGCCTCGGTCCTGTTCCAGGAGCATTTCACGCCCGCGCAATGGCTGGGGGTCGCCTGCCTGTCGGGCGCGATGGGCCTGCTGGCGCTGCGCAACCTTGCGGTCGATCCACAGGCGCGGGCCGGGATCGGCGCCGGGATGGCCTGGGCCGTGGCCGGCGGGCTGATGGTCGCGCTCTATACCGTCTACGACGCCTGGGGGATCCGGCAAAGCGCCGATCCCTTCACCTTCCTGGCCTGGTTCTTTTTCGTCACCGCGCTGGATTTTCCGCTGCTCGCGCTGTGGCGCATCCGCCGCTACGGGATGCCGGTGCGGGCCCGCGGGCTGGTCTGGCGCGGGCTGGCCGGGGCTTTGATCGCCTGGGTCAGCTTCGGCGGGGTGATGCTGGCCACGCGGCTGGACAAGGTCGGCGAGGCGGCGGTGCTGCGCGAAACCTCGACCGTGTTCGCGGCGCTGATCGGCTGGTTCATCCTGGGCGAAACCGTGGGAAAGCGGCGGCTGATCCTGATGGCCCTGATCGCTTTGGGGGCTGTCATTGTCGAACTGGGCGCATAGATAGGCCCCATGAGCGATGCCAAGACGATTCCGCCAAAGCTGAAATGGGCGCTGGAACTGGGCCCGACCCTGGCCTTCCTGGTGCTGTATTTCCTGATCAAGGACCGGACCTTCACGATCGGCGGAACCGCCTATTCGGGTTTCATCGTCGCCACGGTGATCTTCATCCCGGTGATCCTGACGGCGATCGCGGTGAACTGGCGCCTGACCGGGAAATTGTCGCGGATGCAGGTGTTCACCGCCGGGATGGTGATCGTCTTTGGCGGTTTGACCGCCTATTTCAACGATGAACGCTTCTTCAAGATGAAGACGACGATCGTCTACGGGCTGTTGGCCTCGGTTCTGGTGCTGGGCCTGATCCTGCGCAAAAGCTGGCTGGAATACATGATGGGCGATCTGATCCCGATGCGCCACGAGGGCTGGATGATCATCGCCCGCGGCATGGCGATCGGGTTCGCCGGCGCGGCGGTGCTGAACGAGGTGATCTGGCGCACCCTGCCGACGCCCTGGTGGGTGACGCTGGAAAGCATCGCCCTGCCGCTGGCGCTGTTCGGCTGGATCTTTTTCGTGATGATGAAGGCCGAGCCCTATCTGATCGAGGAAGAGGCCGGCGGCGACGGGCCCGAGTGATCGGCGCTTGACAGCCCCGGCCGGCCCGGCTATCCGGCGCGCTCATTGGTGTTGGCGGCCCCCGCAAGGGGATGCCTGTCGGGCTTCGGCCAGAGGACAACGCCCTTCAAACCGGCATCAGGTCGGAGTCGAAGCCAGGCCCACGGGCGAGCGGAAACGCGATTTCGTCCTGAAAAGTGGGAACCGGTTTTCGGATCCAGTCGAAATGCCCCCAAAGAAGGAGATCAGACGGTGACCAAACGCACCTCTGCCAAGTACAAGATCGACCGCCGGATGGGCGAAAACATCTGGGGTCGTCCGAAATCCCCGGTCAACCGCCGCGAATACGGCCCCGGCCAGCACGGCCAGCGCCGCAAGGGCAAGATGTCCGATTTCGGCCTGCAGCTGCGCGCCAAGCAGAAGCTGAAGGGCTATTACGGCGACCTGACCGAAAAGCAGTTCCGCCGCATCT